>Ga0078972_1000912_pt1 | contig 119386 bp, 107 predicted proteins | sample YelNatPaOPGAMG01_FD_67568 | JGI IMG/M metagenome (GOLD analysis project Ga0078972, IMG submission 67568) | Hot spring thermophilic microbial communities from Obsidian Pool, Yellowstone National Park, USA - OP-RAMG-01 (SPADES assembly) (version 2) | ecosystem: Environmental > Aquatic > Thermal... | reverse complement strand
GATATTTGAAAAATAGAGAGGTTTCCCCTCGACTCACAGGAGAAGTCCCTATGAACAACTTCGCGAATACGAAATGGACGCGAGTATGAAGCGGTTGCGATATAAGAAAAGTCAAAAATTTGCATAACCAATCACTGCACCCGACCAAAAAGCTGGCGCTTTTGGCTGGTGAGTTTCATCGTTAGAACTGATACTGTCAAAGACCACCTGTATTTGACAGTATCCTGGTTTTTCAATTTTTTTACTCTTTTAAAAGGTTTTATGTCTCAACAATTATTTTCTTTTCATTCTTGGCCGCGGGCGATTGTGCACCTCGACGGAGACGCTTTTTTCACGTCCTGCGAGGAAGCCATTCATCCCGAACTCCGGGGCAAGCCGCTGATTACCGGTGGCGAACGCGGCATTGTCGCCTGCGCCAGCTATGCCGCGAAGAAACTGGGCGTCCAGCGCGGCGTGCCCTTGCACGAGGCGAAAAAAATCTGCCCCTCTCTGATTGTTTTGCCTTCCGATTATGAGACCTACAGCCTGTTTTCGAAGCGGATGTTTGACATCATGCGCCGCTTTACGCCCGACGTGGAGGAGTACTCCATTGATGAGGCGTTTGCCGATATTACCGGTATGCGCCGCGCCCTGCGGCTGTCTTACGAGGAGATCGTTTTGCGGATGAAGCAAGACATCGAACGGGAACTGGGCATCACGGTTTCGGTGGGGTTGAGCCTGACCAAGGTGCTGGCCAAGGTCGCTTCCAAGCATCAAAAGCCCTCCGGCGTGACCATCATCGGCGGCCGGGATATTCCGGCTTATTTGGATACGCTGCCGGTGGAAAAGATCTGGGGCATCGGCCCCGCTACGACCAGCTATTTGGCCAAGATGGGGATTCGCACCGCGCTGGAGTTCGCGCGGCTGCCGGAGGAAAAAATCCGTAAGCGTTTCACCAAGCCCGGCGTGGAAATTTGGCAGGAGCTGCGCGGCGTGTCGGTTTACCCGGTGACGCCGGAGGAAAAAAGTTCCTATGCCTCCATCAGCAAAACGAAAACCTTCGCGCCGCCGACATCCGATGCCGAGTATCTTTTCGCCCACCTGATGCGGAATATGGAATCGGCTTGCATCAAGGCGCGGCGCTACGCTCTGGCGCCGAAGCGGATAGTTGTCTTTCTCAAAAAGAACGATTTCAGCACCGCGGGGGCGGAGGCCAGACTTTCCCGCCCCTGCGCTTTTCCGCTGGAATTTTCCGATATGGTTCGCGAGCTTTTTGAAAAATGCCACGACCCGAAAGAAATTTACCGCGCCACCGGCGTGATTCTTTGCAATCTGGAGCCGGACGGTCAGGTGCAATATTCTCTCTTCGACGATCCGCTGCAGGCGGAAAAAATCAGAAGCCTCTACCAGGTGGCGGACGAGCTGGGGAGAAGATTCGGGAAACACGCCCTGCATCTGGGAAGTTCCCATCTCCTGGATGTCTTGGGGAAAGGACGCCGCGGCGAACCCACGGCGCGCGAACAAGTTCGGCTGAAAGGGGAAAGCAAACGCCGCCATTTGGATCTCCCGATTCTGCATATCAAAGCATAAGCGGCGAGCCGGACTGCCGGGCGCTATGAGAAAACCGGCCGCTCGGTTTGAGCTTTAGACGTCTAGCAGTTCGTACTGATAATAGATGTCGTTGTCCCCGTTGGCGATGCTTCTGATTTTTTTCTCGACGTTTTTTACCCCGAATATTTTAAGCGCCTGCTTAAAGTAACCCATCAGCATGTATTCAAAGTAGATATGCTTGATCGGAATGTCGGTAATTTTCAGATGAACGATATTATTTTCCAGCTTTGCGGTCAGCTTGCCTCCGTCATAGTATGTCGTCCAGAGTTTTGGCATGCCCGATTCGACGAACTGTTTTATGTCCTTGGTTAGAAGATAAGAATGATAGGGGCCTCCCGGCGAGAGGGCGAACTTGGCGGCGACTCTTCCGAATAAAAGGTATTGATTGGGGTCATTGTTGAAAAATTCTTTCAGCATTTCGTCGAGAAAGAAGAGATGTTTTTCCACGGGAACCAGGGTAACGGACATAATGATATTGTTGAAGAAGCTATCCTTTGCCGCAAGTTTCTTCATGAATGCGTTCCAGCGCTCTTCGCCGAAAGCCGCGGAGACGGCTGCCTTTGCGGTAACAATGGCGGTGCCTTTTATTTTCATAACGAAAACCTCAATGCATCAACGGGAAGTGAAAAAAATTTGTCAGTCTTGAAGTTCGTACTGGTAATAAATGTCATCATCTCCCCTGGAAAAACCTCTGACACATTTTTCGACGGCTTTCTTCCCGAACATTTTCAGCCCTTTCTGAATATAGCCGGCGAAAAGATATTCGAAAAAGACATGTTTGATGGGAATGCCGGAGATTTTGACATGGATGACGTTGTTTTCAAGTTTTGTTGTCAGGATGCCGGAGTCGAAATAGGTGGTCCAGAGTTTGGGAATGGCACTTTCAACGAGGAACTTTAAATCCTTGGAGAGCAGGTATGAATTGTACGGCCCGCCGGGAGAGAGCGCGAATTTGGCGGCGACTTTGCCGAAGGTGATGTATTGTTTTTTGTCGTTGTTGAAAAATTCCCTTATCAGTTCGTCGATGAAAAAAGCGAATTTTTCCACCGGGATCAGCGTGATGGACATGATGATGTTTTTGAAGTAGCTGTCTCTTTCCGCTATCCGGGCCACAAAAGCGTTCCAGCGGTCTTCACCGAAGACGGCGCTGATGGCGGATTTTCCTGTGACAAAAACTGTTCCTTTGACGTTCATGGCTGCCCCCTGAAATAAAAATGTCTTTTACTTTTTTTGTATAGTCTAAAATCCGACAAAATTCAAGGTTTAATGCTGTCGGCGCTCGTTTTGCTTAAGCGATAAGCTGCGCTGTTTCCAAAGCCAATAGCGCCCGTTTGTGTATGGCAAAAATTTTTGTTTTGCCTTGGTTGATGGGGCAAGGGCTTTGTCTTTTGGGGCTAATCCGGGCTTTTGGTTTTTAGGGATCAACGGGCACCGAAAATTTGCAACGCATTCATGATCGGTCAGTCGTCCAAAGACGAAGAATTCATGAGCTTTTCATTTGACATCCCCGTCGCGTTCCATTAAAATTCCACAATAATGAAACATTCCCCCGGAGATGAGGCGCATGACCGGCCATTCGGACGATTCAAAGTCTGAAGAAAATGGGTTTGCCTTTCTGCAGGCAGAATCCGCCGATAAGATTCCGCAGGGGCGGTACGAGATTGCAGAGGAAGAAGAACTGATTCCGCCGGATCAGTGGTCCCTGCTGGATGAACTCTATCAGAAAAAAGATATTGCTTCGCAAAAGAAAGAGGAACAAGAAAACTCCGGAAGTCCTCTCCGGCCGGAAAAGGATCAAGAAAAAGGTCCTGTGGAGAATAGAGCACCGGAGAAGAAAGAAGAGATTTTTATCTCAAGGCCGTCGGACAAAAGCGCGGAGGGCGCCAAGGCCTGCCCGTCCTGCGGCGCCAGAATTCAAAAAGACGCCGTAAAATGCAAGTACTGTGGAGAGATTGTTCAGCAACCGGCGAGAAGAAAAATTTTATTGTAAAATTTTACGCACGGATTGTTTTCAAAAAAACATCGACCAATTCAGGGTCGAACATTTTTCCTTTTTGATCTTCGAAAAACCGAACCATTTGATCTTTATCCCATGCCCTGCGGTAAGGGCGGTCTTCCGAAAGGGCGTCATAGACGTCGGCGATGCAGATGATGCGGGCAAAAAGGGGAATGTTTTCCCCTTGAAGACCCATGGGGTACCCGGTTCCATCCCACCTTTCATGGTGATGCAGAATGCCCGGAAGAATCGTTTCATAGGAGGGAATCGAGGAAAGAATGTCCGCGCCTGTTTGGGGATGTTTTTTTACGATGGCGAATTCTTCATCGGTCAGCTTGCCCGGCTTGTCCAAAATTTGTTCCGGCACGGCGATTTTGCCGATGTCATGCAGCAGGGCGGATATGTTTAGCTGCCGCATCTGGTCTTCGCTCAAAGGAAGGTTGCGTCCCAGATCATCGGCCAATTTTGTCACGCGTTCGCTGTGCCCGCGCGTCCAAGGGGATTTGGCGTCGATGGCTCTGGTCAGGGCGGCCAGAATTCCGAGCAGAATGTTTTCCCGCTCTCGGGTGCCGTCAATGATGCGCGATGCCATGATATTGAGCGATTCAGCCAGCCGGCCGATTTCATCTTTCCGATCAGTCGTGAAACGGCGCTGGTACTGTCCGGAAGCGATCTGCGTTGCTTCCCGCGCAAGTTTTTCAATCGGCCGGGCAAGAAAATAACTGAATAAATGCGCCAGCGTGTGTGAAACAAAAAATAAAACGATGAAAAAGAAAACGGCCTTGATGATATTTTCCTTGATCATTTTTGCCAGACCTGCCCGATGGATGTCGAAAGATATAATTTGCGGATATTTTGCCGTCGGGGGGCTGATATTGATTTTGACGTTGACGATGTCGCCGGCGCCGTAAAAGAATTTTGAAGACGTCAGCAGCATCTTTTCCTTGGCGCTTTCCAGCGATTGCCTCAAGATTTTGTCGTCCGCCGATTCCGATTTGATCGTGCCCCTTTCATCCGCGTAGGTGCGCAGCCATTTTCCGTTTTCCTGACAGTAAAGCTCGGCTTTGAGGGACGGGAATATTTTTTTCAGCGGCGCCGAAGCGTTGATTATATCCGAAAGACCCCGGTGGATGATTCCGAGTAACTCCGCTTGGCCGGCGGCGGTAGCGCCGCCGGATGAGGCGGAGAGGTATTGGCGTGTGGTTTCGGAAGCAAGTTTGATGAAGGCGTTTGTTGAGATAATCGTCAGAAGAATGAAAACCGCGTATCCGACGAAGATCCCAAAAAGGGTAAACGAGACCGTCAATCTTCTGGAGATGGACGGTCTCCAAAATTGAAGATAGCGTCGAAGAGATGGCCTGAAAATTTTTTCGGTTATTTTATTCATCGTAGGGGGTTAATCATTCCGCGGCCGAACCTTGACAAAAAAGCAAGGTTTTGCGGCTTCGGAATCCGACGCGAATCGGTCGTCATCTGATGGCTGGGAGATGATTTTTTTCATGGCCGGAGAAGTTTTGTCAATCGTTGACCGTTTTTCCGTAGCAGTTTTCTTCCGGTTCCTTGTCCCGGCCTCTTGAACCGATGATGATTTTCGTGCCCGGTGATTCTCTGCGGGAATAAATAACCAGTGTGCGCACGATACTTTTATTGAATTTTCTCTTTTCCGCTTCTTCCAACAAAAAGTCAATGGCCGCCCTCAGAGTGAAAGGCTTGCTTCGGTAAGGCCGCTCTGAAATCAAGGCGTCAAGCGTATCCACCACGCCGATGAGTTGCGAATATTTGTCAAGCGTTTTGATGCCCCGCGGATAGCCGGACCCGTCCAGTCTTTCATGATGATTGTAAGAGGAAAAATCATATTTCGCGTGATGGCCGCCGAAATAATAATGCAGCAACACGTAGCCGATGAGCGGATGGGAAAACAATACTTTTCGTTCGCTGAGCGTGATGGGAGTTGTTTTATCCAAAATGCTCAGGGGGATACGTGACTTGCCGATGTCGTGGAAAAGACTCAAAAGCATTGCCATATCGTGCGAGAAAACACATTTGATAGAATGATCAAAGGATATTTTGGCCGCTAAAACGGCAATAACCAGAATGTGATGATACGTGTAGGGGGAGAGTTTTTTCATAAAGGCCAGTTCCGCTATTATTTTTTCGGGCATTTTGAGACGGCTTGCGCTGAGGATGATTTTTTCTTTGATTTCGTTCGGATAGAGGATGTTTGTGTAACGCTTGTCTTCAAACGTCTCCTCGATGTCTTTCATCAGCCAGGTGCCCTTGATCGGTTGATAGGAAACTTTCCCGGCCATGGCGGCGATATGATCCAGCTTTTTTCTGGTGATTTTTTCTCCGGCTTTTACAAGCAGTGTTTTATCGATGGCATAAAGATCATTTTCTAAATACATTTCCCCCCCTGTATGCTGTTTTTGATATTTTATTTATTTGTTTCTGTCAAATTTATTTTGTAGGTTTATGAAAGATTTTTTGTGATGGATGTTTTGAATGACATAAAGGCGCGTGCCAAAAAATTGGAATTGATTTAATGGATCAAGGAAAGTATAGAGCGTTTCTAAAGGTTTTGCCGAGATATTGTAGATTTTTCGTACCGTTGAAATCAAAAGGAGGATCGTTGTGAACGAACAGAAAGATAATCGGGAGCATTGGGCAAGTCGCGTGGGTTTTATACTGGCGGCGGCGGGATCGGCCATAGGCTTGGGAAATATCTGGCGGTTTCCGTATATGACCGGTGAGCACGGCGGCGCGGCTTTTATCGTGATTTATCTGATTGCTGTTGTGCTGCTGGGTTATCCGCTGATGGTCAATGAAACGGTTCTGGGACGGGTTTCCCAGCGCGATCCCGTCGGCGCTTTCAGGGTTTTGGCCCCCAAAACGCCTTGGTGGCTGGTGGGCGCGTTAGGCGTTTTTACCGGTTTTGTTATTCTTTCCTACTATATCGTCGTTGCCGGGTGGTCTGTGGCCTATATTTACAAGGTCATCTTCGCCATATTGAGGCCGGATACCGATCACCAAGCGGTTTTTAACAACCTGATTCATGGGTTGTGGGAACCGATCATTTGGGCGGCCGTTTTTATGCTTTTGACAATCGGCATTATCGCTGCCGGCGTCGTCAATGGAATCCAGCGGTGGTCTTTGATCCTCATGCCGATATTGTTTTTAATTCTGATGATTCTGATTGTCCGGTCGGTGACGCTTCCCGGCGCATCCGAGGGCCTTTGGTATTACCTCAAGCCTGATTTCAGCAAAGTTTCGGGGCGGACGTGTCTGGCGGCGCTGGCGCAGGCATTTTTTTCTCTGAGCCTGGGCATGGGGGTTTTCATCACCTATGGCAGCTATCTGAAAGAAACAGACGATATTCCGGGCAGCAGCGCGTGGGTGGTGGGATTGGATACGCTGGTTGCCCTGATGGCGGGCTTTGCCATTTTTCCCGCCGTTTTTGCGTTGGGATTCAAGCCGGGAGCGGGGCCGGGCCTCGTGTTCATCACCCTGCCGGCGGTTTTCGCGCAAATGCCCTTTGGGATGGTTTTCGGCATTTTGTTTTTTGTCCTGCTGGTGATTGCCGCGTTGACTTCGGCCATCTCCCTGCTGGAGGTGGTGACGGCCTGGCTTATTGACGAAAAGGGATGGCACCGCAAGAAAGCGGCGGTACTCATGGGAGTCGTCATTTTCATGGTCGGGATCCCGCCCGCACTGGGTTACAGCGTGTTGAGCGGTTTTTCGTTTCCGGGTCTCGGAACGAATATTCTCGATACCTACGACTGGTTTGCCAATTCCGTGTTCCTGCCGGTCGGAGGAATTCTCGCGGCTATCTTTACGGGCTATTTTTGGGGACCGGCAAAAGCCGTCGAGGAAGCCAATAAAGGGAAAAAATCATTGGCCGTAGGAAAATGGTGGATCTTGCTGATTCGCTATCTGGTCCCGCTGTTGATTGCCGGCATTATGATGATGGGAATTTACGATTCCTTCGCGAAATGAATGGCTCCACGGGCGATCCGGCAAAGGACAGAAACTTTAAAAAACGTCCCCAAAAACCGTAAGAAAATATTTTTTCCGCCGGGAATCAGAGGCTACTCAAGAACCATTAAAACCTGATCGGTCTTGACGGAATCGCCTTCTTTGACGTTGATTTCTTTAACGACACCGTCGGCCGGCGCCTGAACGGGAATTTCCATTTTCATCGCGTCCATAATGATCACTTCGTCATCGGCGCTGACTTGATCGCCCACGTGAACCATGATTTCGATTATTTTTCCTGTCATGGGGGCTTTAATTTCCACACTCATGAATAATCTCCCTCGTGATTGTTGACTTTTTTTCTTAAGGAATTTCTCATATCGAAATTGAGCGTTTAGGTCAATAAGTTTATATTGAATTATAAATTGTGATAATTTGTAATAATTAGTAATAATATGTAAAATTTTTCTTGACTTCTGGCCGACAATGATTTATCGGCTACCCAAAAGAGCAAGAGGAGAATGTGATGTCCAGCGAACTGATGAATACAAAGGAAATAGCCAAGTATCTGGATATTCATGAAAAACAGGTTTATCTGCTCATCAAGGCCGGGAAAATCCCCTGTACGAGAGTGACCGGGAAATGGATTTTCCCCAAAAAATTGATTGATGAGTGGATTCAGACAAACGCGCAGGATGGTTTTCAGCAGGCCAGAAAAAAAGTCAATAAGATCGAAGGCGCACTTTTGGCGGCGGGAAGCAATGATCCGGTTTTGGATATGCTGCTTACCGCAACAAAAAAAGACCATCCCGACTTAAATATTTTTAGCGCCAATGTAGGCAGTGTCGGCGGTTTGCAGGCTCTCAACACCGGATTGACGGATATTGCTTTTTCTCATCTTCTTGATCCGCAGACCGGAGATTATAATACACCATATTTAAAACAGTATTGTCCTGATCAACATCCTGTTGTCGTGAATATGTTTTATCGCGAGATTGGATTTCTGGTTGTTAAAGCAAAAGCAAATATTTTTAAAGGCTGGGAGAGTCTCACGAACAAGAAGATTCGCTTTGTGAACCGTCAGGCCGGCTCCGGCATCAGAATGATGTTGGATAACGAACTGAAAAACAGGGGGATATCATCCGGCAATATTTCCGGTTATGAAAATGAAGTCTATACGCATTTTGAAGTCGGTCTTTCTCTCGTGTCTGATGAAGCCGATGTGGGCATCGCCTCCGCCGCCGTGGCTAAAATTCTTGATTTGCATTTTCAGCCGCTCATCAACGAGCGTTTTGACATGATTCTGGATAAAAACACTTTTTTTCTGCCGCAGGTTCAAGCGTTTATCGGAACGCTGCAGTCCACCCCATTCAAAAACCGCGTCGGAAAAATCGGCTTCTATGATTTTAAAGACACCGGACGTATCCTTTATGCGTAATGGATGAAAATATTTCAGGGCAATAAACGATGCTGAAGCATTTAAAACCGACAACTGTTTTTTATATCGTCCTGGTCGCTTTCATAACCCTCTGCGGTTTTATCTGTTTTTTTAATGGCAAGACTTCGTCGAAACAAAACGCGATTATTCTAGCGACAACCACCAGCACGCAGGATTCGGGATTGCTTGATACCTTAATTCCTATCTTTGAAAAACAAACAGGTTACTTTGTCAAAACCATTGCCGTCGGTTCCGGCGCGGCTATGGCGATGGGACGAGAAGGAGAAGCCGATGTTCTGCTGGTTCATTCACCGGATGCGGAAAAGAAATTAGTTGAAGAAGGCTATGGCATCAACCGTCGTATCGTTATGCACAATGATTTCATCATCGTCGGACCCGGCTCTGATCCGGCCAAAATCAAAAGTGTGAAATCTTCGGCCGAAGCTCTTAAAATGATCGCCAAAACGGGAAGTCTTTTCTTGTCGCGGGGCGATCATTCGGGAACGGACGCCAAGGAAAAAACATTATGGAAAAAAGCGAACATCAATCCTGCCGGACAGAAGTGGTACCAGGAAACAGGATTGGGCATGGGACAGACCCTGGGTATTGCCGCGGAGAAGAAAGGTTATACCCTGACTGACCGCGGAACTTATCTCTCGATGAAAAAAAATCTCAATCTGGATATTTTGGTGGAAGGGGATGCGGATCTGCTCAATATTTATCATGTCATGGAAGTCAACAGCACAAAATGGCCCAAGGTCAATGCCGCCGGCGCTAAAGCCTTTGCCGATTTTATGGTCTCTAAACAAACGCAAGGCATCATCAAAACATTCGGTATCGATAAATTCGGATCACCTCTGTTTTTCCCCGATGCCGGGAAAAAAATGGAAGATTGAGGAAAATAAATTCGAGATGGAACTCATCGTTCAAGGAATCATCAAAGCTTTTGAGCTCATCATCAGTTTCGATCCCGAAGTTCTCGGAATAACGTGGCTGTCTTTGAAAATATCAGGGACAGCCACGCTCATCAGCCTGATCATCGGCGTCTCCATCGGGACGGCGGTTGCTTTAAATAATTTCTTCGGAAAGCGACTGGTCATCAGTTTAATTAATACAGGAATGGGTTTGCCGCCGGTGGTCGTCGGATTGTTTGTCACGATTCTGATCTGGCGCAACGGCCCCTTCGGGTTTCTGGGAATTCTTTATACGCCGACGGCTATGATTATCGCCCAAGCAATTATTGCCACGCCGATTGTCATGGGCATATCGCTTGCCGCTATTCAAAACCTCCCGCCGAATCTGCGCTTGCAGATTTTGTCCTTGGGCGCGAGCCGGTTGCAGCTGGTGTGGGTTCTCATCAAAGAGGCAAGATTGCCGCTTCTGGCCGCGGTCATGGCCGGTTTCGGCGGTGTGATTTCCGAAGTGGGCGCTTCCATTATGGTCGGCGGCAACATCAAGGGTTATTCGCGCGTGCTCACCACCGCCACCGTGATGGAAACCAGCAAAGGAAATTTCGACATCGCCATCGCGTTGGGCTTGATTCTCCTGCTCCTTGCTTTTGTCATCAACTTTTTACTGACCCAAATTCAGCAGAGGCAGAAGCTCAGATGAAAGACGAGACGATTCTGAAAGCGGAGAAGATTCTTCTTGAGCGCGGCGGTGTGACCGTGCTGGATATTCCCGAATTACACATAAGGCGAGGAGGCATCCTGGCCATCATCGGTCCCAACGGAGCGGGCAAATCCACGCTGCTTTTAATGCTGGCGGGTTTATTGAAGCCGCAAAAAGGACGCATTTACTTTCAGCAAAATCCCGTCGAGACTCTTGCGGATTATCAGGCGCTGCGGCGGCATGTGTCCGTCGTCTTTCAGGAGCCGCTGCTTCTCAACGGCACAGTGTTTGAAAATGTGGCTTTAGGTTTGAAATTCCGCGGGTGGGGGAGGGACGAGATCAAACAACGGGTTCGGCGGGCGCTGGATTATTTCGGTATCCGCCATCTGGAAAAAAGATCAGCCAAAGCGCTCTCCGGCGGCGAGGCCAAGCGGGTTTCTCTGGCACGGGCTTTTGCCGTTTTGCCGAGGGTGATTTTACTGGACGAAGCCTTCAACGCTCTGGATCCGCCGTCGCGCGAAGACATTATCCGGGACCTTCAAAAAACGCTGGAAGAGACAAAAACCACGGCAATCCTGGCGCTGCACGACCGCGAAGAGACGCTTCGGCTGGCGCAGGATGTCTGCATCCTGCACAACGGCAAAATTTTGCAGTCGGGGACGACGGCAGAAATATTCCACCACCCGGCATCCGAGTTTGTGGCCCAATTTGTAGGGACGGAGACCATTTTACCGGGCGTGATTCAATCCAGCGCCGACGGAAGCGTGACGGTCGCCGTCAACGGCAAACGGATTGAAGCGGTCGGCGAAGGCGCCGCCGGACAGAAAGTCTACTGCTGTCTGCGTCCGGAAAATGTCACGGTATCCAGATCCGCGACGGAAAAAACAAGCGCGCGCAATTGTTTTGAGGCCAGGGTGATGGATGTCATCCGGCAGGGTTATGTCAATAAGCTGGTGCTGGATTGCGGCTTCCCTCTGGTGGCTTATATTACACAGTCGTCATGCGAAGATTTAGGCATCGCGCGCAATGCCGTTGTCGTCGCCTCTTTCAAGGCCACCGCCGTGCATCTTCTTCGCCGTCTGGAATAGATGCTTATCTTGTGAAAATCAGAGAAACCGAAAAAACTGCGGTGCTGGTCAGCGATTTGTGATATGAATAAAAATCATTCATGAATTTCAGGAGGATGACGTGATGAAGAAATTTCTGAAAATTTTAGGCGTCGTTTTTGTTTTTATCCTTCTTTTGGCCGCCGGTTTGTCCTTGTTTTTAAAATCCTACCTAAAGGAAGAGAGATTGCGCGCCTGGGTGTCGGAAGCGGCGCAGAAATCCATCAACCGCGACGTGGCGATCGGCGGGCTGGACATCAGCCTGTTTCGAGGAATCGTCGTTAGGGATTTTGAGATCAAAGAAAAGGATTCGAAATCCGCCTTTCTGTCCACGAAGAGATTCGTCTGCAAATATCAGTGGCTGCCTCTGCTGCACAAAAAGCTGGTGATCGATGAGCTCGGGCTTGAAGACGCGGATATCTTTTTGAAGGCGAATCCGGACGGAACGTTCAATGTTTCCGATCTGCTCAAGAAGGACGCGTCCAAAGCGCAAGGGGAGGAAGCGGACAAAAAAGCCGGGCTCCCCGTTGCCCTGAACGTTGAGAATATCAAAATCAAAAACGTGAAAATTCATTACGCTGACGAGGCGGGAAAATTGAAAAAAGCGAATGTCGCGCTTGACGCGGAAATGAAAGTGGCGGGGCGTTCTTCAGACGCGTTGTCGTCGGAAGGCTGGATTCATGCCGCAATCGCCGAAATCGCCTTGAAAGATAAGACGTTGAAAAATGTGGAGACGACGGCCCGCTATCGGATGGATGCGGACATGGTGGCCAAGCAAATCGTTGTGCGGCAACTGGATCTGGATGTGATGAAAATTCCCGTCCAAATTGCCGGCAAGATCGATTATCATTCCGGAGCGGCCTATTCCCTGTCGTTGAAGATTCCTCTCTACAATCTCTCGCAGCTTCCGCCGGAGGCGGCGGCGTTTTTGCCTCAAGGCATGGTTCTGGGCGGCGGCATTTCGGCTCTTCTGCATATGGACAAAAAGCCCGTGCAGGGAGCGCCCGTTGATTTTGACGGCAGCATCACCCTGCAGAAGGTTTCCTGCTCTTACCAAAAGATGAAACTGATTCTGGACGGAGCCGCAAAGCTTTCGCCCGAAATCATTTCGCTGGAGGGAATGAAACTCATCGCCGGCCAAAACGAGGCCCGCATTTCCGGGTCGGTCAAAAACTACAGGGAATACCCCGATGTGTCGCTTGCCGTTCAAAGCGGATTGATTTCCCTCGATGATCTGCTGGGGACGGCTCCCGCGTCCGAGCGACCGCCGAAATCCGCGGAAACCCACCCGGTGAAAAAAGAGCCGGAACCCAAAAATCTGAAACTCAAAGCGGACGTTTCGCTGGATATCGCTAAAACCGTGTACCGGGGAATCGCCATTCATGATTTCAGCTCCCGCTATGAACTGAAAAATAATGTCTTCAGCGTTCCCTATCTCAAAGGAAAAACTTTAAGCGGCGCGTTTTTCATTAAGGGGGCGGTGGATCTCGCCCAAAGAGGGACGGCCTATAACGTGAGCGCGGATTTCAACGGCGTGAAACTGGAGGACATCGTCAGCGCCTTCGCCCCCAAAGCGAAGGACAAGCTGTTCGGGACGCTGTCGGGGAAAGCCGTCTTCAGCGGGAGCGGAACCGTTTGGGAAAACCTCAAAAGGAATCTCAAGGGCAGCGGCACGTTTGCCGTTCATGACGGAACCATCAGGAACACGGAAATCGGCGAAGAATTGCTGGCGCTTCTGGGTCTGCGGGATCTGAAGGAAATCAAGATGGACACGGCCAATGGTGATTTTACCATTGCCGACGGCAACGTGAATCTGAAAACAGTCATCCGCAGCAAAGATATGACTCTGGATGAAGCAGGCGCCATCGGATTGGATCAAAGACTGAATTTGAGCGTATTGGTCAAGGTGTCCGACAGGCTCGCGCCGAAGTTGGTCAGCCAGTCTTCAATCGCCCAGTTTTTGTCCAATGAAAAAGGTTGGACCAGTCTGCCGCTGAGAGTCGGCGGCACGCTTTCTCAACCATCCTTTGGCGTAGACATGAAATACGTCGGTAAAAAAGTCACCGAAGAGCTGCAGAAAAAAGTGGGGGAGGAGTTTCAAAAAATCCTGCTGAAGGACAAAAGCAAAGCGACGTCCGGGGAAAAAGAACAGAAAAAAACGACAACACCCGTAGAGCGGATGTTGGACATCTTCGGCAAGTAAGATCCCGCCGGAGGGGCACAGGGGTTTTGGCGTCTAAAGTTTATTGCGGATGTCTTTTTCGTCCGGAACTTGGTCGTCGAGCAGCGGCGCTTCGAGCAGATGTTTGGGCAAAAAGAATTTGTTGGCGATGAGCGTCGGAATGACGGCGCTGGCAATCACCGCCCCGACGATTAATGAGTATTGTTCCCGCGAGATGATATCGTGGGTCAATCCATACAGCGCGGAGATGGTTCCAAAGGTCAGCCCCGTGGACATCAGAAGCGTATAGTACCATTTTTCACGGTTGTCATCCCTGAAGTGATGAATGGCCGGATACAAGCCGGATATTTTCGAAATAGTTTTTCCGGCAAATAGAGCGAGAAACGCCCACGGCGCCGCCATCAGCGCCGGCAAGGAAACCAACGCTCCCGCCCTTAAAAAATATAACGGCGTCAGAAAACCGATGGTGAGGGTTCTGAGTCTCCGGACAAAGTGACCGTCTCTTTCCATCGTTCTGGCCAGCACCATGCCGATGATATAGGCCGGCAAGACGGGTTCGCTGCCCGACCACATGGCCAGCACGCCCATGGACAATAAGATGAAAATGATCCATTTGGCGCGGATGGCAGCCGTTTTATAAGCAAACCGTTTGATGAGGTAATGCGTCATGGGACGCAGGACGATCATCAGGGCGATGGTCGCGCCGATGAAGATAAATGTTTTGTAGGTGAAGGGAGCAAAGATCAGTCCCAGTGCGACAACCGTGCCCAGATCGTTAATGAAACAGGCGCCCAAAACTCCCTTGCCGAAATCGGTCTGATTGAAGCCGTATTCCAGCATGACCGCGTAAACCACGGCCATGGAGGTCGTGGAGAGGGCAATGCCGCACAGCAGACTGGCTTGCAGGGTCCATCCGATCAGAACATACGCGATCAGCGTGCAGCCGATGAAGGGCGCCGCAAACCCGATCAAACCGATGATGGAGACTTCTCTGAGTTTGGATTTCATGGCGTCGGGATTCAGTTCCGCGCCCGCGAGGAAGGTCAGTAAAATAGCGCCCAGACCCGTGCAAAATTTCATCCAGTCGGCATGGAGGGCAAGGCTGTCGGCGAGATGGAGTTCAGAGGCGGCGTAGCCGACGAGCGAGCCGACTATGATTTCCATCAGAGCGATGGAAATTTTCAGACGGTTGGCCAAAATGGTTGATAAAACGGCGGCAAAGAACCACAAAGCCGCCAGCAAATAGATGGCTTCCATTGAATAGACTCCTGTTTTTGTTTCAGCAGGAGTCATCAGCGGCAGCGGCGGTTATCGGTGAACTCCATCACCGGCGCGGCAAGAAGTTGCATCTTGGCGCCGCTCGTCATCAATCAGTTTCAAATCGCTTTGTCAAGAAGTTTTTTATTTTTCGATCTTCAGCATCCGGGCGGCGCTTTCCATTTCCGCTGGTTCTTTGAGTTTGGCCAGCATCTGCGGCGATTCCTGGAAATTTTCCAGCGCGTTGAAGAATCTGTCCAATACATCACCGCTGTAGGTCGGGATTAAAAAAAGATGCGTGTGCGGGATTCTCCGGCCGCGCGCGTAGAGAAAAATAAAATCCGGCTTGAAAGTTTCCATCGTCTTGTTGGCGACGATTTTGGCCACCTTAAAAAGGCTGGTATTTTCTTCATCGGTCAATTCGTGCCACCAGGGAACATGCCTTTTGGAAATGACCAAACAATGGCCTTTCGTATAGGGATGAATGTCTAAAATGCACATGGATAGGTCATCTTCATAAATCTTGTAGGCCGGAGCCTTACCCGCGACAATGTCGCAAAAGACACAGTTTTTGTTTTCCGTCATCATTGTCCTCCGTTTTTTCTCGTTTCCGTATTTTTCTTCCCTAGCATTATTTCGGCAGCTTGTCGCTGATTTCTCGAATGAGGGCTTTGAGTTGCGCGACGATCGCGTTTAATTCATCTTCCGCCGCTTCGGATAAATGTCCGTATCCCTTCATGTGCTTGGGCCGCAATTCCTCGACGGCGATGTCCGCGAAGACCAGCGTGACTTTGATTTGATTTAACACACTGCGCTGCGGTTTGGCGGCTTGGATGTTTTTTTCTTCCAGAATGCGGCGCATGGCCTCGCGCAAGCGATCGCAACTTTTTTCGAGAGCCTCGCGCAAATCCGGATCCACGTCGTTGACATAGGGCTGCAGGGCGCAGCGGGGAATCACGACATCCAGCAGGCATTCAAACTCGGATAAAATTTTATCGAGATGCTGAAACGTGACCAGCAAATTCTTTTTGTGATTTTCATTTAATTCCGTCAAGCCTTTTGTCCTTGTTCGAAAAATTTGCCGGAGTCAATTCCCGGTCAAAACGGACCCGCCATTTGACGGCTGCCCACGGCATGGATGATGCCGCGCAGATAAGCGCTTTTTTCGTTTTTGGTCAATAAATCTTTTTGCGAGTTTGCGCGCTTTCGGCAATAATTTTCCATCTCGACGGCGATCGCCGTGAAGGTATCCGCCGCGTGCCGTATTAGAAAACGAACAAGATCGGCATCCTTGACTTCCATGACGACGCTTTGCAGATGTCTCAGGCACAGACCGTCCGAGGCGTTGTATTTTTTTCGGTTTTCTTCCGTCTTCAAAAAAGACGCGAGCCTGGAAATATAGCGGGTTTCTTCCTTGCGCTCCAAAAGACAAACTCGGCAATTCCTGGAGCTGTTCATCAGGTTGCCGATGATCCATGCCGCTTCGGCGCCGCCTGCAGGATTTTCCGCCAGCTGTGCGGCGATTTCCCTGATGAGTCCGCTGTAACCCTTGGAAATGCCCAGAGGGGAACCGATGGAAATCAGCTGCCAGGTGTGGAATGGACACAGGCCGCGCTTTCGGGCATTTTCTCTTTGCGCTTCCTCTTTTTCGGCGAGATGATAAACCCAAGACGAAAAAAAATTCAGGACGCTTTCGCCGATGTGATTGCATACGGGACAGCCGCGGGTCTTTTTCAAATCCTGAACGATGTTTGCGGTTTCGGACACGATCTTTCCATCTTTCATTTTCAACTCCTTTCCGCCGCCTGTTTTTTGAGCATTTCAATAATGCCTAAAGGATAACGGCCGGCAATGGATGCCAGCTTTCGGATGTAATGATCCGGCCAATGAAAATGATGTTGATCGGAATATAAACGGATGAGCGAAAAAACTTCTTCCGGCCTCAAGTAATTCAGCGTGACGACTTCGGCGGGGTAAAACTGAGCTCTCAGCCGCGCGAAATCTTCTGGAGGGAGAAAATTTTCAACAATGGCGACAAACTGAAAGCGATTCTCTTCCAAGAGATTCCTCAAAAAAATGATTTTTTGCGGCGTCAATTTGGCCACATTGTCCAAAACGATAACCGGTTTGTCTTTTTTCGTGGACGGTTCGGCCGTGGCGATGCGATAACGCATAGACTTATATCCCATTTTCCCGCCGGTTTTTTTCAAGCGCAAGGTCAGGCCGAGTTCCTTCATGAGTTTTTCGCACATTTTACCGGGGGTTTGGCTGAAATCGATAAAAATAAACTTTCTTTCATCGGCCGTCACTTCCGCTATCTTTTTAATCAAGCTGGTTCGTCCGATGCCGAATTTTCCGCCGACAATCATGTTCTTGCCCCGGCGCAGTTCCTGGATGATCTGATTTGTTTCGACTTCCCTGCCGACAAAAATCACGGTTTTTTCTCCGTAGCGCCTTATGCGCGGTTGACCGGGTTGGGCGCACGCATCATCAAGATAGTCCCGGCAAGTCCGACAACGGCCGCATATAAAAATCCCCATGTGGCGTTGGTGTAAGTCCATAACCAACCGACAATAATACTTGAGGCGAAATCGCCGATTCCGTTCACCACCCCCAGAACTCCGTAAGCGGTGCCGGCAATATCGTCGGTGACATAGTCGCGAACCGCCACGCCTTCTATCGTATCCTCCCATGCGATAAAAATACCGGAAAGAATGAATAAAACGACAAACCAGACCCCAGAGGGCATCGCAAAAGCAAACCCCAGAAACGCGGCAACCGCAACGCCGTAACCCAACGCAAGGTAACGATTGCGTGGAAACTTGTTACTGTAGGCGCCGATGGGAAAGGAGGCGACAGCATAAGCGATGTTACGGAGAATATACAGTAGCGCGGCGAGGCGCGATGCTTCCATCAGCCCCATCACCGGTGTGAGAGTGGTTGAAGCGCGCAAGATCATCAGCGTCGGCGCGAAATCCGCCAGGCCGAACAGGCCGACGGCCAGCAGAAACGAGCGATAGCTTTTGGGCATGGATTTGACGGTCGTCCAGAAACGCAGAGTAGGGTTGACGGTTCGTTGTCTTTCTTTTACCAGATACACTAAGGAAGCGACGGAAAGAAGACCGGGGATGAGCGTCATCAGGAAAATGATCCGGTATGCGCCGCCGGGCTCATAGGCCAATGACGGAAACCATTGTCCGAAATATTCAGTGATATGCGGATTCTTTGCCATCAACGTCAATAGGCCGTATGCGGCCAAAGGACCGAGGATAGCGCCCAAAGTATCTGACGCCCTATGAAAGCCGAAGGCCTTGCCGCGATCCTCCGAACTGACGGATTCGGCCAGCATCGCATCGCGCAGCGGGCCCCGAATGCCGCGCCCCAGCCATCCGATCACCCGTCCCAGCATAATCAGCGGCCAGGCGACCGCGAAAGCAAAGATCGCCTTGGCGACGGCTGTCAGCAGATAGCCGAAAACCGTCCAGCCCTTGCGGTGTCCTGTTTTATCACTGTGAAAGCCCGCTCCTATTTTAATGAAACTGGAAAGAGCGTCAGCCACGCCTTCAATAAAACCAAGCGCCGCCGCCGAAGATCCAATGACTTGCATGAATTGAGGCAGAACAGCGGTTGCCATTTCATGGCAGAAATCGGAAAGCAGGCTGGTCAATCCAAACGCGAATACGTTACGATTCAGCCATCGTTTTGTCTGTGATCGTGTCATTGCATCAACCCCCGGCCCGTCTCTGGACATGAAGCAATAACTGTAAAACACGATCAGCTGCTTGTTCTTTTGGCGGCAACGTTTTCCGCTCTGAAATTTGTTCCTCTATTTCTTTCTTTGACGCATCGTAATATTCAACAAGGCAGTCTTCGATTTCCTCCTCAATCCGCCAGTTGACCCAAGGAATTTTTTCTATCAGCCTTTTGACGATGGTTTTCTTTTGCTCAAAGCCGACAATGCGCAAAGCAATACGGGCGGCCAAGGTCGATATTTCCGGATCGTTATCATCAAACATTTTTTTGATGGTCGGCCAATCTTTTCCGGTGGCCGGCAGGTTGACTAAAATGCGCATGATGCTTCTGCGCCGCAGCAGGTTCGAAGGGGTTTCTGTCTTTGCCGAGGGATCGTGCGTTTTGAGAATTTTCATTAAAGCCGGTTTCGCCTGTTTGCCCATGGCTTTCAAAGCATTTTCGGCGGCGTTTCTGGTAAAATCGTCCATCAATGCGGCGATAAACAAGGAGATGCATTCCGACCGACGAAACGAAGTGAGAGCTTCAATGACTCCCGGCAATGCCCGCGTCTGGGCGATCCGTAAAAGGACCTCGAAAACGTCGTCAGTCTGCCAGACCGCCAGCAACCGTGCGGCCGTGTTTTCAACCGCTTCTTCTCCAAACCGGGTCGCAGGGTCTTCGATATATTTCGGCGCGCAGAGATATTCGATCAAAACCTCTTTCGCACCAAGATCCGCCAGAGCGTACACGGCTCTCTGACGCGGTTGATAGATGTGACTGGGCTTGCCTTCCAGGAGAAAATTTCGAAGATAAGGAATGGCTTTCCTGCCGTTTGCCACAATCAGGTCCGCGATACGGTCCATTTCGTGCAAAGAATTTAAGCTATTGATTAATTCCCCAATTTTTTCCGATACCTCATCCATTTTTGAGCCCTAAAAAACTTAAATAAGCGTCTATTGCCCTTCGCCGATTATTTTAAAAATCGGCCGACTCATTGCCGGCTAAATGTTTTGCCGCGCGTCTGATTAATTTGGATTGATGCGACTTGATGCGCTCAATCAAAGCGCGACTTTCCGCGCCGCCGATTTTTTTTAAAGCCAGCAAGATTTCCTTGATAAAATAATAGTCGTCTTGCGTTTCTATAATTTCCTTAAACGCCGCGAGGGCCTCTTTGCTTTTGATCTCGCCGAGCAGTTGTGCGGCCATCATCCTGTTTTCCCGAATAGGATGATGAAGCGCATTGACCAATTTCTTTTCGTAAGAAAGATTTCTGTATTTTTCAAGGTCATAACCGCAATGGGCGCATCGGTCGGCGTGATCGCCTATTTCTTTCCAGCAATGAGGACAGAAAAAAGATGGCATCTTCATAACTTCCGATGTTCATTGTGCCCGATTGGGGGCTGAGCTTGCAACAAATACATTGTCTCGATGCTGATTCGAAAGGGGAATCTGGATCTGGAAGGATAAGTTTTGTCCGATCAGAACTGATGATTCGCCGGTTCCTGCCCGTTTTCCGCGCCCCTGCGTCAGCATGTAAACACCTCTGCAGGAGTCATTAGCCCATCAGGCAGTTGACAGCGGACTCCATCGCCATATTTTTATATTATTAACAATTAGATTTTAAAAAGTCAAGATTGTTTTAAGAGCTTGTCGGCAATGGCTCTCTTTCGATTAAACTAAAAGTTCGTCCTCCATACAAGCTACCATATTTCGTCGATATTCTTTTTCCGCTTGGCCTTTATAGCAAGACGATCATCATTGCGATAATCAGCGTGATAAGTCCGTATGCAACATAAGCATTGATGCGACCATGATGGAGCGCAGCCAAGCCGTTGCTAATCTTGAAGCCGATCCGGTTTAAGGGTCTGCCTACCAAGCTGTCTACGATGTACACGATTTTATACTGCCGGTGAATCGCGAACCGGAAATGCTCCGCGACGGTTTCCCGCGAGTCCTCAACAGTTTTAGGCCGTAGAATTGCATCGAAGATGACCCGTACCGGGTTGGAAAATCCTCTCGCGGTATAGGTCATTTCCGGCAATAGCCGCCGAATACCGCCATCCCAGCATGGTTGGCGGACAACGCGACGATATCTGGCGACACCTATCCGGACGATGATATAAACGAGGCCTATCAATCCGATCAATACCAGGAACATATATGTCGTGGACATGGCGAACACGACCGGGTTCTGCACGCCACCGCGATGCAGCACAACCAGACCTTTGAGTGGCAGGAATTCTTGCCCGACCTGTGCGCCCAAATCGTGAAATTCCGACATAAAATCATTGGGGAGTTGGTCGTGTTCGGAACTGCCGGCAAAGAACGGAGGCACGAGTGCCTCATACGCGCTGGCTCCGGTTACGGGAGTGAGCGCTTTATCCAATGTTGGAATAACCATTGTCGGCAACACGCCCAACAGGAGACACAGCGTCGCAAGTATGCCCATCGGAACCATCATGGAGCGTTTTTCGTGAACCGGGTGTTCGACCCGTGAGGAACGGGCCTTTCCTAGAAAGCCCATTGCGAAGGCCTTCATAAAGCAGGTCACGGCCAGAGCAGCAGTGAGCGCCAGACCGGCTCCGCACAAGGCAAAGACAATTTTGACCGAGCGCGAACCGAGTTCGGCGCAACGCAACATAGTTTGCAAAGTAAGCCATTCGCTCACGAAGCCATTGAACGGCGGCAGCGCGGCAATGGACAATGCACCGGCAAGAAAAAAAAGGGCTGTCCACGGCATGCGGCGAATGAGTCCGCCTAGTAAATCCAAATCGCGTGTGCCGACTTCCGAGTCCACTGTCGCCGCGCCCAGGAAAAGAAGTCCTTTATAAATGGAGTGGTTGATCATGTGATACAGCGCAGCGACAAAGGCCATCGTCGCCAGAACGGGATGCCCGTACGCGGTAAAGACAAACCCCGCGCCGAGGTCGGCAGTGATAATGCCCATATTTTCGATCGAGCTGTGCGCCAGCATCACCTTCAAATCGTTTTCGGTGGTGGCGTAAAGGATGCCAATAAATGCGGACATCGTTCCGACGATGAGGGTGACTAGGCCGGTCCCGGCCAGCGTCATCGGCAGCAGATCAATGTTGATTCGCACGATGCCATAAAGCCCCAGGTTCAGAATCACGCCGGATAAAAGCGCGGAGACATTACCCGGTGCCACCGGGTGAGCGCGCGGCAGCCATGAATTAAAAGGGACCAATCCGGCTTTAACCCCAAATCCAAAAAAGGAAAGCAGAAACACGGCCCAGCGCATGCCATCGCCAAGTCCCCTGGATGCCGTTTTCAGCACCGAAAAACCCAACCCGCCCGTCGCAACCGCGAGCAGCAGCAGCGCGACCGCCACTGCGAGGGTCCCGGCCTCACCCATCGCAAGCATCAAATACCCAGCCCGGGTGTGTTTACTCACTTTGTATTCAAAATTCACCAACAGGTAGCTGAGGATAGACATCGATTCCCACGCCAACAGGAACAGCAGCGTGTCGCCGGCAACAAGAACCAGCACAATGCTCGCGAACAAACCGAAAAAAAGTGCGCTGAATCTTCTCAAACTGTAGCGACCGAGGTAACGTTTCAGGTAGCCGCTCGAAAAAATGGAGACCGGTAAGAACACAAGCCCTGCGGCCATCAGGAATACCGATGATATCCGGTCCGCGGAAATCTCCAACGTACCTAACTCAGGCAGAGTCCATAGCGAGATGTGCAAGCTATCTTGAGTCAATAAAAGGTTTCCACCGATCCATAAAATCGCCATTGACGCGATTGATGCGAGCCATGCCAACATTCTTGGCGCCTGGCGTTCGGAAATGAAAATCGGAAGTATGATGCCCGCAAGGCAAAGCCAGAAAAAGAGTTGCAGCGCAACAGCAGAGGAAATCATAACGTATTCGCCTCCTTCTCCCGCAGATGGGGGATGGATGGAATCAACCCCGAAGAGGGCTTGCGACCGACTGCCACGAGCAAAGCATGCAGAATAGCCAATGGCGGAGGAGGACAACCCGGCACTTCTACATCCACTGGAATAAGGTCCCTCAAGCCGGCGCCACAGACGAAGCTTGGACCGAACACACCGCCCGATAGTGCGCAAGCACCGGCCGCGATCACACGTCTGGGTGTGGGCATGGCGTCGAAGGCTTTTTGCAGCGGCGTGCGCATGTGGTCCGTAACCGGTCCAACAACAAGCATCACATCCGCCTGGCGCGGCGTCGGGGTAATAAAGAACCCCAGCCGGTGCATGTTGTAGAAAGGATTGTCAAGCTGCTTGACCTCGTTCAAGCACGCGCCGCAATCGCCTGCATCCACCACCAGGATATGGATAGAATGTTCAAAAGCCTGATCCATTTGCATATGTCCATTGATCGGACCGGTAGCTGACGCCCATTCGAAGCCTGATTGCCAGTTAACGGGACCGGCGACGCCGCGATAACAACGGAAGCAGTGGATGCAGCGCCGATAGTCAAGTATAAGTTCGTGGTCGCGTCGGCTAAAAGCGCCTGCCGGACAACGCGCCAGTGTACGAGTTTGTTCTTCATTATAAGATCCGCCGAGCGGTAAACCGGGGGTGACGCCGGGCGCATGCTCGTTCTGCGCAGGATAGCGTGTTGTCTTTATTCCGGTTTGTAGTCCTTTAAACAGCCATTTGCTCATAGACCCTCATCTCCTCAGCGATCGTTTTCAGCCACCGAAAGATCGAATGTGGCCAGAATGATTGGGAAATCTTGAAAGGCAAATTTTTCCGCGGCCAGATGAAACCCATGCCAATTGACAAATGATGGCGTGATGGGATGGAAGCGAACGACACGGCCATCGTCATCAAGGCGCAGCCAATGGAAAGTCGCCCCGCGCGGAGTCTCTGCCCAACCCAGCGCCGCCCCAGACCGCATCTCCATCGTCGGCGCGAGAACAGGGCCGTCCCGCAATGCAGACAACGCCTGCTCCATGATCCTAACGGCTTGATAAACCTCGGCGAAAAGCACGCGCAGCCGGGCATAACCATCCCCTTCGAGTTCGCACGGGACATCAAAAGCACAGGTATCATATCCTGAGTAAGGCCTGTCTTTACGCAGGTCACACGAATGCCCGGATGCGCGAGTGACCGGTCCTACCAATCCGTATTTCCCTGCATTTACCGCTGAAACGATACCGACTTCTTCCAGCCGGTCAAGAAAGCTGCTTGAGGCATATAGCATTTTTTCCAGCTTACCAAGTGTTCGCAAAATACGATGTGTTTTGTCCAAGGTTTCCTGACAGGCTTTGTCCTCTATTGTCCGGCTTAGGCCCCCCGGTATTGTCAATCCAAAAAGATACCGATGCCCGGTAAACGCGCAGGTCAGCCGCAGTAGTTCCTCTTCCAGGATGGACATCTGATTGGCGGCAACAATCAACGCAGTTGATTCGCAGATTTCCCGAATCGCTCCGACATGGTGCCGGAAGCGCTCCAGTTCGGCCAGAAATCTTCGTAGAACCATAGCGCGCTGCGGGACTTGAACGCGGCAAATGCTTTCAACGGCCTGACAGAAGGCCAACGCATGCGAGAATGCCGTCGTGGCGGCGATGCGTTCGACGAGAAGAAGAACATCGTTCACGTGGCGACCTTCGGCAATTTTTTCAATGGCGCGATATTTATAGAACAGTCTTGGAATAGTGCGGATTACGTCTTCCCCCACCGTTTCCAGAAGGAAGTGCACAGATTCGGTCACGCCGGAGTAAATCGGTCCGATCGGCATGGCAAAAGCGCCGGGATCCTTGACAATCCGCCGTGGCCGCCAGTTGAGTTCCGGTTTCCGTTCAATGACCGGCTTGTGCCCGTCGAATGAGCGGCGCATGGGACAGAGGTTTTCCTGCCAACGGTCGTTGTGAAGCAGAAAATCGCCAAGACGAGGATGTCCTTTGAAAGTCAGCCCAAAGAGATCTTCCGCTTCACGCTCATGCCAATCCGCTGCGTGTATACGCGCGCTGATGCTGGGGAATGTCACATTAACTAATGCCTGACGCACCAGGACATGCACTAAGCCTGCTTCGGTGTCGCCGCAAAAAACATAATACAATTCCCACTCCGACCGTTGCTCCTCTACGATCAAGCCTGCAAAACGGTAGCCTAATTTGGTGCTGAGCCAACCGCACACTTCAACGAGCTGGTCCGGCGAGACTTCGATTTCGCAGGACCAGGATTGCTCATTGAGGCTGACCCGAACCATTTGTTGCCACTGATTGTTTACAAGTTCCGGAATATGCGTAAGTTTCACAATTAATCACCTTCCAATGGCCGCCGCGCTCAGACGCAGCAAATCTTGCAAAAATGCTGGGACATACAACCCGAAAGCCAGGACCAGCAAGGATGAAATCACGAGAACAACCAAACAACTTGCCGGCAGACGAATCTTTTGAGGAGGATCTCCTTTGTCAGTTGTGAAAACCATGCGGTTGATATGCCACATGATCGCAAAGAACCCGATTGCCACAAACACCGCAAGCAGTATAATCTCCAGATAGCGTCCTTCGGCAAGTCCCGCCTTGAAAATGGTGAACTCACCAAGAAACACCGCGAAAGGGGGAGCTCCGGAAATGGCAAGCCCGGAGAGGAGCAAGCAAACGCCCGCGACGGGCGAGTTTCGAATCAGTCCCTTGATCGATGCGATCTCTCTAGTCCCGGTAGAAATAATTAATGCTCCGGCCGTGAAGAAGCAGAAGGACTTGGTAAGCGTATGACTGAACGCTTGATAGAACGCCCCGTAATGGGCGGTGGCGCTCCCCAATCCCGCGGCAAACAGAATAATTCCCATATGCTCGACCGTGGAGAAGGCGAACATGCGTTTATAGTCTCTTACCCGCAATAAAAGGAGCACCGCAGTTCCTGTCGAAATCAGACCGAAAGCGATTGCCCATGTCCCGGCATGAAAGTCCGGTACCGCTTTCATTATCGGAAATAGCCGCAAAATCACATAAAGCACGGCAGTAGTTTCAATACCCGACAATAGCGCGCACACAGGCGAAGGCGCCTGGCTGTGTGCATCCGGCAGCCAGGTATGCATCGGAACAAGCCCGACTTTGGTTCCCAACCCGACGAGGATGAGCACGAACGCTGTTTTCAATAAAATCGCGTGCATTCGCGGCGCGGCAGCGATCAGCCCTTCCCACGTATCAGTGCCTCCGCCAGCCGCTTGCAGCGCGGCAAAAAGCATGAGGAATCCCAGCAGCGCTATAGCAGCGCCCATGAGCGAAAGCACGACGTATTTCCAAGCGGCCTCCAAAGCGCCACGAGTATTCTCAAAAGAAACCAGCATTGCCGAACAAACCGTAGTGAGCCCGACCGCAATCCAGACCAAAGTAGGTTCAACTAACACTGGAATTGCCAGCATGGAAAAGATGAAAAGGTTATAGTTCGCATAGTAGAGACGGAGTTTTTTCGGTTCGTGGCATGTCTTGGCCATATAGCCCAGCGAGTACAAAGCCGCTGTCGTTCCAACAAAAGCGATCAGCAATAAAATTAGCGCGCTCAGACCGTCCACTGCAATCCATTTCGGAGCAACGACCACCGGTACGCCGCAGGAAGCTTGAATCGCCACGCGGATTGTCAAGACAAGTACAGCCAAGCACGCGAAGAATGTGACTGCCGAAGGAAACCGCCGCCATGGCAGGAATGAGAGGATGGCTGCGAGCAGAGGAATGGCGAGTATGGCGATGATGCTCATTCCACCACCTCCTCTTTTAACGTGGCGAGGGCGCCGACGTCCGTTGTGCCAATTTGCTTTTGCACCCCGCGTATCAGCACGCCCACAATGAATACGACGATCAAACCATCGGTGGCGATGGCCAGTTCAACCAGCACCGGTAGATCATGAGCGATGGCGATGCCGGCGAAAAAAGCACCATTTTCAATCGCCAGCAATCCTAGCAGCAGCGGCACCGCTTCCCGCCGCACTGTCAGCGTGTAAACGCCGAGAAGAAGTCCTGCAAATCCGATGGGAAGATTATGGCCACGATACTGCGGATCAATCGCCTGCTGCACGGGAATGGTGAAATAATACGCCAGAATCGTCAGCACCAAGGCAATGAGGAGCGAAATAGGGATGTTCAATACCTGATTGATTTCGCGGCGGGTATAGACTTCACGAGGCATTGTAACATGGAGAATAAAGGGAATAAGCACCGCTTTGGAAAGAACGTTGACCAGCGCAACGCCATACAGATGCCACGAACCATGCTGAAGGCCAAGGAGAAGGGCGGACGCGGCCAGAAAAAGCGATTGGCCAATGAACAGTCTAAGGCAGCCCTTTACTTGACGCGTAGCAATCATTGCAAAGGCGCAAAGCAGAAACAGTCCCGCAGCCAGCGAATTGAGTGCATCCAGTATCTGAATATTTGCGATGTCAATGTTCATTCAAACCTCCATCAAAGCGCAAAGAGCCGCAGGATCATCGCAGCCACCGAAGCAACGAAAGCGCTGCCCAGAAACTCGCTGATGCGGAACAGACGTAATTTGGCGAGCGACGATTCGATGACCGCCAGAACGAGTACGAACAAGAACATCTTGAAAAGCACCAGGGGTATTGCCAAGAGTACATTTCCTGTGCTGATATCGGCGGCAAGGCCCCACGGCGTAACCAAGACATTCAAAAAAATGCTCAGCAGCACAAACATTTTCATCTGGCCGCCCCACTTCATCAGAGCCGCACTCTTTCCTGAATACTCAAGCGCTTTGGATTCCTCAATCATGGCCAGTTCAAAATGACCCGATGGGTTGTCAACGGGAATACGCCCCTTTTCCGCCAGGATCAGCATAAAAAAAGCCGCTATTAAAAGAATATGCGAAGGCTCAAGAAAAGCGGCAGGCGAGGAAACCCAGTGCTTCTGAACGATATACGGAATGGTCGAACCGGCCGTAAAAGAAACGGTGAAAAAGACGATAATGAAAACCGGTTCGGCCAGAAAACCCACCATGCGTGTGCGGCTTGCGCCCATCGCACCATAAGGATTGGCAGTATCAACCGCCGCGAGACCGGCAAAAAATCCACCCAACGCAAGAACGAAACCGCCCCCGACCATGTCCGCCATAAACGCAAAAAACAAAGGATAAGTCGTCAACACGGGAATGAGGAGCGTCACGAACAACGGTGCGCTAAACACCACATACGGCGTGGCCCGAAAGATCCATGAACTTTCCTCAGAAATGACTTCGTCCTTGTGAAAAAGTTTCCAGAGATCGCGATAAGGCTGGAAGATGCTGGGGCCGCGCTTGGATTGAACAATTTCTTTCAAGCGATTGATCACGCCAGTAATCAGCGGTGCAAAAACCAGAACAACCAGAAACTGCAAAAGGTTGAAGATGATTCGTTGGCTCATAATTCGTTCTCCGAAACCAGGGGCCGACCTTTGTTCGTCATTGCTGAAAAGGACATGTTTATTGCAGGAAGTACTATAGAATTTTTTTTACGGGAAATAATTTCATCTGGAACATGGCTAAATGCAACTGAGGGAGAGTGAGCGCTCGATGTCTTGGATTGCTTTCCTAAAGCGGAAGGGACAAGTGTTAAATAGTTAAAATAAGCATATTCGAAAATACACACATTAATAACCCCTGTATAAAGTTTGCACTGACAAACAGGAGTCATTAGTTCATAGGAACGATTAAAGGCGAACCCCATCGCCTTTTTTAAATAAGATATCAAAACATCCCCAATGTCAAGTGAAAAATTCAAAAGCTATATTGCGTTTTCACGCATTGCCTTATTATATACGCACACATCACACATGGATTCTACATATTGTCTGATTGACTGTAATCCCAGTGCATGAGTTTAATCGTCTTTTCTAAATATCTCCTTATACAAATCTTCGCCAAAGCTGGTCTGCAATGGTTCTCCTTCAGTTAATCTAAAAGTTCTTTGCCCATCATCTTTTCTTTCCGCTCTCAGGAAAATAACATTTTGTTTTTTATTGTCATAAAAACTGTAGGCAAATTCATATCCATGAGTAACGAAGAAAATCTTGATGCGTTTCTCCAATAATGCGCCGATGATCTGTTTTGAAATCTCCGTGCTTTCTCTTTCGTTGGTCGCGGCAAAGGATTCATTCAGCAGCAACATGGAATTTGAAGTTAAATTGTCCACGATATCGCTCATCCTGGCAAGTTCTTCATCAAGCTTGCCGCTATTCATTTCAGTGTCTTCTTCCCGCTTGTAGTGGGTGAAGAGACCGTTGCAGACATTGGAACAGAAAGATTCAGCCGGTACAAACATGCCGCATTGCATCATCATCTGAGCCAAACCGATGCTGCGCAAAAAAGTTGATTTGCCTCCCTGATTAGCTCCGGTGATTATCACCAGGTCTTTGTTATCAGCATTCACGTCATTGCCCACTATTTTTTGTTTCATGGTTAGGGCAAGGCTGATATCGTATAATCCTTTAAAAGAATGCCTGCGTTCGTCGGAAGCCAAGGGCAGTGGGAAAGATATCGGTTCTCCTATGGAGGCAAGTGTCTCCTGTAAATTTAAACAACTTATGTAAAAAGCCAATTCAGTACGCAACATTTTAAAGAAACTCTCAATATGATCGGCGGACCTGGCAAGTGTATCAGCGACAAGGTTGATCCCTTTATCTTTTAATTCCGACAGAGCCCTTGCGCCTGCTTCATCGCGTTCACTGATACAAAAGTTGTAACCGGACAGTTTGTCGGCAAATATGCGCTGCACCCAATTCTGTTTTTTGTATTGTGGTTTACGAAGGATGTAATTGGTGCCTTCATTGCCTTTTCCCAATTCAGCGCTGATCAAAACACCATCGCGGAATTTCAGTTCTCTGAGATGATTTTGGACACTGGCAAAAAAATCATCATCAAGTTCCTTGGTTATCGTTGTGAAAAACTTTGTAAAACCTTCCGATTCAAATTTACCGGCATTTTCATCGGCGACCTTCTTTAATTTTTTAAGAAAATCAACAAACAGTTTTAATCCGTTTCTTGCGTTATACAGGATAGAGGATGGAGTTTTGCTGAAAAAGCTGTACCAGCGCTTTCTCTTGCTTTCAATTGCTTCCGTCGCGATGTCATAGATATCCCTGACAACAGAATTATTTTTCAGGCAATCCTTCAGTATATTTTGGCGGTAGAGGATAGTGTCCGGGTCCTTTAAGCTTGAAAAAAAAGTTTTTTTTGTCATTTCCAACAAAAAATCGTCACCGAGAGCCATGGCGTTGAACAGCGTGCCTAACGCCAAATCTTTCGTCAGGTCTTGTTCATTTGGCGGTAATTGTTGTTGCAGGTCAAAATCCTGATTTTTATACATGAGAAAAGCTTTCATGATTTTATGCGATCCCTTATATCATTGTACGTAAGTCGGTGCTTTTCGACAATGGATAGCGCATAGGAGAGTCCATCGGCAGGTCTTCTTGTAATTTTATAGGTTCGTAATGCTGGATTTTCAGGAATAACCGTGCTGACCATGCTTACAGTTTTATCGCTTAAAGAAGCCCACTCGTCTATGAAAGTTACGCAAACACCCAGCACGTCCAAATTGATTATTTTTTCCATGATCATCTTACCTAAAAAAACAGCGTCTTTTAAGGTTGTGGAAGTGAATATTTCATTCATGATGATGATACTGTTTGGTGTCGCTTGCTTCAAAATGGAGTGAATTCTGAATAGGTCATCTTTTAGCTTTCCACGCAGATTTTTAATGCTTTCCTCTTTTTCAAAATGGGTAAATAGTTTGTCGAAAAGGAAGAGCCGTGCTTCTCTGCCCGGTACGGGATAGCCAAGTGCCGCCAGATAATGCAACTGCCCGAAGGTACGGGCAAACGTTGTTTTGCCGCCCTGGTTGGGTCCGGATATTACAAATATGCGTTCATTATCTTTCAGGTAAAAATCGTTGCATACAACGGAAGAATTTTCAGCAATGAGTTTATGGGCCAAGGCCAAATCAAAACATTCGTAATCGTAGATTTCCTTGCTTTGATTGGAGATTTGCGGATAACAAAATTTCAGTCCCGATCGTTTTAGTGCTTCAATATATTCAAGATAGGCAACATAGAATTGTATTTCGCGGTCAAAAACGGCTATGGTTTCATCCAAATAATTGCTGTTTTTTGCACAATAATTGTCAAGACTTAAAAATATCTCCGGATACAACTTGGAGACCAAATCAAGTATTTGCTCTTCCACATGGTTCAGGCCTGAACCATGTGGAAATTTAACCCTGTAATCTGTTATCGCGCCCTGTTTAAATCTCTCAAATGTCTTCTCCACCTCCGGGCTGTAATCAATTTCAGATTCGTATTTGCTAACCTTGACGCAGAGATCTTTTATGAGAATGTTATATTTTATGGAAGATAAGTCAGCTTTAAGCTTTTTTGTTTCGGCATGAAGTGTTGTAAAATTTATTGAGTTGACATAGTTTGTCAAATATTCGCGGAAGTCCAGAAGGCCACGTGATTTTAAATTTACTAAAAATAAATCGTACGCCAGGCACTTCACTGCCTCACAATAATTTTCCACTGCCTCCAAAAACCATCCTTCTTTATGGTATTTATAATGAAGCTTATCTGTCGAGGCATGATAAAGATATACGTTGCTCATTTTTTTAGCGAATGATTTTATGTTCCCGAAAAGAGTTTCATTTTCAAGATCACGGGCTATTTCCTGACGATACTTAATCGTGTCGGTATTATTCAAGGATGTGTAAAAGAAAGGCTTTAGATTATATTCCTGCTTGCCGGCAGTCATGGCATCGATAATCTGATCAAGATTTAAGTCAATAAAGAAGTCGGGCATTGCCGTTGTTTCTCTCTCTGAATTGTTTTTAAGACTTTCAAATAATATGCTCTTAAAAGCCATGTGACAAAATCTCCTCTGGTATGCCGTATTCGACAAAAGCTTCCACTTACCGGTCAATATCGCCGGCGCATATAGAGTTTCAAGCTATGCTGATTTAAGGAGTAAAAGAATTCTAAGAGAAAAAATGTGACCGGTTGGAAGTTATATTTTTTCCCCGGCGTGTAATTGTCGCGTTCCTTAACTCCTGCGTCAGCATGTAAACACCTTTGCAGGAGTCATCAGCCCATCAGGCAGTTGACAGCGGACTCCATCGCCACATGGTGTTGCTTTCAATAACAATGAGAGTTTAAAAAGTCAAGAATATATCTAAGCGTATGGTCACTCTTTTTCAGCAATGACCGGCAGAAAAAAGTGATTGACTTTTTTTATTCCAGAAGGCATTTAAAAAAAAGTGATGAAGTTCACCGGAAACGTCCATGGCAGGAAGGACGAATGACTTCTACCCACATTGTGGGCAGATGTTTTTTATTTATGAATCTCATGTTACCTTTTGGATGAATAGGCCGAAGAATGCTGGTGGTAAAATACCAGCATTTGAACCAGTTGTAAAAGAGGTGCAAAAAAATGAAAGTAGATAAACAATATCTTCGAAAACTCCTAGAGGTTTTTGAAAATTCTAAAAAGCTGGCCATTACACAAGACGATTTCAAAAAAGCCGGTTTTAATATCGATGAAGAATTTACATTTCATATGTTGTGGCTTGATGATAAAGGCTTCATTACAAGGCAAGACTCTGGACCGGGGATTAGCCATTATAAAACATCCACATGGGCGGTTATTCCGTTACGCTATACGGCATCCGGCGCGGAATATCTTGAAGAATTAAGAAAAAACTCATCAGAGAATGATAAAAACGAACACTAATCATACGACCCGTTAAATGGAAAACGTCAGTAGACAGTAAAAATAACATCATTGAAGCAGGATTCACACAGAAGAAAAATCTAAAACACTGATTTACGCATCTGGTCTTTTGTTGCCGTTTTTTCTCTGTTGTAAAAATTCCTTGACAGCATTTCCGAGCGAGTGTAAGTCTTCGCCAATTAAGATTAATCATTCAAGGGAGGACTCGCCATGAGCGATTCGTGCGGCAGTTATTTTTGCCAGGTCATGACCCAGGAGACGGTTCAGGAAGATCCTGACGACCCTGGACCGAGACGTTTTCGCCTTGCGGTACGTGATGTGAACGGACGGTTTTTCCTCCCCGGATAATCTTGCGGTTCACCTCCGGCCGCAAAACGATCCCGCCGCGGTCCGCAAAGAGGTGACCCATGAACAAGAACAAACCATTTTTTTTAAAAAACACCTTTCAAACCTCGATGGCTTCGGTTCGTTCGGTAAACGCCATCAGCGATGCCGAACGTCGTTTGATGGATTTGTGTTCGATCTCCCTTCAGGAAGCAATGAAAATCCTGGAGACGACGCCCGGGGGATTGAGCGGCGATGAAGCACAACGGCGACTGGACCGCTTCGGCCCCAATGAGCTTGCCCATCTTCAGCGCAAGGGATTCTGGGCGGATATTTTTGAGCGTTTTAAAAGTCCGCTCGTTATTCAACTTTTAGTGATTGCCCTCATTTCCGCGTTCCTCGGGGAACTTTCGGCTTCGGTGATTGTCGGCGCCATGATTGTGTTGAGTGTCGGATTATCCTACCTTCTGGATCGCCGATCCAGCCGCGCCGTGGATAGTTTGGGCAAGCGCGTACAATCCCGCACTTACGTATTGAGAGACGGACGGGAGACGGAAGTGCGGATATCCGAAGTGGTTCCCGGAGACATTGTTCTGCTGCAGGCCGGATCCATTGTCCCGGCGGATCTGCGCTTGATCGCCGCCAAGGATTTTTTTGTCGCTGAGTCTTCGCTGACCGGCGAGTCTATGCCGGTGGAAAAAACAGCCAACGGGGCCGGTCAGGCTCAAGCCGCTTTGGAGCTTTCCAATGCTTGTTTTTTCGGAACGTCCGTGACCAGCGGTACAGCGCGGGGAATGGTGATTCATACCGGCGGCGAAACGCTGTTCGGGGCCATCTCGGAAAAACTGGCCGAAAAGCGCGAAGAAACCAACTTTGACCGGGGCGTGCGTTCCTTCACCTGGCTGATGATCCGTTTCATGCTGGTGCTGGTCTGCGCGGTATTTTTTATCGTCGGCTTGACCAAAGGCAACTGGGTGGAGGCTTTGCTGTTCGGCATTTCCGTCGCCGTCGGCTTGACGCCGGAAATGCTGCCCATGATCGTTACCGTCAATCTGGCCAAGGGGGCGCTGACGATGGCCGACAAGAAGGTCATTGTCAAACGGCTGCCCGCCATCCAGAACTTCGGCGCCATAGACATTCTCTGCACGGACAAAACGGGGACATTGACACAGGACCGGGTGGTTTTGGAGAAGCATGTCGATATCCTGGGAAATACCAGCGAGGAGGTTTTAAATTACGCCTATCTCAACAGCTTTTTCCAAACCGGGTTGCGCAACCTGATTGACCGCGCCATCCTCGAATATGAAGAGCTCGATACCAGTCAGTGCCGTCTGGTTGATGAACTGCCTTTTGATTTCCAGCGCCGCCGGATGTCCGTCGTCGTCGAATACGAAGGCGATCACGTCCTGATCTGCAAAGGGGCGGTGGAGGAAATTTACTCTTGTTGCACCAGTTATCAAATCGATGATGAAGTTTTCCCTCTGGTGGATATGTTGCGCGGCGAGCTTTTTGAAGAAGTGGAACGTCTCAATCGCGACGGGTTCCGGGTTCTGGGCATTGCTTATCGGGAGTTTCCTCGGGATAAAACCGCATTTTCCGTGCAGGACGAGGCCGGGCTGACGCTCTTGGGATACATGGCTTTTTTCGATCCGCCCAAAGCGACGGTGGACAATGCGTTGGCGCTGCTTGCCGCGTCCGGCGTCCGGGTCAAGGTCCTGACCGGCGACAACGGTTTGGTGACGCAGAAGGTCTGTCATGACGTGGGACTCAAGATAGAAAGGATGACGACCGGGACGGAAATTTCCGGTCAAACGCCCGAGGAATTTTCCCGGACTGTTGAAGAAGCCAATGTTTTTGTCAAACTGTCTCCGACGCAAAAGGAGGAAATCGTCAGGGACCTGCGTCGCCAGGGTCATGTCGTGGGATTTATGGGGGATGGCATCAACGACGCGCCCGCGATGAAGGCCGCCGATGTGGGCATTTCGGTGGATACAGCGGTGGATGTCGCCAAAGAATCCGCGGATATTGTGCTTTTGGAAAAGAATTTGATGGTTCTGGAAGAAGGCATCATGGAAGGCCGGAGGATTTTTGCCAACATTGTCAAATACATTCGCATGGGCGCCAGTTCCAATTTCGGCAATATGTTCAGCGTCTTGGGCGCAAGCTATCTTTTGCCTTTTTTGCCGATGCAACCGGTGCAGATTCTCACAAACAATCTTTTGTATGATTTTTCTCAGACCGGTATCCCCACGGACAACGTGGATCAGGAAATGGTGGCTCGGCCTCTGAAATGGAATATCGGCAATATCAAGCGGTTTATGGTTTTCATCGGACCGATCAGTTCTATTTTCGATTATGCAACCTTTGCCTTGATGTGGTTCTTTTTCCGCTGCGGCGATTTTCTCCATCCGACGACGGCGATTGCGCAGAAAGAGACTTTGGCGCGGCTTTTTCAGACGGGGTGGTTTGTGGAGTCCCTTTTGACCCAAACACTCATTGTCCATATTATTCGGACCCGGAGAATCCCCTTTTTTGGAAGTCGGGCCTCCGCCCAACTGACGATGACGACCTTGATGGTAATGGCCGTTGGCGCGTGGTTGCCCTACTCGCCCTTGGCCGTTTATTTGGGATTGGTGCCCCTGCCTCCCATTTACTGGGCATGGATAGGATGTTTTCTGATAACCTACACGATTTTGACGCATGGGGTCAAAACTTGGTTCTTCAAACGCTATGGAGGTGAATGATCATGGATACCATTTTGGATGCTCTTCAGGAAGGGAGACTTTTCGAGTTGCCGGATAACGAGAAAGCCGACGCCCTGCAGTTTCTGGCCAGGATTATTGAGGCGTTTCCGGAGGTGCCGGCCGGGACGGATGTGGAAGGGCATGTCATGAAAAGGGAAGAAGCCGCGAATACGGCGCTGGGGAAAGGATGGGCCTGTCCGCACGCTCGCGTGCCCTTCGATGAGGACCTCAAGTGCGTGGTCGGGTGGAGTCCGTCGGGAATTGACTATGGCGCGCCGGACGGTCTCCCGGTCATCCTGATCGTTATGTATCTCGTTCCTGAAAATCAGCGCAATCATTACCTGCGCGAGGTCTCCATCCTAGCCAAGGCCATCAGCACGTATCCTGAGATTGAAAAAATAAGGGACGTCAAAGATTTGGATGGTATCCGCAACTATCTGCTTGACCTGATTGATGTGACGAAAACATCGGTCGTTCCGGATGTTCGTGCCCGGATGATTCGGCTGCAGGCCAAGCCCGCGCCGGAGGCGTTCAACTTCCGCGATTTGTCGAACTTAATCGTCGAGCCCGTCACGTTGGTTGCCGGTCCGAATATCAAACCTGTCGTTCTGGCGCAGAATCCGGCCTTGACGGAACGATTGGACGCCGCCGGCGACCTGATTGCGAAGATAGAAGAAGAAGGCGCTTATCACGCCAACGGTTGGCGGATCATCCGCCGCAGCGCGGTGGCTTATCAGGCGGGGCGCGTGGTGTATGATTGTCTGGCGGTCAAAATGCTTGGAGCGAATTCAACATAAAAAGGCAAATCGCGGCGCGGCGGACAGGCGGCCTGAATTTTTTCAAAACGTCCGATTCTCGCCTCAATTTTTGGAATTGCCGTTTCTTCAATTTTTCATTTGGGCAGGCTCTCCAGTAGATTTTCGATTTGCCGCATCAAGCCCTTGATGTCCTCGGTTTGCCCCTTTGTTTTGGATAACAGCGCTTCGATTGTGGAGAGTTCATCGTGGATGTATCGGATGGCCTGCGTACGCATGTCTTCAATGGCGTTGTTGATGCTTTTTTCCCATTGATAGGCGAGACGGGAGAGGTTGATGGTCACTTCTTTGGGAATGCCTTGAATGAAATGCCTTTCGAAGGCTTTTCTGAAAATGAACATGGGAATCAAAAACCAAATCAGATCCAGGTGAATGTCGAACGATTTGGTGAAGGAGATATCCGGATGATCGGGTTCCACAACGTCGATTTTCCAGTTCATTTCTCCCATCTTTACGCCCAGGACGTTTTCGATATTTTCTCCGAGAAACTTGCAAAAAGCCTCCAGGGAACGGGAAAAACCGGCATGCGCTTTTTTCAGCGTGCCCATGAAATGTTTGTGTTCGTTTTTGGAAATCACGCGCATTTCTTCGGAGAGCGTTTCTGAAACCCAAGATTCATAGCGGCGGGCGAGCTTCCATAGATTTCCCTTCCAGGAAGGAATTTCGCTTTGCAGCTTGCCCATGACTTTTTTAGTCAGGGGAGCCTTGAACTGTTCCAGGTAAGCTTCAATCAGCGGGCGTGTTTGACGCTGGTGTTCGCGGGCGATGATGCCGAGCTCGTCCCGCATCAGGTCCTCATTGACTTTTTCGTTGAGGATCCGCTGTTTCAAATTCTCCCGGTTCATATCCGCCTGCAGGGAGGCGTTGAGGGCGATTCGCAGATAGCTTTGGCAATTCTGCGCGAGAGAGCGGATCTTGTGCCGAAGAATTTTTTGAAATTCGGCATCCCGGTTGGCGCAGATCTTATTGATAATGTCTTCTTCGACGACCTGCCGGTAGTGCTCGGTGTTGTATTTGGTGGAATAGAGATAAACGGGCAGACTCCGATGCAGTTCGCGCTCCAGTGTTTCCTGAAAAAATGAAATGACTTCTTTTTGCTGCTCTGGCGACAGGATGTCCGCCTTGGTCAGCAGAAGAATGATGTTGGGCGTGTGACTGGTCAGCTCCCGAATGAGTTCCAGGTCATCTTCCGAAAGCGGGCGGTCGGAACTGACGGCCAGAAGGGCGGTGCCCACCGCCGGCAGCCAGTCTTCCGAGGTGGCTTGGTGATATTTATAGACGCTGCCTAAACCCGGCGTGTCCACGAGGCGAAGACAGGAAAACTTCCGCATCGAGGGCAGTTCAATATCCACGATGGCCACGTTCTTTTCGTTGCCCGGATTTTTTGCTTCGGATGTAAATTGGTCGATGTCGGTCAGAGCCGCTTCGGTGACGCGTCCGTCAAAGTGACGGATCAGCGCCCTTTCCCGGTCGCCGTACTGCAGGCGGGTGATGGCGGTCGTCACCGGAATCGCGCCGACCGGTAAGACGTTCTGGCCCAGCAGACTGTTTAAAAAAGAACTTTTTCCCGCTTTGAATTGGCCCATGACCGCGACGTCAATGGGCGGATTTTCTTCCAGAAGCGTCCGCGTGGCTTCGAGCGGGCGATTCAAGGAAATCATCTGAAATTGCTCGGCGGCATGGCCGACCGTTTGCAGAAGTTGCCTCAGCGCATTTAAATCCATGACCGAATCGTTTTGCATAAAAAAAACTCCTTCAGGTTTTGTCCTGTAGGAGTTATTAGCAACAAGTGCAGTTGGTCTCAGGCGAACTCCATCACCCTTGGCGGTTGCTTTTATATATAAAAAGTAAATTTTGTCAATCGAATTTTTTATGGATGAACCCTCGGAAATGTATTGGATAATTGCGTAAAATGCATTATAAGTCAGGGCGGTCATTTGATGCGCCGTTTATAAAAAAACAAGGAGAGCATAAAATTTTCAATTACTCTGATTACTTGAAAAAATTGCAGGAAGGACAAAAAGGATTAAATCCCTTTTTGGACTTTATGGGCGTTGACTTGCTTCAATTGGGAGAGGGTTATGCCCGATTTAAAATGCCCGTAAGACCCGAATATCTGCAGGGGGCCGGATCAATGCAGGGAGGACTTATTGTTGCCTTGGCCGACGAGGCGATTGCGCATGCCATGATGACCTTGTTGAAACCGGACGAAGGTCTTACCACCATAGAGTTGAAAAGTAATTTTCTTTCCGGAGTCCGTCGGGGGGATCTGATCGCCGCGGCAACCGTCTTTAAAAAGGGACGCAGCCTGATCCTTGGAGACTGTTTAGTGACTGATAATACAGAGAAAAATATCTGCCGCGTCTCGGCGACTTTCTTGCTTTTAAAGGAATGAACCCATATTAAGTCATTGTATTTATGCATATATAGATTGACTCTTGGTCTAAGATTTGCTAAACAGTCGCAGATTTGTTGCATGTGGCAAATTGGTAAAAACTTCTAGTGTCAGGATGATGTAATTGATAGATCTGCACACGCATTCCGTTTTCAGCGATGGAGAATTGATACCGGCGGAATTGGCGCAAAGAGCCCTGGCCGCCGGTTATCATGTTTTGGCCGTCACCGATCATGTGGATCATTCCAATATTGATTTTGTTATTCCCCGCGTCGTCAAGGTTTGTTCCAAAATAACCAGGCAGGGTGCGATCACGGCCTTGCCCGGCGTGGAAATTACCCATGTGGCTCCTGATGATATCGCTGCGTTGGCCGATGAGGCGCGGAAACTGGGCGCGAAAATCGTCATCGTGCATGGGGAGACCATTGTGGAGCCCGTTCCCGCCGGCACGAATTTGGCGGCCTTGAAGGCCTCCATCGATATTTTGGCTCATCCCGGTCTGATCACGGAAGAAGAAACACGGCTGGCCGCGCAAAGAAATATTTTTTTGGAAATCACCACCCGAAAGGGACACAGCTACACCAACGGGCACGTCGCGCGGATGGCCAGAAAATTTAAGGCCGGTCTTCTTTTGAACAACGACGCCCACGCGCCGGCGGATTTTGTCGGCAGGTCAATGGCGACGGCCATCGCACGTGGCGCGGGTCTTGACGATGACGAAATATCCGTCATGTTTGAAAATTCGCAAAGGATGGTACAAAAAGCCTGCGTATGAAAAAGAAGTCCAAATCAGAACCCCTGAAAATATGTCTTTTGACTTACCGCGGTAATCCCAATTGCGGCGGACAGGGCGTTTATATTCAGCATTTAAGCAAAGCGCTGAGCGACTTGGGGCATCAGGTGGATGTTCTATCCGGGCCGCCGTATCCGCATCTGGATTCCAAGGTTTGTCTGCACAAGCTTCCGAGCCTTGATCTTTACAATGCCGAGCATCCGTTCCGTTTGCCGAGAGTCACCAAACTGGCCGATCCCCTCAATATGTATGAATTCCTGACTATGTGCGCCGGAAAATTTCCCGAACCGTACACGTTCGGCGAGCGGGCATATCAATTTTTAAGAAAAAAAGAAAACCGCTACGACATCATTCACGACAATCAGTGTCTCGCCTATGGTATTGAGAAAATCGCCCGGAAGGTGGGTCCCACGATCGCGACGATTCATCATCCCATCACTGTGGACCGTCGCGAGGAATTCAAGGCGGCCACGTCGAAAAGCAAAATCAATCGGATCAAACGCTGGTATTCATTTATTAACATGCAGAAAGAAGTTGCCCGCAAATTGTCGCACATCGTTACGGTTTCCGAATGCTCAAAAATTGATATCGCCAAAGAATTTTCCATTGATCTGGCTAGATTCAGAGTCGTGCCGAACGGCATCAACCGGGAATATTTTTATCCCATCCATAACGAAGCAAGACCCAAAAATTCCATCATCGTGACCAACAGCGCCGATACGCCGCTCAAAGGACTGCGTTATTTGCTTGAAGCGGTTTCTAAAGTCCGCAAGAAACAGCCGGTCACGCTGACCATCATCGGACAGCCCAAGGAAAAAGGGGTGATCGTCCGGCTCGTGTCCGAACTGGGCATCGGCGACATCGTGCGCTTTACCGGAAGGATCAAAAACGAGGAATTTGCGGATTATTATTCCAAGGCCACGATTGCCGTCGTTCCTTCTTTGTACGAAGGATTCGGTCTTCCCGCCGCGGAAGCCATGGCCTGCGGCGTACCTTTAATCAGCACCACCGGAGGCGCCTTGCCGGAAGTCGTGGGGGACGCCGGTATTTTGGTGCCTCCCGCGGACTCCGACGCCTTGGCCAGGGAAATTCTTTTCCTACTCAACCATCCCGAACAATGGGGAAAAATGGCCGAAGCCGGCATTAAACGCGTGGAGACCATCTTCAACTGGACCAGCGCCGCGAAAGAAATGGTGGAAATTTACAGAGAGGCCATAGATGGTTACCGTCGACCTGCATGAACTGAATTTAAAACCCCATGACGTTGTTTTGGACGCGGGCTGCGGCTTGGGCAGGCATTTGCGTCATTTGGCGAGGATGCCCGGCTTGAAAATTTTCGGCATCGACAAAAACGCCTGGGCGCTGCGTGAGACCGCGAAATCACTGGATGCTATGCCTGACGCCGTCTCGAAGGATTATCTTGTTTCCATCGCCGACATCAATCGGCTGCCCTTCGCCGACGCGTCGTTTAACTGTATTATCTGTTCGGAAGTTTTGGAGCATATCCCCGATCATCGGCAGGCGATTCGGGAACTCGACCGAATCTTGAAACCGCAGGGGATCCTCGTCGTCAGCGTTCCGCGCTATTTTGCGGAGAGAATTTGCTGGTTGATTTCCAAAGAGTATTATCACGAAGAAGGCGGTCATATCCGCATTTACAAAAAGAAACAATTGTACCGAATGCTGACCGGCCGGGGCTTCGTCTGCTGGAGAATCAACTACAAGCACGCGCTTCATTCGCCGTATTGGTGGCTGAAATGTCTGGTCGGCCTGAAAAACGAAAACAATTTTTTTGTCCGAAATTACAGGAAGTTTCTGGAATGGGACATCATGAAGAAGCCTCCACTGGTGAGAAGGGTCGAGGAACTTCTCAATCCGCTGCTGGGCAAGAGCATCGTCTATTATCTTAAAAAGGTGTAGCGCATGAAATTGAAGCTTTCGGTCAGCGAAGAACTCAACACTGTTTCCGTCGAAAAGATATCTTCCTTTATCGCTTCGGTGCAAAAACAAAACGGGGAGATCCCTTGGTCGGTCGGTGGAAAGACGGATCCTTGGGATCACGTGGAAAGCGCGATGGGCTTGAGCGTGGGAGGCTTTTACTCGGAGGCGCGAAGAGCGTTCGAGTGGCTGGCCGATCACCAACTGGAAGACGGCAGTTGGTGGTCCGAAGCGGTGGACGGCAAAGTCACCAACCCGACCAAGGAATCCAATTTTTCTTCTTACGTGGCTGTCGGCGTTTTCCATCACTACCTGATCACCCGTGACCTTAAATTTTTGAAAACCATGTGGCACACGGTGTCCCAAGGCGTTCAATTCGCGGTCAATCTCCAGGCTCCGGAAGGCGAAATCTACTGGGCCAGAAACAAGTCCGGCGTCATCGATAAAATGGCGCTGTTGACCGGATCGAGTTCCGTTTACATGAGCATCAAATGCGCCTTGGCGATTGCAGACATTTTGGGGAAAAAAAGACCGAATTGGCGCAAAGCGCTTGATCGGCTGGGGAGAGCCATCAAAGAACGTCCGGACCTTTTTAACATGATCAAATCCAGATATTCCATGGACTGGTATTATCCTATTTTATGCGGGGCGATAACGGGTGATGACGCGAAAAAAAGAATTGCTCATTTGTGGGAGAAATTTGTCGTTCCGGACTGGGGCGTGCGCTGTGTCAGCGATCGGCCGTGGGTGACCATGGCGGAAACCGCGGAGTTTGTTTTGACGCTGGCGGCCATCGAAGACCTGTCCCGCGCGAAAACCATTTTCAGCTGGCTCAGCGATAAGAGATTTTCCGACGGGTCCTTCTGGATGGGGGTGACTTTTCCGGACGGGGTGATTTGGCCGGAGGAGAAAACCGCTTGGACGGCCGCGGCGGTTTTGCTGGCCTGGGATGCCCTGCACCAGGCGACGCCGGCCGCCAACTTGTTTCATCATAAATTCTGGAATGCGATGAGCAAAAAGTAACCCGCTATCCTTTTTGGAACGTCCGCTTGCCGTTTTCTTTTTTTTCATCATGGAAATCGCAGGGAAAGGTTGAAATTGAGAAAAGATCATCGTCCATATTACCTCAAGCGCCTGGATGCCAAATTTCAGAAATGGTATGCCCGGCGTTATCTCGCGCCGCAATTTGACTACTTCGGCAAAGGAACGGTTTTCATGAAACCGTGGCACGTGGAAGTCTTCGGCGGTCCGGTTTTTTTGGGCGATTACACGACCGTCATCGCCACCGCCGACCGAAAAGTGAGATTTACGGTCTGGCCGGCTTGGATGGGCAAGGGGAAAATAGAAATCGGGAACTACTGCTTGATTTGTCCGGGCACTCGGATCATGTCCGCCACCTCGATTGTCATGGGGGATGGATGCATGACGGCTCAAAACGTCAGCATCGCGGATGCTGATTGGCATGATTTATACGACCGGAGCATGCCGGTGGGCAAAACCCGGGAAGTTGTCATCGGCAATAATGTGTGGCTCGGCGACAGCGTGATTGTCGGCAAGGGGGTTACCATCGGGGATAACGCCGTCATCGGAGCCGGTTCGGTGGTCGTGAAAGATATTCCCGCCAACGCGATTGCCGCGGGAAATCCGGCGACGGTCGTTAAATATTTGGATCCGGACGTTCCGCTTAGAACCAGGAAAGACTGGCTGGCCGATCCGGCCAAACTGGCCAGAGATTTTGAATTGATCGACCGCGCGGTGATGAAAGGCAACTCCCTGTTGGGCTGGTTCCGGTCGTTGCTTTTTCCGCGCCGGGGGGATTGACCATGCGCGTAGCCGTTGTCGCACCGCCGTATCCTTTGGAAGAAATGCCGTCTCCGCCGCTGGGGGTGACCTATGTGGCCGCCGCGTTCGCGGCGGCGGGAGCGGAAGTGGAAATATTGGATTATATCGTTTCCGGGTACTCCCGGGAAAAAATTGAAAAGCGGTTGGCTTCCTTTTCGCCGGACGCGGTCGGCGCCACGTCGGTGACGCTGAATTTCTTTGACGCGCAGAAAATTCTGCGGGACGTGAAAGTCTGCAATCCGGACATCCTCACCATCATGGGCGGTCCGCATGTGTCTTTTACGGCGGAAGAGACGCTGAGGAAATATCCCGAAATTGACTTGATTGTCATCGGAGAGGGAGAGGAAACCATCGCCGAGCTGACGCCTGTTCTGAAACAAAAGGATCAATGGCGCCATATCCGGGGTTTGGCCTACCGGGGGGAGGGAAATGAAATCATCATCACGCCCAAGAGGGATTTTATAAAAGATATCGACGGCATTCCCGTGCCGGCCAGGCATCTGCTGCCGATTTCCCGGTACCGCGCTTTGGGTTTTCCGGTCAGCCTCATCACGGGGCGCGGATGCCCCTACTCGTGCATTTTTTGTCTGGGGCGCAAAATGGTGGGCTCGAAAGTGCGCAAAAGAAATTCGGAAAAAGTTTTGGACGAGATCGAGGAAATTTTAAACTTGGGCTTCGACCGGATTAATTTTGCCGATGATCTTTTTACCACCGATCTGGAAAGGGTTCGGCGGATTTGCGGCGGGATTCGAGACAGAGGCCTGAAGTTTAAGTGGAGCGCTTTTGCCCGCGTTGACACGGTCAATCAGGAAGTCTTTGATCTCATGGCGCAGGCGGGGTGTGACAGCGTCAGCTTCGGCGTCGAATCCGGCAATGCGGAAATGCTCAAACGCGTTAAGAAAGGCATCAAGCTCGAGCAGGTTTACGCAGCGGTGAAAATGTGTCAGGCCGCCGGCATGATCGCCCACGCATCCTTCATCATCGGTTTGCCTGGGGAAACGAAGGAAACGCTGGAAGAGACCGACCGATTCGCACGAAGCACGAAGGCGGTTTACGGATATCATTTTTTGGCGCCGTTCCCCGGCACGACGGTCAGGGAAAAAATTCAGGATTACGACCTGGAAATTCTGACGGACGATTGGTCCCGTTATGATGCCAATGACGCCATCGTCAAAACATCGTCTCTGCGTCCGCAGGACATGCGGGAGTTTGAAGCGCGCTATCAGGAAGAACTTGAGACGGACTGGAAAAAAATTTTACAGCGTTATGATGAAGGCAAGGCGTCGCTGAAGGATAGGATGCAGGTCGAGGGAAAATGGCGCATGCAATTGACTTATCAGATATTGAAGGAAGATCTCATTGAACGGTTTGGTTTTATCGAAGCTGTGGTGTATCAGGGAAAAAGAGAAAACGCCGTTGATGAATTGTGCCGCCGAATTCGGAATCATTCGCAAATAAAACCCAAAGTTATCGATGATACCGTTCGCGATTTCATCGACCGGGGTTATCTCAAAGACGCCGTCTCCAACGAGGGGTGTCAGTGGTCTTGGTCAAAATAACTAAGATTCCCTGATGAGAATTCCCAAAGAGCCGCATCGGGGCTGTTCCCGATATTTCCCGGAGGCGACGGCTTTTTGATAAACGAGATAAGGCGCCTGGCCGCCTTGAGCCGGGTCCGGGAAAATGTCGTGAAATAGAAGATAGCCGCCGATGATAAGTTTTTCCGACCAGATTTCATAGTCGCTTAATACCGATTCGTAGGCGTGGCTCCCGTCGATGAAAATCAGACTCAAGGGGGTTTCCCAGACTTTTCCAATAATGGACGAACGGCCGACGATGGGAATGACCGTGTTTTCAAGACCGAAATCGTCAATCGTTTTTCGGAAAAATTTCAGCGTGTCAATTTTGCCGGTTTCGGCGTCCAACAAATCGGGATCGAAATATTCCTGACCCGGCTGTTGTTCTTCCGAGCCTCTGTGGTGGTCAATCGAGAAAAGAACCGCGGAATTTTTCCGGCAGGCCGATCCCAAATAAACGGACGATTTCCCGCAGTAGCTGCCTATTTCCAGGCACGGGCCTCGGACGCTCGCTTCCAGCGCCAGTCGATACAGACAAGCCGCTTCGAGTTCGTCAAGGAATCCCTTCACCTGGTTGATTTTGTCTTTTGGTATGTCCATGTGCAAAGAAACCCCAAATTCTTTTTTTTTCATAACCTTCATCGCCGCAAAAAGCAAGCGCGGCACTGTTGCTCATTCGATAAAAAATGAGCGCTTCGGCAATTTTCTTCCGAGGCGCTCATGCAAACAAACGACTTTTTTTAAATCGATCCTATGCGAATCCCGCTACATTTTCGTCCAGGTTTCACTGTAAATTTTCCATTCATCGCCGGACTTCCGCAACAGCAAGATTTTCTTCCCCTTATCTTTCAAAATCGAGGAGCTGTAGTACTGGATAAATTCCGCTTTGGCTTTTTTTCCGTCCGTAGTAATCTTCAAGCCCTCGATATCGATTTGAATGTTTTGGCTTTTCTTGCGGACCTCTTTTTTGTATTTTATCCACTCATTCAAATTCATCCCCTGCGCGCGGAACGTCGCCGCGTCATAACTGGAGGCGTAGTGTTTCATGTCGCCCGCTGTCCAACTGTCGAGCCATTTGTTGACTGTATTGCGCACCTCTTCTTCCGACGACGGTGCCGCGATCTTCGCTTGAGCCTGAGGCGCGGGCGCGGCAATCGGGACCGGCTCGGCAGGCGCCGCAGCCGCAGCCGCAGGTGGAGCCTCTTTCTTTTCCAATCCCAATTTCTTTTCAAACAGCGCCGCGATTTCATTTCTCACGTTGCCGGTGTCGGAAGGTTTCTTTTCCGGGTAATAGCGCACAAAGTCATCATAAGCTTCCTTGCTTGGATTTTGATTGACAGCGGAAGTGTAATCCGCGAGAGATTTTCCGTATTGTTCCAAACCGTAATAAGCCAGACCCCGATTATAGAGAGAGGTGCTGTCGTTGGGATCCCGGGAAATCGCTTCGTTGTAGTTCTCGACGGCTTTCTGGAGATTGCCCTGCATCTGATAGAGATTCCCTCGATTCGCGTAAAATCCCGCGAGGCCGGGATTCAGCTCGATGGCTTTATTGTAATCGGCGATGGCCTGCTGGAGGTTTCCTTGAGCCTGATGGGCGTTCCCTCGATTGGAATAAGCTCCGGCGAAATTGGGATTCAGCTCGATGGCTTTATTGTAATCGGCGATGGCCTGCTGGAGGTTTCCTTGAGCCTGATAAGCGTTCCCCCGATTGCAAAAAGCCGGCGCGTATTTTGTGTTGGTTTCAATCGCCTTGGTGTAACTTGAAATCGCTTCGGCGTATTTGCCTTTCTTAATGTAGGCATTGCCTAAATTATAATAAGCTTCCGTGTATTTGGGGTTGATTTCCACCGCTTTTTTATAATCGGCAATCGCTTCGTCTATTTGATTCAATTTGGAGTAGCAATTGCCTCGGTTGTAATAGGCTTTGGCATGCTTGGAGTCGGCTTTAACGGCGCTTGTATAATCGGCAATGGCCTGTTCCAGATTGCCTTCCTGGCGGAACTGGTTGCCGCGGTTAAAATAGTCTTCCGCCGTTCCCGCGGGAATGGGAGGAGCCTTTTGTGTCTGCGCGTCAAGGGATGGGCACGACAACAAAAAGACGACCAGCAAAATTAAAAAAAATGATTTTCTCATGACTTTGCCTTCCTTTTTGAATTTTTGTTGATGCTTGGAGGTGTTCGAAAATTAAACAAAAAAAGGCGGCAATGTCAAGATAAATCTCGGAATGAATTTTTGCCCTTATTTTGGGTTGAAAAAATTATTTTTTTAAAAGATTCGTCTTGTCAAAAGGGAAATATTGTGTTAAAGGCTGCAACATCCATTCACTTCGATACGCACAAATACCATGAGGGGGAAATATGAAGGACGCCAAAGACTACCAGGAAATTGTTCCCGGCAAAAAACGGTTCGCGACACTGGTCACGAGAATCTTTTTTTATTTTATCGGAATGGGCATGCAGACGGCTTACCGGATTGATCCGGATGTCAGAAAAGAAGTGGACAGCTGGCCGGAGACTTTTTCCGTCCGCATCGCGGTGGTCGGCGGTCCCAGTATGTTGATGCTGAAGAAAGAGGGCGTTTTTAAGTATCTGGGTGAAAAGGAAGCTTTTTGTTGTGATGTCGAGCTGTGGTTTAAAAACATTGAATTTGCTTATTTGACGATGACCGCGCGGATCAGCGTGCCCAACGCTATTTATCACAACCGTCAATTTGTCCGCGGCAATCTCAAGTACACGATGTCGTTCATGCGGGTGCTCAATATCGTTCAGACGCTTTTATTGCCCAATATCATTGCTCGTTTCTACATCAAAGAGGTGCCGAGACTGACTTTCAGGAAAATGGTGAACAGGGTGATTACCTATTTCAATCTTGGATATGGTGCGATCAAATAAAAAATAGGAGGGGACGGTTATGTTGTTCAAGCAAAGTGAAGTCATACCTGAATATTATGAATTCTTTAATTCTGTGAAAATTATTTCCGGTTACAAGGCGCTGGAAACGATTCCCTTTGAATTGGGACGCTTGGGCGCAAAAAGACCGATCATCATCACGGACAAAGGCGTGTCCCAAGCCGGGTTGATCAAGCATGTCGTGGACAGCTTTGCGGGAACGGACACGGTGATCGGAGCTGTTTTTGACGAAACACCGCAGGATTCATCCTATCTTGTGGTCAATCAAATTGCGGAAATATACAGATCTCAGGGTTGTGATTCCATCATTGCCGTGGGGGGAGGATCGTCCATTGATACTGCCAAAGGCGTCAATATCGTCATTACGGAAAACACCGACGACCTGCTGAAGTTTATGGGCAACTACCGCCTCAACAAGCCGATGAAGCCGTTTGTCGTGATTCCGACGACGGCAGGCACGGGTTCAGAGGTGACTATGGTTGCGGTCATCGCCAATCCGGAGAAAAAAATTAAAATGGAATTTACCTCTGATTTGTTGCTGCCCAAACTGGCGGTGCTGGATCCGCGCATGACGGTGAGCATGCCTCCCAAAATCACCGCCGCGACGGGAATGGACGCGCTGACCCATGCCGTGGAAGCCTATATTGGATCGCAAAAAAATCCGGTCAGCGATGCTTTCGCTTCGGCGGCCATGAACCTGATTCGCGAGAATTTGATTGAGGCGGTCAAAGACGGCGGCAATAAAGATGTTCGCCTGGCCATGGCCAACGCCGCCTTGCTGGCGGGATTGGCTTTTTCCAATTCCATGGTCGGCATCGTGCACGCCGCAGCGCACGCGACCGGCGGAGTCTGCCGCGTGCCTCACGGAATAGCCAATTCCATTTTGCTGCCCTTTGGTTTGGAATTTTACATCAAAAAATCACCCAAGGTCAAAGCGTTGATCGAAAATTTGCTTCTGCCTCTGGCCGGTCCGGAGGTTTATGTCCAGACCCCGCAGGTGGAAAGAGCGTCCAAATCGGTATTGGTCATCAGGGAGATGGCTGGCGAACTCAAAAAATTATCGGGTCTGCCCGTGAAATTGTCGGAAGCGGGTGTTACGGAGGATAAGCTGGATGAGATCGCTCGAACGACCATTGACGACGGCGCCGTCGCTTTCAGTCCGGTGGAAGTCAGTCTTGAAGAGGCCAAGGGAATTTTAAAAGCCGCTTTTTAATGGAGTAACTTTTAGAAACGAGGTGGGAAATGATGAGCGAAGGGAAAGAAATCTCTGGTGTTAAAGAAAAAAACCTGCCTGAAATCGTAGGTCCCAGCAATAAGGTGTTGGAAGTTGATTTGTCTTCGAGAACCTATTCGGTTTATCAGGTCAAAGAAGAAGAACGGAGAATGTATCTCGGGGGCAAAGGTTTGGGTCTGAAGCTGATCTATGATCGGATGCCTGCAGGTGTGGACCCGCTGGGAAAGGACAATATGATTGCTTTCATGCCCGGGGTGTTGATGGGGACGGGGGCTCCGTGTTCAGGACGTTTTTCGGCCGTGACCAAGTCGCCGTTGACCGGCATCATGGATCACGCCTCGTGCGGCGGGCCGTTCGGCATGGCTCTAAAAACCGCCGGATGGGACGGGATTTTGATCAAAGGGAAATCCGAAACCCCCGTATATCTGGAAGTGACGTCGTCCGGCGTGGAATTTAAAGATGCGCAGGCCTTGTGGGGAAAGGATGCTTTTGAAACCCAGGAGTTATTGGTCAAGCACAAAAACGCCGGAGCGGCGGTGATCGGTCAGGCCGGTGAAAACAAGGTCCTGTTCGCCAATATCGTATCCGAAAAACGTTTTCTGGGCCGCGGCGGTATGGGGGCGGTCATGGGGTCCAAAAATCTCAAAGCCGTTTACGCCATCGGCGGCGCCTATAAAATTGTTGCCAAAGAGAAGGAAAAATTTGACAAAGTCAAAAAATTGGCGACCAAGCGGATCAATGACAATGCCGTGACGGCCAATGCGTTGAGAAGATTCGGAACCCTGAATCTCGTCAATTATACCAATATGGCCGGAATTATGCCGGTGCGTAATTTCACCGACGGCGCTTCCGATAACGCCTATAAACTTGCTGGGGAGTACTATAGCGAGAATTTCAAGACCAAGCACCACACCTGCAAGCCCTGCACGATTTTGTGCGGCAAGCAGGGAACCTTCAACGGGAAGAATCTTTCCGTGCCGGAGTATGAAACGGTCGGTCTGATGGGCTCCAATCTGGAAATCTTTGATCCCGTGAAAGTCGCCGAATGGAACGATTTGTGCGGCCGGTACGGGATGGATACCATCACCATGGGAGGAACGCTGGCCTGGGTGATGGAGGCCGGTGAAAAGGGTTTGATCAAAACCGACCTGAAATTCGGTTCACCCGAAGGAGTTGCCCAGGCGATTGAAGACACGGCCTTTTGCCGCGGTTTCGGCGCGGAAATGGCCAAAGGATCCCGGGCGCTCGCCAAAAAATACGGCGGCGAGGATTTCGCCATCCAAGTGAAAGGCATGGAATTGGCGGCTTACGATCCCCGCGGATCGTATGGCATGGGATTGAATTACGCGGTGGCCAACCGAGGCGCCTGCCATCTGTCTTCAACCGTGATGGCGCAGGAAAATTTCGTCAATGTTCTTGATCCCTACTCGACCATCGGCAAGCATGTCTGGGTGAAATTTTTTGAAGATTTTTATTGCGCCATGAATTCGCTGCACACCTGCACCTTCACGACGTTCGCCTATATCTTGGAAAATCCCTTGATAAAGTACAATGGCCTATTTTACCTGAAGATGGTGATGGGTTATCTCTATCCGGTGGCGGTTAAGATTGCGGATATCAGCATTTACCATAAATTTTGGTCGACGATTACAGGGATGAAGATGTCGCGTTCTGAATTTCTGAAAGCCGGGGAGCGAATCCACATTTTGGAACGTTACATGAACACGCGCGAGGGCATTACGGCGAAGGACGACACGCTGCCGGGACGTTTGCTCAAAGAAGGGCGCAAATGCGATCCCAAAGGACGGGTGGTGCCGCTGGAAGAAATGCTGAAAAAGTACTACCGCATCAGGTCGTATGATGAAAACGGGAAACCGACGGAGAAAATCATGAAGCGTCTTTCCATTGAGATGCGTTAAGAAAAAATTTCTCCGGACGAAGCCGGCGGAGCGCCTGATCGGCGCGGGTTTTCCGCCGGCTTTTTCTTTTGGGATTTTAGGATTCATGAATCAGCGGACGGTTACATGATTTCGCGGGTAATCTTCCATTCGTTGCCGATCTTTTTCAGTTCCAGTGTTTTCTTGCCTTTGCTTCTCATGACGGAAGATCTGTAAGATTGCGTAAAGGATGCGACAGCTTTGTTCTTGCCGGCGGAGATCTTAAGATCGGCGATGCTTATTTTTATGTCGTTACTTTTCCGACGCACGCTTGTTTTATGGGCAATCCAGTCGTCCAGGTTCATGCCGCGGGATTGGAAGTCTTTCTCGTCATAGCATCTCCGGTAAACAGCCATGTTTCCGGATTGCCAACTGCCGAGCCATTGTTGAATCAATTTGCGGACTTCCTGCTCCGGTGATAAGGCCTTGCTTTCTGCGCGTTCAACCGGGGGCGCCGTCTTTTCGCCGGCATCGTCGATGATGTACCATTTTCCGTTGATTTTTTCCAAAAAGAGTTTGTTGTAAAAACCGTAAAAATAATTTTTCGCGCTGCTGACGGCGTAAATCTGGTCGAACATGATCACGGCGTTTCCGTCATCGTGAAGAATGGAGATGTCTCGGGGCTGTAAAAGGAAGTGGGGCCCCAGAGATTTTGCCTGATTGATTTTTTCGTTGAGATCCCGGCGTCTCTCGCCTTTGATCTCCGCGCCGCGCAGATACAGGGAATCGATTTTATCCCAATCTTTTTCGATAAACGCCCTGTTCCACGACATCAGGATGGCTTCAAGATCACGTTTCGCCGCAGACACGTAAGTCTGGGGAACCCATCTTATGGATTCGGAAATGATGACAGGGGTTTTATTCAGGAAAATAAAGTTGGCCAATCGTTTCAGGTCGTTGTCTTGCAGAACGACACAACCGTTTGACTGGCGGGGGAGCAGTTTTTTCGTTGTGCCGTGAATCCAGATATTGCCGCCGTTGCGATTGGCTCTTTTGTCCGGAACGGTCGGATAATCCAGAGGAAAGGCCATGGAACCGAAAATTTCCGGGTCACCGGGATTGTTGATCACTCGGGTGACGAAGAAAATGCCGTTGGGCGTTCTGCCGTCGCCTTCCTCTTTTTTAGGGCCCGGGTTTTTTCCCGTGGAACACGGCGCTTCAAAGACTTTGTGAAATCTTTCCGATTTTTGAAAGACGTAGAGCCTTTGATTTTCTTTGTCGACGACGACGGCATAACCGTGTGTCAGGGCGACAATCGAATCGGGGACTTTTTCGTCTTTCAAGGGGATGTTGGCGCTTGAATTCAAAGGGAGAAAAAGCCCGATGACCAGACAAAACAGTATTGGACATAAAAAGACGGCGAGAAAAGATTTATTTTCCATCATCAACCTGTCGCGTTGGTTTTTAAATTCAAAAAGCGCGCAATAGATAGCAAAAAGATAAGATTCATTCAAGCAGATTATCATCGTTTGAAGAAAATAAAGAATTTCAACTTGCCGTTTAAGAAAAAAACACTGGAAAAACAACGAAAAAATTCTTTACAAATGGAAAAAATTTATTTACAAGAATACCCTATTCAGATCAGAATATTCAACGCTTTAAAAAAAAGAGGATTTTCTTGACCGGCTTAAAAAAAGACATCAGCTCAGCGGAAAGGCTTTTGAACATTATTCGCGGCAAGGAAGATGGTGGTTTTTTACGCGAGAAAAAAGACCTTTCATTGCCTAAGAAAGGCGCAAGAAAAATCGGGACATCTTTGATCGGCGGTTTTTTTGAAAAAAAACTGTTTGTCGTGGGGGTGGATATCGGAAGCGGCTTTGTCGCGCTGGTTAAGACGAGTAAGGCGAATGATTCCCTGCTTGATTATAAAGTCATCCAATACGATCCGAATTTAAGCAGTGATTCGGCTGAGTTTAAATCCCTGCTGAAGTCGGCGCTGATCAATTTCTGCGGCGTTTTGCCTCAGTGCGAGGTCTGGGCAAAAATTTCGGCGGGAGAGGTCAATGTTCACTTCCTCAAAGTGCCCCGGGCGCAAAAGGGTCAAATGGGCAATGTGGTTTACTGGACGGCCCGGAAAGAAGGTTTGCTCGACGAGAGCAGGATGATTTTTGATTTTGAAATTCAGAGCACGGCCGTCGATCAGGATTCCGCGAAGCAGTCGGTGATGCTTTACACGGCGCCCCGCGCGGAAGTCGAGAAAGTCAAGAGCCTTTTTTCGGACATCGATGTGCCGCTGACCGGCATGACCACGGTTCCGTTTGCCATGCAGAATCTTTTCCGCTCCGGCTGGATGCCCATGACCGAAGAGGTTTTCGCCAGCCTTTTCATTGGTGAAAATTATTCGCGCATCGACGTTTACCATAGGGAAAATTTGGTGATGACGCGGGGGATTAAGACCGGAAGCAGCAGCAGTATGGCTGACGCGATTGTTTCTTCGGTTATGGAAAGAACCGGTGGGCTGAAACTGGAAAAAGATGAGGCCAGGAAAATTCTTTTCAGTATGACGCCGGAATCGGATCGACTCAAAATGTCCGAGCATAAGGAATTCAGGAAAGAGGAAATTCTGGAGATGATTTCGCCCGTCTGGGAAAGGCTGGCCAGACAGGTTGATTTGACGCTCAAAACCTCTTCCATCGGCGGCAAACGGGTTGAGAAAATTTACGTTTTGTCGTCGGTCAACATGGACAAATCCATTTTGCATTACATGAGCGAACAATTAGGATCCGCAACGGAGTTTTTTGATCCTTTCAAGCAAAAAAAGATGTCCTCCAAAGAACAGAGCTTGAGCGTTTTCGACAGAATTTTGCTTTCCCCGGCATTGGGCCTTTCGCTGTCGTGCAACAGTTACACGCCCAATTTTCTTTATCCGTACGAGGAAAAAAAGAAAGAAGACGCGCAACAAAAGCTTCACAAAATCGCTCGATGGTCGTTTCTGGCGGCGTTGGCGGGTTGCCTTGTTTTGTCGGCCCAGCAGGGGATACGGCACCAATGGCTGATCAAGGAACGGGATCGACTGAACCGGGAGCTGTCATTGTTTAATCCTCTTTTATCGCCGGAGATTGTTCAGCAGGCGATGGCGGAAGCCAAGCAATACCGAAGCAACGCCCGTCGTTACGCCCGAAGATACCTTCTGCCGGCGGCGATCGGGGAAATGTCGCGCTTGACGCCGCAGCATGTGCGTTTATTGAATTTTCGGTTCGTGAAAGACGCGCCGCTTCAGACGACGGATGCCGCGGGAAAGGCGGCGCCGGGCGCTTCGGACGGGGTGATTTTGGAAGGGATCCTTTCGGGAGAGAGAAACGCCCTGGATACTTTATTGGGGCAATATGCAGTGACGTTGGATCAGTCGCCGATTTTCAGTAACGTCAAAATCCAGAAGCAGGAAATTGTAAAATTCAAAGACAACGATGTCATGCATTTTATCATTCAGGCAACGATAGGATAATTATTTATGAAGGATTCCGCTTTCAGCATCAGCAAGAAAAGCCTTTGGGTGATCATCATCTACGGGACGGTCCTTGTGCTTATTATTCTTGTCGTCCTGGCGCCCTTGTTTCTCGCGAACGGGAAAATCGCGCGCTCCAATGAACAATTGAAATCCCGGATCGAAGAGCAAAAACAACTGGGGCCGATTTATGTCTCTTTGCTCAGCGATATCAAAAAGAAGGATTTGCTTGTGCTGCCGAATCCCGCGCCTGAGAAGCTCGCGCGTGAAAACACGGTCAGATTCAAAAACGATTTCAGAGTCATCGCTGATAAATCGCGGGTGAAAATCTTGTCTTTTTCACCCGATTTGAGTACTTTGACGGATTCCTCCTCCTCTTTGCTGAATCATATAAGGTTGAAAGGAGAATTCGACGGTTTTCGGAAAGTGTTGACGGGATTGGGGGCGATTCCCTACGTGGAGAAGATTGAGGAAGTTGAAATGCGCCAGAACCATGATGCCATGGATTTGAAAATGAAGGTTTGGATCGGTTTGAAATAACTTGGGCAGCGCCATATGGGAAAACTTAAAAAAAGGGAAATCGTTATTTTAATCATTGCCGGATTGTTTGTCCTGTACGGCGCTTACACCTATTGGGCGGCCGGCGTCGGGAAAAAACACGTCGGGACAACGTCTGCGACCCAGGCGGGGCAGATCGCCGCCCGGCTGGCGCAGGAATTCGCCCAGGATAAACTCAGCGAGTCGGAGGAACGCGTCATTGACGTGGTTGCAAAAGATTGGGTGAAGAGTCCTTTTTTGGACAAGGAATCCTACCGGGTTTGGACGTTGAAATCGGGGTCTCCCGCGGCTCAGGAAGGCGTAAAGATCGTGTACTCGGGTTACGTGGATTCGGGGAAACATAAATTTGCCATCTTAAACGGTTTGGAATACATGGAGGGGGAAAAACTGGAAATCGAAGGGTATGTCCTGACGAAAATCACTCCCTCCCGCGTCGTTATCCTGAATAAGAATACCGGAAGCAGTTTGGAAGTCCCCTTGCAAGAGTAAAAATTTGCGTTTGGAGGTTGTCATCTTGAAATACACCATTACCGGTCAGAGAGTCGTCGCGTTGGTTTTGTTTTTTTCCGCGGCGTGCTTCTTATGGGGCTGCGCGGAAGATTTTCAGAGCCAGAGAAAGGATCCTTTTTTCGAAAAGTGGTCAACGATGGCGACCACGGCGCAGGGACATTCTCCATCTGCGAAAGCAAAGAAAATCGACTCAACGGCGCTTTCGACTAAAAAGATTGCCTCGTCGCCGCTGGTGGGGGCCGAAACGAAGAAACTTCCCCAGAGCCCGATTCATTTGACGATGCGGCAGGCGGACTTGAAGGCTGTTTTGCGGGCGATGGCGAAAGCTGTGAATCTTAATCTGTTGGTTAAAAACGAATTAAAAGGCGATATCAATGTCGATTTCAAGGGCGTTCCCTGGGATAAAGCCTTTACCGGCTTGTTGCAGACTTACGGCTTATCGTACACGTGGGAGGGCGACATTCTCCGAGTCATGACGATGGATGATGTCGAGCAGGAGCTGAAGCGAAAAGTTCAGATGCGTGATATTCAGTGGGTGGATCCTCTTCTGGAGCCGATGGTCATCAATATTGATTACGCGGATCCCAAAAAGCTGGCCGAAACACTGCAGGATTTCCTGACGAAGGACAAAGACGGAAAACCGCGCGGTTCGGTCAAAGTGGATGAACATACCAATTCTTTGATTGTTTCAGCGACCAGCGAAGATATGAAGAAGATCCTGCCGATTATTGAAAAACTCGACAAGCCGACGGCACAGATTTTAATCAAAGCGAACATTGTGGAAACGACCAAGGGCATAGCCCGGGATTTGGGAATTATTTGGGGCGGTTATAATAAAGGAACGGGCGTTGTCGGCAATGATGATTTCATCATCACGGGGACCAACGTGTCCCCTCTGGGAAGCATTGATCCGTCGGCGAGACTAGGGATGAATTTCCCCGCGGCGCTGGATTCCTCAACCCCCTTGGGCACGTTGGGATTGTTATTTGGGAAAGTCGGCGGCAATATGCTGGAAGTTCAGCTACAAGCGCTGCAGAAAGACAACAAACTGAATATTCTTTCCAGTCCCTCCATCACGACGCTGGACAATCAAACGGCCTATACGGAAAACGGGGAAAGAGTTCCTTATGTGACCACGGAAACCAGCGGTGGAACCGTTACCCAAACCACCAAGTTCGAGGACGTCGTTTTGCGTTTGGAAATTACGCCGCATGTCATAGACGGCAAAAATCTAAAAATGGATATCCTGGTCAAGAAAGACGAGGTCGACATGTCAAGGAAATCCTCCATGGGTGATCCTTACATCATCAAGAAAGCGACCAAAACAGAACTCATTGTTCAGGACGGCGAGACGATTGTGATTTCCGGTTTGACCAAGCAAAGAAATTCAGCAAACGAAAGCGGTGTGCCCTGGCTCAAGGATATCCCCTTTTTGGGGTGGGCGTTCAAATCACATGGCAAAGGGGAAAATATGGAAGAGGTGCTCATCTTCATCACACCTCGCATTTTGCCGATGGGCAACAGTTAAAGAGAAAATCATTTCGTCGGCTTCCATTATCGAAAGAGAAAGTATAAAGCCCAAAAGCGACTTTGTCGGCATGTGCCGGTTCTCAATGGCGAGAGTTCAATCATATGGTATTCCAAAATGGATTATTATGCGATTTTAAATTTGAAGAAGGAGCCGTTTTCCAATTCGCCAGAGCCTGAATTTCTTTATCAATTGCCCGAACATACAGATTGTCTGCAAAAGCTGGAACTTGCCCTTCGCCTGCGGCGCGGTCTCAATGTGGTTATCGGCGATGTCGGCACGGGTAAAACTACGCTGTGCCGAAAACTGATTCAAATTTTGTCGGCGACGTCTCTGGAATCGGCTGAGATCGAAACCCACCTGCTGCTTGATCCCGAATTCAGCACGCCGCTTGAGTTTTTGCAGACGTTCGCGGCGATGTTGGGCGTTTCGACCGAAAAAAAAGAGACCAGCCCATGGCATCTGAAAGAAAAAATCAAAAACAGTTTGTTCGATAAAGGCGTCGACGGAAAAAAAATCGTCGTGCTCATCATTGATGAAGGTCAAAAAATTCCCGCAGAATGCCTTGAAATTCTCCGGGAATTTCTCAATTACGAAACAAACGAATTTAAATTGTTGCAAATTGTCATTTTCGCTCAAAAAGAATTTCTTCTCCAGCTTAAGAAACGGGCGAATTTGTTGGACCGGGTCAATTTTCTTTGTCATCTTAAACCGCTCAATTTCTGGCAAATGCGCGCCATGATCGACTATCGGATCAAAGTCGCCGCCGCAGATGAAGAGATGCCTTCCATGTTTAGCTTTTGCGGTTTTCTGGCTGTTTATTTGGCCACGCAAGGATATCCGCGCAAGGTCGTGTTGCTATGCCATCAGGTTATTTTGAAGATGATCGTTCGGGAAAAACAAAAAGCGGGTTGGTTTCTGGTCAGAAACTGTTATGGCGAGAAGGAGAAAATGGCCGTAAGACGGTGGAGATTAGCGATGGGTGCCGCCGGGATGATTCTCATCGGCGCGGGGGTGGGAACCATGCTATTTCAATGGCAAAATAAACAGCTCGGAAATAGAGAGGCGTTTCGTCCTCAGCCGTCTTTAGCCACGGAAACGGAAAGAGAAAAAGGACCGATGTGGGTTGCTGGGCCGGTTGCGGTTCAAACCGGCGGGGAAGTAAAAACGCCGATGTCGATCGGGACCGTTTCCATGAACAAGAGAAGAACGATCTGGTGGACATTGAATAATATTTATGGGGAGACGAGGCCGGAGATTGTTCGGGCCGTCATGAAGGCCAATCCGCACATTAAGAATATCAACCGAATCGCGGAAGGCACGAAAGTGTCTCTGCCTGCCATTCCGGCGCTGGGGGCGCCCTCGGGGCTCGAAAAAACATGGATTGCTTTCATGACTGGAAAAGATTTGGAAAAAATGTATAATATTTTTCAGAATCACCCAAGGAAGAAAAATCTGCCGCCATTGGCTTTTCTGACGTATGGGAATCAACGGGACGGTTGGGAATACGCGATTGTCATGAATAAGAGTTTTGCGAATGTCGAAAAAGCAAAAGAGGAAATTATGCGTTTGCCGTCATGGGCGGATGCTCGAGCAAAGATACTGTCTAATTGGAGCAAAGACACGGTCTTTATCAACCGGCGTCTTCTCCGAGACTGATTTTCTTGGAGGATGAATGAGAGACAAGAGGCGATTGGGAGAAATTCTGGTTAAGAAGGGCATTTTAACGGAGGAAATGCTCGAGAAAATTGTTGTGGAGCAAAAAAAGACGAACTTGCGCTTCGGCGAGTATTTGATCCGCCAGGGCATTGTCCAGGAAAAGCAGATCATTGAGATTTTGAGCGAGCAGCTGAACATCAAAAAATATCACGTCAATGAGTTTCCGCTGGATATGGATCTCTCCCGGCTGATTCCCATAGAAATCGCCCAAAAGCATCAGGTCGTGCCCTTGAAAGTCAAAGGCAATCTCCTGATGGTCGGCGTCGTGGATCCCCTGGACATCAAAGTATTGGATACCATCGAAAAACTGACCAATATGGAAGTGGAACCGGTCATTTGTTCGGAAATGGAAATCAATCAGATCATCAACAGCATGTACGGAATGCAGTCCGAACTGGGCGACATCATGGGCGGGATGGAAATAGAGACCAAGGAGCAGGAAGAGGGGGAGGCAAAAGAAGAAGTTCAGGTGTCCCTGCTGCACGACCAGGCTGAAGAGGCGCTGGTGGTTCGTCTGACGAACTCTATTTTCGCGCAAGCCGTGCGCTACAAGGCCAGCGACATTCATATCAGTCCGCAGCAGAATTCCGTGCAGTTGCGCTTTCGCATTGACGGCAAGCTGATTGAGATGCCGTCGCCGCCGAAATCCATCTTCCTGTCGGTCATCGCGCGAATCAAGATTATTGCCAATATGGACATTACCGTTTCGCGGGTTCCGCAGGACGGGCGTTTCACGCTGAAAGTGGAAAACAAGGAAATCAATGTCCGCGTGTCGTCCATCCCGACCATTTACGGTGAAAATATCGTGTTACGGCTTTTGGATATGAGCGCGGGGATTTACACGTTGGATAGTTTGGGAATGGATGAAGCGGATATGGCCAAAATTGAGATGATGTGCCGTAAACCTTATGGCATGATTTTGAGCACCGGTCCCACCGGCAGCGGCAAAAGCACCAGCCTCTACGCTATTCTCAATTCCATCAACAAGCCGGACATCAACATCATTACGTTGGAGGATCCCGTCGAGTACCGGGTGAATTCCATCCGCCAGGTGCAGTTAAACCGGAAGGCGGGGATGACCTTCGCGAACGGATTACGGTCCATTCTCCGCCAGGACCCTGATGTCATTATGGTGGGTGAAATTCGGGATGCCGAGACGGCGGCCGTGGCCGTCCAGGCCGCGCAGACCGGGCACAGGCTGTTGAGCACGGTGCATACCAACGACGCGGCAGGCGTGATTACCCGTTTCATTGACATGGGCATCGAGCCGTTTTTGGTTTCATCCGTATTGCTTGTTTCCTTCGCCCAACGGCTTGTGCGCAAAGTTTGTCCGTACTGCAAGGAACCTGACCGGCCGCCCGCGGATTCTCTGGCCCGTTTCGGCATCACCGAAGAAGAAGCCAAAAACGCCGACTTCCAGAGGGGCCGGGGTTGCAATCAATGCATGAATACCGGTTACCGCGGAAGAACGGGTGTTTTTGAAGTGCTGGTGATTGATGAAATGATTCAGGATATGATTGTCAAGCAAAGGCCGAGTCCCGAAATCACTCGCGCGGCGGTGGCCGCCGGCAAACTGAAGACGCTTCGGATGGACGCCGCCAATAAAGTGATGAGGGGAATCACCACCCTCGAAGAGGCGGCCTCCGCCGTCATGAGTTAAAAACAGACGACAAGGACCCTGTCATGCCCAAATATATTTATCGTGCCATCAACGCCTTGGGGGAAAACGTTTCGGGTAACATCGAGGCGGAGTCTCTGGAAGTGGCAAGGTTTATGCTGCTTTCGCGGGATCTTATTCCTGAAAAAATATGGGAGCAGACCGGCGCGGCGGGGAGCGGGTTTTTGAGATCCCTATTGCCGTCTAGAAAAATCAGAACCGTTGATCTGGTGATGTTTACCAAGCAGTTTCATTCGATGCTCGTGGCCGGCATCCCCATTTTGAGAATCTTATCCATTCTGGAAGAACAATCGGAGCATCCCGCCTTAAGAGAGGCGATTTCCAAGATTATCAAGGACATCAATCAGGGGGCGTCTCTTTCCGACGCTTTGCAGAAGTTTCCCCAAATTTTTGACCGTCTTTATTGCGACATGATCCGCGCCGGCGAGGTCAGCGGCAATGTCCCGATTGTCATGGAGCGGCTCATTTACATTATCGAACACGAAGCCAAAATCAAGGCGGACATCAAGTCGGCGTTGAGATACCCGATGATCGTTTTAATGGCCTTGGTTGCGGCCTTTATTGTTCTTTTGACATTTGTCATTCCAAAGTTTGCCTCGGTTTTCAGTCACGCCGGACTGGATTTACCCCTGCCGACAAAAATATCCATGATGCTCAACGCGTTCATCATGAAATTCTGGCCCTTCATTCTGGCCGTAGCGGCGGCGCTCTTCTTTGGATTGCGTTACTATTTCAAGACCAGCAACGGCCGGTTTGTCCGCGATTCTTTTTTGCTGGAAATGCCCATTCTGGGGACACTGTTCAAGAAGGCGGCGCTTTCGCGTTTTGCCAGCATTTTCGCCATCCTGCAGACCAGCGGCGTTCCCATCATGCAATCCCTGACGATTCTTTCCGCGACGATGGGCAATGAAGCCCTCACCCGCGCTTTTGACAGTATCCGCGACCGCATCAAAGAAGGCGCCGGTATTTCGACGCCTTTGAAATCCATAAAATATTTCACGCCGATGGTTGTGGATATGGTGGCCATCGGCGAGGAATCGGGAAAAATTGACGAAATGATGCGGGCGGTCGCGGCGCATTACGACATGGAAGTCGAATACGCCATCAAAGGCCTCAACGATGCCATCACGCCTCTTTTGATGGTGGGGATGGCGGCCATTGTGGGTTTCTTCGCTTTGGCAATCTTTATGCCCATGTGGGATTTGACGAAGCTTGTGAAGTAAATGGCGCATCCGAAGTCAAAGGCGAAAAATAAATCCGACAGATTCGCCCCGTTTAAGATAAGAGGAAAAAAGGTTCAAATCAGCCTTTATGTTCTAATCCCTCTGATTTTTTCCGGGATTTCTTCGCTGGGCGTTATCCTGACTTATCAACTGATGCAAACGCAAATTCCGCAGCACAACCCCGGGGTCTTTTTTTATTTATTGGCCGCCGTTTTCGTGGTGACGCTTTTATTCAGCTTGTTTCTATTGCGGTTTTTCTTCAAGCCCTTGCTGAAATTTCTGCAAAAGACGCAAAAAATGCCGATTCTGGCGCATACCATGAAACAAGAATCAAAAATCACCCGCGATTTAAATCAGATCAATGAGATTTTTGATAACGTCGCCAACATCTTGGGCAAGGTTGAAGCGCGGGAGTTGTTTCCCGATATCGTCGGTTCGAGTCCGATTATGCGGAACATCTTCGCCCAAATTTTAAAGGTCGCGCCTACCGATGCCACGGTATTGATTTCCGGAGAGAGCGGGACGGGCAAAGAATTGATTGCCAAAAGCATCCACGAACACAGCAGGCGCAAAGGCGGACCTTTTATCAAGGTTAATTGCGTGGCCGTTCCGGAAGGCTTAATGGAGAGTGAATTTTTCGGCCACGAAAAGGGTTCTTTTACCGGCGCCGTCGAGCAGAGGAAAGGAAAGTTCGAACTGGCCGACGGCGGCACGATTTTTTTGGATGAGATAGGCGACATGCCGCCCGCGACGCAGGCGAAGCTTCTGCGCGTTTTACAGGAGAAAGAATTCGAAAGGGTGGGCGGAACAAAGACGATTAAGGTCGATGTGCGCTTGCTTGCCGCGACGAATAAAAATTTACCGGAAATGATTCGGAAGGGAAGTTTCCGTGAAGATCTTTATTTCCGCTTAAATGTTTTTCCCATCCATCTTCCTCCTTTGCGGGAGCGCAAGGAAGACATCGCGCTTCTGGCCGATTATTTTCTATCTTCGTTGCCCGGTACCGTTCATTCCAGCCTGTCCGCATCCGTCCTGCAGGCGCTCATCGGTTATCACTGGCCGGGAAATGTTCGCGAATTAAAAAACATTATTGAACAGGCGTCCATTTTAAGTGAAAACGGCGTCATTGAAACCAACCATCTTCCTTCGCAGTTCAGAAACAATGAAGCCGCTCCCATGAATATCGGTTCTGACATTTCCTTGGATGAAAAACTCAACCGCTTTGAAAAAGAGCTCATTATTGACGCTTTGCGCAAAACCGGCGGTGTGCAAGTGAAAGCCGCCGATCTTTTGGGGATCAATCAAAGGAGCCTCTGGCACAGAATCAAGAAATTGCAAATTGATATCAGCACCATAAAAAATCTACAATAATTGTAGATGGCCCGCCAAATTTTGTAATTCGTCGCTGCCATGGTTTTAAAAAAAATTATCTTGCCAAAGGCGGAGAAATAAGTTAAACTTTTAACATAAAAGGGGAAAGCATAACGCTAGACAAAAAATCCAGTTTTTTTAAAAGATGGTATGAGCTTTGCTGTCTTTTCTTTGTAGAAAACAACGTTAAATTAAAATCACAATATTGACGAAAGAAAGGAGAAAAAAATGTTGAGAAATGAGAAAGGTTTTACGTTGATTGAAATCATCGCGGTTTTGATTATTTTGGGAATTTTGGCCGCGGTGGCGATTCCCCGCTATTTTTCACTGCAGGATAAGGCGGCGGATAAAGTAGCCGAAGCAAGTTTGGCTTCCGCCTATTCAGCGCTTTCCACGGGATGGGCGGCGTACATGATGAAGTCTGCCAATGCTCCCAATACTCCACAGGCGGCTTGCGATGGGATTAGCGGTATTGGTGGGACGAATACGGTTTCTTCGATTAATTGTGGAGCTGGAAACTGGCCGATAAGTGGTGGTAACCTTACTGTAACAGTGACATATGACAGGAACGGAACAGCCAATACCTTAACAGGAACATGGACAGCCCCATAAGATAAAAAAATCTTGAAGTAAATGCCAAAAGAGGCGGTTTTTCAACCGCCTCTTTTTTTTGAAATTTAAGTCATGGTTTTTTCATATCATATAATCTTGCCATGGCGATTTATTAAGTGTATGAACATGAAAATCGGTGGGAGAAAAGATATTTGAAGGTTTAAAGAAATGATGAGAGCGAAATCACCTCGGCGACGCAGGGTCCTTGTCATGACATCCACCTTTCCCCGATGGAAAAATGACAAAGGACCTGCGTTTGTTTTTGAATTAAGCCGCCGGCTCTCCGTGGAGTTTGAAATAACCATTTTGGCGCCCCGCTCGGTGGATAGTCAAAAAGAAGAAAATATTTCTGGCTTGCGCGTTGTTCGTTTTCCCTATTTTTTTAATCGTTGGGAAAAGCTGGCGATGCACGGCGGCGGCATTCTCAATCAATTGAGGACAAATCGCCTCTACTATGGAATGGTGCCGTTTTTTTTGCTGGGACAACTGGCGGCTCTGCTGCGTCTGCTGCGGCGGGAACGTTTCGACCTGATTCACGCCCACTGGATAATTCCGCAGGGAGTTATCGCTGTTTTGGGATTGGCGATGACAGGCCGGAAGATTCCTCTGCTGTGCACGTCGCACGGCAGCGACCTGTTTGCCCTGCGCGGAAAAATTTCGGAGTGCCTGAAAAAACTGGTGGCGCAAAAAAGCGATGCCATCGCCGTCGTCAGCCGGGCGATGGAAAGCCGGCTTGCGCAAATGGGGGTTGCCGGCGAAAAGATTCATGTGCTTCCGATGGGCGTGGACTTGAATCATCTATTTACGCCCGATCCTGCCGTGAAGCGCGCGGACCGGGAACTTCTTTTTGTCGGAAGATTAATGGAGAACAAAGGCATTCAGGTTCTTATGGAGGCCATGCCGGAAGTTCTGAAAAAATATCCTTCTGTGAGGCTTGTGATTGCCGGCTCAGGCCCTATGGAAGAGTTCTTAAAGCATCAGGCTCGGCATCTTCAAATCGCCGGGCAGGTTGAATTTCTGGGCGCGGTATCCCAGGCGGAATTGCCGAGTTTGTATAGACGGGCGACGCTGGCCGTCTTTCCCTTTCTGGTGGCCAAAAGCGGCGATCAGGAAGGTTTCGGGCTGGTGCAGGTCGAGGCGATGGGTTGCGGATGTCCGGTTATCTCCGGAGACCTCACCGCGGTTCACGACATTGTAGAACATCAAAAAACCGGACTGCTCGTGCCGTCCGGCGATGCAAGCGCCCTTGCCAGGACCATCATCCGGGCATTAGAAAATCCTGATTTGTGTGCGGCGATGGCCGGAGAAGCAAAGCGGCGGGTCATGGAAAAGTTCGACTGGCGGGTGATTGCGGGAAAATACTCAAAACTCTACGAAAAATTGACAGAGAAGTGATTTTTTTATTTTACTTTCCTTCCCCTGCTGTTTCGAGAAGGCACTTGTGAAAAAAATCCGCCAGTTTTTTACCCATCATGTTCCATGTCGGAACATTTCCCTGCCACGGACAGGGATTTTTCATTTGGCAGCGCAGGGCGGACGCGAGTGATTCCGGATTCTCCGGTTCATACAAGTTCTGCGGATAATCCTGGAGCAATTCAAGCATGGAGGCGGTCGCCGCCGCCACAACGGGCACGCCGCAGGCGACGCTTTCATAAAATTTTTGAGGAAAACAATATTCCCCGAACAATGATTTGCGGTTGCAGATGACGGCGATGTCGAGAGCGGACAAAACCAAAGAAACCCTCTCCGCGGGCAGCAAACCCAAATAATGGATGCGCGGATGATTGGGAAGAGAAAGCCCCCTTCCGCGGGCGCCCGCCAGGACAAGATGGACGTCAGGCCGCTCTTGGGCGAGAATTTCGAAGGCTTTGAAAAGCGCTTCAATGCCGCGGGATTTGGAAATCGCTCCCGTCGTGCCGATGAAAATCCCATTGACCGGAAGCTTTAACTCGCGGCGGCATATTGTTTGCTCCATCGGGTAAAATGTATTTTCCGGCACGGCGTTTTCAATCACTTCAATCGGACACAAACAGCCGCTCGTGTCGCGCACGTATTTGGCCAAAGGCTTGCTCACGCAGGTGATCCCCCGCGCTTTCCGCAGGGCGCGGCGGAATGCGGTGGTCATCCCCGGAAGTCTTGTTAAACCGAAACTTTCGAAATTGTCGTATAAATCAATGATCAAAAGCGATTTTAATTTTTTTGCGACCAAATGTCCGAAAATCGCGTGCGGGGCGTCCGAACACGCCCAGACAATATCCGGATGAAACGATTCGCCAATCATCTCAATCTTCTTCCAGTAATTTGAAGAACCGACGGGAAGCAACTTATCTGCGTTTAACAAATGCCAGGTTACCTTGGCGTGGTTTCTTCCATCTTCCCATAATCCTTCCTGTCGAATTCGGTAACTTAAGCAGATGCCATAAACGGTATGACCGGCCTCTGCAAGAGCCAGCGGAATTTCTCGAAGGCGACCATAACGGTCATCGACCAGATCTTTATTCGTATATTGACGTTTACTGAGCACAAGGATATTCATCATTTTTTTCCATTGCGCGCCGTTTTGAAGATTGAATATGCGTTTTTTTTAATTTTAGTCGCGAAAACGGCAATTAGCAGGTATTTTTCCCCGTTTCAAGTTGATCGCGAAAATAGCCGCAGATCCTTCCAGCCGAGTCTTTCTTGGATGTCCCGGCACAACGAATCTCCCGCACAAAATCAGCTGAGACGGCAGGTTCGTCTCCAGCGTCGATTCTACAGAGAGATGAATGACTTCCGCCGCGTTGTGGGCGGGAATCACAACGTCGACAACCCCGGACGGCGCAAGGCCGTTGAAGTGGTTTGCTTCCGTCGGGACGCTATCGGTTATGGGGGTCTTGTTTTTTGACATAATTGTACCAAGCCCTCAAAAAGGCCTTCGCGGGGTTGAGGGAGCGGAAACGGAAGACGCGAACGGCGGCCCGGAGAGACAGGGCGAGAAACCGTCCCGCGAGAAGCAAAGGAATTTCCCACGAATGCCGCGAGAGTTTCCGCGCCAGCAGAAGATGCCCCAGTACCATGTAATATTCGTAAAACAGCTCGCCTTGCCGGCTTGATCCGGTGACCTCGTGAAGGACTTTGGCGGTCTGGACGCAGGTGAATTCAATTTTTTCGCGGCGTAATCTCCACCCCAACTCGACATCTTCGCCGTACATAAAAAAATCCTCATCGAAGAGCCCGTCACGGAGGAGACGGCGGTCCACAAGAAGACAGCATCCAGAAAGAAAGGGGAAAAATCCGGAAAAAGGTTTGAAAATTAGCAAACCGCTTAAGCGCTGATACCAGAGATATTCGACTGGATGGGTTTCGGTCATTATGATGGGGGCCAGAAGCCTTGTCCCAGGGTGGTCTTCGGCGTACCGGAGAAGTTCTTTGACCATGCCGGGCGCCGCCTCGGCGTCATTGTTCATCAACAGATAGAAACGGTGGGGATGGTTTTTCTCCAGCCAGCGCAGGGCCCCATTGACGCCTTTGGCAAAACCGAGGTTCCGGCGATTGATAAGACGGTGGAGATGAAAAGAAGGCTCTTTCTGCATAAAACCTTGAAGGGCCTCGTCCAGCTTTTGATTCGCGGTGGCATCGCCTGAATTGTAGACAACCAAGACCGTATCCAGTCCCTGGTCTCTCAGGGAGGACAGACACGTGACGGTTTTGTCGTATCCGAAGTAATCGAGCACAATGGCGCAAACGGTTAACATGCGACGACATTCGTCCTTTCACTCAAGTGGATCAAGAGGTTCAGCATTTTTTGGCTTTGGACTTTTCTGGAAAATTGACGAATGGCGTCCGGGATCGCGGCGTCTTCCGAAGCGCGAGGCCCGGCGCCCGCCCGGATGATGTCCAGCAATTTTTCTTTGATGGCGTTAACATTCTTTCCCAGGCAGACCCCCCGGCCGGTTTGTTTCAGAATCTGCCCGACTGAAGAATCGTCCTCGAGGCCGATGCCGAGGATGGGCGGCCCCGCGAAGAGATATTCAAAAAGCTTCCCTGATAAGATCCCTTTCACCTCTTCGGATTCAAATTCCAAAAAAAGAAGCGCGTCGGCATCCCGCTGCATCCGCAGGGCTTCTGATCGCGGCAGGAACCCATGGTATTCGACAAACGCCTCCACGGCATGTTCGCGCGCCAGAGCGGTGAAGTCAGAATTGAAGCCGCAGAAAATAATTCTCAGCTGTCGGGGGGTCAACCCATGTTGCCGGCTTAATTGCTCTACGGCGGCAAATAGAGGGGATGGATCTTGATAGCCTTTGTAAATGGATCCGGTATAGATGATTCGGGAAACACCATCCCGCGGAAAAATGCGTGATGGCGGCAATTTTTCGTATTCTTCTTCGTCGAAGCCGTTGTAAATCACAAACACCTTATCGCCGTAGTGTTGGCGCAAGCGTTCGGCGAGCGGTTCGGACACGGTGGTGATGACATCGGCGGCAAGCGACCAGCGTTTTTCCAAAATTTTTTCAAAAGAACGAACAATCGGAAGCCCCGGATAGGCGTGGTGCTCGGTCCATAAGTCACGCCAGTCCATCAACCAGATGGTTGCGAGGCCGTTTTTTTTCAGATGATAGGCGGGGCGATGCACTGCATACGGCCCGGCGGTGCTCACGACGACGTCCCATGTTGAACCGCAGACGGCTTGAAAGGCGGTTTTTCCCCAAAAATCTAAAATGTCCGGCATACGGCATGCCGAAAAGATCCCGTAATAGTTTAGAAAGCCGATGGTTTTTTTATAAAGAAAATTTTTGATCGCTTCCAAAGGTTTTAGCGGGCGGTCGGATTTTGCTGAGGGGAGGGAAAGCCGATGGCTTTTTGCCGTTGTTTTCAAAAAGGAACTCCAAAAAGGGATGGGAACCTCAATGACGCGGAAACCTTCGGTCGGCAGGATAGCGTCTTGAGGCTGTATAATTTTGGGAATCGTGAGCACCGTGACATCATGTCCCGCCCGGGACCAGTATTTCGCCCAAGAGTAGGGGCGATGGGCGGCAATGGCATTCTGCGGGGGGAAGGATTTTGTGATGATGAGAATTTTGAGTTTCCGGGGAATCATTACGTTCTCTAACGAAAAATGAACAATCCTTTTATTTTTTTTATTGGAACGATCTTACCCTACCTTAATATTATGCGCAAGTTTGCCCGCCGATGAGGGCGAGATGGAATCCATGCAAAACCCAAGAGAATTTTTTTAAAGGTTCAAAGCCTTTTGGGATATCTGCTGATCATTTATTTTTTTCAAAATGAAGCCGAATTTAAATTCAGCTCCGCCCCGTGAGTTACATTTTTCAGTGCAACCCAAGAGGCCGATCCCCAAAAGCAATATTTTACAGCAGAAGGAGAATTTCATTTCTTCGTCTGCTGTTCCCATACTAGAAGATGCGGCCTGCTTTCCAGTTTGGGAACAAAGTCATCAAATTCTTCTCTGTTTAGGATAAGAGAACGGATTTTTCTTTTGATGTATCGTTCAGTTTTTCTGCTCAAGTCGTTTAAGTGATATTGATTGATATTTCCCACAAGCACCAAATCAACGATGCCCGTATCTTTTCCCTCAGCATAATCATCGATGATAAAGGCCTTTTCCAAATCGCCCAATCTCTCAAGGATGCTGTCAATGACCTGATCCAGCCCCATGACCTTGCGCACCATGGATTTCAGCTCAGGAAACAGGGGATGGCTGGTGTTGGCCATGTAAAAAATATTTCTTCCGTTTTTTTGAGAGTTTAGAAGCTTTGCTTTAGTAAGTTGGTTTAACTCTTCCCGGACGCTGTTTGTGGAGACGTTAAGCTCCTTGGCAAGCTCCCTCAGATAGGCCTTTGTCGTGGGATTGAAAAAAAGACGGACCATTAGGTTTATTCTGGTTTTTGAGGAGATCAAGCCCGTCATCAGCTCTTTCATCTATTCACCATTTTGAGTAGTTAAATTACTCATAACATAAGCAAATTTCTTGTCAAGGTTTTTATTTGCAAAAAAATTTTTCTGTTGTTGAAAAGTAAACAGACTGCAAGTGATGTCACAGAAGTAAAAGGATTTTTAATCTTTTTTTTCGTTTCTATCGTAGTGTAGTTGCGAGACTTGTTCCGAGACCAGACCGACCATGAACACGATGACGGACATGGTGATAAGCATGGCTGAAGTGGGCCCGTAGCGTCCGTCCAAGAATATGATTTTGAAGATTCCGTATCCGACGCCGGTCAAAAAAATGAACGCGCTGACGGGAAGAAAAACCCTCATCGGTGAAAACAGCGTTGCGATTTTTACGATGATCAGAAAAAAACGAGAGCCGTCCCGCAAAAGCCTTATCTTGCTTTTTCCGGTGCGCCGATTGGCTTTGATAGGAACGTAGGCAAGACTATATCCGGAGCGAAGCACGGCCATGGTCAAGGTCGTCGGATACGAAAATGTGTTTGGAAGCAGAGAAAGAAATTGACGGGCGATATCCTTTTTTATGGCGCGAAATCCGGAGGTCAAATCCCGGATTTTCATTTTGCAGATGTAGGAAGCAAAGATGTTATAAAGTTTGTTGGCGATGTTGCGGTGGAAATATGTGTCCGAGTCGCCGGTGCGCGCCCCGACAGCCATGTCATAACGGTCCATTGTTTCAAGCAACCTAGGAATATCTTCGGGATTATGCTGGCCGTCGCCGTCCATCATGACGAGGATTTTTCCCCGGGCCCTCCGGATGCCGGTTTTTACCGCCGCGCCGTTTCCGATGTTATGGGGATGGGAAAAAACCGTCGCCCCGGCTTGACGGGCTTTAAAAGCGGTGTCATCTTTGGAGCCGTCGTCAATGACCAGCACTTCGTAGGATAGCTTGAGGTTATCCATCGTGGAGCGGATCTTGGCAATGATCTCCCCGATAACGGACGCTTCATTGAACGCCGGAATAATGACGCTGACATCAATTTCCATAAGTTCTCACTTCTTTTAAAATTTACTATTTTTTTATGGATTTGTCCAAGAAAAAATCTTCAAAAATCAAATCGTTGGCTTTTGAGTTTTCCTTGAAATGACTTGATATTCGATTTCTCCGATATTATGATGAATCATACGTAAAAAATCATTTTGGTGTTTTTTGACGGCGCTTTCGCGCTTTGCCAAAAAAAACGGATGCGAATGGATAAGAAGACCGAAGCAGATATTATCGCCGAAGTTTTGGCCGGAAACAGTCAGGCTTACGCACGGCTTGTCGAGGAATATAAAACAGCGATTTATAATCTGGCTTATCGAATGACGGGCAATTTCCAGGACGCCCAAGACCTTGCGCAGGAGGCGTTCATTCGAGCCTATAAAAATCTGGCGGTTTTCGATCCCAGCCGGAGTTTTTTTACTTGGCTCTACACTATCAGCATCAATCTCATCCGGAATGATTTGAAAAAAAAAGGAAGGGATTCTTCGGCTCCGGCCGGCGGAAGTTTCCATACGGACCCTGTGCCTTCGATGGACACCCGGGACACCGCAAAGGAAGAATTGCTGGAAATTTATTTGGCCAAGTTATCTCCTCAAATTCGTGAGCTGATCGTCTTGCGTTACTATCAGGGGCTTTCCTTTGAGGATATCGCCGAAATCACGGGACTTTCCACAAGCGCGGTGAAAATGCGCATTTACCGCGGATTGGAGAAACTGCAGAAATATTTTGAAAACATGTGACTTTTTTGCCTGTAAGATTGTATAATGTCACAAAAGGAGGGAAATGTGTTTGGATTGAGAAAGACTTCGCTTGATTTTTCGCGTTTCCGCGACTTGACGGACATCATGGAAAAAGCACCGCCCAAAAATGTTCCGGAAGGATTCACTTCGGAAGTTATGGCCGGCATTTCGGGGGAAACACCAGATCCATCGCTGTTTTCTTATCAAGGGGTATGGACTGTTCCCGTCCGTTTTGGTTTTCAGAAGGCCGTCAGCAAAACGGAATGCTCCTTTTATTTTATGATCACGGGGTACTTCTACTTTATTCTGGGCCTGATGATGATAATCGGTTTGCCTCTGCCCGCCGTCATGAAAACAAACGGCTGGCTTTCCTTCCAGCCGTTTTTCGGCCTTCTGCTGGCCGCTGAACTTTTGATGATGGGAGCGATTTTGTATAAAAAAGGCGATTCGGCGATGGGCGTCGTCCGCGTCGGCACGGTGCTTTTCGCCTTTTTGCTGATCTTGAATGGCTGGGTGGGCGCGCTCTATGTCCGGAATTTGTTGATGCTTCTCTTTTGGGGGCTTTTTTCTTTTTTGAGTTTATGCTTGGTTGTTTTGTTGGGACTGGCCGTTGAACGCTGCGGTGCTTGTACAATTTCTTCGGAGGTGACTGGATGAAAAATCCATTAAACGGATTGACTTCCTCCCGCGGTTTCACGCTGATGGAGGTGATCGTTGTTTTGATTCTTATTGGAATTGTGTCCGCCGTGGTGGCCGTAAGAATGTCCGACACCCGGCATTATGATATCGCTTCCCAGCTGGAAGTCGTCAAATCCCATCTGCGTTACGCTCAAAGCAAGGCGATGAGTTCAGGCAGTCCTTGGGGAATCAATTTCAATTCCTCCCAGACCTATTATCTTTTTAACGCGGCGTCGCCGAACGTACCTGTGCTGATGCTCGGAGAAAAAAACGCCGTCGTTAATTTGGGCGCAAGCGGGAAGAAATCGGAATTATCCATCACATCCGCCCCGCAGGTCATTACGTTTGACGCCTACGGCAGTCCGGGTCAAACAACTCAAACCGTTACCACCAATGGCGGCGACATTGTCATCACGAAAAATACGGGTTTCATTCCTTAAGAAGAAATCGCGGTGAGGAGGTCATAAAATGCGGCAGAGAAAACTGATGAAAAACAGAAAAGGCTTTACTCTCCTGGAGGTGATTTTGGCCATTGTTGTCGCCGCGATTCTGGGCGCCATGCTGGTGCAATTTATGGGAACGGGTGTGATGCAGAGCGTCAATCCGGTTTTCATGGTCCAAAACGGATCTTACCTTAATACAATTATGGAAAACATCAACGCGGATTACAGAAGATTAATGACCACCTCCAGCACGCCGCTTACGGATTTGAACCAGCGGCTTCTGTCCAACAAGTCTCTCTACGGCGCGGGATTTGACGTGGTCACCAAACGTTTTGATTTCCCGTCGGGGTCGGGAACCGTGACCGAACCAGCAGCCGCATCCGATTCGGGCAGAGTATTGAAGGTGACCGTTACCTACAACGGCTTGTCATTGACATCTCTTTTTACGGAGTAAAGTTATGAGGCACAATACGGAAAGATTTCAAATAAACGATCCCGCCAGTCAGAAAAAAACAGTTTGGGTTCATCCTAAACGATGCCTGATGAAGTCGCAGGCGGGTGTGACCCTCATCGAGATTGTCGTAACACTGATTTTGGTGGGTATCCTGGCGGCGGTAGGCGGCATGGGGATCGTTCAGGCGGTTAAAGGATACATCACGGTCAAGGAAAACGCGGCGACGACGCAAAAGGCACAGTTAGCCATGGCCCGCATCACCAGAGAAATCGTGGATATGACCGACATCAACGGCACGGCCTCCAACACCGTATTGGCCATCAAGAATATATCCCAGCTTGACGCTTCCAATAATCCCGTGGGGGACCGGGTGATAGGTTTTGATCCTTCCGCCAAAGCCGTAAAAATTGCGTTAGGCTCAACCGCGCTGCAAGACGGCGATGTCCTGATCGACCATGTCAGCAATTTGAACTTTACTTATTATGCGGGCAACGCAACATGGACGCCTGGGATGGACATCAGGCTTTTGAGCGCGGTGGATGTTAGTATGACCCTTGCCGATCCGAACTTCACGTTTACGACGCGCGTTGTGCCACGAAACAATTTTAATTTGGGTGGTGCGAACATCCCGACGGTGACACCGCCTATTGGCCCAAGATATTGCTTTGTGGCCACAGCAGCCTATGGAGATCCCAATCATCCGATGGTGCAAATACTGCGAGAATTTCGCGATAAATATCTGCTTTCGTTTAACGCAGGCAAGTGGCTGGCGTCCAAGTATTATCAATATGGGCCTGTTGCCGCCCGGATGATTCAAAACAGGCCGTTTTGGATGTTCGCGGTTCGATGTCTGCTCACGCCGTTGGCGGCTTTCGCCTTCGGTCTGATGTACGCGCCGATGGCGATCATTTTTATCTTCCTTCTTGCGCTGGCGATAACCTGCGCATTATTTTCTTTTTGGAAAGGAGGATTGAAAATCAATCCGGCGGAAAGCCGGTCGCGAGGCAGCATTCTCATCGGCTTGATTATCACGATGGTGATTATGGCCTTTCTGGGCGCGGCGATGCTACCGCTCGTTTCGGCTTCCTATATGAATCAGGTTTACGCCGATCAGGGCAGAAAAGCGTATTATCTTGCCGAATCTGGATTCAATTACGCCTCCAGCGAATTTTTGAATGCCAGCGATAAGAATACGAAACTCGCCGAGATTAACGGAAAAACCTGCAATTTGCGCGATGACGGAGGATCTTTTACCATCTCTGTTTATCCCCTGTGGGCGGTCGCTGGGACGCTGTCCGGCTCAGATTTGCCAACGACGGTTTACGGCAGTATTCCCGAAGAATTCGGGGCCTCGGCATCTGGCGGATATCTCAAAATCGGCAATAATTACTATTCCTATTCTTCACGCCAAAATTCCGGGACCAGCACGGTGACTTTTAAGGGGATTTCTCCAGCTTCCGGCATCACATCCGGCCAAGAGATTTTGCCGGTTGCTTTGCCGGCTAGCAACCAGACTATTACGAACGGCGGCAATATGGTGATTTCGGCAACGGGAGCAGCTTCTTTTCCGCGTTTAAATGGCAATTTTACAATTAATGGCGATCGAAACAAGCTTTACAAATACGCTCAGCGCGACGGTAACGTGTTGAAAAACATCACGCTGGTGGATCCCAACGCGACTTGGTCGAATTTCACCGTCACCGGCGGCGCCATTACCTCAAGCTCTACCAGCAAACTCGTTTTGGAAAAGTTTGTCCGCGTCAAATCAACCGGCTTCATCAGCGGTGCATCGCGCAGTGTCACCTACAACGCGCCTGTGGCGATGCTTCTGATGGGTGGATGGTCCAAGCAGCAGGATGCCAGCCGAATGAACGATATTTCTGAATGGGCGCGTCCGTCCGGCGGGTCTGGATTTGGAGGAACGCACGTGATTGCGTCGGTAGACGGCGACAACGCTCTGAGGGTTGATACCACTACCACCATAGGATGGTGGACCACAAACAAATGGGCGGTTGCCGTATTTCAGGGTTATCGCAATACCAACTTGGCTAAGGCCTGGCTGGACGCGGGTGGATTTCTTTCCTATGATGTTCAAACGAAAGTTTATAATCCTCAGCCCTACTTTTTTGCCGGGATAAATTTACGGTCAAGAAATAATACCTCAAACACGGATTTATATACTTATGGCGTTTCTTTTGTCAGGGGGCGCCAGTATGGCAGTTTATGTGGTTGCACGTGTATTGATTGGCGGTGGTGGGGATGCGCAAGCTGGGCGCCCAGATGCTCTACCTGGTCTGAGTCGTATTTGGGGATTGATGTTGATGATATCAACGATAACCTTGTTCCCAATGTTTTGTTTTCCGATGATAATGAAAATACAGCAGGTTCTTGCTATGATATTGCTTTTTATAGATATTCTAAACCGGCTATTGTCCTTTGGAAACGCAACAGCTCAGGTTTCAAATGGCTTGCCTACAGGGAGCTGACGGCAGCGGATGGAATTCTAGACGGCACCGCGCCGAATTTCCGGCTGAAGCCGTGGTCAACCCTGATGGTCCGTATCGCCGAAGGATATTCCCTGGATTTTTCTGCGGGCAATACGGGTACACCGATTAAAGAAGGAGACATTGTCAAAAGCAGCGGTTCCACAGATTGGAGCGCCCGGGTGGTGATGACGCCGATTTTAAATTCATCGTGTTCATGGACATCCGCGTCCCCCTGCGCGGGAAGGTTGGTTCTGGCTAATATAAACGGAACCTTTGCCGCGGGCGACTTGCTTGTCAATGGAACGAGACTCGCAACGGCAGGAGCCTATAGTACAACGAAGAGAAATTACATCAAGGTTTACTACGGAAGCACCTCCGCCGTTGGAACGGCCAACAATATTGAAACGGACAATAACCGTTTGGCCAACGTCCGCAATGGAACCATCAACTGGCCGCCGGATGATATTACGGAATTAAACAGCAGCAAGGACTATATGACGCTGGTGACCTGGACGGGAACCAACACGGATGCAAGCACGTCTTTTCTGCCCGCTTCGGGAAGCAAGCAGGTGATTGTGGACTGGGATCTGACAACGCCCAATCTTGATGCGACTCCGGATGTTGGTGATTTTTTCGGGGATGCGCCCACCCTGGTGACATCCAGTGACTGGGCGACGTCAACTTATTATGATGATTTCGCCATTCAGATGGATTTGAAAGCCGGCCTGGGCTTTGGAGGCGCGATACAGGAATAGATTTAAATATACAATTCACATACAAGGCCGACTCCCGAAGGTGCCGGCCTTTTTATTTTATTTGATAAAATGAACAAGCCAGAGCGCCAGTATCAGGAGCGCCGCCGGATACATCAGCAGAAAAAAATGGCGGGCAAGCTTCTCTGAAGGATGAATTGCCGTGAAAAAACTTAAAAAAACGCATAGGAGAAAAAAGATTTTCACGTAAAAAGATTCGACAAAAAAAGGGCTCAAAAGAAAAACGATGCCCGGTAAAGCCGCGGCGCAGCGTTTTCCATAGGCGACGGCAAACGTTGTGTCGCCGGCTTTCTTGTCCACCTCGTAATCCATGATGGTACTGAAGGCGTGAAAGCCCATCACGCAAAACGTAAAGTAATAGGCCTGGATGGGCAGAGCCGCCGCGTTGTCCACAAAACCAAAACCCAGCCCGAAAGGCGCAAGAAAACCCATAATGCCCGCCGAAACGACATCCAGCGGGGGTCTGGTTTTCAGCCGCCACGGCGGCGCCGAGTAAACATAGGCCAGGCAAAGGATGGTTGAGGTGTAAAAAATGTTGAAAACGTTTCGGGTCAGAAACGACAGGGATAAAAAAATGATTCCCGCGCCAAGTGCAGCTTTCTCAATCAAGCGGCGGTGCTGTTGTTCCAGCCGGATTCCTTCCAGGCCACCCTTGCGGGGATTGATCCTGTCCGAGGCGGCATCAAAGATGTCATTGATGCCGAACGTGTAGAGACAGACGGGAAAGGAAAGCCAGACCATTTGCGTCACCATCAAGGCGCTCCAGCGGAAACGGGGATCGGCGAAACCGTGTCGCCCGTAGGCCAGCCCCAGACAAAAAATGAGCGGCTGGGCCAACCAAAGCGGCGGACGGCTGATTTTTATCAGGAGCAAAAATTTTTTTAGAATGCCGCCTGTCCAGAAACGCTTCATTTCGCCTCGTGTCAACGGGGTTTGGTTTTTAATCAGAAAACGATTTTACCTTATAGGATGGAATTACCGCCTGTCAAGAAAATCGGTTGTTTGGGGACCTTCCGTTGCATTGCAATTGACTTTTTCAAGGTATGTGTTATCTTGCCTAGACAAAAAAATTTCAAAAAAGGGGAGACGAACGTGAAGATTTCCGTCAGAAAAGGCAGGCTGGTCGATGCGAAAAGCGAGGCCGTGATATTGTCGCTTTTGGAAGGCGAAAAGAAATTGTCGGGCGAGGCGCTGGCGATTGATAAAAAAAGCGGCGGACTGATCAGTGATTTTTTGAAACACGGCGATTTCGAAGGCAAGCCCTCTCAGGTCTCCGTCATTTATAACCGCGGCAAAGCTTTATCGAAACGAATAGCACTGGTGGGTTTAGGAAAACCCGAAGACGTCAATCTGGAAAGAATACGGTCCGCTTTTTCCGCGGTACTGCGCCATTTGAGTAAAATAAACGTTCGGAAAGCCACGGCAGCGATTGATTTGAGTCTCAAGGCAGGCGCGAAAGATGAAATCGCGCAGGCCGCGGTGGAAGGCGCCCTGCTGGGTCTTTATCAGTTCACGCCGTATAAAACGGTCAGTCGTGACGAATTCAAGAGAATGGATGAGCTGATTATTTTCGCCACGACCAAGGATTATGCCTTGGTGCAGGAGGCGGCGAAAACGGCGCGGATCATCGCCGAGGCCGTTTATCTGGCGCGCGATCTGGCCAACACGCCCGCCAATGAAATGACCCCGTCCATCTTGGCAAGAAAAGCGCAAACGGTTGCCCGCAAAAGGAAACTTTCCTGTCGGGTGCTGAACAGGGCGGCGATGAAAAAAATCGGCATGAACGCACTTTTGGCGGTGGCGTCCGGAAGTAACGAGGAACCGAAGCTGATTATTCTCGAGTATCGTGGCGGCGCGAAGAAGACAGCGCCGTTGGTGCTGGTGGGGAAAGGTCTGACGTTCGACAGCGGAGGCATTTCGCTCAAACCCGCCGAAAAAATGGATGAGATGAAGATGGACATGGCAGGCGGCGCCGCGGTGATTGCCGCTCTGCAGGCGGCGGCGGATTTGCGCTTGCCGATTCATCTCGTCGGATTAATTCCGGCTACGGAAAATCTTCCCGACGGTCGCGCCTACAAACCCGGCGACATCATTCGATCTTATTCCGGGAAAACCATCGAAGTGCTCAACACCGACGCCGAAGGGCGTCTGGTTCTCGCGGACACGCTGGCTTACGCGGCGCGGTTGAAACCGGCGGCGCTCGTGGATGCGGCTACGCTCACCGGCGCATGCGTGATCGCGCTGGGCGAGGAGGTCATCGGTATGCTGGGCACCGATGAACAACTCAAACAGGACATTCGAAAAGCCGCCGACAAAACCGGCGAGCGCGTGTGGGAACTGCCGCTGTGGGAAAATTATCATGAGCAGATCAAAAGCGATATTGCCGATTACAAAAACACGGGAGGCCGTCCCGCGGGCACCATCACCGCGGCGGCGTTTTTGAGCAAATTCGTCGGCGATTTTCCCTGGGTGCATCTGGATATCGCCGGTCCCGCCTGGACGACGAAAGATAAAGCCTACATTCCCAAGGGCGCCTCGGGAGTTCCGGTGCGGCTGCTGGTGGAATTTCTGCGCGGCCGGGCAAAGCAATAATCCATGACGCCTCTTTTGGACATAAAAGATCTGGCGACGGTCTTCGACACGGAAAGGGGAAGAATCCGGGCCGTGGACGGGGTGTCCCTGAACGTCGCCGCCGGGGAGACCTTGGGCATTGTCGGCGAGTCCGGATGCGGCAAAACAATGCTTTCTCTTTCGGTGATGCGTCTTTTGCCCGCCAACGGCCGGATTATCAGCGGGGAAATCCTTTTCGACGGGACGGATTTGCTGAAGTTATCCGAAGAGGAAATGCGCGCCCGCCGCGGGGCGGATCTGGCCATGGTTTTCCAGGAACCCATGACGTCGCTCAATCCCGTGTTCCGCGTCGGCGATCAAATCGCTGAAGCCATCCGACTGCATCGGAATGTTTCCACGAAGCAGGCGTGGGACATGAGCGTGGAACTGCTGCGCGAGGTGGGCATTTCCGATCCCCAAAAACGGGCGCGAGATTATCCGCACAATCTCAGCGGCGGCATGCGCCAGCGCGTGATGATTGCCATGGCCGTGTCCTGCCGTCCGCGCCTTCTGCTGGCCGACGAACCCACGACGGCGCTGGATGTGACGATTCAAGCGCAGATTCTGGAATTGATGGAGGAACTCAAACGCAAAAACAAGATGACCGTGATTTTGATCACGCACGATCTAGGCGTGGTTGCGCAATCCGCCCAGAAGGTCGCGGTGATGTACGCCGGGAAAATCGTGGAGAGCGCCTCCGTAGAAAATCTTTTCGATCGGCCGCTGCATCCTTACACGCAAGGCCTGCTCGAATCCATCCCCGCCGCTTGCGCGCAGGGGCCCGATCCAAAGCGGCGATTGAAAACCATTCCCGGTTCGGTTCCCGATTTGTATCATATTCCGCCGGGGTGCCGCTTCAGCGACAGATGCGCCTATGGCTTCGAGCGGTGCTTGCGGGAAGAGCCCGCCTTGACGGAAATTCTTCCCGGACACCAAGCGGCCTGCTGGAAGGCACTGGAAGGCGGTCGATGAATGAAAGAGATAGTTTATGACGGAGAAGCTTCTTGAAATACATCAACTCTGCAAAACTTACAACGTAAGCGGCGGTTTCTTTCATCCGAAAAAAAGGTCGGTCCGTGCCGTGGATCACGTGGAGATGGCCGTTTATCGGGGCGAGACGCTGGGGCTGGTCGGTGAATCGGGCTGCGGCAAATCCACCTTGGCCAGGCTGTTGACCCGATTGGAAGAACCGACATCGGGGCAAATTTTTTTTAAGGGCGCCGATATTTTTTCTTTCAGCGCCGAAGAACTCACGGCGTACCGCCGCAACGTGCAGATGATTTTTCAGGACAGCTATTCCTCGCTCAATCCGCGCCAGTCGGCGCTGGGCATTATCAAAGAACCGCTCACCATTCACCGGATCGGCGATCAAAAGACACGGGAGAAGACGGCGTTGGACATCATGGCCAAAGTAGGGTTGGGCGCCCAGCATGCCCGACGTTACGCGCATGAGTTCAGCGGCGGTCAGCGCCAGCGCATCGGCATCGCGCGCGCGCTGGTGCTCCAGCCGGAACTGATCATCGCGGACGAACCGGTTTCCTCGCTGGATGTTTCCATTCAGGCCCAGATTCTGAATCTGCTTTTGGATCTGAAAAAGGACTTCGGCCTGACCTATTTATTTGTCTCCCATGATCTCAACGTCATCCGCTTCATGGCGGATCGTGTCGCCGTCATGTATCTGGGGAAAATCGTCGAGACGGCGCCTAACTTCAAGCTGTACGAGCGGCCGCTGCATCCCTATACGCGCATGTTGCTCGCGGCGATTCCGGTGTGCGATCCCCGTCGCAAAGAGAAGAGCGTGGCCGTTCGGGGAGAGGCTGTCGCGGAAAACGACCAAGGCTGCGCTTTTCGCAATCGCTGCCCATACAGGACGGCGATTTGTTCGGAGCAATCGCCTGAACTCCAAGAAGTGGATGACCAGCATTTTTGCGCCTGCCACCTGGCGGGTTCAATCTAGAGGAGATTTCATGGAGGAAAGAATATTGATTCAGGCCGGCGGCGAAGTGATCGAGGCACTTTTGTCCGTCATTTCGCCGGAAAAAGCCGTAGTCATCTGCCATCCCCATTCCCTGATGGGCGGGTCTATGTATAACAATGTCGTCGAGGCGATTCAGCGGGCGTTTTCGGCGGAAAACTATTCGACCTTGCGATTCAACTTCCGGGGAGTGGGGGCGAGCAGTGGTTGCTATGACGAAGGCATCGGCGAACAGGAGGATCTGCGGGCGGTTTGCAGGTATTTGAAAAATAAGGGAATGGAGGATTTGATTTTTGCCGGGTATTCCTTCGGCTCGTGGGTCGGATCCAAAGTCATCGAAGGGCAAGACAATCCTTTTGCGTGGAGCCTTTTCGTTTCTCCGCCGATGGATTACTTTGATTTTGACTGGGAGCGTCTCAAAGGCCGGATTCGTTTTATCCTTTGCGGCGATGCCGACCAGTTTTGTGACCACGATTTACTGAGAAAACAGGCGCGCAATCTTGATGCCGAGGTGACAATCATCGCCGGCGCCGATCATTTTTATGCGGGAAAAGAAAACGCCTTGATTTCCGTTTTGCGCGAAAAAATCACAAAAGACAAAAAAAATGAAAAAAAACTTGCTTTTAGGATGAAATCATGGTAGGCAACACGTAAATTTACAGGTTTTGTTCGAAATAGGGCGAGTGTTTGTCAGTTCAGGAAGTTGTTGTGTTAACGTTCACAAGAAAAAAAAGCCGCAGAAAATTCTTTTAAAAAGAATTTCTGCGGCTTTTTGTTTCCTGTGAATTTTTTTAAAATTTTTTAAAGGAGGGTTATAGCTTTGGCAGAGGGAAAGGTAAAGTGGTTCAATGAAAAGAAGGGGTTTGGTTTTATCGAAAACGACGAAGGCGGCGATGTCTTTGTCCATTACAGCGCGATTGTTGGAACGGGATTCAAGACGCTTTACGAGGGGCAGAGAATCCGTTTCGATATCGAGCAGGGTGCAAAGGGACCCTGCGCTGCTAATGTTCAACCAATATAGCCGCAATCCACAAAATTTCTCGCAAAAAATGCTCCGCTCTCCGGAGCATTTTTTATTTTATTTTTGCGACCTTTCAAAAAGCATAAACCGACCGCGTGGAAAAAGCGGATAGATTTTTAAATCGGGAGGAAAATGCCGAAAAATCTCGTTGTCATTCTGGGGCCGACCGCGTCCGGAAAAACGCAGATGGCGGTTAGACTCGCCTTGGACCTGAAAGGCGAAGTCATCTCCGCCGATTCCCGTCAGGTTTACAAGAAAATGGATCTCGGCACAGGCAAGGATTTGGACCAATATTCGGTCGGCGGAAGGAAGGTGCAATATCACTTAATAGACACGGTCGATCCGCGGCATGAATTCAATGTCTTTGAATTCCAGCAGGCGTTTTACAGAATTTTTTCAGAACTTTCGGCGAGACGCGTCACGCCGATTTTGGTGGGTGGGACGGGGCTTTATCTGGAATCCATCTTGCTGGGCTACTCCATGCCCGGCGCTCCGCCGGACGGCGCGCTGAGAGAAAAACTCAGACGGCTGTCAATGACGCAACTGCGGGAAGAACTTCTTCGGCTGAAACCGCGCCTGCACAATCGAACCGATTTGGAAGATCCGGAACGATTGATCCGTGCGATTGAAATTGAGACGGCAAGATTAAAAAAAACCGAAACGGAAACAAGCCGGCCGAACGTTGACGCGGTGGTTTTCGGCCTCAAATGGGAAAGGGCCGCGCTGCGCGCGCGCATCACGCAAAGACTGAAGGAAAGACTATCCGCCGGCATGATTGAAGAAGTGGCGAATCTCCATCGAGAAGGCATAAGCTGGGAAAGACTGGAGAGCTTCGGTCTGGAGTACCGTTACATTGCCCAATATTTGCAGGGAAAGTTATCCTTGAACGCAATGACGGAAAAGCTCAACACCGCCATTCATCAGTTTGCCAAAAGGCAGGAGACCTGGTTTCGCCGGATGGAGAAAAAAGGCGTTTGTATCATCTGGGTATCGCCTCAAGAATATGACGTCGTGAAAGAGACCGTCCTGAGATTTCTGCAATGAAAAAAGCTTCGCTGGAAGACATTTACCTGACAAGATATGCCCTCGGCGATCGCTGGAATATCGTTTCCAACGATATTTGCAATGTCTCGCAGGCGGTGGTGATTCCCGCCTACGCGGAGCGCGATTTTCTTTTCCTGACGTTGGATTCTCTGGCGCAAAACCCCGAATCGTCGCGGGAATATTCTTTGGTGTTGTGTGTCGTCAATAACGGCCAAAATCCGCCTCCCGACGTCCTCGAAAATAATCTGCAGACTCTCCGCTGTCTGGACGCGTTGGCGAGACGGAAATCTTTGCGGGCGTTCAGCGGCGATAAAAAATTACACGAGCTTCTCGAGAGACTGGCGGATTGCGCGCTGAAGATTGGATACATCGACGCGGCGACGGCCGGACGCGAGATCCCCGCCGGGGTGGGCGGCGTGGGAATGGCAAGAAAAATCGGCATGGACGCGGCGCTGCGTCTGCTGCGGAAAAGCCCGGTTCAGCCTCCGTTGATCATCAGTCTCGATGCCGACAGCCTGGTGGAGAATAATTATCTTTCCGTGATTCGGAATGGTTTCGGCTTGCCGAAGATAAAAACGGCCGTGGTGGCTTATGCGCACCAACTGCCGGACGACAAGCGTCAGCGGGCGGCGATCATCTGTTATGAAATTTTTCTGCGCTATTGGGTGCTGGGTCTGCGGTATGCGGCTTCCCCATGGGCTTATCATTCCATCGGTTCCGCGATGGTTACCACGGCGGCGTCCTATGTGGAAGTCCGGGGCATGAATAAACGGGCGGCGGGGGAAGATTTTTATTTTCTCCAGAAACTCGCCAAACACGCGCCGATCCACTACATCCGGGAGACCCGCGTTTATCCGTCGGCCCGTCCATCGGAGAGGGTGCCTTTCGGGACGGGGAAAAGAATCCGAAGATTTCTCGGCGGGGATGAGCGGCAAGAGTATCTTTCGTACGATCCCCGGATCTTTGAAATTATCAAAAGATGGCTTTCGCTGGTCCGGGAGAGCCTGTTTAAGCGTGAAGATGACCTCATCGGGGCCGCCCAAGATATTCATCCGCAGCTGGCCGCTTTTTTAATCAGTCAAGGTTTTTCCCGCGTCTGGTCCAGAATTCGAAGCAACACCAAAGACGGAAAAACTTTTCTCAAACAGTTCAACGATTGGTTTGACGGTTTCAAAACTTTGAAGCTCGTCAATTTTCTCACCCGGGTTGCTTACCCGCAAATCAACATGTTTGTCGCCTTGAACGAAATGCTCGGGGTTCTCGGCCAATCGGATTTTAGAATTCCCGATGCATCCCAAGTATCCGAGGTAGAAGCTCAATTAAGCATTTTGCGCTATTTGCGCGAAATCACCTAGCCCAAGGGATAATTTCCTTGACGGACGCAAGGATTTTACATATAAAAATTTCACAAATTCATGTCCTTGAGGAGGAAGTGATGAAAAGCGTAACTCGGAAATGCTGGAGTGTGGTGTTGTTTTTGTGCGTTTTGGGATTCGTCATCGGTTGTTCCAACAACGACCAGAAGAAGCCGGAAACCGCGATGCCGGCGGTTTCGGCAACTCCGGCCGCCAATAGCAGCGGATCCAACGTTGTTCCGACGCCGCAACCTCAGCCGCAGGACGTCGCCGTCAGTGTCGACGGCAAGATCCTGAAGAAATCGGAACTGGAAAAAAACATCAATGAAATTTTGAAGAAGTTCAAAGACAAAATTCCGGCGGACAAAACGAAAGAAGCCAGAGAGTCGATCAAAAAACAGATGGTGAATACCTTTATTATCAGAACGCTGTTGGCCGGTGAAATCGAGAAAAGAAATATTCAGGCGACGGACAAGGAAATCCAGAATCTCAAGGATATGATGAAGACACGTATTCCTCCGGGGAAAAACATCGATGACGTTTTGAAAGAAAACGGCGTCACCAAGGAGGAGTTGGCGTTTGCCGTTAAAGTGGACAAGCTCCAGAATCTGGAAGCGGGCAAAAAGGCCAAACCTTCCGCGGCGGAAATCAAGAAGTTTTACAAAGACAACAAAGAAAAACTGTTTTCGGAGCCTGAATCGGTTCATGTGCGGCATATTCTGGTGGCCGTCAAGCCGGAGGATGACGAGAAAACTAAAGAGCAGAAGAAGGCAAAAATTGAAGACGTGCGCAAACAGTTGCTGGCGGGAGCCGATTTCGCGGAAATGGCCAGGAAGTATTCCGATTGTCCCAGCAAGGATAACGGCGGCGACTTGAATTACATCAAAAAAGGACAGATGGTGAAGGAATTTGAAAACGCCGCCTTTTCACAGGAGAAAAACGCCATCGGTCCTGTCGTCAAAACCCAGTACGGTTATCATGTCATCCAGGTGCTGGATCACAGGCCGGCCAAGGATGTCCCTTTCGAGAAAATAAAAGACAGGATCGCGGCTTATCTTGAACAGCAGAAAAAAATGCAGATCTTCAATGAACTTTTGAAGAATCTGCAACATCAGGCGAAAATTATCGTATACTAGTTCGAGACTTCGTTTATTTGAAACTTTGATCAGGATTGGGGAAGTCGGAGTTTTTAACTTCCTTGATGTAATGTTTAACGGCTTTCTTGATTTCCGTATGGAGGTTGGCGTACTTTTTCACGTGTTTGGGCGTGAACCTTTCATAGAGTCCCAGCAGGTCATGGATGACGAGCACTTGGCCGTCGCAGTGGACGCCGGCGCCGATCCCGATAGTGGGAATATTCAGACTTTGCGTGATTTCCGCGGCAAGACCTTCTGGAATGCATTCCAAAACGAGCGAAAAGGCACCCGCTTCTTCCAGGATTTTGGCGTCTTCCTTGATGCGGCGGGCGGAATCCTCTTTCTTCCCCTGCACTTTATAGCCTCCGAGTTGATGAATGCATTGCGGCGTCAAACCCAAGTGCGCCATCACGGGGATGCCGGCGGCCGTGATTTTCCTGACGGTTTCGGCGTATTCCCTTCCGCCTTCCAGCTTGACCGCCTGCGCGTTGGCTTCCTGGATGAAGCGCCCTGCGTTGGCGAGGGCTTTTTCCGGCGATAGCTGGTAGGAAAGAAAAGGCATATCCCCGACAATCAACGCTTTCCTGGCGCCGCGGGCGACGGCTTTGGTGTGGTGAATCATTTCATCCATGGTGACCGGCAGGGTGGTGTCGTATCCTAAAACAACCATGCCGAGAGAATCGCCGACCAGAATCATGTCAATATCGCATTCATCAATCAGAGATGCGAAGGCGTAGTCGTAGGCCGTCAGCATGGCGATCTTTTCTCCCGAGTCTTTTAATTTCTTAATGTCCGGAATGGTTTTACGGGCGACAAGGTTCTGCGTGCTCATTGTTTATGTTCCTTTCAAAACGGCGTTGATTTTTCTTGCCTGGCTTTCTTTCAAGGCGCCTTTTTTTTGCGCCACGGCAACGGTTGTTTTTCCTAGGGCCGCATAAAGCGGCGCGTATTGAGGCAGGGTCGTGCGAATCGCCGCAATGTGTTTCTTGACCGTTCCCAAATCGCCCCGGGCGATGGGTCCGGTCAGGGAAGAAGTGGCGCCCAGATGTTCAATGTTTTTGAGACTGCCATAGACCAGCGGGAGGTAGGCTTTTCGAGCGTCTTTTTCTTTGATCCCGATGGCGCGATAAAAGGATTCTACCGTGTTCATTAAAGACACCAAGTAATTGGAGGCGAAACATGCGGCGGCGTGATAGAGCGGTTTTTGTGCCGGTGCGATAAGCAGCGGAACGCCTTTTAAAGCGCGGACAATCTTTTTTACGGTCGCAAGCACCTTTTTGTCGGCCGTGACGCCGAAACAGCTCCCGGGAAGGTTTCGAATGGCCTGCTTAATCGAGGAAAAGCTTTGCAACGGATGCATGCAGGCGACCGCGGCTCCCTGTTTTCCGGCGTCATCGAGCACATCCAGGCCGCACGCGCCGCTCGCGTGCAGAACCAGCTTCCCTTTCAGGGATTTGCCGCGCACCGTTTCCGAACAAACCGACGCGATGGTATCATCAGGGGTGGTAATGATGATGATGTCGGCCTGTTGGATTGCGTTTTCGGGACGGCTAAACGTCCGGCAGCCGAGATAAGCTTTGGCCCTTTTGCGCGCCAGAGGCGATAGATCCGCGACGCTGACGATTCGGAAGCCGTTTTTTTTCAGGAGATAACCGATAGCGGTTCCCACCATTCCGGCACCGATGATGGAAACCTTTTTGTAATCTTTACCGGCTGTTTTTGGACCAGCGGCGCCGTGCGTTTTCACCCGGGTTGTTCTTTTTTTCACTGGCTTCACCAATTTTCGTTAAACAAAAAAGGTCTTCCGTTTGGAGAAGACCCTTGAGCCGGCTTTATTGTGAATGACGCCGTCTCAGTCGATGCAAGATCCAAGCGGCTGATTTTATCTTGTAGCACCGCCCGAAACGGGAGTCAAACAGTTTTTCCAGAATCCGTCTTGTGTTTATAGCGTCCCTTGGATATAGTCTTCTCAGGAGAAATTTATGAAGAAGTTGGAGTTGATGATTTTCGACCTTGACGGAACGCTCATTGACTCGGGGAAGGATTTAATCGACGGCGTCAATGGCATGCTCAAATCCATGGGGCTTCAACAAAAAGCCGCTGAAGAGATCAAGCGCTATATCGGCGACGGCGTTGTCAAGTTGGTGGAAAGGGCCTTGGGCGTGCCGAATCTCCATCGTCTGGAAGAGGCGCTGGCTGTTTTTTCCGATTATTACGGCAAGCATTTTTTGGATAATACTGTCCTTTGCGACGGCGTGGAGGATGTCCTGCGCGCGTTTCCCAAGACGCCCAAGGTGATTTTGACCAACAAGAGTAGTTTTTTTTCTCTTGCGATTGTTCGCGGACTGGGCATCGAAAAATATTTCGAAGAAATTATCGGCGCGGATTCCATGCCTTTTTTGAAACCCGATCCGCGGCAAATAGAGTATTTGCTTGAAAAATATCGGGCCCGCAGGGAAAACACCCTCATGATCGGGGACGGGAAAAACGACATTCTTGCGGCGAAAAATTCCGGCATCTTGAGTCTGGCTTTGTTAAACGGATTAGGCGACCGACGGATGCTTTTGGAATTGAAAGCGGACTATTACTGTGAGACCATCAGGGAAATGGTATCCCTGTTTGAGGGACGATGATTGGAAAAGTGAGAAAAACGGTCGAGAAGTGCGATTTGTTGAGCCGTCAGGAAACGGTCGTTGCGGCGGTTTCAGGCGGCCCCGATTCGGTGGCGCTCCTTGCGGCGCTTTGCCGACTGGCGGGGGAGCTTGATTTGAAAATCATCGCCGCGCATTTCAACCACGGATTGAGAGGAAAAGAATCCGACGCGGATGAGAATTTCTGCAGGACGCTTGCCGGTGAAATGGGCGTGACCTTCGTTTCCGGCCGCATGAAAACGGCCAAGGCTGAAAAAGGGATTTCGCCGGAAGATTTTTACCGGAGGAAGCGGTACATTTTTCTGGAGAGGGTCGCGCGCAGGCATGCGGCGCAAAAAATAGCGCTGGGCCACACGCTCAACGATCAGGCCGAAACCGTTTTAATCAATCTCTTGCGCGGCGCCGGACGCGAGGGACTCCGGGGCATTTTGCCCATGCGGGAGGGGAAATATATCCGCCCGTTGCTTGAAGTTTCGAGGCGGGAGGTCGAGGCTTTTTTAAAGCAAAACGGCCTCACATTTCGACGGGACAGCTCCAACAAAAACAGAAGATATCTGCGCAACCGCATCAGGCTCGACTTGATTCCCTACCTGAAAAGAAAATACAACCCAAACATTGAAAAAAACCTGGCTCGAATGGCCGAAATCCTGCAAAAAGAAGATGATTTCATTCAAGCGCACGTCCGGCGTGGTTTGCAGTCCAAACACATTCGCAGGGAAAAGGCAAAAGTCGTCCTAAGCGTGGATTATTTGAATTTACTGCCGGAGGCGATCCGCCTGCGTCTGCTGAAAAAAGTCTTGGATGACATAAGCGGCGGCAAGGGGATTTCCTTTTCACATGTAACGTCTTTGGAGGATCTGGCGCGGAGAAATGAATCGGGGCGGCGGGTAGTGCTTCCCTTTGGGATGGAAGCCGAAAGAAGATATGGCGACCTGATGGTCAGGCGGGAAAAATCGGGTGATGAACTCAAACCTTTCGCATATGAATTGAAAATTCCCGGCGCGGTTTTTGTGCCGGAAAGGAATTTGACGGTGCGCATAAGAAAAGTGACAAAAGCTCAGATGGATGGGTCTTCCGGCCAACGGGCCTACTTTGACGGGGACCGCCTTCTGGGGGCGCTGGTGATTCGCAACCGTCGGGAAGGAGACTGGATTGAACCGTTGGGGAGCCGCGGAAGGAAAAAAATCAAAAAATTGTTCATCGATAAAAAAGTGCCGCGCGACCGACGCGATCGGGTGTTGCTGCTTAGCGACGCGTTGTCCGTCATCTGGATAGAAAACGTGCATTTGAGCGAAAGGGTCAAGGTCACCGAGGAGACGAAAAATATTTTGGAGCTGACCGTCCGCGAAGCCCGGAAGGCGGACGAAGGTCAAGAAAATATTTGAGTTAAATGCAAGTTTATTATAAACAGGGAACGGCAGTAAAAAAGTAAAGGAGAATCCTATTGAATCAATTTCAGAAAAATATCGCCTTGGTCCTGACCGTGGCGCTGGTGTTTTTGCTGGTTTGGCAGCTTTTCAATCAGCCCGCGATAGGCACGAAAGAAATTACTTATACGGACCTGCTTGCCTTTCTGGAAAAGGGTGAAATAAAAGAAGTTGTCATTCAGGGCGAAAGCGTGACCGGAAAATTCTCCAACGGAAACGCCTTCAAGACCTTCGCGCCGAAAGACGACACGCTGGTACAGCAGCTCAAGCAACACGGCGTGAAAATCACGGCCAAGCCGACCGAGGAATCGCCGTGGTTGACGGTTCTGATTTCCTGGTTTCCGATGATTCTTCTGATCGGCATCTGGATATTCTTCATGCGGCAGATGCAGTCCGGCGGCGGAAAGGCGATGGCCTTCAGCAAGAGCAGGGCGCGGTTGATTACCGACCGGTCCAAGCGGGTGACTTTCGCCGACGTGGCCGGCATTGACGAGGCCAAAGCGGAGCTCGAAGAGGTTATTGATTTCTTGAGAGATCCGAAAAAATACACCAAATTGGGAGGCAGAATTCCCAAGGGACTGTTGCTGGTCGGACCTCCCGGAACCGGTAAAACCCTGCTGGCGCGCGCCATCGCGGGGGAAGCCGAGGTGCCCTTTTTGACCATCAGCGGCTCGGATTTCGTGGAAATGTTCGTCGGCGTCGGCGCGTCGCGCGTCCGCGATTTGTTCAGCCAAGCCAAGAGGAACGCTCCCTGCATCATTTTTATCGATGAAATCGACGCCGTGGGGCGTCATCGCGGCGCCGGGCTCGGCGGCGGCCATGACGAAAGAGAACAGACGCTCAATCAGTTGCTGGTCGAAATGGACGGATTCGAATCCAATGAAGGCGTGATTTTGATTGCGGCGACCAACCGTCCCGATGTTCTGGATCCGGCTTTGCTGAGACCGGGGCGTTTCGACCGGCAGGTCGTCGTTCCTCTGCCGGACGTCAAGGGCCGGGAAAAAATCTTTCAGGTGCACACCCGCAAGACGCCGCTGGCCGATGATGTTGATTTGGCGGTTCTGGCCCGGGGAACGCCGGGAACTTCGGGGGCGGACATCGAAAACCTGATCAACGAAGCGGTGCTCAACGCCGCCCGGCACAACAAGGAAAAGGTCACCATGAGCGATTTTGAATTCGCGAAGGATAAGATTCTGATGGGGTCGGAAAGAAAGAGCATGGTGATCAGCGACGAGGAAAAAAGAAGCACATCCTACCATGAGATGGGACACGCGCTGGTCGCGCGCCTTTTGCCGGGCACCGATCCGATCCACAAGGTGACTATTATTCCCCGCGGGAGGGCGTTGGGTTTAACCCAGCAGCTGCCCATTGACGAGAAGCATACCTATTCGCAAAAATATCTTGAAAACAATATTTCCATTCTGCTGGGCGGACGGGCGGCCGAGGAGATTGTGCTCAATGATTTTACCACCGGCGCGGGCAACGACATCGAACGCGCCACTGCACTAGCCAGAAAGATGGTCTGCGAATGGGGCATGAGCCGACTGGGGCCTTTGAGCTACGGCAAAAAAGAAGAGCAGATTTTTCTGGGCCGGGAATTTGCGACGCACAAGGATTACAGTGAGGAAACGGCCAAAAACATTGATGCGGAAGTTTTGGCCATTGTCACCAGAAACTACGAGCGGGCGAAGAAACTTTTGACGGACAATCTCGAAACCCTGCATCGGTTAGCCGGAGAGCTTTTGGAAAAGGAAGTTTTAAGCGGCGCGGAACTGGATGCGCTCATCGGCGAGACGCTTCTGAAGGCTCATCGGGAGGAACCGATATCTGCCGCTTGAGGTGGTGCCCTTCGGTGAAGATTATTCCCATTAGAAAACCCCAAGAAGCGCTCGAATGGTTCAGGAAAATCGGCGTTGACGCCTGCGGCGTCGACGCCATGCTGCCCAAGACGGTTCATCTGAACATTCTTCTGGAAGCCCAGCCGTGCAAAATCGCCAATATCATCAAGCAGGAAATGTTGGCGCTCGGCGGCGACGCGGCTATCGCGCGGGGCAGCGTCTCCTGCAGTGTCGCCGCCAGCGATGTCTTGATCATGGGCACGCTCAAACAAATCAACCGGCTGAAAGAAAAGTTGAAAAATCAGCCGTTCGGCCTGGGCGTCCTTGCCGAGGAGTTGTCGAAGATCCTGCAAAATCTTTATTCGGAAAAATTTGTTTTGAAAACCTCTCAAAGAGAAATCGTTTTGGGCGAGCGAACGCTGATCATGGGCATTCTCAACGCCACGCCGGATTCGTTTTCCGACGGCGGGTTGTTTAACGATGAACGCCGGGCGGTGGATCACGCTTTGAAAATGCGGGAAGAGGGGGCCGATATCATCGACATCGGCGGCGAGTCCACCAGGCCGGGGTCGCGCTCCGTGCCGACAAAGGTTGAATTGAAAAGAGTTCTTCCGGTCATTGAACATTTAAAGACCAAGGTCAAGGTGGATGTGCCGATATCCATTGATACCAAAAAGGCGGAAGTCGCCCGCCGGGCCGTTGAGGCCGGCGCCGAAATCGTCAACGACGTCAGCGCGATGAACGCGGATCGAAACATGGCCGCAGTCGTTTTCGAGACGAACGCCGCCGTGATTCTGATGCACATGAAAGGAAAGCCGTGCAACATGCAGAAGGGGGATTTGCGTTACCATGACCTCATGGGCGATATCGCCCGAGACTTGCAACAGAGCGTGAATAAAGCGCTTCAAGCCGGTATCGGAGAGAATCGGATTGTCATTGACCCCGGAATCGGTTTCGGGAAGACGCCGGAGGACAACTTGAGGATCATTAAAAACCTCGCCCAGCTGAAGGTTTTGGGGATGCCGTTGCTGATCGGAACATCGCGCAAATCCTTCATCGGAAGAATCACGGGCGAAGAGCCCCGCGAAAGGCTGGAAGGAACGACGGCGACCGTTGCGGCGGCGATTATGAACGGTTGTCATATCGTCCGCGTTCACGACGTGGCGACGATGAAAAAAGTCGCCGCGGTGACGGACGCCATCGTTCGGACGTAAAGGGAGGGCGATCATGGTTTACGGTGTCGGCATGGATTTGGTGGATATTCGGCGAATCAGGAAAATCATCCAAAAGTGGGATGACCCCTTCCTGAATAAAATATTTTCAGTCGACGAAATCAACTATTGCAAAAAGCACGCGCAAGCCGCCGTCCATTTCGGCGCGCGGTTTGCAGCGAAGGAATCTTTTCTCAAGGCGTTGGGCATGGGGTTGGGGGAAGGCATCCGACTGGCGGAGATCGAAGTTGTCAACGATGAAAGCGGCAAGCCGGCTTTGAAGCTCCATGGGGCTGCCCGCGAGCAGATCAAAAAAAGAAAAATCCATAAGATTCATCTCAGCCTGACGCATACCGCGGAATACGCCGGAGCCGTGGTTTTGCTGGAGAAGAAATAAGAGGGCTATGCGGAAAGTCACGCCGCAAAAATCCGTCCAGAGGATCATCCGATCGACGAGCGCCGAACAAACGCGGGCCATCGGTCGTTCCATCGGCGAAAAGTTGAGCGACGGCGATGTTCTGGCGCTCTGTGGCGAATTGGGTTCCGGAAAAACCTGTTTTGCAGCGGGTGTCGCCCGGGGGTTGGGCGTGGATGAAAAATATCAGATCACCAGCCCCACCTTCACGTTGATTAACGAATATCCCGGCCGGTGCCGACTCTTTCATTTCGATGTCTACCGTCTTCGACATGACGCTGAACTGGAATGTCTGGGATATGAAGAATATTTCGGCGGTCAAGGAGTGGTGATCATCGAGTGGGCGGAAAAAATAGCCCGGAGGCTGCCGCCGGAAACGGTTTTTATCACCTTTCAATATGTTGACGAGCAGACGAGAATTCTTGTTGTCAAAGGGCCGGAAAATGTATTAAAGAAACTGCCAATATGGCGTTGATGGAGGTTGAACACAATGGCTTTGATTGTACAAAAGTTCGGCGGAACGTCGGTTGCGGACATTGACAAGATCAAAAACGTGGCGCAAAAAGTCATCCGCGAGAAAAAGGCGGGCAACCAAGTCGTGGTGGTGTTGTCCGCCATGGCGGGAGAAACCGACCGATTGATTGCACTGGCGCATCAGGCGGCGGAATCGCCGAATCCCCGCGAATATGATTCGCTGATTTCCACGGGCGAACAAGTAACGGTTACCCTCTTGTCGATTGTCTTGAATTCCATGGGTCATTCGGCGAAGTCCTTTCTGGGTTTTCAGGTCAAGATCTTGACGGATAAGGTTTACAAGAAGGCGCGGATTGAATCCATTGAAACGGCGGAAATCAAGAAGGAGCTGAAAAAGGGCACGATTGTCATTGTCGCGGGCTTTCAGGGTGTGGACAAGGACAATAATATCACGACGCTGGGGCGCGGCGGTTCGGACACCAGCGCGGTGGCTTTGGCCGCGGCCCTGAAAGCGGACCGATGTGATATTTATACGGACGTGGACGGTGTTTACACGACCGATCCCAATGTCTGCGAAAAAGCGCGGAGATTGAACAAGATCTCCTATGACGAGATGCTGGAAATGGCGATGACGGGGGCGAAGGTGTTGCAGCCCCGATCCGTTGAAATGGCTAAAAAATACAACGTTCCCGTATATGTCAAGTCGACCTTTACCGATGAGGGGGGAACGCTTGTGACCAAGGAGGATAAAGACATGGAAAAGGAAGTGGTGTCGGGAATTACCTATGATCGCGATCAGGCGAAAATCACCGTCGTGCAGGTGCCGGACAAGCCCGGAATTGCGGCGGCGTTGTTTATGCCGCTGTCGGAGCAGAACATCAGCGTGGACATGATTATTCAAAACGCTAGTCTTCAGGGGCATACGGATTTAACCTTTACGGTTTCAAAGAAAGATCTGAAGGAGGCGCGAAAAATCGTCAACAACGCGGCCAAGAAAATCTCCGCCAAAAAAGTGGAAGTGGATGACGACGTGGCCAAGATATCCATCATCGGCGTGGGCATGGCCAGCCATTCCGGCGTGGCGGCGACCATGTTCAAGACGCTGGCGGATGAGGGAATCAACATCATGATGATCAGCACTTCGGAAATCAAAATTTCCTGTGTGATCCAGAGGAAGTACACGGAGCTGGCGGTCAGCGCCCTGCACGACGCTTTCGGTTTGGAAAAGAAAAAATAGGATATGAAAATTGACGAAAGTCAAATCAGGGGGATGGCCGTTTTGATTTTTGTTCTGGCGGCTGTTCCCTTGATTTTTTTTGGGATCAACCGCCGGTTTCCGGATGTGTCGCCGGCGATGTCCAGCCGGCAGCCGGACAGCGTGGCCGTCGAGGTCGCCGGGCCGTCTTCCCGAGCAGGCGTTTATTTTGTTTCCCCGCGCACGGGGATCCGTGAATTTTTAAAATCGCTGCACGTGCGGGGCGCTTTGCCGCAGGATTTCCCGCTTCAGCAGGGGATGAAAATCATCCTGCCGGATTCGGAACGCGCGGAGGGCGTCGTCATCGATCAAATGGATGCCGGAACAAAACTGGCGTTGGAGTTGCCCGTGGACATCAACCGCGCTTCCGCGGAGGACTTGATGATGGTCAGGGGCATCGGTGAAAAGATGGCGTGCCGCATTTTGGAGTTACGCGCGCGCAAAGGGAAATTCCGGAACTTGGAGGAGCTGATGGAAATTCCCGGCATCAAGGAAAAAAGGCTTGCCCGGTTGAAAAAGTATCTCTGCGTTGAGACGCCTTAATCCATGGCGAACTCCCGGTAAAATTGCTTGACGCGACGGACGTAGTTTTGGGTTTCCCGATAAGGGGGAATGTTGTAGTTGTACCGGGCGACGGCTTTTTCTCCGGCATTGTATGCGGCAAGCGCCAAATCAAGGTTGCCGCGATAGGTCTTGAGAAGATAGCGCAGATAGCGTGCGCCGCCTTCAATGTTTTTTTCCGGGTGAAAACTGTCCTTGACATTGAGCTCCATGGCGGTTGCGGGCATCAGCTGCATCAACCCCTGCGCCCCGGCGGGCGACACCGCTTTATGGTTGAAATTGGATTCCGCCTTGATGATAGCTTTGATCAGGGCGGGATCCAATTTGAATTTATCAGCTGCTTGGAAAATCAGATGATCGTATTTTTTGGCATCCAGGCGGGGACTGAAAAGGACTCTTTTTTCCCTTAAGACCACAACGTATTTTGCCTTGGGATCCGAAGGCACATTCGTCAGGTGCAGGACGCCATCCCGATCTTCGAATTTGTAGATGTCGGAAAAAGCCCTGTCGCTTCCCAGCACCCCCAAGGCGACGACCCAAAGCAAAAACAGGCATTTGCCGGCTTTACGGTATTTCTTTTTTATCGTTTCCATAACTCTATCATACCGCAACATGCTTGTGTGTTCAATATTTATCATCGGCGGACAAAGACGCGATTTTTTCGGAAGAGATCTTTTTTAAATCGTCAGTCCCCCGTCAATGGCCAGTACCTGCCCCGTCACGTAACTGGAGGCGTCCGAGGCCAAATAAATCACCGCGCCGACCATTTCATCCGGCTCGGCCGGCCGGCCAAGCGGCGTCCGGCTCATCGCGACATTGAGGATGTCCTGGTTTTTCCACAGCGCTTCGCTGAATCGTGTTTTGGTCAGCCCCGGAGCGATGGCGTTGACCCGGATATTGTAGATCGCCCACTGCTGGGCCATGACCTTGGTGGCCATGATGACGGCCGCCTTGCTGATGGAGTAAACCGGAAGGATGTCGGGCGTGATGCCGGCGACGGAAGCGACGTTGATGATTTTTCCGCCGCCGTGGTTTTTCATGATCTTCGCCGCGGCTTGGCTTAAGAAGAAAAGACCCTTGAGGTTGAGATTCATGATGGCATCCCAGGCGCGTTCGTCGATATCGATGGCGGGAGCCATGGAAGGATTGGTCGCTGCGTTGTTGACGAGAATGTCGATGCGGCCGAATTCGGCCATGGCCTTGTCAATCAGCGCCGGAATTTCTTCGAGCCTTCCGACGTGCGCGGGTAGGGCCAAGCATTTCTTTCCGGTTTGTCTGATTTCTCCGGCGACCTTTTCCAAATCATCTTTTTTCCGGCTGGCGATAACGAGATTGGCGCCGGATTGCGCCATGCCAAGGGCGATCGCCCGGCCGATGCCCCGGCTTGCACCGGTGATGAGCGCCACTTTGTTCTCCAATGACAAGTTCATATTTGCCTCCTTTGAAGATTTTACAGGCCGAAATCGCCTTGTGAAATCACTTTGCGAAAAAGTTCTTTTTCCTTTTGTTGCATCCGGAGGGATTCCTTCCGGCTGGTGTTCTCATGATTGTATCCGAGCAAATGCAGGATGCCGTGAATCAGCAGATAGACGATTTCTTCGCCGGCGGACCAGCGGGCTTTTGCCGCGTCCCGTTCCGCGGTGTCCACGGAAATGACGACATCTCCCAAAACGTCGGGGTTGATATCGCCGCAGTCGCCTTCTTTCATGGAAAAAGAAAGCACATTGGTCGGCTTGTCCTTGCCGAGGTAGCGCCGGTTCAGCGCCCTGATGGTTTCATCATCGACCAGGGAAATGGAAATTTCCTTTTCGGCGGAATCCAGCTCTTTTAAAATGCCGGATGTGATTTTGCGAAGCCGTCTTCGGTCGATTTTAATTCTGGATTGCCTGTTATCTATTTGGATGTTCATGGGTGTCTTTCTTGCCGTTGGATTCTTTCGGCGCGGTTTCGGGATAGTCGACCCGGTGATGGAAAATGCCCGTGAGAATCTTGATGAAGGCTTCCGCGATGGTATTGAGATTGCTCAGCGTCAGCTCGCATTCGTCGAGCTGTCCGTCCATGTAAATGGCCTCTATCCTTTCCCGCACCAGCGATCGGATTCTTGCCGGAGTGGGATTGGTGAGCGTGCGCGAAGAAGCCTCCACCACATCGCCGAGCATAACCAGTCCCGCCTCTTTCGTTTGCGGTTTCGGACCGGGATAACGAAAATCGGTTTCAGGCAGCGACCGAATCGACTCGTCCTTATCCTTTTTGGCCTTGTCGTAAAAATAACTGACGAGGCTGGTCCCGTGATGCTGGCGGATGATGTTGATGATGGGCCGTCCCAATTTTTCCCTGGCGGCGATTTCACAGCCGTCCTTGACATGAGCCATGATGATCAGGCTGCTCATTTTGGGCGAAAGCTTGTCATGCTTGTTTTCCGAGGAGGTCTGGTTTTCGATGAAGTACAAAGGCTTGTTCAATTTTCCGATGTCGTGGTAGTAGGCGCTGACTTTCGCCAGAAGTGCGTTGGCGCCGATGGCCTCCGCGGCGGCTTCCACGAGGGACGCGACGATAATGCTGTGGTGATAAGTGCCCGGCGCTTCAATAATCATTTTCTGGAAAAGCGGTTGGTTCAAATTGGCCAGCTCCAGAAGTTTGATGTCGGTGATGAAGCCGAAAAGACTTTCGAAAACCGGCGTGACGCCGGCGACGATGATTCCCGTTAAAATGCCGCCGCCGAAGCCCATGATCAGTCGGAGCGGCAAATCGTTGAACAAATCGCCCGTCGCGAGGTTCAGGCAAAAAACGGCCGCCATGTTGATCAGTCCCAGAAACAAGCCGATTTTGAGGAAAACGGAACGCTGACGGATACGCACAATCTGATAAGAGGCGGCGACGGACCCCATAAAGGAAAACAACGGGAACGTGATTTTTTCATCGAAGATGAATCCGATGAGAAAAGATGTCAACGCGCTGATAATCAGCGCGACATTGCGGTTGATCAAAATGGCGATGGTCATGGCGCCGAAGGCAAAGGGGATCGCAAAGTAGCAGGCTTCCGTCGGAACGGCGGGGAAAGAGCGATTGACGGCCTGGGCGATGAATATTCCCGCTTTGATGAGGATAATTTGCAAAAGCGCGATGATGCCGAAGACGAGCAGATCCAAATTCGAACGCGTCGTGGTTTTGCTCCAATTTCTCGTGCGCCAGAGATAAAGCGCGACGGAGAGGAAGAGCGCCGTGAGAAAGAATCCCAGCAGCGTGGCGTAGCGGGCGATTTTGTTTTCCCGGGAAGACTGCAAGAAGGCGTTTAATTTCGCCAGTTCCAGATAGCCTATTTTTTCTCCTTCCCGCACAATCATTTCATTTTTCTGCACGCGGAAAAAAGAAGCATTGGCCTCGTCGATCACGGCCAGCTTGCTTTTCTGGGTTTCAACTTTGTTCAGGGTCAGATTGGGCTCAATCATCTTCTTGGTCAAGGAAAATGCCGCGTCCTTCAACGCGCCGGGCTGATTGCCGAAAACCATATTCACGGTTTTTTGCAGCGGTTCGTCAATCTCATGGACGGCGATCAGGGAGGAGGTGTCCGCCAAGTCCTCCCTGATCTGAGTTTTCAGATTTCGAATGACGATACCTTTTTCTTTCTCGGTTTTACCGAAGGACTCCGGGGCGATGTACCGGTTTTCATAGAAGGAATCGATCACCAAAGAGAGTTTTTCCAAAAGGTCGTCGGAGAAACGGTTTTCGTTGAGGATAAAAAATTCTTCCGAGTTCAGATAGATTCCCAGAGAAGATTCCAACATTTTTTTGGCGGCCTGCAATTCTTTGAGATTGATTTCCGTGTTGTTCGCGCCGGTCTGGGTCTTGAGCCGCGCGCCGGCGCTGGAAAACGCTTTGGCGAGCTTCAGTTTGATGTTTTTGGGGATGTCGTTGTCGTAATCGTAAACGGGTTTGACACTTTCCGCGTCTTCAATTTTTTTCCTTTCGACGGCTTGTTTGTCCTCGACCAAAAAAGCATGATCGGCTTTGATATTCTTGGGAGCGATCATGCCGAGCGTGTACTTGGGCTCGGAAATGTTAATGTCCGGCGCCATCATCAAAGCCAGAATCAAACACAGACCGATGGCGATGACCCATCGCTGGAAAAGGCTGTTTTTCAGAAATTCAAACGGAAAACGGCTTTTCTTCGGCAGCGCCCGCAGAGCATTGATCACTTTTTCTTTGAAAGAGTCCAAGGATTCCATATTGGCTCATCAATCGGCAGGGGAAAGTTTTTGTTTTTCGTGGCAGGCATAGGCTTTGATGATGCCCTGAACCAGCGGATGCCTGATGACGTCGATGTCGGAAAAGTAAGCAAAGCGAATGTTTTCAATTTTTTTCAGAATCTTTTCCGCTTCAATCAGGCCGGAGATTTTGTCCGTGGGCAGGTCGATCTGTGTGACGTCGCCCGTGATGACGGCTTTGGAGTTGAACCCCAAACGCGTGAGGAACATTTTCATCTGCTCGGATGTCGTGTTTTGCGCTTCATCGAGGATGACAAAGGAGTCGTTGAGCGTTCTTCCCCGCATAAACGCCAACGGCGCCACCTCGATAAGCCCTTTGCCGATGAGAGCAGAGGCTCTTTCCATGTCCATCATATCATAAAGGGCGTCATATAAAGGGCGGAGATAAGGATTGACTTTTTCCGCCAAATCTCCCGGTAAAAAGCCCAAGCGTTCGCCCGCCTCCACCGCGGGACGCGCCAAAATGATCCGGTGAACTTTTTTCTCTAGCAGCCAAGAGACCGCCATGGCCATGGCCAGGTAGGTTTTTCCCGTGCCCGCCGGACCGATGGCGAACACCATATCGAAATTTCTCATGTAATCAATGTAGAGTCGCTGCGCGATGCTTTTGGGGGTGATGACCCTTTTTGAGGAGGAGATGAAAACCGTATCCAGAAAAATACCTGCCAACTCATAGTTGATATCTTCGGAGAGGATCCGGTGAGCGTAATCGATGTCGGAGGTTTGGAGGCGCCAGCCTTTTTCCATAATAGAATAAAGCTGTTGGAGCAATGTGCTGATTTTCCGGACTCTATGGTTCTCGCCGGAGATGGTGATATGATTGCCCCAAGCTTTGACCTTGACCGGTTCGAGGTTTTCAATCAGTTTGAGATGTTTGTCATGCTCGCCGCAGAGATTTTTGAGCAACGAATGATTGGGAAAAGAAATTTTCTCCACGTCCGAGCTTTCACTTATTTGTTTCAAAAACGATCAGCCTCTGAAAAATCAGTGATATCTGATAATTGGCTTTTTTTTCATTCGGTCGGCCGACTTCTATCACGTTGAACGAATCATTGCAATAGATATCGCAGCCCCCAGGATTTTATATCATGATATCCTATTTCCCCAGCCGAGTCAACGGGGCGTGAAATCTATTCCCGAAGGAATAAATATGCGAAAACCTTGGCGTTTCCAGTCATGTTCGCTATGGGACAATGTTCGTCGGGCTGATGGGCGGTCTGATTGGTTTTCGACCAAACGGCGGCTTGGTAATTTTGTTTGCGCAAATACGCCGCCAGCGTGCCGGCCCCCACCCCTCCGGCGAATGGTTTAACGCCGTAGACCGTTTTAACGGCTTCCTTCAGCGCCAAGACAACCGGTGCGTCAGCCGGAGTCGCTTTAGGCGATTGCAGATAATGCACCGGCGTGATTTCAATGCGCACGCCGAAGCGCTTTTCAATTTTTCCCGCAATCTGCCTGATTTTTTTCATCACGTCCGTCAGACGGTAGCAGGGCAGAACGCGGCAGTCCATGTAGAAAACGTCCTCGCCCGGTATCGTATTGATGTTTTCCACGTTGAATTCTTTTTTGGTCGGTTCGAACGTGCTTTGCGGCGGGTCGAAAAGACGGTCGGTTTTCGGGAAGAAGCTTTTTAATCGGGCAAGTTCGATGACCAGATGGGAAGCGGCGACGAACGCGTTTTTCCCCAAATGGGGATTGCTGCCGTGGCACTGCTTGCCCCTCGTTTTGAACCGCAGCCAAAGCATGCTTTTTTCCGTGATTTCAATGAGCGTTCCCTGCGGGTTGCCGGAATCGGGAATGACGATCAAATCCTTTTTCCCGATCGGGTTGTCCGGCGAGTTCACAAGATGGTAAAGACCTTTTTTCCCGGATGTTTCTTCATCGGCGACGAACCCCAGACCGATGGAATAATGGGAGGTGATGCCTTCGTCCAGAAGAGCCTTGGCGGCGAAAATGGAAGCCACCATATCCTGTTGGTTGTCCTCGACGCCTCGTCCGAAAATTTTCCCGTTTTTGACGTACGCTTTATAAGGCGAGCCGCTCCATAAATTCAGTTCGCCCGGCGGCACGACGTCCAGATGGGTGATAATCCAGACAAACTGAGGTTTGCGCCCTTTGATTTTGACGACCAAGTTCGGCCGGATTTTTGACGGAACCCGGTCATCGTGCGCGTCGAAACGGATCGTTTCGGGAAAACCCATTTTTGCGAGGCGCGCTTCCAGGAGCTTCGCCTTCATCAATTCCCCTTCGCCGCCGTTTTCCGGTCCGATAGCCGGCACGGCGCTCAACGCCGTCTGCAGTTCAATCATGGCCTTGCGGTACGAATCAATGCGTCTGGCGACGCGCTGAAAGAGTTTTTCGTCGATCATAACGCTCCTTTGAGTTTAATCTTCCGGGGTGATGAACACATATTCGTCGGAAGGCGTTTTTTCCAGAAAATTTTTAGAGTCGCCTAAAATCAAAACCGTGTTCCTGCCGCCGAAATATCGGCGCGCGGTTTCGACAAGTTCCGCCGTCGTGACCTTTTCGATGTTTTCGCGGAAACGCGGGAGAAAATCGGCCGGCAAGCGGTCATAATCCACGTTCATGATTTGCCAGACGATGTCCTGCGGCGTGGTAAAGGAAAAAATGAAACCGCTGTTGATGGATTTTTTCGCCCAAGCCAGATCCTGTTCGGTGATGTTTTTGCCGATGTTTTCAACGATGGATTCCATCAGCCCCAGCGCCCGGAGCGTAGACGGCGTTTTGGTCAGCGCGTAGACGCCGAACACGCCGAAAGATGGATAGGCCTGGTAAAAACTGCCCGCGCTGTAGGCCAATCCTTCGTCGTTGCGCACCAGACTTTGAATTTTGGAAGGAAATCCGCCGCTGCCGATGATGAAATCCAGGACGGTGAACGCGTAATAATCCTCATTTCGCTTGGCGGGACCCAAACGGCCGGCCACGACGGTGGATTGGGGGATATCCTTAGACACGATAAATACACCTCTTTGGGGTGTTGCCGGCGGCGGTGGGAAATTCACGGTCTTGCCTTGAGCTTTCCATCCGCCGAAATACCGGCTGATGAGGTCCTTTACCTTTTCGGAAGATAAATCTCCGCTGACGGCGAACATGAGGTTTTCGGGCCGGAAGAAGGCGCGGTGAAAATCGGCCAAATCCCCGCGATTGATCTTTTTGAGGGACGCCGAGGAGGCGAAACGTCCGCGGTCGTCTCCATGATAGACAAGGCGCAAGAATTCCCGAAAGGCCAGCTTTTGGGGATTGTCGCGGATTCTGCGGAGTTCCTCTTCCTTCAATTGCTTGGCCAACTCGAATTTTCCCTGCTCGAAGACCGGGTGAATCATCACCTCGGAAAGCAGCGCCAGTCCCCTTTCAATGTCTTCGCTCAGCACGGATAGATTGACCTGAACGGATTCTTTGGAAACGTTAAACGAGAGGGTCGCGGCCATCTCGTCAAGCAGAGCGTCCACCTGCGCGCTGGTGTATTTTTCCGTGCCGCCCGTTCTCATCGTGTAGGCGGTCAACTCCGCCGTTCCTTCCTTTCCCGGCGGGTCATAGACGGAGCCGGTTTTGATCAGACCGCTGAGATGAACGACCGGCAAATCATGGTTTTCCAGAATATAAAGCGTGATGCCGTTGTCCGTTGTGAATTTTTCAACCTGCGGTAACGCAAAATCAAGCGGCTCCGAGGAGATGGCGTCCGGCGAAGGGAACTGACTTTCGGCGGCCGGCAGGGAAGGGCCGTAAAGCAAAAGGGCCAGGCACAACATCATCGGCGCCCAAGAAGCGCGGCTTACGTGATTGAGAAACTTTCCGATGATGCTGGACATTAGACCCCTCACTTAATTGAGTGTCGCCACGGTGCGGTTGTTTTGGGTTAAGTATTGTTGCGCCGCTTTTTGAATGTCGTCGGCGGTGACCTTTTCGATTTCCTTTAAGTAATTCGCGAAATAGCGGTAATCGCCCAAAAGCGATTCGTAATATGACAAGGTGGATGCGATCTCGTCGTTGGAATCAAGACTCCGGAGATAATCCATCTTGATATTTTTCTTCGCCTTGGCCAATTCTTCATCCGTCACCGGTTGGTTTTTGATTTTTTCGATTTCGCGCAGGATGGCTTTTTCCAGTTCTTGGTTGGAATGCGGATGGCGCGGTTGCGCCGCGATGGTGAACAGATTGGGGCAGCGCGAAGCCGGAATGCCGTTGACCGCGGTGACGCTTTTCGCGATTTGGCTTTCGATCACGAGCGCGCGGTAGAGACGGCTGGTTCTTCCTTTGGTCAGAATCGCCTCCAGGACGTCGAAGACATAGTCCGCGTAAGCCGGGGCGTTGGGTTTGTGGAATCCCATGATGAGGGAGGGATTCGCGTCAAAGGCCACTCGAATTCTTCGTTCGGCGGTTTGTTTCGGTTCGAAAGCGATGGGCGCGGTTTTTTCTTTCCGGGCCGGAATGCGCCCGAAGTATTTTTCGATGATTGAAAGCGTCTTCTGAATGTCAATGTCGCCGACGACGGCAATGACGATGTTTTCCGGATTATTATACTTGCCGTGTATCTTCCGAATGTCGTCGGGCGTCAGATTCATCAACTCTCGGGCCCAGCCCAAAATCGGTCTGCCGTAAGGATGCTTGCGATAAGCGGCGCTCATGAATTTTTCGTAGAGCTTCCCTTCGGGATCGGATTCGACGCGCTGTCTTCGCTCCTCCATGACAACGTCGCGTTCGGTGTAGAATTCCCGGAAAACGGGGTTGAGAAGGCGGTCGGATTCGATTCTTGCCCAAAGCTCGATTTTATTGGCCGGAAGATTGATATGATACGTCGTCATGTCCTGTCCGGTGGCGGCGTTCATGTCCAGCCCGCCGTTTTCCGTGTAGATGCGGTCGATTTCATTGGGAATGAATAATTTTTTTTGTTCATTTTGCAGACGGATCAATTCATCACTCAAGCGCTTCAGGATTTGACGGTCCGACTTTTTGCCCTTTCTTCTTTCGCGATCCAGCGCCTTGCCCGTCTCCTCGATTCGCGCCAACAGTTTTTCCTCCTCGGCGTAATTTTTTGTTCCGATGGAAGTTGTTCCCTTGAACATCATATGTTCGAGAAAATGCGCCGCCCCGCTTTTTCCTGGTTCCTCATCAACTGCGCCCACGCGGTAACGGATGTACAGCGCCGCTGTGGGGCTGAGTGTCCGCCGGACCAAAAGGACCGTCAGGCCATTGGCGAGTTTTGTTTTAACCACCTGGTTCTCCAGCACGAAGCCGCAAAAACCGGGTGCCGCCGCAGCCAGCAGCATCGCAACAACCCATGAGATGATGAACCAACGGCATTTTTTCGTCATGATTCAGTCCAGTGATTTTCCGGGAAATAAGCGGAAGAAAAAATAGAGAATGCCGACGATGCAAATCAGAATCATCAAAGAAGCCGAGAAAAAATACATCACGAACTCCAGAGGACTTTTCAAATGATACGCGCCGATGAGCGTATTGATTCCGAAAATGAGAAAAAACACGGACAGCGCCAAAATCATCGCATTTTTTATCCAAATCAAAACTTTCAAAATGGCAACTCCGCCTCGCGAATTTTTTTCTTGATCTCCCTGTAGGCCACGTAAGGAAAACGTTTGTCCGCGCAGGGAAGCAAGGAGTTGTTATGATATAATGGTTCGTTGAGAATGTCAAAGGGAGAACAGACGGCCGCTTCCGCCCACATTTTTGTGCCGGGAATCGGCGAGTATTCGGCAAGGATGGGTTTGGCGCCGCACTGCAGGACGAAATCAACGCTTTGCTGAACTTCCTCTGCGCTTTGACCCGGCATGCCGCAAAGAATATAAACGCCGATGTCGGAGCTTCGGTAGCCGGATTTTTTCAGGCGGTCAACGGCGCGGATGAGCTCGTCGTTTTTTACCTTGCCGCCTGTTTGGGTTTGCCGGGCCGGATCCGCGGTTTCAAATCCGAAGCGGATGGTTTTGAATCCGGTCGCAAAGAGCAAATCGCTGAGCTCTTGAGAAATGTTTCTTAAATGCAGACCGTTGGGGCAATGGAACTGACCTTTCAGCCGCCGTTTGCGCAACGCCGTAAGCAGGGGGGTGATCATTTTGGAGGGCTCGGCCAAAAGAGCGTCGTCATAAAAACTGAAATTGACGACTTTGAGTTTTTCTTGCCAATATTCGATTTCATCGGCCACGCGTTCGGGGTCGCGCCGCAGAAATTTTTTATACAGAACGGGAGAGGAGCAATAGCTGCATCGGTAGGGACAGCCGCGGGAGGTCATGATGGGCAATTGTTCGGGGATTCCAATCAAATCAAAAGCGGGGTAGGGAAAGGAGTCCAGATTTTCTTCATCCGGAACAAAAGATGGTTTTCGGCCGAACCGCGCTTCAAGGTATTTGAGAATCTGCAACTCCCCTGCGCCGCCCATCACAACATCGGCCCCCGAAAATTTGACCGCATGGTCGCGGCACAGCGTGGCATATTTCCCGCCCAGGATGACGGGGACATGCGGTATTTCTTCGCGGATGATTTTAATGGCGTCGAAGACGCCCGGATACCAGTAGGTCATGGCGGATGTGACCAAAACGAGATCGGCATCTTTGTGCGCCTGAAGTTCTTGCCTGAAGATATCCGGCGCGATGCCGTAGCGGCAGTAGCTTTTGGGGAAAGCCTTGAGCGCCTCGGGCTTTTCGATTATTTGCCGGAAGAATTTGCCGTCCCCGTAGGGGCGCCGTTTCAATGTTGACCCGTATCGCTTGCGCATCTCGGGATGGTAAGGATTCAGGCAATCGATCAGATGAACGTCATGATTGTTTTGGCGCAGAAGTCCGCCGATATACAAAAGCCCAAGGGGTTTCAGCCAGAAATCGTAGGCGGCGAAATCGTAAATCCACGGATTGATCAAAAGAATTTTCAGGCTCATGGTCTTTCTCCTACCACAATATCCGATGCTTTACAAAACCAATGACTTGGAAGAAAGCCATAAATTTTCGGTAATTGGCGAAGGCTTGGGGAAAGGGGGCTTCCCCGAGAATTGACTTGAAGATTTTTTTATGTTAGCAAATCAAAAAAATTAAAAATATTGCGCTAATTTACAATTGAGGCCCGAAAAATCCGTGCGGAAAATTACTCTGATAAAAATATTACTGAGGTCTTTTTTTATCCATACCACTTTGAATTTCAAACGGATGCAGAATTTGGGGTTTGCGATGTCGATGCTTCCGTTGATCGAAGTATTGCGTCTGAATGAAGAAGAATCCCGGGATTTAATGATCAGGCACCTGCAATTGTTTAATACTCATCCGTATTTTTCCGCCTCGGTCATCGGTTCCGTCGTGAAATTTGAAGAGGAAAAAAAAGTCCTGGCCGACGATTCCGTGGACATATCCGCCATAAAAAAAAGTCTGATGGCCTCTTACGCGGCGATCGGCGATATTTTTTTCTGGGGTGCCTTCAGGCCGTTCGCGGTGATTTTCGCGACATTTTTAGCTTATATGGGATTTGTCGTTGCGCCTTTGGCTTTTTTGCTGATATATACACCGATGCACCTGTGGGTCAGAATCGGGGGATTTTGGGAAGGATACCGAAGAGGAAAGGCGGGCTTTGAGTTTGTCCGGGATCTTAACCTGCCGAACGTCGCTGTCAAGGTCCGGTGGTTTTCCCTGATTCTTTTGGCGGTGTTGGCCGTTTGGCTGTCCTTGAGCGCGCCATGGGGGGCCTTTGCTCATCTCCCCGTTTTCGTTGCGCTGGGGACGTCTTTGGCGCTGGTTTTGGCGAGCCTTTTTTTAATCGGCCGGGGCGTTTCGCAGACCTATATCATTTATGGAAGCTTTTTGTTGTCGCTTCTGATTCTTTCCGGGAAGGATTTTTTAAATTGACGGAGGAAAAAAGAACCGTAAAATTAAAAAATAAACTGGGAATGCACGCCCGCGCCGCCGCCGCGATGGTAAAGGTCGCCCAGCAATTTGACGCCAAGATTCATTTGGAGCATAATGGGCAGACGGTGGACGGCGACAGTATTCTGGATATCCTGACGCTGGCTTGTCCCTACGGCGGTCAGTTGACCATTACGGCCAAGGGGCAAGACGCTTTAGCGGCCGTTGAAGCGCTCGTGCAATTGGTCGAAGACAAATTTGGAGAATCTTAAGACGAGATGACCGAAGACCAGACAAAAACAATCATTCTCAAGGGCGTCGGAGCCTCACCCGGCATTGCCATCGGCAGATGCTACCGATTCGACCGTTCCGACAGCCAAGTGTCCTTTTATAAACTCAACGATCCTTCCCTGATTCCCAAAGAGGTCGAACGCTTCAAAAAAGCCTTGAAGGAATCGGAACATCAACTGCTAGAAATTCAGAAAAATCTGAAAAAGGCGAAGGTTCGCGAACCGATTTACGTCATCGACGTCCACATTCTCATTTTGAGGGACAAAATCTTCGTCAACCGCACGATCAATTACATCCGCGAATCGGGCATCAACGCGGAATGGGCGCTGCAGATGACGCTGGATCACTACAAGCAGATTTTTGAAGGCGTCGAGGATTCCTACATCAGCAGCCGCGTCAGCGATGTACAGTACGTGGTTCAGCGGATTTTGCACAATCTTTCCGGTGAAAAGCATGAAATCATCTGGGATGTCGGCGATGACGGGGTGGTGATCGTCTCGCGCGACATGTCTCCGGCCGACACCGCCCAGATCAAGCTGGAAAAAGTCATTGGTTTTGCGACGGACAGCGGCGGACGCACCTCGCACACCGCCATTGTCGCGAGATCTTTGGAGCTTCCCGCCGTTGTCGGTTTGGACAGCGTGACCCAATTTGTCAGAACCGGCGACGAAATCATCGTGGACGGCACATCCGGGATGGTGGTTGTCAATCCCTACCCGGAGATGCTCAAGCGCTATGAGGAGAAAAAACGCCACTACGACGCCGCTAAGGACGAATATCTCAAATACGGCGAGCTTCCGGCCGTTACGACCGACGGCTACCGAGTGCAGATCGGATGTAATATCGAGTTTATCGAGGAAATTCCGTCCGCGGTTTTGCACGGCGCCGAAAACATCGGCCTTTACAGGACGGAGTTTTTATACATCTACCGCGACGCGCTTCCCACCGAGGAAGATCACTTCAATAATTACCGGCAGGTGGTCGCCGAAAAACAGCTGGCCTGGGCGACGATCAGAACCTTCGACCTGGGCGGAGATAAATTCCCCAATTATCAGAAGCAGGCCCGGGAATTAAATCCGCAGATGGGTCTGCGGGCGATCCGCTTCTGCCTCAAGGAAGTGGAGATTTTCAAAACCCAATTGAGAGCCATCTGGCGGGCCAGCGCCTTCGGGAAGGTCAAGATTCTGTTTCCGATGATTGCCAGCGTCGATGAAATCCGCGAAGCGAAAAGACTGCTGGGGGAAGCCCAAGAAGAGTTGGCCGCGCAAAACGTGGCCACGGCGCCGTCCATGGAAGTCGGCGCGATGATCGAGGTTCCCGCCGCGGTGATTATCGCCGACAAACTGGCCAAGGAAGTTGATTTTTTCAGCATCGGAACCAACGACTTGATCCAGTACTCGCTGGCGATCGACCGTTCCAACGAACGTCTGACGTACATGTATGACCCCCTGCATCCGGCCGTCCTGCGTCTGATCAAGAACATCGTGGAGGCCGCGCATCGGGCGGGCATTCACGTGAATATGTGCGGAGAAATGGCCGGGGATCCGCTGTGCGCGCTCATCCTTTTGGGGATGGAAATAGACGAATTGAGCATGAGCCACCTGGCGATACCGAGAATCAAAAAAATTATCCGGGAATCTTCCCACAAGGAAGCGAAAGCTCTGGTGAAAAAAGCGCTGACTTTCAACACGGCTTCCGAAGTCCGAGCGTATGTCAGTCGTTACATGCGAAAACGTTTCCCGGAAGATTTCCAAATCGAGGAAGATTAAACCATCAACGCCTGCTTCATGGTTTTCGATGATTTGACGGAAAAAGCGTGAGGTGAGTGTCGGATATGAAAGAAAACATGGACACACAAAGAAAGCCCGAGGAACAATATTATTCAGGCCATCTCTACGACGACCGGAATTTCCTGCAGATGCGCCTGATCAAGCCTTTTCTGTCCCGCGTCGCGCTGGATGATGAATACGTCGGCGCGATCAAAAAGCTTTCGCAGGAAGGGACGGTGGTTTACGCCCTCAACCAGCGAAGCGAACTCAACAGCCTTATTCTTTTCGAACTTTCCCAGCGCAAAGGGCTGCCCCGGCCCGTGTACTGTCACGGCATGAACATGTCCTTTTGGCAGCCGCTGCCGCAGATGCTTAAGTTTTTCTGGTCTTCCTTTTTGCGCCGTTTGGGCAAGGAAGAGCGCGCCTGGCAGGGCAAACTGGATTACATAGAGAAAACCGTCGCCGAAAGGAAAAGCATTGTCATTCACCTTGGCGAATCGGAATTCATTGAAAGCCGCGCGGCGGAAGGCGCCGTTTTGAGCCTGATGCGGGCGCAGAGAAAAATCGGATTTCCGATCTTCATTGTGCCGGTCCTGGTCGCTTACGGACGCCGCCGCGAAAAGGAAGAAGAAAGTCTGCTGAACATTCTCTTCGGTCAGGACGAGCACGCCGGCGCCCTGCGGCGGCTGATCGCCTTTATCCGGTCTTCCCGGAACGCTTTTGTCATTCCGTCGGATCCGATCAACCTCTCGTCGTACCTGAAGGAAAACGCCGATTTTTCCGAAGAAAGAATGGTCGATGAAATCCGCGGCGAACTCATCGACCGCATCGAAAGAGAAAGGACGACCATCGTGGGGCCGATTTTAAAATCCCGCGAAGAACTCATCGGCATGACGCTCCGGGACGAATCCATGCGGAAATTCATAGCGGATTTCGCCGAGCAGGAAAAGAAAGACAAAAACGCCGTGAAAAAAGAAGCTCGACGCTATCTCTACGAAATCGCCGCAGACTACAGCGACACCGCTATCGCGTTTTGGCGGATATTTCTCACCTGGTTGTGGAACAATATCTACGACGGCCTTTCCGTCGACAAAGAAGGCATGGCGCGGATCCGAAACATTTCCAAGCAGATGCCGTTTGTCATCATTCCCTGCCACAGGAGCCACACGGACTATCTGCTGATTCATTATGTTTTCTATTTCAACAACATTCAGTTACCCTTTATTGCCGCCGGCAGCAACCTGTCTTTTTTCCCGCTCGGATACATTTTCCGCAAATCGGGTGCTTTCTTTTTGCGCAGAAGTTTCCGGGGCAACCGGCTTTATTCCGCTGTTTTCAGCAAGTATCTCGCCGTTCTGCTAAAAGAGGGGCTGCCCATCGAATTTTTCATCGAAGGCGGCCGCAGCCGGACCGGCAAAATGGTCATGCCCAAATACGGGCTGTTGTCGATGATTCTTCAGGCATATCAGGAAAAATACTGCGACAATTTCGCTGCGATTCCCATCTACATCGGTTATGACCGTGTCATTGAGGAAAAATCTTATCTCAAGGAACTGGCGGGCGAAGAGAAAACGCCCGAAACCACGGCGGAAGTCATCAAGTCGAGCAAAGTCTTGACCAGACGATACGGCCGCGTTTACGTGAACGTGGGCGAACCGATGATTATGAAATCCTACCTCGAAACGCAAGAAAAGCCACTGGAGGAAATGACCCTGGAAGAGAGGCAGAGTCTCTATCGCAGAATCGGTTATGAAATCGTCCTGGCGATCAACAAAGTGTCTGTCGTCACGCCTTTTTCCTTAGTCGCATCCGTCATTCTCAGCCATGATCGCCGCGGGATGTCCCACGATGAATTGATGGAAACGCTCAATGAATTCCACGAATATCTCCTCCAGAAGAATGTCCGGTTTGCGGAAACATTCTCGAACAAAGAGAAGGCCGTCGTAGACGCTGTTAACAAGTTCGTTCAGGCCGGTTTTATTTCCAAAATAGAAGCCGAAGAAGATGATGCCGAGGAAATGCAGGAAATTGTTTATTCCCTCAGGGAGGATAAGCGTTTAAATCTGGAGTATTACAAAAACAACATCCTGCATTTCTTCGTTCCGATGGCTTTTGTCGCCACGTCCATTCTTAAACACAACGAGGATGTCATTTCCGTAAACAAAATTTTAAGCGATTACAAATTTCTTAAGAAAATTCTGTGGAATGAATTCATCTTCGATATGAAACGCGATGACGCCCAAGACGTCAACGAGGAAGTGGCCTATCTTCTGAAACGGAAAATGGCAGTTTCCGCTGACCGGGATGGCCATCTCTTTCTGGAAATCAAGGGGCGGGGCAGTAGAAAATTAAAACCTTTTGCCGATTTGATTCACAATTATCTCGAGTCATTCTGGGTTGTGCTGCGCGGCTGTCAGTACCTGAAAAAGAGCCCGCAGACCCAAAAGGATTGGCTCAAAAAAATCAGAACCCTCGGCGAGCGCATGTACCGCAAGGGCGAAATCCTGCGCCGGGAAGCCCTTTCCCAAGCCAATTATCAAAATGTCATTTTGTATCTTCTCGATGAGGAACTGATCAAAGAAATCAAAGACGAGAAAAGCGACAGGAAAGAATCGCTCTACGTCCTTACGGAAAACCGGGCGGAAATGGAAGTCCTGCGCCGTCGCTTGTTCAGATTCCTGTAAATCCGAAACGATGCCGGTCTCTCGTCAACCATGGAAACAGAGAAAAAAGAAAAAAACACAAAGCTCTTTCTGCATCTGAAAAAATGGCTGGAGAAAGCGGTTATTGATTACGACATGATCCGGGAAGGCGACCGGCTCCTGATCGGCGTTTCCGGCGGCGCGGACAGCTTTGCTCTTTTGGATTTGCTGGATTCGCCGATGCTCTACACGCCGAAGTTTTCTTTTGTCGCCGTCCATGTAGACATGGGGTTCGATCCCTCCTATCAAGGCTGGCAAACGCTAGAAAAATATTTTCAGGAAAAGCGATACCGCTATGTGATGGATAAAACGGATATCGGGGTTCTTGCGCATTCCGAGGTGAATAAAAAGAACCCCTGTTTTTTGTGTTCGCGGCTTAGGCGCAAAAGGATTTTTGAAATCGCGGACGCCGAGGGATGCAATAAAATCGCCTTCGCCCATCACCGCGACGATGTCGTCGAAACGCTGCTCATCAATATCTTTTATGGACGCGAGATCAGCACGATGGTGCCCACCCAGAGTATTTTCAGAGGCAAACTGCACATCATCCGACCGCTGATTTATCTCAAGGAGGACCTTATAAAAAAATACGCCAGGGAGCGGGCGTTTCCTGTTGTCCAGAACCTCTGTCCAACCAGCAGGACCTCGAAGAGGATTTACATCAAAAAACTTCTGGATCAACTCGAACACGACCACAAAGGTGTTCGTGAAAACATTTTCAAGGCGATGAGCCACGTCAAGCCGGATTACCTGCTGCGTGTCAAAGAGGCGGGAAGGAAGAAGTGAAGCGCTTTCCAGCTGATGAAGACGGCGGGAAAAAAGTGGCAATACATTTCATTTTGTGTAAAATTTAACCATGGCCAAAGAAAAGACCACGCAAAAAATCATCGCGACCAACAAAACCGCTCGGGTCAATTATGACATCGGCGACACCTACGAGGCGGGCATCGTGTTGGTCGGCACGGAAGTCAAGGCGCTGCGGGCGGGCAAGGTCAATCTCAAGGACAGCTACGCCGTTGTCAAGGACAATGAAGTTTATCTGCGTGACATGCACATCAGCCCCTACGACCACGGGAACCGGTACAATCACGATCCCCTGAGGATGCGCAAGCTCCTGCTGCATAAAAAAGAGATAAAAAGGCTCTACGGGAAATCGCGGGAAAAAGGTCTTTCGCTGATTCCGCTGAAAATTTATTTCAGAAACGGTAAGGTCAAGGTCGAAATCGGAATCGGCAGGGGCAAAAAACTGCACGACCGGCGACAGGACATCAAAGAGCGCGAAGAACGCCGCAACATTTCCCGGGAATTCAAATCCAAACGCATAAAAGTCTAGAATCACAAGAAAATCCGCTCGGGGCGAATTTGTTAAATCTTTTTTTGACAAAACGGCCGCAAGTGTCTATATTATAAAAAAATCAAAAAAGGGGGCGTCACGGTTTCGACGGGGACATTTGACGTTGTAGTTGCGTACCGAGGTTCCTACAGGCCTCGTTAAAAAGGTAGGAAACATATAATCGCAGACAACTACGATTACGCTTTAGCCGCATAAGACGGCTAACGTCCTTTTTGGGCTTGCCTGCCGGCATGAAAAGGACGTCAAAAAGACAGGCTAGCCGAGCTTCTTTCCTGGGGGAGCGAGGCGAAACCTCTACAGGATAGCGCGGCAAGATCCCGCTTCGGGGAGCAAACCGGCGTGAATTTAAAAACCGAAGCTACGTACGTAGAAGCTGCAGCGGAAGGTTTTCGGACGCGGGTTCGACTCCCGCCGCCTCCACCATTCGGGAATCCAACAAAATCCAAAGAAATACGAAAACCCGTTAGCAATAGCGGGTTTTTTTCTTGCTTCTAGTTGTCCGAGGACGGACTTGATTTGACGGTTAGACAAGAAAGGTGGTCAGTCCCCTCCAGATGATTTAGCCATAAGCAAAAAAGGAGGATAAAAAGATGGCCACACAAGAGAAGCTTACCAGAAACAAGCTCAATTGACTGAAGTTGGTGGAGTATCTAAAAAACGTATCGGAGGCCTTTAAGGGGGTATATTGGGGTGTATGCAGAAAGTTACATATCTTGAAAACGTAATGATTATGCAATGTTTAATTTCTAGTTTGACTCCCGATCCAGCCGTCAACGATTTATGAATTGTCCAATTCCGAGGGAAGCTTACGTCACAATAATCCACCGCGCTTGTTTTTTCCGCTTGCGGGAAGAACAAGCTTCAAAAGTAATGGACCGCCAGTGACCCGTTCCGATTAAATCGTCTTTTTAATTCCCATCATCGCGTAGAGCGGGCAGTATCCAGATAAAACGCTTGAAAGAATCATGCCCGCGATGACGGCGAGGACGAGACCGACCATGCCAGTGACCCAGCCCGTGGCGTTGGCGACGATCAAAAGAATTGCCACCACGAGACGAACGATCCTGTCAAAGGTACCCACATTTTTTTCCATGTGCACGCCTCCTTTGTTTTTTACCGAAATTGACAATAAATATGGATTTGCTTTCTTAAGGTCAGAGTATACGAGCAAAGAAGTTGCGTGTCAACCCATATTGATTGACTGAAAAAAAGTATAATCGGCATGAACGACAAGTTTTCATTTTATAGGAGGTAACGAGGAAAACGGGGTCAAATCTTTACGGCCTGTTGCCCAAACAAGTTTTGCAAAGATATAAAGAGCGGTTATAAAAATAGCAACAAATTCTTGGAGAGCAACCGCCATGATGGGTCACCAACCAGATGCACAGCCGAAACTCTTTTATCATTCATTTAATCTTGATGATCGTATTCCAGCCACTTCTGTTTTAAGGAAGATTCGGAAACATATTGATTTTGAATTTATCTATCAGGAGGTCAAAGACTGCTACGGTGGAAAAGGCAATGTCTCGATACCTCCGCCCGTGATCCTCAAGATGATGTTGCTTTTAATTTTATACAATGTTCGTTCGGAACGGGAACTGATGAATACCCTGCCGATGCGCTTAGATTGGCTGTGGTTTTTGGATGATGATCTCGACAGTGAGATTCCGAATCACAGTGGATTAACCAAGGCTCGCAACCGCTGGGGCGTGGAAGCATTCCAGGGATTCTTTGAACGTATCGTCTGGCAATGTGTTGAGGCGGGATTGGTGGATGGCTCCAAGCTTTTCATGGACTCCAGCCTTATCCAGGCGGATGCCTCCAACAACTCTGTAATCAACGTCAATAAAGAGGCGTTAAGAATCCACCTTGTCCGGGGATTTAACGAACTCGAATCGCGATTGGAAGAGAAAGAGAATCCCGAGGAAGATCATGAACCGAAGGCAGGAGCTGCTAATCGCAACCATATCTCCACTACCGATCCGGACGCCTCAGTAAGCAGCCAGGGAGCCGGTAAACCGAAGCTACAATATAAAACGCACAGAAGCGTGGATGCCAAAGCGGAAATTATCACCGCCACTGAAGTAACGCCTGGCGAAGTCAACGAAGCCCATCTGCTGTCAACGCTTCTGGCCATGCATCAGGACAACACACAGAAGATAGCGGAAACTGTGGTTGCAGACACAAAATACGGCACAGTGGAAAACTATCTGGCCTGTTGCGATCTGGGAATAAACGCACACATCCCCGATCTGAAAAGAAGTCAGCAGGAAAGAGAAAGTCGTCGAGGCATCTTTACCGAAGAAGCGTTTCAATATGATCCTGGGACTGACACTGATCTGTGTCCGGGGGGTCAATATTTAAAGAGAAGGAATTACAATCCGAAGCGGGATGCATATGAGTATAAATGTTCAGCCAAGGTCTGCCTTGCCTGTCATCTTGTTCATCAGTGTACAGCATCAAAAAGTGGCCGATCGCTTAAAAGGCATCGCCGTCAGGAAGAGTTGGACAAAATGCGAAATGCTGCGCAATCGCCAGCAGCCAGAAAAGACATCCATACTCGTCAGCATCTCATGGAACGTTCGTTTGCCCGTGCAACGCGATACGGTTTCAAGCGGGCGCGTTGGCGAAGACTTTGGCGGGTTCGTATTCAGGAATATCTCACATCCGCCATACAAAACATTATGACACTGCTGTCCTATAGGAATGAGCGGGGAATGGCAAAGGGATGCTCATTCCTAACCATTAAAAAGTATTCTTTTAGCTTTTATTCATCGTTTTTGAATATCCGTAATGTTGTTAACAGATTCTTCAAAGACTCTTTGTCTCCAGCACACGGATTTCAATGTTTTGCGGAAAGGATATTATAAAAAAGTGCTTTGGGCAACAGGCCGTCAAGACCTGACCCCATTCTTTACCTGCTTTTGATATATTGGATCGGCAACAAAAAACTGAAGGAATCTTTGTGTTGTCGTTTATGGTGATGACATCGCCTACTTGTCGGTCTTACGCTTCAATTCCAGCACGAATCCCGGCGTCTCCTGCTGCTTGGTCTGCCAGCAAATGAGTTCATCAGAGAGAAACGATTTGAATTTCATTTCATATTCATATTTCACACGGTTGTAGATAATATGTATCCGGCCTGCGGCAGCATCCACCGTGCCCTCGAAATTTCCTTTGCGTTCCGGCAAATCACAGTAACCGGACGATTTCCCCTCGGCCTGTAGATACTGCCCGGAGATTTTATCGCCAACCAGCGTTCCTGAGAAAACCAGCGGCACGTCCGTCATCGGACCAGTGTGAGTGCCCACTGCCTTAATGGTGATGATATCATCGCCGCCCTGCTCGCGCGTCAACTGCAGACGAGACCCGTCGAGCTGGAGCTTGAATATCTGCCCATCCGAATTGGACCAGGTACCGGTAAGCATCGAAGACATTTTTTCACGTTCAAGCCGGAATTCCAGCTTTGTGATTTCGTCCCTGACGTGTCCGGCATCTTCCGCCTGAGGCGCCAGAGCAAGATATTTCCGGTAACTATCAATAGCCTGGCCGATCTGCCCGGTCTTCACCTGCACGGATCCCAGATTGTACCATGCGGCAGCCATGTTCGGGGCAATTTCGGTGGCTTTTTTAAACTCTGCTGCTGCGACACTTAATTCCGCTTCACTTTTGGCCATTTCGATGGCCGCCATGCCGCGGACGATGTATTTCCGGGCCTCCTCATTGATGGTCTCGGCAAAAGTTGTTGCAGAGACCATCAAGATAAGGAAAGTTGTTATCATCAAGTAAAAACGAGATCTGCTCACAATATCTTCTCCCTTAATTATTGTTTCGGACAGCGGTTATTGACGAAGGCGGTCTTGAGCTCTTCGATCCTCTGCTCCAGCCGGTATCTTTCGCGCGCCATTTTATCCTGATTTTCGTTGTAGACGCGCAACTGGTCCTTGCTGATCTTCATGCCGATTCCCGCTGCCGTGGCCTTGATTCCCGCTACGGCTGTCTTGAAGGCGATTTCACCGGCAACGCCGCCTCCGGCTTCCGCAAGGTGCTCACCGACGAATTCCCATCCGCCGGCGTCGTACATGAACTTGTCGTTGAAGTCCGTGAGCGCGGTCTTAAGTTTTTCACTGTAAGGCGAAGCGGCGAGCGAGTCGTTGCCGCGAAGGGAGGAGGACTTACTGTACTCGATGCTCTTTTGTGTCAGGTCGATCACGTCCTGACCGTGTGCCAACCCTTTGTCCAGCCATTTTTTCGCCTGCACGATCTGGTCGTACGACATCGTCCCCGCGTTCCCGCCTTTACCCGCATGGATCTTGTCCAGAGTATTCCTCATGGTCTGGAGGTTCTTTTGGGTCTGAACGAATGATTTCAGTCCCATGGAAAGGGCTTCCGCGGCCGCATCGGACTTCACTTTCGACAGATCGTCGTCGGCTTTTTTTCCGTCCTCCTCTGCTTCCCGGATGAACCGTTCGTTGCGGGTCATGACCTCATCGATATGCCTGATCCCGTTCTGGTACCGTGCAATCTTCTCCGAAATTCCCGGGCATTCCGCGAGCTGCTTCTTCCGGGCTTCTTCGTCAAGGGCGCCGGTCGTATTGAGGATGTGATTATTTTCCTGCGGCGGCATTTTCAAATCGATGGCATTTGATTTGCCGTGAGAAACATCACCTTTGAGATCAGAGAGCAATTGCCGCTGATTGGTTGAAAAGGCTGTCTGCCGGGCTGCTTCCTCCGCCTGTTTCTGCTGCTTCAATTTCTGTTGTTGAGCGAAGGCCTCCGCGGTCGGGTGAACATTGCTTTGAGGGTTCTTCGGGGGGGGCGGGTTTAAGGCAGCGCCCAGAACTCCTCCGACGATGCCTTCGACGAGAGTTTGTCTGACGGTGTTTTTGATTGCGGCGTCAGAACTTCCCTTGCTGCCGTGAGAGCCTCCACCGAAACGTTCGTAGCAACTGCCGGAATAATAGGCACGGTGAGCGGGATTGTTTTGTTCGGCCAGACAAGCCTCCCGTGTCGCAACGCAACCATAGGTATTGCCTGAATGATTTTTGATTACTGTACCCGAATAATTAAGGCACCATTCCGCTCGTGCCGTTGCAGCGGAAATCAGAAGAAATAATGGCAATGCGAAAGTCGCGATTTTAATGAGACGGGACATATCCAGACCTATTGGAAAATCGGTTTGAGCTTAATAGAGGAAGGAGGCAAAGGTGGTATCGTTGCCAGTTCCCCAAGCACGGGATCCGCCTGGCCGGCTTTAGGTTTCAGTACGGAAAAAACCGGAAAGGTTACCAGGATAGACTTAATAAAATAAACAAACATTCTCATGGTGCAGCAAAATCGATCAAATTGATCGTAATTTCTTTATGCATACGAACAGGAGATTGTCAATATTAAAATGAACGTTGTTTCAATAGAACCCCGTTAAGCGTTATTCAAACAAAAAAGGCTGCGAAATTCGCAGCCCTTTTTGTTTGCTCCTCCAAAACTTCTGATTAAATATCACCGCAAGAACTCGTTTCCCAGTGCAGGCGGTCATCATCCGTTGTCAGCCTTCTGCCCTCATGAAAAAATTCAAAGAGCGCGGCGTGTTTGCTCAGGTAGTCCTTATCGACTTTTTGCAGAAGATCCTGAATGGTATAAAAGCATTCCACGTAACAATTAGCCTGGAAAAAAAGGGGACGGTTCTAAAAAAAAGGGGGCGGTTCTATTTTTTTAAACCGTCTTCAAAGGGTAACGCATTTTAACTAACAAAAAAAATATGGGGGAATGGGGTTTACGGTCTGTCGCCCCAATGAAATCTTTTTGAATGGCGATTGAAAGCGTGTTGACAAATAAATTTCAGCGAAGCGGAAGACCGATCATGACCCTTTTTGAGCCGAAGGCGAGTTTTTGTCATTGCCTGAAGCAAGCTTAAATCTATTCGAAATGTTTTC
>Ga0078972_1000910_pt1 | contig 119418 bp, 79 predicted proteins | sample YelNatPaOPGAMG01_FD_67568 | JGI IMG/M metagenome (GOLD analysis project Ga0078972, IMG submission 67568) | Hot spring thermophilic microbial communities from Obsidian Pool, Yellowstone National Park, USA - OP-RAMG-01 (SPADES assembly) (version 2) | ecosystem: Environmental > Aquatic > Thermal... | reverse complement strand
CCGGTGAACGTTCGGCCTGACGGGGACTTGCACCCCGCTATGTGGACGCCTTCACAGGCGCACGAGTGCGGCGGCTTGCCGCCGCTTTAACTTGCGCATGGCGGCGCTTAGGCGGGGTGTCGTTTGGACTCGATGCGTGCCGTGCTCAAAAGGACGTTTCGAGATAAACTCGGGCGGACGGCTTACCCAGGGCGGCACTGTGATTGGCTTGGGCTCATGCACCGCAGGCCCGTTGGGGATGCCCGGTCTGCCCTGTGCTGCCAATGGTGATGCGCGAGGCGCTGCCACCACCTGCCGTGGTTCACTTGCCCCGGTGAATCAGGCTCATTTCCTGTTGAAGTAATCCTGGGCAATCCTCTGGATCGCCGTTCTCTGCTCATCGCGCGAACCCTGCCTCAGCACCGTCACCAGGTCAGCCAGCCGCTCGTCGCTAAAGTTGCTCACCACCTGGTCTAGGATCGGACGCAACTGGCAAATCTCAGGTGCCGGTCTGCAAATGTGGCTGCGTCCAAGAGCGTAGTGGATCGTTGTCGCGATGTGCCGCCAGTGCGGTTCAAAGGATGGCTCTTTGCGTTTTAGCCACTGTTCGAGAGCGGACGCGGTCCTCTCGTCGCGGCTCACAAGGCCGAACCAGGTCACCTGGGTCTTAATGGAGCCCGAAATTGGACAGATCCAGACGTCCACCCGCTTGCACGGGATCCATCGCCCGACCACAGCAAGGAACAGGATCGCTGCGGCTGCAACCGACACGCTCCAGACAATCCGCCTTTTGGTGCGCAACATCATCTGAGGCCAACGCTCGTGTGCACCTGCACCCAGCAGCCTTTCCGACAAACAGGCACGAGGCTCGTTTTTCGTAGTCGAGGCTGACTCGGTATTAGTGATGGGTCAAGCTGGTATTGCGATGCGTTGTGAGGCAAGGCGCATCTGATTGTCCTGCCTTCTGCCGATTTGTGGGAGCAACTACAGACGGTCGCTGCGGGCATGCCGTGGCCGCCGTGGTCAGCCGGCGGAGTGGGCGAGCGCGATGGATCCATCCGACGGCTCACGCCGTCGGCTCCGTATTTGTCCGGTTGCCGGCGCCGTCCGGCGGGGGACTTGGTGGCACGCCGGATTGATCCGCTGACTCACGCCGACGGTTGCCCATTGCAAGTTCGGTGGCGAGGGAACGTACTGGGGCACAAGCCCTGGCACCTGACCCGATCTGTGAAGCCCTCACTCCGGCACGGCCGCCAGCCACGATCCTCGAGAGCCCACCGCCACAACGGCACTGCTGAGTCGTGCCGTGAAGGTAGCCGTGGGTTTTAGCCACGGCCCAGGTGGAGGCGTACCACACGCGTTGCCGAGCAACGCACGAATGCACAATTCACCGATTTGAGCCATCGCTGCGCGACGGCCCCGGCCGGCCATTGCGGATTTCCAAATCGGTAAGCACTGCGGATGTCCTAGCCCCAATGTGTCCAAAAACTGCCGGCGGCAAGTCAGCCTGCCTGGCGCAGTCCCCAAACGGGGCACGGCTCAGGCAAGCGATACTTGCCCTGTCAGATAAGGGCCAGCGCCGATGTCCGTAGCCGCACAGGCAATTACTCCACGCTGCAAGCAGGCCCGTGAGCCCCGCGCTGCGGTTTCCGCGTTGCTGCTTCCCTGCAAATCCCAGGGGCGCCACCCTGAAAACCTGCCTATTCAGCATTCGTTGGAACCGCACGGGGTGCAACATTTGACAGCGCACTTCGCTGGGCTACCTATGCTGCTCACACACGGGTTATGAGTATGAATAGACAAAGTTACTGGGGTAGGGATGAGGGTTGCCTTGGGTGCTCTCAGCAACGCAATTCCATTGGTATGCGCTTGGTTTCAAGGCGGATTGGAGGCGCGGTCTTGTTTGGCTTGATCTTGCCATTTGTCAGCCCGGGCCAGCCTGGCCCTTGCGTGCCCCCTCCGCCAGGCATGGTGGCATGGTATCCGTTGGATGAGCAGGCGGGCGCAACTACTGTTCAAGACATTGCACCGGCGCCGTTCTCAACGATTAACGATTTTGGAAATACGCAGCCCGGACCGGTTCAGAGTGGCGGTCCGATGGCTGTGGTGGGCAAGGTAGGGGCCGGTGCCCTTTACTTTTTTGGTCCCCACATTCAGGTGCCGCACAGCGCCGACCTCAACTTTCCTTCCGGCTTGTCCATCGACGCCTGGATCCGCGTGGTGGATTGCGGGCACGGCAGCGGCGGGGTTTGGGCACCGATTGTGGACAAGTGGGATCCGGCGACGCAGACGGGCTTTTCTTTTTTTGTGGATCAGCCCGCGCCCGCTACGGGTTTCCTCAAATTGCAGTTGAACAACGTCCTTTTCACCAGCACCAATTCGCTGCCCACGTCGGCCAACCCGGTGGCCAACGTTGGGCCGTGGGTCCACGTGGCTGTGACAGTTGATCCGACCAGCAACCTCGGCGTGTTCTACATCAACGGTGCGGTTGCGGGGGTGTTCGTGCCTCCAGCCGGCGCACTGGCCAATGCTTTGCCGATGTTGATAGGCGAAATGCGCCCGCCGGGGGGCCGTTGTGAACTTGCCATCGACGAACTGGAACTGTTCGACCGGGCATTGTCAGCCCAGGAGATTACGGCCATTTACCTGGCTGATAGTGCTGGCAAGTGCCGCCCCGGCCCCAAGCCGGACGCCCAGATTTGCGTCGAAAAGTTTCATGATCTGAACGGCGACGGCAATTGGGGGCCCAACGAGCCACCTCTTGGAGGTTGGCAATTTGTGGTCACCGACTCGGCCAGCAACGTAGTTGGGATGATCACCAGCGCGGTGCCAGGCACACCACCAGGTTGCCTCACTTTGACTGCCGGCACCTACGTGGTGACCGAACTGCTGCAGGCGGGCTGGACCAACACGACACCGTTGAGTCAGACGGTGACCCTGCAGGCCGGGCAATCAACCAACCTGCTGTTTGGGAATGTGGGCTGCCTGCCGCCGCCGCCGGGGATGGTGGCCTGGTGGCCGCTGGACGATGCGACCAATCAGACCACCGTCTTGGACCTGGCCGGGGCCAACCACGGCACGCCCAAGAACAGCGCCGGCGTCACGATTCCCGTGGGGATTCCGACCCTTTGGCAACTGCCGGATCCTGGGGTGTTTGGGGGAAGTCTCTTGCCGGTGGTGGTGGATCCCAGCACCAGTCCGCCGCGGGGTGCGTTTTTCTTCTCGGACACTTACGTGGAGGTGCCGCATCATCCCAGCCTGAACATCGGGTCCAATGGGTTGACGATCACACTGTGGGTCTGGCCCACGATGGGCAGTGGGGGGCCGCAGCCGCTGGTCGAGAAGTTCGATCTGGCCTCGATGAACGGCTACTCGCTGTATTTGCAGCCGTCGGGTCCGAATGTCTTCGTGCTGACGCTGAACTTGAACGGGACGGTGCTGACGGGGCCGGTGATTAGCACCAGCATGACGCCTTCGGACTGGCACTTTGTGGTGGCGCGGCTGAACGCCTCGGGGCAAGTGGTCCTGGGGGCCTGCGACATGTTCAGCAACTGCACCAACATGGTAGCGGGGACGGTGGCCAATTTCATCACCACCAACACGGCGCCGCTGTGGCTGAGTCGCAGTGGGGTGGCATCGCCCACGGGTGTGGATGTGCGGGCCATACGGGTGGGGCTGGATGAAGTGGAGGTGTTCGACCGGGCTCTGTCGCTGGCGGAGCTGCAGGCCATTTACGCTGCTGAGGTGGTGGGCATGCGCAAATGCCCGCCTTTGGCGGAAGTGTGCATCATCAAATTCCACGACCTGGATGGTGACGGGGTGCAAGACCCGGGTGAGCCCGGTTTATCGGGCTGGCAGTTTGTGGTGAACCCGGCGCCGTTGGGGTTGGGGACCAATGTGGTGACGACGGGGCCAGTTGGGTCCATCTGCTTTGGTGTGAGCGCGCCGGGGACTTACACGATTACGGAGCTGCCGCAGGCGGGTTGGACCAACATGACGCCCATTAGCCAGACAGTTACAGTGGCTCCGGGGCAATGGATGTATGTGGTCTTCGGCAACAAAACGATTCAGCCCGCGCCCGCCACGCTTTGCATCTTCAAGTTCCACGACCTGGACGGCGACGGGGTGCATGACCCCAACGAACCGCTCCTGCCAGGATGGACGGTGGCTGTGAAGTACACCAACAACGTGGTTGCGCTGTCGCTCGTCACCCAGACAAACCCGGTGTGTGTCCAAATCTATCCAGGGACCTTCCACGTCTCGGAAGTCTTGCCGTTGCCGCCGCCGGGCTGGCCTTGGCCGTTACCCCTTTGGTCCCCGACGGTGCCTGCATCGGGCACTTACAGCAACGTGACTTTCCTACCCGGGCAGACGGTGACCCTTGCCTTCGGAAATCGGAAGAACATCAAGATCGTAGGCACGGGCTGGACCCCGCCGAATCCGACGCGCCGGCTGGTAATTCGGATGACGGCCGAGCCGGGCCAGTGGTATCAGCTCCAATACCGGGAAAGCCTGAACCCTGATTCGCCCTGGCGTGACTGGGGTGAGCCGGTGCAAGCGACCGAGCCGGAGGTGAGATTTGAGGTGCCGGTGGACGCCAAGCAGAGGCAGCTTTACCTCCGCGGCATCGAGAAAAAGGACATTTGGCGCTAAGCTTTCATTCAGTATTAAGCTCGGGCCGCATCCCGATGGGGGCGGTGCTAAGTCTCTAGCCGCCGCGGAGTTGGCTGGATGAGGTGCAGCATCCGCCGACTTACGTCGGCGGCTACGGGTTTTTTGGTAGCCGCCGCTGTCAGGCGGCGCAGGCAGTGGATCCGGCTGATCGTTCCGCCGGCTCACGTCGGCAGCTAGCCCTTGGCTCGGCCTACCGACCGGGAGTCGCCGATTGGCTCGCGAGCCCGTGCTTGCTCGGCTTCGTGAGCGTTGCTCTCGCTGCGCTCGAGCAATCCCTTGCGCTGCTTACCAAGCGGCCCAAGTCAGCAGGTTGGGAAACCTGCGCTGGGGCAGGCATCCCAACCCGCAACAAACTGATGCACGCCCAGCTTCGCAGGTTTGAACCAACGGGGTCTGGCCTGGCGGCACCTGTTCAACTAGTGTCCCGATGTGAAAGCCGGACGGATCAAGCTGGGTGCACCTCCTATTGAGTCGGAGTGCGCTTGGGCGCGACACTCGTGGGGGTGCTGCCGACAGGTCGTGCTGATACTCGGTGCGTTCATGGCAGTCGGGGCGCTACGGGGCGCCGAGCCGGCTGTGGCGCCGTTGCCGCCCGGGGTGCGAGCCGAATGGAGTCTCGAGCGCGCCTGGCGCGAGAGCACGCCCACACGCGAGCGTGTTTGCCTCAACGGCCTGTGGCGCTGGCAACCGGCCACTGCCGATGCTCAAACGCCGCCCACCAACTGCTGGGGCTGGTTCAAAGTGCCCGGGCCGTGGCCAGGCATCAGCGATTACATGCAGAAGGACTCGCAGACGGTCCACGTGCACCCCGCCTGGAAGGAGGTGCGGCTGCGCGACGTGGCGGCGGCCTGGTATGAGCGCGAGGTCACCGTGCCAGCCGAGTGGACGGGCCGACGTGTGGCGCTTAGTGTCGAGTACCTTAATTCGCTGGCGACGGTATTCGTGGACGGGCGCAAGGTGGGCGACCTGCGTTTCCCGGCAGGCGAGTTGGACCTCACCGCCGTCTGCCAGCCGGGCCAGCGGCACGTGTTGTCGCTGCTGGTGGTGGCCCTGCCGCTCCAGCGTGTGCTGATGTCTTACACCGACACCGCCGCGGCACGCGAGGTGCGCGGGGCGGTGGCGCGGCGCGGGTTGTGTGGCGACGTGTTCCTGTGCAGCACGCCGCCCGGGACGCGACTGGAGGAGGTGCAGGTGCGCACCTCGGTGCGGCGTTGGGAACTAACGCTCGACACCGCACTGACTGGGCTTGAGGCAGGCAAAAGCTATGGCCTCGACGCGCGGATCACTGACCAGGGCCGTGAGGTCAAAAGCTTCCAAACCCGGCCGTTCACGGCGGCGGACGCGCCAGCGGGCCGCTTCGTTTTCACGGAAAGTTGGCGGCCGGACAAGCTCTGGGACTTGCACACGCCGCAGCATCAATACGAGTTGGAGCTGTCGCTGCGCGAGGCCGATGGCCGGTTGCTGGACGCGCTGCCGCCGGTCCGGTTCGGTTTCCGCGAGTTCTGGATCGAGGGCCGCGATTTTTACCTGAACGGCAGCCGGATTTTTCTGTCCGCCGTGCCGCTGGACAACGCTCAGGTGAGTGCCGCGGCGGCCACGTATGAGGCCGCGCGCGAGAGCCTGGACCGGCTGCGCTCGTTCGGCATCAACTTCGTCTATGCCCACAACTACGATTGCCTGCCGGGGGCACACCTGAGCTTCAGCGAGATTCTGCGGGCAGCGGATGACCTGGGGATGTTGGTGGCGCTGACGCAGCCGCACTTCAGCCATTACGACTGGTCCTCGCCCGAGGCCGACCGGACCAACGGCTACGCGCCGCACGCGGCGTTTTACGCGCGGGTAGCCGGCAACCACCCTTCGGTGGTGGCCTACGCCACCAGCCACAACGCCACCGGCTACAACGAGGACATGAACCCCGACCTGATGGACGGTCGCAGTGCACCCCGCGATACCTGGGCGCGGCGGAACGTCGAACGGGCGCTGCGGGCCGAGGCCATCATTCGGACGCTCGATCCGGGTCGGCTCGTTTATCACCACGCCTCGGGCAACCTCGGCCCGATGCACGCGGTGAATTTCTACCCGAACTTTGTGCCGGTGCAGGAGTTGTCGGACTGGTTCGAGCACTGGGCCACCAACGGGATCAAGCCGGTGTTTCTGTGCGAATACGGCGCGCCGTTCACCTGGGACTGGGCGATGTATCGCGGCTGGTACAAAGGCCGGCGCGAGTTCGGCAGCGCGGTTGTGCCTTGGGAATTCTGTTTGGCCGAGTGGAACGCGCAGTTCTTCGGCGACCGCGCCTTTGCCATCAGCGAGATGGAGAAGCGCAACCTGCGCTGGGAAGCCCGCCAGTTCCGCGCCGGTCGGCTCTGGCATCGTTGGGATTACCCGCATCAGCTCGGCTCGACCGATTTCCCCGAGCGCGAGCCGGTCTTTGCCCTTTACTTCACCGACAACTGGCGCGCCTTCCGCACCTGGGGGCTGTCGGCCAATTCGCCCTGGGAACATCACATCCTGTTCAAGCTCCGGCCCGGTGTGGACCGCCACCGCCGCCAGGACCTGCCGGTGGACTGGGCCAACTTGCAGCGGCCCGGCTACAGCCCGGATTTCCTGGGCGAACGATTCGAGCGGATGGACATGGCCTACGAGCGCAGCGACTGGCTGCCCACCGGCGCGGGTCAGGCCATGCTGCGCAGCAACCGGCCGCTCTTGGCCTGGCTGGCCGGCAAGCCCGCCCGGTTCACCAGCAAAGACCACTTGTTCGAGCCGGGCGAGACGTTCGAGAAGCAGCTCATCCTCATCAACAACTCGCGCCTGCCGGTGCGGGCCGAGTGCGAATGGACGCTGGGCCTGCCTTCGCCGCAGTCCGGTCGCACCAACCTGAGCCTCGAAACCGGCCAGCAAGCGCGCTTGCCGCTGCGGTTCAGCCTGCCGGCGGGGCTGGCTGCCGGCGAATACAAGCTCACGGCCCGCGTGAACTTTGACACCGGCGAGGTGCAAACCGACGAGTTCGGCATTGAAGTCTTGCCGCCGCAGCCGGCGCGGCGCGCGCTGCCGCAGGTGGCGCTGTTCGATCCCAAAGGCGAAACGCGGGCGTGGCTCGAAGCCGCGGGCGTGAAGTTCCGCGTCGTGGACGCCGCCGCGCAGCTTGGCCCGGGGGATCTGCTGGTCGTGGGCAAAGGCGCGTTGAGCGTGGACGGGCCAGCGCCGGACCTGCGCGCGGTGCGGGACGGTTTGCGGGTGTTGGTGTTCGAGCAGGCTGCCGAAGCGCTCGAGCAGCGCCTGGGCTTCCGCGTGGCCGAATACGGCCTGCGCCAGGCGTTCGTGCGTGTGCCGGATCATCCGGCCGCGGCAGGTCTGCGGGCCGAGCACTTACGCGACTGGCGAGGCGCAGCCACCTTGCTGCCGCCGCGGCTCAAGTATGAGCTGAACCCCAAGTTCAACGGCGCGCCCACGGTCACCTGGAGCGGGCTGCCGGTCACGCGCGCCTGGCGTTGTGGCAATCAGGGCAACGTGGCCTCGGTGCTCATCGAGAAACCGGCCCGGGGCGATTTCCTGCCGCTGGTGGACGGCGGGTTCAGCCTCCAATACAGCCCGCTGCTCGAATACCGCGAAGGCGCGGGCGTAGTGCTGTTTTGTCAGTTGGACGTGACGGGTCGAACCGAGCGCGAACCGGTCGCCGAGCGACTGAAGATCATCCTGCTTGAGTATCTGGCCCGTTGGAAACCCGGCCCGGAACGGCAGGCGCGCTACGCGGGCGCGCCAGAGGGCCGGACTGCGCTAGAAGCGGCCGGGGTGCGGTTGGCCACCGACCCATCGGCCGGGCTGACACCTGATCAAGTGCTGGTGGTCGGCCCGGGTGGGGCAAACGAGCTGGCCGGACAACGCGACGCAGTGGCGACGTTTTTGAAGGCTGGCGGCCGTCTGTTGGCCCTGGGCTGGACGCAGGCCGACGCGGATGCGCTGTTGCCGTTCCAGGTGAATTTCACGCAAGCCGAGCACATCAACGCCGTGTTCGATCCGCCGGGCGTGGTGTCGCCGCTGGCGGGCCTTGGCCCGGCGGACGTGCATTGTCGCGACCCGCGCGTGCTCCCGCTGGTCAGCGGTGGCGCGCAGCCGGTGGGCGACGGCGTGCTGGCCGTGGCGACCAACGCCCACGTCGTCTTTTGTCAACTGCTGCCCGGGCAGTTCGACTACGCCAACAACTACGGGCTGAAACGCACCTTCCGGCGCGCGGCGTTTTTGGTGAACCGGCTGTTGGCCAACCTGGGCGTGCGCGGCCAGACACCGCTTTTGAGCCGCTGGGCCGCGCCGGTTCCGCCCGGCGAAAAAGGCCGCTGGCTCGAAGGCCTCTACCTCGACCCACCGGAGGAGTGGGACGATCCGTATCGGTTCTTCCGTTGGTAAAGTTCCGCAGACGCCAGCCACAGGCCCGGCCACAGTATCAGCGGGTGCACGTCGGCTAGCGCGTTGGCCTCCAGCCTCACAATCAGGCACGGTCCCGAGCTCGGTTGCCGCAGCTACCGATCCGGCCCAACGCCCGAATCAGTGCAATGTGCTGACTTCAGTGCGGCTGGGTCCGCACCGAGGCGGCTGGACGGTTGGGAGGATCGGTGCGGCGGCGGGAGCAAAAGCTCTTCGATTTGCTGGTAGGTGTGCACCACGCAGGTGGCCTGGGCCAATTGCTCCGCAGGCACACTGTTGGTGATAGCGATGACCTGCATACCGGCAGCGCGCGCCCCTAGAACGCCCGCTGGCGCATCTTCCACCACCAAACAGTCCCGGGCTGGGACCCCTAACAGTTGTGCTGCGCGCAAGAACACGTCCGGGGCGGGCTTGCCTTGGGGCACTTCGGTAGAACTGGCGCGGGCTGAGAAGAATCGGCCCAGACCCCGCAGGGCCAACACAGCCTCGATGACCGGCTGAGCCGACCCCGAAGCAATGGCCAGCCGGTAGTGCGGAGCCAGTTTGCAGATCAACTCCGGCAGCCCGTCGTAGATGCGGCCTTGAGTGCGGATCAGTTCGATGAGCCGGTCCTGCTTCCAGGCCAGCATTTGTTCTAAGGGCCAGGGCGGCGTGTGGCGGGCGCAGAAGTCCAGCGCCAAGGCGCGGTCGGATTTGCCATAGTATTGGGCAAAATCTACGCCATGGTTCTGGCCATAGCCCATCAGCTCGAACAGCTCTTGCCACGCCTGGGTGTGCAGCGGTTCACTGTCCACAATCACACCGTCCAGGTCGAAGATGACGGCTTGGACCGGGCGCAGAGGGACTGGATGGGTGGCCGGTTGGCCTTGATGGCACGGGTGGGCAAGTATCCCGGAGGTCATGCGCAACACTCAGTCATTGGGCGAATGCCCCAAAAGCAAACTGTGGCGGGCTGGGAAAGACTCTCCGGCGGAGCGGCCAGCGCGTTCAAGGCAGCTCCTTGATGCGCAAGTTGCGCCAACGCACCTCCAATGGCTCGGTGCGTTTCCCGACCCCGTGCACCTGCAGGGCGATAAACCCGGCTGGGGTCATGCTGTCTTTGATCTCCGCCCGCGGCACGCCATTGAGCCAGGTCTTGATCGTATCGCCCACAGCCTCGACTCGCACGTGGTTCCAGTCACCCGGCTTAAATGCTTCTTTACCTTGGCGAGTGAACTGATCCGGGTCGCCCCCAAGTGGTCCTGGGAAAAGCCAACCGCGTCGGCCTTCATCGTAAATGCCGGCGGTCCACCATCGGGCGCGCTTGGGGTCGGGATCGATCTCGACTTGATAGCCGTGGACGCGACCTGCTGGGATGGCAATGGACCGGCTTTGCCATTCGACCCGGCGGGCTTGATCGAAGCATTCACTGCGGATTTGGACCCCAGAATTAAGCTGCGGGTCCACCTTAAACTCGAATTCCAAGACGAAGTTGGTGTAGGTCCGCACCGTGCACAGGAAGGAGTTGGGCGTGTTGGGGACAGACCGGCCCACCAACTCGGGGCCCTCGGCGCGGTAGATGGCTTTACCGCCCCGCTGGACCCAGCCATCCAGATTCTGGCCGTTATACAGGGCCACCCAGCCGTTGGTGTCGGCCGCCGTAGCCCAAGTGAGGCTAGCTGTCCAAATACCCGTCAGAACTGCAATCAACACTCGCATGGTCTTCACCTGCGGCTCTGAGTTTGCCACAGCCCCGGGCATCAACGCAATCCCTGAGCAGCTTGGGCTGCGACGGATTGCTTTGGCATGCCGACTTGAGGTGGGCGATATTTGCCCGGTGCAGTAAGGGCCAGCGGTTACCTGCAGTAGCTACAGAGACAAATACTCCGCGGGAAACGAGCAGATTTCGAAACCAGCGCGACGCCAGCCATACCAACTTACAACCCCAGGCGATGCGATCGAGCCGCTGCTTTCTGCCGCCTTGCCATTGGCAAAGGTTGATTCGGATCGCATTGTGGAATACTGTGAATGGCAGCAACTTGTGACGGGGCCGATCCAACCGAATGTCGCCACGCCGGGCCAGCGAGGGTGGGCTTGGTGGCGGGCGGAACTGAAGGCGGTTGCGCGGGCAGTGCCGCGCAAGGGGGTGTTTTGTGTGTTGTTGGCTGGGTGGGTAGCCTTGTTTCATTGCGCCGGCAATTCGGTCTTAGGCTATGTGAACACGCCGTCGTTGTTTGGGTGGTGGTTGTGGGGCTACACCGGGGGGTGGGCCAAGGCGCTGGCCAACCCTTGGGCGGTGTTGGGCTCGGAGGAGTCGGTGGCATTGTTTGTACCGTGGGTAGTGCCGGTGCTGCTTTGGTGTCAACGACGGGAGCTTTTGGCGTTACCCACGCGCGTCTGGTGGCCGGCTGTGGCTGGGCTGGTGGCGGCCTTGGGCCTGCACGTGCTGGGTTACCTAGTGCAGCAGACCCGCATTTCGTTACTGGCCTTTTTTGGGGGTCTGTATGCCATGGTGGCCTGGGTCTGGGGCCCGCGCTGGGCCAGGGCAGTGTTCTTTCCGTTCTTGCTATTTGGGCTTTGTATGCCGTTGGGTAGCCAAGCTGAACGGATCACCTTCCCGCTTCGGCTGTTCGCCACCACCATCACGGCGGCTGTGGCCGAAGTGGGCTTGGGCATTCCGGTGATTCGCGAGGGCACTCGGCTGTTGGACGCCAGTGGCAGCTACCAGTACGAGGTAGCTGCCGCCTGCAGCGGCATTCGAAGTCTGACAGTCACGTTGGCGTTGGCCATAGCGTATGGTTTTTTGAGCTTGCGGAGCGCCTGGCGGCGATGGGTGATGGTGGCCTCGGCGATTCCCCTGGCGGTGGCAGCCAACGTGGTTCGGCTGCTGCTGATCATTGTGGCTGCGGAGGCTTTTGGCCAACGGGCCGGCAACTATGTGCATCAAAACGATTGGTTAAGCCTCATTCCGTATGTGCCGGCTGTGTTGGGGATTGTGCTTATCGGCCGGTGGCTAGCTGAACGGCGCCAGCCTGGGGTCGGCTCACCCAGCTTGGGGCCGGCGGCAGCCTCGAGCAAACCTAGCCCGTCGGAGTCAACGGTATGAGAATCGGGCAGGTGACGCTGATGGTTGGGGTTGGGCTGGGTCTGATGGTAGCCACGGGGTTTTTTTTGGGCAGGTTGGCTACCCGGCAGCGACTTGGCCCGCCGGGTGTGCGGGTGGTCAACGAGCCCTTAGAGGGCATCGAACCCAACGCCAACGGATCACCGCGAATTTTCGTAGCGGCGACGCAATCGGTCTATTTGCCCACGCAGGTGTTGGAATATGCATCAGTGCCGGTGCCGGTGGAGAAGATCGTCTTGGACTGGCTGCCCAAAGATACCACCTACGGCCAGCGGCTTTATACGGCCACTAACGACGGTTTCCAGATCAGCACCACCGTCGTGTTGATGGGCCGGGACCGCACCAGCATTCACCAGCCTGAATACTGCTTGCTGGGCTCTGGTTGGCGGATCACCGAAACCGCCAGGGACACCATCCCGGTGCAAGAGCCTATCCCATACCAGTTGCCAGTCAGCAAGCTGTTGACCATCAACTACCACCGGACCAGCCGCGGGGCTTTAGTGCCGGTGCGTGGGGTTTTTGTGTATTGGTTTGTGGCCGGGGACCAGGTGGCCGGGGACCATCTAAAACGCATGTGGCACCTGGCTTGGGATATGATGCGCACCGGCGTGTTGCAGCGCTGGGCTTACGTGTCCTGCTTTGCCATCTGCCGGCCTGGGGAGGAACAGGCTACCTGGGCCCGGATCAAACAGTTCGTGGCCGCTGCAGTGCCCCAGTTTCAGTTGGTGCCTGCGGCTGAGGCCAGCCCCATGGGCCACGGCCCACCGGCAGGCTCGGCCCGCCACCTCCCGCCAAAGGATGAACTTTGAGATGCCTTTGGTTGTCAGAGTGTACGGCTTGATCCAGAACGCGAAGACCCTGAAACCAATGGTTGTGTCGGCCGATGCTGCGACGTGAGCAACAAGTCCGGACGCAGATCCTGCAGTTCAAGGACGCCGTCTTATTCATGACGGCGCTATGGTTGGCGCATCTGATCCGATCCTCGATCTCGCTGCCCGTTCTGGAAAGCATTGGGGTCCAGCCGTTTTGGCAGTTTGCCTATCTGTATCTGATCATCGCTCCTGGGGCACCGCTGGTGTTGGAGATGCAAGGCTTTTACCGCCGACCCGCCATGGCGCCACGGTGGCTGACGGCTTGGATCCTGCTCAAGAGCTGTGCCATTGTGACGCTGGGGGTGATCGTGGTGCTGTTCCTGTTCAACATTAAGCTCAACCGGCTGATCATTGGCATGTTCGGCTGCATCAGCTTTGTGTTGGTGTATGCGTCCGAAGAGCTGCTGCGGCTGCTGTATCGCAGCCGGTTTGCCCAGATGCAGCGGCAAAAAAGGCTGTTACTGGTGGGTACGGCGGAAGACAACGAGCGGACTCGGGCTGAGCTGCGCATGCATAGCCGCGACGACGTCGAGATAGCGGGGGAGCTGGAGTTGCGGGACGAAAGCAGCATCGACAAGCTGGTGGAACTGCTGCACAAACAGTCGCCCGGCGGGGTGATCCTCACTGCAAAGCACACCCTGTTCGGGCTGGTGGAAAAGGCCATTCAAGCCTGTGAACTGGAAGGGGTCGAGGTGTGGTTGGTAGCCGACTTTTTTCAAACCCGGATTTCCCGGACCAGCTTCGACGAGTTTTACGGTCGGCCAGTGTTGATTTTCCGGTCGGTGCCCGAGGCGCCGTGGCAAGGGTTCTTTAAGCAGATCCTTGACTTTGTGGGTGCGGCGGTGTTACTGGCGATCTTTGCGCTGCCGATGCTGCTGATTGCACTGGCCATCCGGCTCAGTTCACCCGGGCCGGTGCTGTTCCGCCAAGTCCGTTGCGGGCTTAATGGCCGGCCATTTACCATGCTGAAGTTCCGGTCCATGGTCACCGATGCCGAACAACGCAAGGCTGAATTGGCTGCGTTTAACGAGATGACCGGCCCGGTGTTCAAGCTCACCAACGACCCCAGGGTGACCCGCGTCGGCCGGTTCCTCAGGCGCTGGAGCCTGGATGAATTGCCTCAACTGATCAACGTACTCCGAGGCGAAATGAGCTTGGTAGGCCCCCGCCCACTACCGGTGGACGAAGTGGCCAGATTCGATGACCGGCAGCACCGGCGCCGACTCAGCGTCAAGCCCGGGCTGACCTGCCTGTGGCAGGTGAGCGGCCGCAACAATGTGCGCGACTTCAAGGAGTGGGTTCGCCTGGACCTCGAGTACATCGATAACTGGTCACTGTGGCTGGACCTGAAGATTCTGTTGCGCACCATTCCCGCCGTGCTGAGCGGCGCAGGAGCCAAATAATCTCCTGTTGCCCAACCGCCGGCCAAAACCAAACCAAAGCTGTTCCGCCCGCAACACCGTGCGGCCAGCCGTGCGGTGAGTGTTGGCTGGCAGTCACGGGCCATGTGCTCACCGGCTGGTCTTGAGCCCGAAATTCCGTTCTAACAGCGCGAAAAACTCGTCACGCGGAAAACTGCCCAAGGCCACTTGGTTACCCACGATCATTTGGGGCATGTCCCCGCGGTTGGCCCGGTAAGCTACCCCATACACCGCCAGGGCCAATTTCAGTTGCGCGTCGATCCAGGGGTGCTGCTGGGCTTGGGCCAAGGCTGCTGCTCCCACCAGCGTTTGGGCCTTGGCAATCGCCTCGGCTAAAGGTGGTGGAGTAGGGCCGCTAAACAGCCAGTCGTCAAATGCGCGGTGTTTGGTCCGGTCAGCGCGCCATACCGCCAAGCCCAGCCGCGCATAGGCGCAAGCGTTGGTATGCTCCGGCGGGGCCTGGCGCACCCATGGGTTGCACTGGGGGTCTAGCGGCACCGGCAGACTGGCTATCACCAGCGCGTTGCTGAACCGTTGCTGAGCCTCGACCAGCAGCTTGTGCATCACCTGACAATGATGGCAGGTGTAATCGAACAGGCTAACTATCACGTGTGGATTGGTCGGCGAACCGATCACCGGCACCTCCTGCAGGTCCAGCGTAAATCGGCCGTCGTAGAACGAAAACAGCCGCGGTCCCTGCGACGCGTGCGCTCCGGTCGGCTGAATAGCTCCTGCCAATGGCTGAGCGGACAATCCAGGCGCACCGGCCCCGACCGTTCCAGTGGCGGCCACCGCGTTAGTCTGAGCCGGGATAGTCGTGATGAGAAACGTCTTGGGCTGATGCACAAGCTGGCCCAACACTAGCCCCGCCGCTGCGGCCACAGCAGCCCACAGGCCGGTGCCCCACATGCCTGCTGGGCTGGGTGGGCTTGGGGGTAGCCCAGACTCGATCCGTTGTAATGGTTGGTGCGGCCTGGCTCGAGCTAACTGCCACAATAGCAGCACTGCGGCTGCGCTGCCGCACAGATGCGCCACGGCACAAAATCGACAGAACGCACGCAGCACAAGCCCCTGCAGGCCCATAAACCACACCGCCATGAGCAACACCGCCGCACTGCCGCCGATCAACATCTGCACCGCCACCCAACGCCACCTAGCCAAGCCGCCACCGTGCAAACTGAACGTGGCCCAGAGCATGGCCGCATAGGTTCCTGCGGCCAACAAACTCACCGGCACCCCAAACCACCATGCCCAACGGCTGCCCAGCACACGGTCGCAACCCGAACCTGGCCCACAGCCCACAGGTCGGCCTCCGGTAAGGGCGTGCCAGGCCAGGTATGCTGCAATCATCAGCGCCGCCAACAGTAGCCCACGCACCAGCAGCCACAGCCAAACAGGCTGAGCGGGGCCCAAGGCCGCGGCAGACAGATTCGATTGCTCTGTAGCCGCGCTGGCCTGCACCCCAGTGCGCGACTGCACTGGAACTGATGTAGGACGCTGACGCTTCCGCGGCATAGTCAGTTCTTCGTTGGCGCAGGGGCTGGACGCCACAGGCCCGACGACTGGCTAAGGCTCGGTTTGACCTTGCCACGGGCCAGCCGGCCACATTCACCGCCGTCCATGCTAGGGCCTACCGGGGGCAGCGCAGCCCGTGCTCTGTGGCTAGTGGGTGAGCAACTGCCGATGCAGTCAAGGCGGATCCCTGGCGCCGCCCGGAGCAACGGGGCTCCAGCCACAAAAAACCTCTTTCCTACCCGGCCTGCTCTGTGGCTGAATGCTGGGCGCAAGCCTATGAGCAAGACCAAAGTGTTGCTGTTAGGGTCGGGATTTGCGGCTGAGATTCACGCCGAGTGTTATCGCCGGTTCGTGCCGGAGGCGGAGCTGGTGGGGGTATATTCGCGCAGTGCCGATCGGGCTGTGGCCTTTGCCCAAAAACATCAGATTCCCCGCCACTTTACCGACCTGGAACGAGCCATTGGCGAGTCGGGCGCTGAAGTGACGGATGTGTGTCTGCCCAACTTCTTGCATCACCAGGCGGTGCTGCTGGCAGCGCGTGCGGGGCAGCATGTCATTGTGGAAAAACCGCTTTGCCTGACGCTGGAGCAAGCCGACGAGATGATCGAGGTCTGCCGCGCCCATGGCCGCAAGCTGATGTATGCCGAGGAGCTGTGTTTCGCGCCCAAATACGAACGAGTCCGTGCCCTGGCGCAAGAAGGCGCCTTGGGCCAGCTTTACATGCTCAAACAAGCCGAAAAACACAGCGGGCCGCACAGCGACTGGTTTTACGACGTTGAGCAGTCTGGCGGTGGTGTGCTGATGGACATGGGCTGCCACGGCCTGGCTTGGTGCCGTTGGATGCTGGGCGGTCGGCCTCGGGCATTGACTGTGCAGGCGCACCTGCAGCGGGGCCTCATCCATGGCCATCGCACTCGCGGCGAAGAGAACTCGGTGGTGCTGGTCGAGTTTGAGGGTGGCTGCGTTGGGGTGGTCGAGAATTCCTGGGCCAAGCTGGGCGGCATGGAAGACCGGATCGAGGTTTATGGCACCGGTGGGGTGTCTTACGCCGACTTGTTCCAAGGCAACGCCGCCCTCACCTACAGTGAGCAGGGCTATGGCTATGCCTTAGAGAAAGCCAGCTCGACCAGAGGTTGGACGTTCACCATATTCGAGGAGGCCTTCAACCAGGGTTACCCGCACGAGTTGAGCCATTTCATCCAGTGCGTTCGCCATGACCTGCAACCTGTGGTCACTGGCGAGGATGGCCGGGCGGTGTTGGAGTTGATCTACGCGGCGTATCGCTCGGCTGCCACAGGCCAGAAAGTGTCGCTGCCGTTCCAGGCCACTGTGGCTAAGCCGATTGATCTATGGCAGGCATGACCCTGCCATTGACGCTGCCGACCCACAAATGGTCTATGCACATCCTGAAGTTCGATTCCGAATCGGCTTGGGTCGCCTGCTTGGCTAGTCTTTGGCGGGACCGACTTCGCACCCAGCCCAGCTTACGGCTGTGCCTGGCGGCCGGCCACACGCCCGTGCCGGTTTACAGGGCAGTAGCCCAATCGGTCCAAGCCGGCTGGGTCTCGTTCGGTCAAGCCCAGGTGTTTGCCTTGGACGAATACGGCGGGTTGGACTGCGAGGACCCCGGCCGCTGCGCTAATCAACTGCGCCGGAGTCTGATCCAGGCGGTGGACTTACCAGCGGAGCGGTTCCACTTTCTGCGGCCTGAGGCCGAGGACCTGCAGCAGGAATGCGCGCGGTACGATCAAGTGATCGAGCCGGGACTCGACCTGGTGGTGTTGGGCGTGGGGCTAAACGGACACGTAGGCATGAATGAACCGGGCACACCCCCGACCGCCAAGACCCATTGGGTGCAGTTACAGCCCTCCAGTATCCAGGCTGCTCAGCGATACAGCCCCCAACCCAAGGCTCCTACCTGGGGTCTAACTGTGGGACTCAAACACCTGCTGGACGCCCGCGAGGTGTGGTTGCTGGCCCGTGGCCAGACCAAAGCGCAGATCGTCCAACGAATCGTCAAAGGTCCAATAACCCCCCAGGTACCAGCCTCGCTGTTCCGCGATCATCCCAATTGTTGGCTGGTTGTGGATGCCGAGGCCGGCAGCGGGCTCTGATCCCGACTCATTAAATGCGCATACTCCTCCGGGCTGACCTCGCACGCCACAGCTTGGCACTGCGCTTGGAAACCGGGCAGATTCCATTGGTTTAGGAACTGACGGCACTGGTCCGGCTTTGCGGCGTGAACGGCGCATTCGGTTCCACGCAGAAAAACGCACGAGCCGTCCGCTCGGTCCTCCAGACATAACCCGGTGCGATCACGCCGGAGTCGCGTGTAACGCTGGATGAAATCATACTCGCTCAAGCCGCAGAAGGCGGCTAGACGCGAGATATCGTGGTTGCTCAGCCGCACTTCCCCTGGCCAGCGACAACAGGCGCCGCAGCGTTGGCATCGATAATAGATGGGCATATCCCTCAAAGTTCAGGCTAACCTCGCAGCCGCACTGAGCCCCGCTTCAACAGATGCGTGGCAGTTGCTCGCCGCTGAGCATGTCCAGCACACGCCGTGCACCGACCCGGCTGGTGAGAGTGACCAAGCCCGGTTGCCCGGCAGTCACCCTCCCAATAAGAGCCGGCGGTTCGCCCAGTCGATGCGCCTGCAGCAGCTCCAACGCGCGGTCTTGGTCAGTTGCCCGCACAATCGCGATGAACCGGCCTTCGTTGGCCACATACAGCGGGTCCAAACCCAAGAGTTCGCAGGCGCCCCGTACCGGTTCGATCACCGGCACGGCGGCTTCCTCGATGTCGATCTGCACCCGCGCAGCGGCTGCGATCTCGTTCAACGCTGTCGCAAGGCCCCCGCGGGTCAGATCACGCAGACAGTGCACACGGACGCCCGCTTCAAGCAGCGCCAGCACCGGGCCTGCCAGTGGCGCACAGTCACTCAGAATCGGGCTTTCGAACTGGAGGCCTTCGCGCACCGACAAAATCGCCATCCCATGTCGGCCCACATCGCCATTGAGCAACACCACGTCGCCGGGCTGGACTTGGTCAGGGCCGATTCGCTGCTCATGTTCGATAAGCCCAAGGCCAGCCGTGTTGACGAACAGGCCGTCGCCCTTGCCCTTGTCCACCACCTTGGTATCGCCCGTGACCAGTTGGACGCCTGCAGCCGTGGCAGCCGCCTGCATCGAAGTGACGATCCGAGCCAACGTATCGGTCGGCAGGCCCTCTTCCAGAATGAACCCCGCGCTGAGCCAGCGCGGGCGCGCGCCGCACATAGCCAAATCGTTCACCGTGCCATTGATTGCCAGCGTGCCGATGTCGCCGCCGGGGAAAAACAGCGGCTGCACCACATAGGAATCGGTCGTGAAGGCTAGGCGTAATCCGTCCACCATCACGACGGCGCCGTCATGCCGTTGGTCCAAAGCGGGGTTACGAAATGCAGGCAGAAAGACCCGTTCGATAAGCTGGTGCATCAACCGTCCGCCCCCGCCGTGGGCCAGCATAATGTGCGGGTGATCCGTCAGCGGTAATGGGCAAGCTACCGGTAAGCCAGTGGGGCGTTCCATGGATCAACCCTTGGCCGGCGCCTGGACCGGGCCGGCAGCAGCCACATCGCGTCGATACCGATAGTAAGCCGCACAGGCTCCTTCGCTGGAGACCATGGTGGCACCCAGCGGATGTTCTGGAGTGCAGCGCGTAGCAAAGGCCGGGCATTGATGGGGTTTCTTGACCCCTTGCAGGATCAAGCCGCTGATGCACTCGGCGGATTCCTCCGCGGTCAGGGTTGCCACGCCAAACCGGCGTTCGGCATCGAACTCGGCGTAGGCTGGCGCCAGCCCCAGACCGCTTTGGGGAATCTCGCCCACGCCACGCCACTTGCGCGGCACCACTTGGAACACGTGGCGAATCAGCTCTTGGGCAGGCTCATTGCCGCGCCGCCGGACAGCTCGGGCGTATTGGTTTTGGACTTCGGCCCGGCCCTGTTCGAGTTGCTCGACGCACATCAGTATCCCTTGCAGGATGTCCAACGGCTCGAACCCAGTCACCACAATCGGCACCCGATACCGGCGCGCGATCGGTTCATACTCCGTGTAACCCATCACCGTGCACACATGGCCTGCAGCCAAAAAGCCCTGCACTCGGTTGTTGGGCGACGAAAGGATAGCCTCCATAGCCGGCGGCACCAGCACATGCGACACCAGCATCGAGAAGTTCTTCAAACCCAACCGATGCGCCTGCAACACCGCCAGCGCATTGGCCGGCGCAGTGGTCTCGAACCCCACAGCAAAAAACACTACTTGGCGGTCGGGATGGCGCCGGGCCAACTGCACCGCGTCCAACGGCGAATACACTATTCGCACGTCGCCGCCTTGGGCCTTGACCGAGAACAGGTCGCGCTGTGTGCCCGGCACACGCAACATGTCGCCAAACGAACAGAAGATCACCTCAGGCCGTGCCGCAATCTCGATGGCCTTGTCGATCAATTCCACCGGCGTCACACACACCGGGCAGCCCGGCCCGTGCACCAGCTCCACACCCGGCGGCAGTAATTGGTCCAAGCCAAACTTCACGATGGCATGAGTCTGGCCGCCGCACACCTCCATGATGGTCCAAGGTCGGGTCGTGACCCGGGCCAGGGCTGCGGCCAGCTCCTTGGCTAAACGTTGGTCGCGGTATTCGTCGGTGAACTTCATCTGCCGTAGGTCAAGGGGTTGGGCCTGATAGCCAGCGCCGGGTCAGGCCGGTTTGAACGTGCGCAACGTTCGGAGGTATTGGGCCCGTTCATAAGCGCTGGGATCATCACAGTGCTTGTGGCTCAACAGACCTTTCAGCTCGCACACCGAGTCGTAGTCGTGCTCCTGCATCCAAGTGCACAGTTCCTGCTCCAGTAGCCTCAACCGTTCGATTCCGTGCCGCAGTAACACCGAGCAGACCATCGTCACATCCGCCCCAGCCAACAGCAGTTTGAGCGCGTCGGTCCCGCTGTGGATACCGCCGGTGGCAGCCAGGCTGGCCCCCACCCGATCATACAGAATAGCAATCCAACGCAACGGCAGCCGCAACGCCATTGGACTGCTATAATAGACGCTGGGGGTCAGCTCCAGCGTTTCCAGCTCGATGTCCGGTTGGTAAAACCGGTTGAACAACACCAGCCCGTTGGCGCCGGCTTCATCCAACCGGCGGGCCATGTGCGCAAAGTTGGTAAAAAACGGGCTCAGTTTAACCGCCACGGGTATGCTAACCACCGCCTTGACCGCTTTGACGATGTCCACGCACTCCTGCTCGATGGCCGCTCCAGCCACGTTCGGGTCAGTCGGTACCGAGTAAATGTTCAGCTCCAGCGCATCAGCTCCAGCTTCCTGGATCGCCTTGGCAAAACTAGTCCAACCGCCCGGGGTAGCGCCGTTGAGGCTGGCGATGATGGGGATGCGGACCGATTCCTTGGCCTTCTGGATGAACCGCAGGTAAGCTTCTGAGCCCCATTCGATCTCGTCTGGCTCGGGCAGATATTTTAGGGCTGGCGGATACGTTTCCAGCGGCTGCGCCAGTGCCCGTTGCACGGCGTAACGCTCGTAGCGGATCTGCTCTTCAAATAGCGAATGTAAGACTACAGCCCCCGCACCGGCATCCTCCATGCGCTTCAGGTTGTCCAGGCTATCCGATAACGGCGAGGCCGAGGGCACCAGCGGCGACCTTAAGCTCAACCCCATGTAGTTGGTCCGCAGGTCCATGCCGAACTCAGCCGACCGTTTCGGATAACCCGGACTCCGAGCCGCCCGAGGGGCCCGGTTCCAGTTCCGCCATTTCCTCCATTTGCCGCAAATACTCGAAGACCTGCCGCGCCTCAGTTTCGTCCACCTTGCTGATCGCCACCCCGACGTGCACCAACACGTAGTCCCCCACGCCCGCCTCGGGCACCAAGGCTAGATTCACCTCTTTGACCACGCCACCAAAGCTGACCCGACCGGTGCGGCTCAGCGGCTCGTCACCGGCCACGCTCAAGATTTGTCCTGGCACAGCCAGACACATCGGATGCACCCAACAACCCGCGGGCAGCCTCGGTCCATCCGACCACGGCTCTGCCCACGCTGCGCACACCATAGCCGGCTTTCGGCTCGAAGCAAACCCGCAAATGGCCTCGGCCCACAGCCCCACAACCGCCTGCGCGCGTCCGGTTGTCGGCACAACCAAAGCCTCACGGCCCCCGGTTGAAGGCTCCGGCTTTGAGCCGCACCACCTGCAGATAGTCGGCGCACCGGCGAGCGGTTCGTGCAGTTGGCGTAAGGCCGTGCCGCCAGGGCCTCGCTCGCAAGCCAATCAGCAACTTGCACTCGACCCATCGTTCGGAGGTTTGGGCGGCTTGCGAGTCGCGGCATAAAAGCAGCAGCAAACTGCCACAGTCGTGCGCCTGCGAAGGCGTGCACATAGCGGGGTGCAAGTCCCCGCCAGGCCGACCGTTCACCGGCCGGAAACCGAAGGCCACTGCGTCGCGGCAACACGGGGTGGGAAGTTGCCGGAGGTGAACGACACCTCCGTAACAACGTGACAGGCCCGACATGACACATCGTGAACCCGATTCGGCCGCGCCGACTGGCCAGCCTGCCAGGGCTGTGCCCAAGGGCACCCAGGCAAAACGTGGTTTGCATGGGAACCCAAGCCCGGGCCATGACCCATGGGGAGAGTATCCCTCTGCCTGCGGGCAGGGTTTTCTGGCTTGCGGCCACCAGCAGACAGGAAGCGGCAACGGGCGCAAAGGCTGGGGCTGGGGCGACGAGGTGGTTGGGGACGGAAGGGTGGGACGTGTGGAGGAGCTAAGCAGGGAGACCCGCTGGGACCGGAACGGTGTTAATGGCCGATGGAGGCCCGAAGAGCCGCCCGGTGGGAGTCAGAGCGTCCGGAGTAGCGAGGAACCGAGTAACGACCGCGGAGCCAAGGGACGCAGGGAAGTGGAGGCGAGAAGTCTATGACGAATGACGACAGGAATCGAGCGGCGGCCGTGGCGGGGGCGACCTTGCCTCCACAAGCCGCAGCCATCCGCCACCGCTGGTGGTGGGTGGACCATTCGGTGTGGACGGATCGCAGGCTAATCCGGCTTGAACACAGCGAGCCGACAACCAAAACCGATGGTTTGCGGCGCAAGGGCTATTTAATCTGGACCACGGCTCTTGTGCTTAGGGTTAGTCTGGCGCAGACCCCACGGACTGGAGAGCCGGACGCGGGAGAACCGCTCGGCCGGTTCGGAGGGAGGGGTGGCGCTAACCCCGCCATCCCTACCCCTATCAAAGGCTACCGCCGAAGGGTTGGGCGCTTGGCCAAACGTGCAGCGGTCTGATGGCTCGGCAGCGCTGCGGTGTTGGTTTCGGCGAGCCGCCGAAACCGACCGGCCGGCGGCGGGTGCTCCCCATCGCCATCGGGCCAAAGGCCAAGCCGCTGGAGTCTGGTGGCTTGGAGGGCCGACTTCCACGTCGGCCCCCCAATCTGGATTATCGCACAATGCCAAACCGCCGCACCGACTAAGCGCGCTACGATCGATCTACCGCACAGCCGCCATGTGCGCAGAGCTTGGCCGCCGCAGCGGGGCGCCCCGATGGCTGCAAGAGCCACACACAGCGCGAACCCAGGAACCCCGGCGCCGCATGCCACAGCAATCCTTCAGCCTCAAGGCAAATTGGTGATGGTGATGCTGGCGAAGGCGTTGGCTTGACCGAGCCGGTCGCGGCCTGTCAACTCAAACCGGTTGGTTCCATGCGCCAGCGGTACCGGCAACGCCCAATTGGTGACGCTGGTCCAATTGGTCAATCCCGTCTGCAGCACCAAGGTGTTGGTGCCGACAATCCGCCGAGCTTGGATGCTGGCCACTTCCACCGGCGCCTGGCCGAACAGCGTCAGGCTGGTCTGGTTGGTGACGCTGAAGTCCTGGCCGTTGTTGTTCAGAATTGCAAACGGCACCGCCACAGCCGCCAGCGCCTGGATCAGCAGATAGCGTTTCTGCGCCAGCCAGTGGCGCAAGGTATAGTTGGTGGTGCAGCCATAGTTGCCGTAGGCGTCTGGCGAAAGCACTGCAATGCCGTTGGCCACCAGGGCGGCGTACTGGCCGTCCAGCAGCGGGCCGATGACCTCAGGCCGCAACGGCCCGTTGACCGCGTCTTGAATCCCGCGCCAGTAGGCCCGCTCGAAGGGCGGATGCCACTCCAATCGCGCCAACACCGGGTCATAGTTGCTGCGGTAGGGACTTTGTGGGGCACAGCTCAGGGTCTCGCCCAGCGCCATGTCCAAGTCCCAGATCAACAGCCGCCACGGCTCGCCCAGGGGGCGGTAGGCAAAGATGTTCTTGCCTTCGTTGTTGCCAAAGGAGTCGTTGTTTTGAACCACATCCTGGAATGCCCACACGCGCATCCATTGCTCGATGTCCACCGCCGCAGCGATTGCCACGGTGTAGGCCGCGCCGGTATTGGTGGTGTTGAGGGTGTCAATCAAACCCACGATCTCGCGCAACCCATCGTTGTTGGCCTGGCCGAGTGCCCGGCCCTTGAACTGCACTCGGTATCGGGCCAGACGCTTCTCCAACTGACCCGTGTGATAGTTGGTGGCCAGATACCGCCACAGCTCGAAGCGCGGCGGCACCCGGCTGTGCCAGTGCCACTTGGCCGATGCAGCGTCCAGTTCGTTCCAATCATCGAATTGATACAGATGACCATCGGCGCTGTCGGCAAACCATTGCTCGACCGCATCGGCATTGGGCCGCTGTGTGTCTTCGAATACCTGGGTGCCTGCGGGGTAAAGTTCCCTCCGCTGGGCCGCAGTCTTGCCGTTGACCACCAGATGAATGAACCGGCGGTAATTATGGGGCAGCCCCATCTGGTCTGCAATCCAGTTGGCCACTTGCTCCCGCTGGCCGGTCTCATCCCGGATGGGCCAGTCCAACGTCGCCTCACGCGCGCCCAGGAACGGATCGTCGCTCGGAAAATCCAGCGCGTAAGCGCACATGGTCTGGCCCGGCACCTCGTAGTGCGTGACCGTGCCCAGGCTGCCGGCGTCGCGCACCCCTGCGTTGTAGATGATCCGGTGCTGGCCATACACGAAAGTCATGTCGTAGGGCTCGTTGCTAGTGAACGGAGCCACCAACCATTGGTTCGAGGTGGCCGCCGTGTACCAGATGCGATACACGCCAAAGGAACCGGGCGGGGTCGGATCGCCAAACCGCACCAAGCATTCTCGCGCTGGCGCCTCCGCCGGAAAGACCCCGCACGCACTGGGCGTGGCCGCATCGCAGGCCTCCAAGTGAAAGGCCACCAGCGTGCCGGCGGCCTGGCCCGGCAGCAGTGCGCTCCAAACGCCATCCCCGGCCCGCAGGTCGCCGTTTGTGCCACGGTCGTTCATGGCCACGGCTGTCAGGTCGGTCTGCGGGTCCAGCCGATACTTCAGCACCGCGTTGGCCAGGCCGTCGGGGTCATCCAGCCGGGCGGTGACCAGCACCGGCTGGCCAGCGGCAGGCACTGCAGGCCAGTGGTTGACCTCGCAGATGGCTGGCGGGGCATTCGAACGCCAACGGCTGTTGGGCAGGCCGGGCGTGCCCAGGTTGGCCGGCACAGGCAGGGTGGCTACCGCTTCCAGCCAGTTTTCCCGCAGCCGCAGCCGCAGTTCGGGGTTGCCGGCCAGCCAGCGCGCCCGCGCGCGGATGGCGGCCACATTGCCCCCAGCCAGCAGGTTGGTGGTGGAGAGAAGGATGCGCACCTTGTTGCCTTCGGCGTCGCCTCGGCCGGAGGCCCGCAGGTGCAGCGCGTTGGCATCGTCATACCCGCCGTTAGTCCAAAGGCCGGAGTGGGAGTGATTGCCAAACATGGCCCAGCCAACGGTGCCCAGGGCAAAAGTAGAGTTGGTGACGTAGTTGGTGCCGTTCTGCCAGACCTCGACGTTGTCCACCAAACATTCGCCGGCCCCGCCCAGCGTGATTTCCAGCGCGTCGCAGTTGGTCACGGCAGGCTTGCAGTGTCGGTCGCACGGCTGGCCCAGGGCCAGGTAATTGGTCACGGCCACCAACACCCAACTGCTCTTGGCCGATTCATCGCTATCGGCCCAGTTTGGGGCCAGGCGGTTGTCGCTGCGCGGGTCAATCAGTTCCAGGCTGCTGCCGTCGCCGTCGGCCCACTGGCCCCACCGCCCCCCGTCGGCGTAGGTCACTTCGTCAATGAGCACACCGTACCAGAACAACTGGATCTGGTCAGTGCGGTTACCAAGTCTGCCGAACCACGGCCCAAGCAGGTTTACGCCGATGGTTAGGTTGGGATACTTGTTGGTGAGGGCAGTGGGGCGCCTGGCAACGACCACGAACTGGCCCGGACCAAGATTGGTATTCGGGAACTCAGAGAATGTGATACCGCCACCGAGGCTCAACCCGCCAAGGGGTTGGTTGTTGGTGCCGCGGTTGTAAACTTCGATGTATTCCTCGGCATCGTTCTCCGAGATTGGATGAAACATGATCTCGTTGATGACGAGGTCGCGCACCAACGGGGCGGCATTGTTCGTGCCGCCACTTGGGCTGGACAGTTCCGAGAATACCGGTGCCCCATCGGGATAGCGCCCGGTGGTGATGCCCGCGGCTTGAGCATAGAACCGCACCGCATCCAGCACACGGGTGCCTTCTGGGTTGGTCAGGAAGATTTGTTCCCCGGCGGCGTCCAAGCCGAAAGTGAAGGAGTTGGCAGCACCCCGAACCAAATGAAGGAAGCCGTGGCCCGCGATCACCGTCCCTCGGGGAATGCTGAAGCGGTAAAGGTTGGTGGCTTGATCGCTGAGGCCGCAACCGGACAAATCCACCGGATGCGGACCAGTGTTGTAAAGCTCGATGAAATCCTCCTGGCCATCGGGAGGGTTGGCCAGGAACTCGTTGATCTTGATGTAAGCCAACGGGTCAAAGGCGTTGGTTTCGGCATATCCAGGGGAGCCGCCGCGCCATCGGCTGGGTGCCCAAGCCCGTACGTCGCGCTCACCAAAGGACGGTCGGGCCAGCACCAACGAGTGCCCGGCACCATCGGCCTCGATGGGCCAAGGCGGGTCATCGTCATACTCCACGTGTAGCAGCACCGCGCCCTGGGCGTTGCGCAGTTGTATCGTGCCGCCCCTATTGGCCAGGCTGTTGGGCGGGTTGTTTGTTGGCGTAACGCTCAGAAACCCACCAGGAGCCAGAACGCAGTTGCTGCCAAAGGTGTAATACACCGCTGGGGGAATGCGGAGTGGATCGTAGAGCGTAAACCCATCAAGGCGCTGCGGCAGGTGGGACGAGTTGTAGAGTTCGATAAACTCGTTCTGCCCGCTGGGCGGATTGTACATGATCTCCGAAATGACCAGCGGCGTGCGCCGGCTGCACGGCCCCAGCGGCTCCTGCGGCCGCAGCAGTCGTTGCTCGTTCAAATACTCCTGCAGGTTCGCTATGCCGTCCCCGTCCCTGTCCCCTGCCGCATCATCCATCATCGGGTTCAGGCCGTTGGCCAGTTCCCAACCGTCAGGCATCCCGTCCCCATCGGTGTCAGGCGAGGAGCTGCTGTTGGTGGGCGTCTTGGTGACCAACAATTCATACGCATCCGGCAGCCAGTCCAGGTCGCTATCCTGCGGGGTGCCCACTACATACCACGCGTTGCTGTGGGGCTGGTGGGTGAAGTAGAAGCTGCTGCAGGTGGGGCCCCTGGCCAGCCACCGCCAGGCCGAGGCGGCCACGTTGCTGCCGGTCAGCCCGTCGGTAACATAAACGTCGTACAGCAGGCCATTGGTACCGCCCGCCAGGTCAAAGCTCACCGTCAGACCGGCGTTGGTGGTCCAGAGGCAGACCAAGTTGGTCAGATGCACCGGCACGTTGGTGACACAGGTCCAGGAAAGCAAGTCCGCCTCCCCCGCCTTGGCGGCTGCTAGGGCGGCTTCGCGTTCAGCCCGCACCTTGGCCACCAGTTCCATTTGGGCGGCAAACTCCTCGTCGCTGATCGGGCCCCGAGCGGCCGCGTCCTTGAGCGCCCACCAATAGGCGCGCACGGCCTGCTCAGTGGGGGTGCCCTCTTCTACCGCGCGCCCCAGGACGGTGACCTCGTCGAACAACCCGCCTGCTACACTGCCGGCGTTGCCAGCGGCGTCACTGCCTATCACCAGGCTGGCACGCTCCCACTTGAACCAGGGCAGCCCCGGCCCTTCGGCCACGCATTGGCCGTTGAACAGCAGGCGTGTGTGGGTGGGGCTGTAGGATAGCGCCACACACGCCCAGCGCCCGGCTTCCCAGGGCAGGTCCGCTTTGAGAAAATCCACCGGCCCTTGTGGCGTCAGGCCGCTCAGATACGTCACGCCATCTGGGGCCACGTAGAGCGAGAAAACCACCGCACCATCGGCGCTGACGCATTCAAGCAGCCGCGCGTAGTGACCCGGCGCCCGATCCCAGGCGGTGGGATTGAACCAGAAAACGATCGTACCTTCCTCGGCGCCCAGCAAGGCGCGGCCCACGCCATCAGTGCCCGGCAGCCACAGTGGCGGCAGCGGCCCTCGTTCCCTGGCCAGCGCCCAGCCAGAGAAACTCTCGGCCAGTCCGGCCGCTTCGGCCTGCTGAGCGGTCAAAGGTCCGACGCCAGCATGATCAAAGGCCAGATGTTGCAGCACCGGCGCCGGCCACGGCCAGGGCGGTTGCGGCGGGCGCGGCCGGGCCAAGGCCACAGAGCTGGCGCACCACACCAACAGCACCAAGGTCAAACCGAGCGCCGATGGCCCCCGCCCTGCGCTGCAAGGGCCAAGCTGCCCAGGCAGCGCCGTGCGACCAGCAAACCAACGGCTCGGCAGCAGGCTGGCCAGACCCAGATCAGGCTTGGGCCATTGAAGCCCAAGTTCGAAACTCCCCTGTGGGGTTTTCATGGATTGGGCAGGCTTTGGACCCGGTAAAACATTTGGTTCAGGCAGCGATGGGTAGCGATGCGGTTGGTGGTCGGATCGCCAATGTCCTGCCACTGACCAGCCATCAGGTTGGTGCGGCCCTGCAACTGATACCGCCCAGTGCCACCCTGCCACTGAAGGGTGACTTCATTGCCGGTGCAAGTCACCTCGCTGATCCACAGCGGCATCCGCGCCAGCACCACCGTGCGGTCCGCTCGGCCGTAGGCAAACCACTTCCCGTCCGGGGAAAGGGCCAAGGCCCGGGCGTCCGCATCCGGGTGGGTTACCAGCAGACGACCATCGGACGTTCTCCAGAAACGGATCGGGCCGCCGGTGAGGCTGAAGAATTTGATCGGACCTTCAACTGTGGCCACAAGCCGTCCATCTGCAGAGAAAGCCACAGTGGATGTCTTCCGACTCTCCAGAATCCGCAGGACAGCTCCATCGCGCACGCGCCACAGGCGGGTATCGGAACTGCCGGTCGCCAGCACATCACTTGACAGGAGGGGATGAAACTTGACCGATTGAACGACGTCTGGGTGCTCGATCAAGTCCCGCACCAGAACCCCATCCGGCACACTCCACACCTTAGCGGTGCGGTCAAAGCTGCCCGAGGCCAGCAAGCTGCCATCCGGAGAAAAGTCCACCGCCAACACTATGTCCGAGTGGTCGTAAAGGACCTTTCCTGAGGTCCAGTCCACCCGAACCAAGCTAACCCTCCCAGACATCCAGTCGCCTTGGGCGCAGGCCAGCCAAATCCCGTCCGGAGAAAACGCGACCGCATAGACTGGGATGCCTCCCCCCCGCCATAGGAGCACACCGTCCTCAATCCGCCAGAGGTACAGCGTGCGGCGCGCCTCATCATCATCGGTGCCCGCGGCCAGGTATTGGCCATCGGGGGAAATCGCCACAGCCGCCACCGTGCTCTGGCCCATGCTGAATATCCTCAGCAACGCCCCATCCGACACCCGCCACAGCTTCGCCACGCCATCTGCCCCGCCCGACGCCAGCATGCTACCGTCGGGCGAAAAGGCCAAAGACATCACTTCGTAATCGTGCGCATTGGTGCGCCAGACCACATCCGGGCTGCTCTGGCCGCACAATGACGGCACCGTCAGCACCGCCAAGGCTCCAGCCAGCGTAACCGGAAGCTGTTGAATGTTGATGAGTTTCATCCGTCGCTCCGTACCATGCTTCAGGTGGCCAATGCGGTCAACTACAAGGCCAAGGCGAGCCGCTTCCCGTTCGGGAGTAAGTGTCTGTTGGTGGGTAGCCACCCATGGGCTTGCGGGGGCGTACGGAATTTCGCTGCTTAGGGCCTCTGAAATTGCTTCGGATTTCGGATTCGCTGCTTCGGATTTTGCCCGCAGAGCCCGTTGCACTTGATTGCACGGAGCAGACCTCAGCGGCTGAAGATGGTGGTGCGCCTTGCGCTGCAAGGCGCGGCTGGTCGCACCGCACCCAGCACCGCCATACTAGGTGCATGGCAGACTGGGCCGCCCTAGCGCGGCGGCGTGATGGTGGCCCAGGCCAAGCGCAGCGCAGCCCTGGGTGGGCGGAGCGCCCCAGTTTATCTCCAAACATCCTGCGAACCGGCGGTCCCACCCGGCCCATACCGAAGCCCGCCTGAGAACAAGCATGCCCAGGCCAAAGCGGCGTCACAGCCGCCGCACTCCAAAACGCTAGCGCGCAAGCGCTGGCGCCGTTTGGGCGTGGGTTTGGGATCTGGGAGCTGGAAACTCGGAGCCCGAGAAGCGGTTTCGGCGGGCCGCCGAAACCGACCGACCACCGGCCGGAGCTCCCCGGCGCGATCGCGCCTCGAAGACCAAGCCGGTCGAGCTTGGGAGGGCCAAGGTGGAAGTCGGCCCTCTAAATCGGGCTCGGGGCCCAAGGCGAAGCCGGTGCAGTGTGGTCACGCTACGGCTGGGTCCCGTCTGTGTGGACGTTTTGGATTTCCGGCGTTTTGTGCCCTTGGATTCGTTTCGGATTTCGGATTTGGTGCTTCGAATTTGGCGCGTGCCACCATGGCAGCCGGCTGGGTAAGCGCGGCATGGCTTGGTCCACCGCAGAGCCACAAAGAGCCGGGCGTTTGGCCGCCCCAGTGGGGCGGCGTGATGGCAGCCAAGCGCAGGCCGAGCGCCGCCTTGGATAAAGGAGCCCATCGAGCCAAATGAGCGCTGCGCTCCAGTTGGACGCCAGGCCAAGTAACACCGCTCGGGAAAGAAGGACCGTTTACGGCCTCGGGCCTTAGGCGTAAGCTGGGGCAGCATGAAAGAGCCGAAAACAACCGCCCACAGAACCGTTGCGGGCGGTGCGGATGCGCGATGAACTGGGGCCTGTTGCTCAACAGCCTGGAGGTAGCTGGCCTGACTGCGCTTGGGGCTGGTGCATTGGGCTTTGGGGCAGCCTTGTGGTTGGCGGGTGTGCCCGAGCCGTGGCGTTCCTGGCTGCTAGGCACAAGCATTGTGGCCTTGGTGCTGCCCCCCTGGCTGGTGGCCAACTGTTGGCTGGACATCTTCGGACCAGCTAGCTGGGTGCAGGCTTGGCTACCGGTCCGACTGCACTCGCCGGTGGGTGCAGCCTGGGTGCTGACGCTTCTGACTTGGCCCATAGCGATGTTGGTCGTGCTGGGCGCCTGGACCGGGCTGCAGCCATCCCATTTGGAGAGTGAGCCGAACCTGCGTGGAACGGCCTTGGTGCGATGGCTATTGTGGCCCATGGCTCGGGCTGCACTGGGCCAGGGGTTAGTGATCGTGTTTGTGCTGGCCCTGAACAATTTTACGGTGCCGACCCTGCTGCAGGTGCGAGTGTTCCCAGCCGAGGTCTGGGTCCGGTTCAACACCAACTTCGACACCGCCGGTGCCCTGGCGTTGAGCTGGCCGTTGATTCTCGCACCGGGTTTGTTGCTGGTGCTGCTGCGTTGCAGTGGGTTGGCTTGGCCCCGACTGGAAAGCGATGCCACCGCGCAGGCTATTCGGCGGCAACTGGGGACAAGCTGGTGGCTCGGATGCGGGGCGGTCACAGGCCTGCTGCTGATCCTGTCGGTGGCCGTGCCTATGATGGAACTGGTTGGCACGCCTCGCACGTGGCTCGAGTTACCGGCTGTGCTTCGGACCAGCCAATCGGCGGCCGCCAACTCGCTATGGTTGGCGGCGGCCACCGCCACGGGCTGTATTGGGGCTGGACTATTGACGTGGCGCTGGCGGATGGGGCTGTTGTTATGGCTGCCGTTTTTGGTGCCAGGCCTGTTGTTGGGAATCGGCTTGATCTGGCTGTTGAACCGGCCTGGGCTGATCGGGTTGTATCAATCTGCCGGTGTAGTGCTGCTGGGGTTATGGTTGCGCTATCTGGCCTTGGGCTGGCACGGAGTAGCCGTGGCGCTGCGCGGGTTGGACCGTGACTTGGTAGATGCAGCGCAGCTTGAAGGCGCGTCGGGTTGGCAATTGCTGCGCTGGGTTCACCTGCCTCTGGCCGGCCGGCCGATCGGCATGGCCTGGTACATGACGTATTTACTGTGCTTGTGGGACGTGGAGACTGTGGTGTTGATCGTGCCGCCCGGCGGCGAGACGCTGGCTTTGCGCATCTTCAACCTGCTTCACTACGGCCATAGCGCCCAAGTCAATGCCTTGTGCGTGGTCATGCTCAGCTTGGCAGTTGCGCCCTTGGCCCTAGCCAGACTGGCCCTGTGGGGCGCACGGGCCGTGACCGGGCCGGAGCACTGGGCCAGTCGGCCCTTGGCGGCATCAGCCGGCTCCGACGCTAGGGAGACCTCATGAGCAAGCGGCTCAGTCGATTTCGTGTAGGCGCAGGGCTCTGCTGGCTTGCGCTGGTAGGGTGGCTGGTCAGCGGCTGTTCACCTCAATCCGCCCCGCAAGCCAGCCTCCTGAAAAGCCGCTTGTTCAGTCGAGTCGAAGTGCTCGGCAGTCGCGGCACTGGCCTGGGCCAGTTCAATAAGCCCCGGTCGGTGGCGATTGATGCCGCCGACAACGTGTATGTGGTGGACATGACCGCCCGGGTGCAGAAGTTCTCGCCCGAAGGCCGGCTGCTGACTTGGTGGCAGATGGAGGACACCGATTTGGGCAAACCCAAGGGCATGTGTCGGGATGCGGCCGGCCACCTTGTGGTGTTGGAACCGCATTACTCGAGGGTGAACCATTTCAGCCCCGAGGGCCGCTTGGTTGCCCAGTGGGGACGGCACGGCACCAATGTCGGTGAGCTGGCCTTCCCGCGCGCGGTGGCAGTGAATCGGCAAGGCGAGATTTTCATTTCCGAATATGGGCTATGCGAGCGGGTGCAGCGGTTTGCCCCAGGCGGCACCCGCTGTCTGCAAGTCATCGGCCGAGCTGGGCTTGGACCGGGCCAGTTCAATCGAGCTGAGGGACTGTGTCTGGACGGAGCCGGGCGGCTGTATGTGGCCGATTCCTGCAATCATCGAGTGCAGGTTTTTGGCCCCGACGGTCATTGGCTGCGCAGCTACGGCAAGCCCGGCACAGGGCTGGGTGAACTGAGTTACCCCTACGACATTGCGGTGGATACAGCGGGCTACCAGTTCGTATGCGAGTTTGGCAATAGCCGCATTCAAATCTTCGATTCCGAAGGGCAACCGGTTGAGACTGTCGGCCGAGCGGGCACTGCTCCGGGCGAGTTTGCCAACCCATGGAGCGTGGCCTTGGACTCGCGGGGCAACCTGTATGTGGCCGATTCACTGAATCATCGGGTCCAAAAACTGGTGCGCCGCTGACGGCCCACACCACCAGACCACAGTCGCTCAGAAACTGCCCGGCAACAAGCCGAGCTATCGCGTGTCCACCTTCATCCCTTCCCGCCACGCCCCAGCCGCGACTCACGATGTGCAGGCAACCCACCGCAACCGCCTCGCCCGCGAGCCAATCGCCGACATGCAACCGGCAAATCGTTCGGTAGATCGCACAGCTTGCGACGTGCGGAGGCAAACCGGTGGGAACCGCTGCCGTCCAAGGCCTGGCGGGGGTCGAGCGCGCGATGAGGAAGACGAACCGCGCCCAGACCGCGCCCAGTCCTCTGAGCTTTTAAAGGCTGTGCTTTGGCAGCACTCGACCGAATCTTCGTTTCCTCGGTTTGCTTGTGTGAATCGGGTCGTATCGGATGCCAGCGGGCTGCGCGCGGTTACCCGACCGAAACGGTTCGGACACAATCGTACACGCTCCACTATCGCGGAGACAGAGATTACCCAAAGATAGACAGCCTTGGGTTTGGTTCGGGTGCTCCCAGGATTCCGGGACGTGATGATCGGGCGCAGTTGGGAGCTGCGCGCAAAGAGCACGTGGCCTCAGCCGAGGCCCTCAAGACACAGACCGCGCAGGACGGGAAGGGATTGACCATGGAGCTTTGGAATGGAGACCCCACGAAGGGTAGGGCGGCGTCCGAGGAAGGTGCACTGTGGATCGACGCGCCGCGGAAACTAGGCCGGGAAGGCCGGGCGGCCTTGCGAATCTGCGCGCCAGTGCGTGCGATAGGTTTGTATGGTGCGAGCGGCCCGATCAACCGGCTCGATGCGGTGGCTGGGTGGGGGCGAAGAAGGTGAGGTAGGGTTGGCCCTGGGCGTGGCGCCACAACAGGAGCGCCAACTCGCGTGCGTGGTAATCGCCCCACATCGAGCTTTCGCCGTTGGGGACTTTTTGGCCGGGAGCCACATAGTCCCAGCCGTTGGGCCTGTGATAGACCGAATGCAGGATCAGGCCCTGATGCTTCGGGTTGGTCGAGAGATACGGCTCGGCAAATAGTGTCCGCGCGATCGTCAATGCGGCTTGCTGGTAATGCGGACCTGGAGTCCGGCTCGGGTGCGCGCCAGTTTGCCGACCCGCTGGGCCGGCAAGGTAAGAGCCCAGGCGCCAGAGGCCTTGGGCCGCAATGGCTGCGGCGGAACTGTCCACCGGTTCCCATGGGTTGAATGGGTCAGCGGGCCGATCGAGATAATCCGATGGGAGCCGATGCAGGTTTGGCGCGCCAGTGTCCCACATGGGGATGCCGTCGGCGCAGCAGTGTTGCAGGTAAAAGTCCGCTGTGACAGTGGCAGCGCGGGTGAGGGCACGGACCAGTTCTTTGAGGCTGAGGCCGGCGGGCAAGTCCGCTGCGCTAGGCCGAGTGCACTGCTGCAAGAACTCCAGTTGCTCGGCAAAACCCAAGATCGCCCAGGCCAGCCCACGCGTCCAAGTGCTGAAGGGTGACCAGCCCTGCTGAGTGCCGGGGCAGCGGAACTGGCCACTCACCATGTTGAAGATGGCCTCGTGTGCCACGCGGCCCGGCACGTCGTAGGCGTCTCGGCCCTCGCCGTAATAGACATTGTATCGGGCGGTGTTCAGGGCGTGCTCAGCCAGGCGGCGGAGCAGGGATATCTTCTGATCTTGCTCGCCCATCAGCACGTGACCCAGTTGATGGGCCACAGCCAGCGACCGCAACGACCGGATCGTATCGACAAACAGCGAATGGGGCCCGTTGAAGGAGTGAATGAACCCGGTGCCGTCGGCTAGCCGGGTCCAACGGGCTGCTTGGACTGCGCCGCTGACCTTGAGTGCCAGCTCGCATAGCTGTGCTTCGGATTCGTTGAATGGCACTTTGCCTTCGCGCAGCAGTCGCAGCAGGTTACCGTAGGTGGAGATGTTGTTGAAACCGTGATCGTGCACGCCGATGTGGGTAAGGTGCGGCGCCATGTGGACCAAGGTGCCGCGTCGGCCCAACTCAAGAAACCGGCGGTCACCGGTGACCTCGAACTGGATCAGAGCCGAGCCGAACTGAAAGCCCTGGGTCCATTCGGTCCAGCCGCGGCTGGCGTAGCGCCCGCGCACGGTGAACACGGGCGCGCCGGCAGCGGGTTTCCAGGTCTTTTCCAGGCTGAGAATCTTGGCCGCCGACAACTCGAACAGCCGGTGGATGCTCGGCAGCAGGCTGTTAACACTCAGAGTCCAATCGATCTTCAGAGCCATAAAGAGCTGAAAAATTGACGGAGCGTGCGTCGGCGGCCTAGAGCCGATGCAGATGAAACCCGCCGTCCACATTGATCACTTCGCCCGTACTGAACGGCAACAGGTCAAGCGCGATGGCCGCCACGGCCTTCCCGACGTCTTCGGGTTGGCCCCAGCGCCGGATCGGGGTCAAGCCTTGGGCGATAAGTTGGTCGTATTTGGCTTGGACAGGCCGGGTCATGTCCGTGGCAATGATTCCGGGCCGGATTTCATACACGCCAATACCGTATTCGGCCAACCGCGCTGCAAACAGCCGGGTGACCATGGCCAAGGCCGCTTTGGAAATGCAGTAATCGCCCCGGTTGACCGAAGCGGTGTAAGCGCTGATGGAGCTGATGATAACGATCTTGGGTCGGACGGGTTGGGTGCCTGAGGCTGGAGGAGTGGAATTCGGCGAGGCGGCTTGCACCTGTTGGATCATCCAGCGGGCGGCAAGTTGGGTGAGAAAGTACGGGCCCTTGAGATTGATCGCCAACACTCGGTCAAAGCTCTCTTCAGTAGCCTCCAGCAAATCGGCCCGGACACTCGGTGCCACGCCAGCGTTGTTAACCAACAGGTCCAATCGACCAAATTGGTTGCGGGTGAACTCGATCAGCCTGTGGCGGTCTTCGCTCAGCGCCACATCGGCTTGGCAGGGTTCGGCTCGAATCGAGCGTGCGGCTTTTGCAGCTTGGGCCAGGCAATCGGCAGCCGTCTGCTCGGCTGCGGTGCGGTTCGAGGCATAGTTAATGACTAGATCGTAGCCGATGCTGGCCAGCTCCAGTGCCACGCCACGCCCAATGCCACGCGAGGCACCTGTAATCAGCGCCACCGGATTCACGCGCCGTAGCTTAGGGGCAGCCGCCCGGCTCACAAATCCAAAGTGCAGCGCCGCGCCGGCCCGGGCCTGAAGGCACTCGTGTGCCAAGCTCAAATCGGCCCAAGCGCAGGCTGTTTCGGTGGAAAGGTGCGGTGGCCTAGCGAAGCAACTCAAATTTTCGCACCACGGTTTTCTTGCCTGCCGGGCTGCGGGCTTCCAGGGCAATCGTACCAGCTTGAGTGGGCGGCAACTGCGCCAAAAACAGGCCGTCTGATTCTACCGGAACCTCTCGTCCGTTGACCACGATGGCCGTGCCCGGCTCGACCCAGCCATGCACGTCAATGGCGCAGCCAGGTGCCACCGGCGATCCTTCCAGTGGATTGGTCTGGAGCAGCAGCTTGGGCGACTGCTCCAAGTCCAATATCTCCTCGATGGCTTGACGCTTGGCGCCATACAACACAGCCGGGTCACGCGTCCAGCCGTGGTAGTCAGCCACCACTTGCGAGGCCAGTTCGATGCCCCGGCGTTGTGGGTCGATGAAGGCCGCCACCCGTTCGGGCAAAGTCGCCTTGAGGGCTGCGATCCGGTTCTGCAGCAGCCACAGGCATTCGTAGTCTTGGAGGCCATTGCGCATCTGTTCCCAACGCAGCGAGTTCATGAGGCCGTCGGGTTTAGGATAAACCTGCCACCCGTCACCCCGATGCTGGCCTGGGGCGTTGATGGGGTCGTCGGTCCAGGCGTTAAAGCCCCAGTGCAGGTAACCGCGCAGGCCGAACCGGTAGTTGAGCCAGTGCAACAACCGCGATTCGATCAGGGGCACATCGACGGTTTTGTTGGGCAGGGAGCCACCTTGGAAGATGCCCACGGTGTAGAACCACAGTTCATTGCCTTGGCGCTGGGCTTCGTGGTAGGCGTGCTGCCAGGTGGCCAGGTGGTCCAATTTGGGCACCCAAATCTCCAGGTGACCCCAGCAATGGGGTGTCTCGATCGCATCGATCCGCCGCAGCTCCGGCGCATAGCGGTGCACCAAAGCCGCTGCGTTGCGCCAGGCCAGGATGTTGTGCGCAGACGGTTCGTCACAGATGTGAAAGATCGTCTTGGCCAGCCAGCCGCGCTGTTGCAGATGCCGGACCAAGGCGGGCAAAAACTGCGGCAGGTACTGCTGGCCCGGCATCAGGATGCGCCGGCCCGTCGCCGCGTCAGTCACAGGGAATTCGCGCAGCAGGATTTCACGGCTGGACCAGCCGCCTTCACCGAACCCGGCAATAAAACCGGTCTCAAGCAGGTCCATCCGGCCCGTGTCCCAGAAGACTTGGGCCCACTGATCAAACCGGGAAAAATCAAACTGCAATTGGCCGTCTGCGGAGCGGGTGCAGCCGATCAGTTCCAGGCCCAGCCGAAAGACGTTCTGCCGGTGTGCAGCCATGTTTTGGGCATAGAGCTTCAGCAACCGCAGCAGGCCTTCTTTGTTGGGTGGGTCGAGCTTGTGATGCTTGCGGAATTGCCCGGTGGAAAACCATTCGGTGACGTAAAGGTGCCGTTCCTCGGGCATCGTTAGCGGATAGACTCGCAACCAGATCGGCAATGCCGCTTGGTGGGAATCGGCGGTCACGACCACGGTGCCGACGTAGTCGCCCGGTGGTGTGTCTGGCGCAATTGTGATGGTCAGATAGACCGCTTTGCGCCGTCCCTGAGCCACCGAACACTGCCGCTCTTCGCTCAGATAATCGGGGAACCAAGCCGGGGCAGGGCGAGTCCAGCGGTCAGGGCGTTGGTTGGGACTGTTCTTTTCGATGAAAATGCTCCCGACGAAGTTCCACTGCACCGCCGCTTCGGGAATGAGCCCAGGCCCATTAGTTTGCTTGAGCGGGCTGACTGCCACCGTCACGTTGGCCAGGTCGCGATGTGCCTCCAACACACACTGAGCCGAGATAATCTCGTTGCGCAGCCCGAATAGGTCGAGTTTCTCCCAGCGCGGTGCCACTTGACCATAACCGTCCTCGAACACCCGCACCAAATCGCTGGTAGCGAACCATTCAAAGGCAGGCCTTTCGGCGTTTGGTTTAGTTGGGACTGGAGCCTCTCCGCTCGATGCAAGGTTGGAAGGCGCGTTGTTGAGCTGCGGATCGACTGGTCCGGAGCTCGCTTGGGTTGGCCTTGCACTAAGGGCGCCAAAACTCAGCAGCCAGGAGCCCAAGACCCAGCAGGTCAACCACCTCAGCAACCGTGGCTCGGCTGCATTTTGAATGCTGGTGAGCCTGTTGTGCATGGCGCGTGAACCTCTCTGCATGTTTTCTGGATACCTTGCAGCACTTGCTGCAACTCAAGCGACTCTGCTCCGGTCAGGCCACCAACCTCTGCGCCCGTCCGTGTGACCAAAGCCCAAATAAAGTGCGGTTAGTGCCCAGCCTTGGCCCGATCTGTAGGCTTGCCTGGCGCAGACCCAAGCGGGACTGGGCCACGGTGCGACGTCGGCCAGGGTGCCCTTAGGGCTCAAAGCCAAGCCCTTGACTGCCGCAACCGCCTAGCTACCCAAGCCCGCGCCTGCGCCAGGCAGCGCAAACCTAAAGATCAAAGTGTCCTAAGTTGGGCTTAGTATTCCCGCTTGCGCGTGATGCCCGGCATGGGCACCGGATACTTCCCGTCCGGCCCTGGCTGCAGTGGTGCCGGCGACTCGTTGGTCAGTTGGTCCAGGCCAGGCGCAAACTCATGCTCACAGTTGAGCATTTCCTCGTAAGTAATCTCCTGGCCTGTATGAGCTGCCATCCGGCCCATGGATGTGACCAGGCTGGCTTCCACGCCGCGTTTGAGTTCGTTGTAAGGTTTATCGTTGCGGATGGCGTCGATGAGGTCGGTCCACTCGTTTTGGTATGGGCCTCGATCATCCGGGCCGGGCTTGGATTCCCACACCAAGTCAGACCGGCGCGGGTTTTGGCTCTTGTAAATGGCTGAGGGCGGACCGCAATCGCCGCTGCGCGAGGCGATCGCCAGACCCTTGGTGCCGTGGATAAAACTGCCGTAAATGTCGTGGCAGCCGTTGATGCACCGGCCGTCGAAATTGAGCTTGGTGCCGTCGGCAAAGGTATATTCCACAGCGTAAATGTCGAAGTTTTGGTCCACATACGTCTGGCCGTCCGGGCTTTGGCGATAATGCCGCCCACCCAGAGCGTGGGCACTGACCGGCCATTGACCCTTCATCCAGCACAGATGGTCGATGATGTGGATGTAGAAATCGCTGAAGCAGCCGCCGCTGGCCCACAGGAAGCTGTGGAAACGCTGGACCTGATACAGCAGCTCGCTCATGCCGGGGGGTTTGGGCAATGAAGCGAAGTAACCGATAGGACCATGCATGCGATAACCCCGCATCAGGATGATGTCACCCAACTGGCCGTCTTGGATACGTTGGGCCAACTCTTGCAGTGGACGCGCATGGCGGGACATGAGGCCCACGCCCACTTTGAGGTTCAGTGCGGTGGCTTCCTCAGCTTGCTTGAGCATGCGCCGGCTGGTTGGGCCATCGACTGTGATGGGTTTTTCCATGAAGACGTGCAGCCGTTTCTGCAGTGCATAGGCAAAGTGCACCCAGCGAAACGCCGGCGGCGTAGCCAAGATCACAATGTCGCCTGGCTTCAGGCAGTCCATCGCTTTCCGATACGCGTCAAAGCCGACAAACTGGCGCTCGGGCGGCACGTCGATACGGTCGCCAAGGTCCTTGCGTAACCCATTTAAGCTGCTGCGTAGCCGTTCCGGAAACACGTCGGCCATGGCCACAAGTTTGCTGGGATTGTTCCTGACCGATAGCGCGTCACGTACCGCTCCGCTGCCCCGGCCCCCGCAGCCTACCAACGCCAATTGAATGAACTCGCTGGAGGCAGCGTGCACTGGCGGCAACACAACCCCGGCCAGGGCTGAAGCTGCGGCGACAGTGCCAGTTTGTTTGATAAATTGACGGCGTGAAGTTCGATGCACGTTCGGTTCGTTCATGCGGCGATGGTTCCGTAAGGCCTGGAGCTGTGTCAATACCGGATCGCAGCGCGGCAGCGTCCTGTGGCTCTAGCATCGGCTGGCCCCTGGCGAACCAATCCAGGCTGCGCTCGGCTACGCGCTGCGGTTTGATCAGAAGGGCTGCGTCGTCCCGCTGGGGTCAGCGGCCGGGCCCGCATTGCCAACAAGGTGAGGGGAGCAGCCAGCAGGTGCGCCTGATCGCCCTGCAGCAGGCTAAATGGATCCGTGCGGTTCCGCGAACATGTCCAAAGGCAGCCTGACTTGTCACAGCGGCGGCGTGGGCATGACCCAGCAGTAGGCGGTGTAGCGGATTTCACTCCAGCCCAATTCCGGCCATGGGCGGCCAGGGAACAACGGTTTAGATACGGGCGTAAACCGGATCCGGACCCGGATCCGGGACCGGCCCTGGGTCAGGTCACGCGGCACGATGAATTCATCGTCACGGAACCGGCGGTTGGAGGTTTGCACTTGGTGTTGGGTGGGGCCCAATTCATCAGGTGGGTTGGAATACACGCAGGTATTAGCCCCGGCCAGGTACCAGATGCCAGCCGGTCGGAAAGGACCCACGGCACCATCAGTCTCATCGGCTACAAACACTTCCGCGCGTTGATTGGGCAGACTATAGTCCAGTTTACGCCGCAACAACACGCCCAGGTTGTCCGGCCGTAGTTGCAGCGAAAATTCCGAGGTGCCCGTGGTTTTGCGCCCGAAATCGGTGTGGGCGGGATAAACTTCGCGCCCTTCGAAGGTATCCACGCCCCATTCATATCTGGAGGTGATGCTGTAGGGCGGGCTGGCGTCCGGGGAGTGGTAACGGTGTGCTTGTTCGCTGGTCGGGTCACCGATCTTCAGCTCGTCGGTCTGGACCAAGGAAGGGGCAGGGATGCCGTACCAATACACCACCGTTTCGTAGTGTTCAGTGGACTGGTTTAGCCCCCCGTGTTCCAGGCGCAACACAGCCCGATGCCCAAATGGCATCAGGTCAGCCAACAAGAACCGGTAGGCCGACTCGATCAGGTCCTCTGGATGGCGCGCTTTCTTGGGTCCCCCAGCGCCGCAGGGATGGCCGGCTAAAGGCAACGTCATGTTGAGCCCACCCCAGTAATCCCCGCCGCCACCCCATTCCTCAGTGCCAGTGCCTTGGACCTGGGGCGTTAGGCTGTCATCGAAGAAAAACCGTGGATCGCCCTCCAGCGTGTTCAACACGCCCCGGTGTGAAAAGATCCACGACATCCCGACGATGTGCCCAGACCAGACCGGGCTGGCTTCGACCTCGCGGGTGTCCAGCCACACCAAGTCGTGTCCAGGCACCGGCTGAGGATGATCGCGGTGGGTGGCGTGGAACCAGGCCACGTGTTGGGGCGGCTCGCCCAGAGGATGATGCCGAACGCGCCAACGGACCCCAGCCACCGCTTGGGTCGAGCCGACCAGCTCGATCCGAGCCGACCGGAAGAACGGCATGGGAAAAAAGCAGGCCAGATGCACCTGCGCATCGGTAAAGCGGATGAAGACGGGAAACCCTTTGACGAGATACTCGCGCTGGGCACAGTTGTGCAAGGTGCCGGCGCCGAAAAACAGGGCAACCGGTGCATCGATGGACGGCACCGGCCGGTCATCCCACCTCACCTTAAGCCGGGCTTGCCCGAACGGCACCGCACTAGTCGTGGGCACCCAAAACTCCAAGGCCCGTAGCATCGTCGGGCCCGAAGTCATTGTGGTCAACACCGCCCTTTGTCCGGCGGCTAAGTCCAGGTCCCCAATGGCCTCTTGAATGCCCAACCGCCTGCCTTCGGGTGAGTTGGCCTGCGGCACAAGGTCTGTACCCGCGCGGCTCAGCAGTGCCAGCACATCGGCAGCCGGACGGCTGCGCCCGTTCCAAGATCGGATGGGCTGGGACAACGGCGCGGCGCGGTCGTAGAGGTGGTAAATGTAGTAGCCGGTGCCGTAATGGGTGCAGCTGTAAGCCATCCGAAACGATTTCTCAAACAGGATCGGCACCCACATCAGGTCCGCCCCGCGCGTGGTGGGCCAGGTCCAGGTCAACGGATGCGGGAACACATCTTCAGGCAGGAACACAGTGTGGGTGAAGCGCTTTTTGGCCTCGACTGGATTAGCGGTAGCCGTCTCGGACACGATCCAATCCACGCCGTCCACTTCGTAGTGCCAGGGGCTACCGTGCCAATGGTTGTAGCGCGCAAAATACAGCACGCCCGGCCCGGCCACATCCAGCGTCACGTTGAAATCATCGGCTTCCTGATACAGGAAATGGCTGGCATCAGCCGCTTCGTTGCCGCCGCGTCGGTCGTAAGTGCTGCGCAAGTAAGCCCGCACACCGATCCGATGGCATGGCCAGCGGTCCCACTGCCGGTATGCATCCAAACCCACCGGAATGGTGGGCGAGTCAGCCGGCCATGCCGGCGAACCACTCAGCAGCAAGGCCATAGTCCATCCCGACCATCGGCTCAATCGTTTAGCTGACATGGGCTGACCCTACTGATAAGGCTGCCAAGCGCACAAGACTTGCTTGAGGGAGGCACCGGTGCGCGCGTCGACTGCGTGAGGGCACACTTTCAGCCTGCGCAGCCGAGCGGCTCGGGCTGAAGGTGGTCTGCAGGCGGTGGCAGCCAGGCCGGCACTTGCACAACGGCTGGGATCTGCGCCACCACCGCCCCCGGTGCGCGCAATCCATTTTCAAGGTTCATCGGTCTAGCTTAGCTGCTGGCACCCGGGCACAAAACCGGTTGCCTAAGTCGAGCCCTATTGGTTTGTTGGGCGGGTGCTTGCGGGCCGATTTGACAGCAGGATTGCGGCGGGCCTGTTGTTGGCGGTGGCCTTGTGGGGAGCCAACAACACCGGGGTAAAGTTCTTGGTGGCAGCCTGGCCGCCATTGTGGGTCGGTAGCACGCGGTTCCTCTGCGCTGGGCTTTTGCTTTGGGGGCTGCAACGGTGGACCCGTCTGCTGGGCCACAGCCCGCAGCTTCAACCGGCTGTGCAGAAACAGTTCTGGTTCCGGGGCGGGCTGACCCTGGCCGCGTACATCGCTGCATTTAATTGGGCGGTGCAGTTGACGGCAGTATCGCATGTGGCGCTTTACTTGGGCGCCGCGCCGATTTGGGCACTGTTGTGGGAGGGCAAAGCCGGCTTGGCTGGAGCCGCCTTGGCTCGGCGCTGGGCAGCGGGCGGTCTGGCGGTAGCTGGGGTGGCGGTCTTGTTTTGGCCCGCAGTGCGAGACTCCAAAGGCCAGTGGCTCGGCGAGGTGCTGGGGTTAGGCTGCAGCGTGCTCTGGACCCTTTACGGGCGCCGATGCCGGGCCCTGGGCACGAATTTGCCGGCTCCGGTCGTGACTGCGCAAACCATGTGGCGTGCTGGGGTTTGGTTGGGGCCATTGGCGCTGATGGAAGCTGGACTACATGGGGTGAGGTGGGACGCTTGGCGCGCGGCCATCCAGCTTTACTGCATTGTGGGGGGCGGAGTTGTCGCCTTTGGATTGTGGAACCGTGCGCTGCGCTACTGGCCAACCAGCCGAGTGTATCTGTTCAACAACCTGGTCCCGGCCAGCACCATGCTTTGGGCACGCTGGACCTTGGGCGAGCCAGTCAGTCCGACTTTCTGGCCCGCTTTGGGCCTGATTGCGCTCGGCGTGGTCTGGGCCCAAGTCGGTCAGACTACGGCGAGCGGAGTTCAGCCAGCACACGCCAACCTCGCAGAGCAAGACCGAACCGCCAAGCAGCAAGGCTGATCCAGCCCGCACCGCTACTGCGGACCGGCGCGTTGGGGCTGGGGACCATCCTGAACAGTCCCGCGTAAGCTCTGGCACGCAGTCAGGCGCCGTCAATGGGTAGCGGCGGACGCTTTTCCCAGCGGCCTTGGGTGAAGTCGGGGAATTGAACCAGTTGACCGCCCTGGGCCACCGACTGGATGGATAACGGATAAACTGCCGACCACGTGGCAGCGTCATACACGTCTTGCGGCGCTGGCGTTTTGGCCCGGACAGCTTTCAGGAAATCGTGGAACATGAGGTATTCAGCGCCGCCGTGGCCACCGCTTTTCAGTGCGGGCTCGCGCAACTCAGCCCAAAGCGGGTGCTCGAACTTCTTCCGATACGGCGCAAAGGGTTCCCACTCATGCCGGGCCGGGCCGTCGCCTTCCAGGCAGATGTTATCGGTGGTGCCCAGATAGATGCCGCGTACTCCTTCCAGCCTCAGGATCAAGTCATAAGGCCGGTGTGTGTGGGTGTTGTAATACAGCGTCACAGTGTAGCCCAGGGCAGTCTTGAGTAGGGTGACGTTGATGTCGCCCTGAGCGTAGATGCGTCGGGCAGCCGGGTGGTCCGGGCCAAACCGCTTAGCCGCATAATGTTGAACGCCTTTGGCGGGTGTGCTGAAACTGACCAAAGCAGTGAACCGGTCGCCCCGATTGATGTTCATCCATTGGGCCACTGGCCCCAGCGGATGGGTTGGGTAGAGGTTACCGTTCTGGTTAGCCGCATGTTGGCCGCGCCAGGTCAGTTGGCCGTTGGCATCAAACATGATTGCCCGGCAATCATGTTGGTACCCAGCTTCGCAATGCAGCACCTGTCCAAAAAGCCCCCCGCGCACCATCCGCAGCAGCGCCAGCACCGTCTCGTAGTAACAGACGTTTTCCAGCATCATGCACGGCACGCCTGTTTGCTCGGAGGTCCGCACCAAATCCCAGCATTCCTCTAAGGTGGCGGCCGCCGGCACTTCAACTCCGGGATACTTTCCCGCCCGCATCGCCGCCACAGCCATCCGCGCATGCCAGGCAATGGGCGTGGCGATGATCACTGCATCCAGGTCGTCACGTTTGACCAACTCTTCCCACACCTGCTCGGTGCCTGCATACACTTCAGGCCGTTGGCCGGTCTGCTTTTCCACAAGGCTCGCCGCTCGGTCAGCCCGGGCGCGGATCAAGTCACACACAGCGCCGATCTTGGCCTGGGGCAACAGCAGTAACGTTTGAAGCAGGCTAGTGCCTCGCGCGCCGGTGCCAATGACACCCAAGCGGACGGCCTGAGGTTTTTCCTGCGCCAAGACGTGCCATCCAGCTACAGCGACACTGCCAGCCAAAGCAGTCTTCAGAAAAGCGCGACGGTTCATACGCGGTGATGTTACGCGACCAAGCGTCACCGAGAAAGCGCAAGAAACCGATTTGCCAGCGGATGATGTGGCCTGGGCCAGCGGCTGCAACGTTAGGCCGGCCAGGTTGGGGCTAGATGAGCGCGCTGCACCCAAAGAGCAACACTGGGCGGTTGCTGTGCCACGTCCTGCCACTGCGGTTTGCTGGTCGTAACCTCGATAGTTGCGAGCCCCAGCTAGCCGCAGCTCACTGCGCGCCCAGGCGCACCACCACCGACCGACAAAAACTTGCTAGCAGCAGGCGCGTGCCTGTTCGTTCAACCGGTAGATGCCGGTCGGTCCAGGGATCATAAACCATTGCCGGGCCGGTCGGCACCGCTCGGGGCAACCCGCTCAAATCCAGGCTCAGACCCTGAAGCTGCTGCGGAGCCTGACCTTGCCCCAGTTCGGTCTGCCAAGTGTTCTGCTTGTCCCGACACCACAGCAGTGTGGTGCGGCGGCCTTGCAAGGCGTAAACCCGCAGGCGTGGATGTTCCAGCTCGGTGGGTTGAAACCGTTCTGCCGGCGGGTCAAGGCCTTTGACCGCCTCGGCAAACCGGGCAAACTGATGCCACAGGTTGTTCCGATCCACATACACGTCCCAGTGCCAAATCTGGCCCGAACCGGCTGCACCAGCAAAGAAGGGTGCAAACAGCACGTCATGCAGGATGATGCCTGCCTTGTCTTTGGCATAGAGCTTGAACGGGCCGGTGTGCCGGGGTTCGACTGCGCCGCTTTCGGCCAGCAGGACCGGTCGGCTGGGCTGGTAACTGAGCAGCTCGCGCACGGCATCAGCCGTCAGCACATCGACCGGACCATGACACACCTCCAGGCTGGCGCCCAAGTCCAAGTAGCGATGCACTTGGGCCAGATCGTTACCAGATAACAGGCTGTGCCGGCGGTAGAACTCGCGCACGCGCGGGCTATCGAAACTACCCAAGCTTTGCATGGCCAGATGCTGCGGGAACAGCCGGTGTAGCTCCGCCAGCATTGCCTCGGTCCAAGGCAACCAGTGCTCGGGGCCGGTGGCCACGGCATTGATCTCGTTCCACAGTTCCCAACCGAACACGGAAGGATGCTTGCCCCAACGGCTGGCAAACCACGCCAGTTTGCGCCTGAACTGGTCGCGGCTGGCTGCCCCGGAGAAGAAGTCGGCCACATTGGTCGCCGGGCCGCCTTGGGTGGTTAGATGCAGCGGTTTATTGGCCCAACGCTGCCGCGGGCTGGAGCTCATTTCCCGGAAATGCTCCAACGTCAGCTTGGCCCGCAGACCGCGCCGGCGCGCTAGATCGAGCAACGCGTCAATCCGGCGGGCCTTGACCTCGTCATAGACGCCGCTACGTTGGTGTTCAACGTCCCAAAACGGCGCGCTGAGCCATACGCGGAACAAGTTACCGCCGTGGCGGGCGAGCTGGCTCAGCCATTGGTCCATGCGCGCCAGGCCGTTACTTTCACTGGAGCTATGGGGAGCATCGGGTGCAATCAGGTTCAGGCCGATAGGGATGTAAGGCCGGCCATCAGACAACTCGAAGTAGCGTGGGTCCCGAGGGCTCACACGGACGAAGGTGGTTGCCACGGCTTCGGCAGCGCCACTCGCTGCACAACTGCACAGCAGCAGAATACTCACGGCAACAGGACCATACGGTGAGTTCATACGATGCAAACCAGCTAGTCGGGCTAGTGGATTCATGGGACAGTGAACTGACCGGTCAAAGCCAGCATTCCAGCCGCATTGTTTAGCCCAAGCCGGTTGCCTGTCCAGTGTAGCTAGGGCCCGTTTCCAACGCGGGCACATTCGACTTCTTTGCTCGCTGGGCAGCAGCCATGCGGAGCTGGGCGCCTTGGGGCTGGCGGCGCAGCCCCGCAGCCAGCCCCCGCAAGGTCCCAGCGCTGCGCCGATTGCGGGTCGTGACAAGTTGCGAGCCCAGCACCGCCCCGGGCCTCTGAGCTGCCGCAGATTAGCACGTGTGCTCAAATCAATCAGGCTTTCGATTGAGGCACTGCCCCGCGCCGGCAGTTCAGGTGGTCGGTGGCGAATCGGATTTCGCTGGCTCCTGAAACGGCTTTGGGGCTATGGTGGTCCCGGGCTTGGAGCCGAAGTGCGGCCCTTGCCTAATTGCGTTGACGAGCCATTTTGAAGCGACATGGAACCACGCGGTGATATTGCTGTGATTGGGCTGGCTGTGATGGGCCAGAACCTCATTCTGAACATGAACGACCACGGGTTTACCGTGGTGGCCTACAACCGAACCGTCTCGAAAGTGGACGATTTCTTGGCCAACGAGGCCAAAGGCACTAATGTGCTGGGCGCACACTCGTTGCAAGAGATGGCCAGCCTGCTGAAAAAGCCCCGGCGTGTGATGCTCATGGTCAAAGCTGGCCAAGCGGTGGACGATTTTATCCAACAGTTGCTGGGGGTGTTGGAGCCGGGAGACATCATCATTGACGGGGGCAATTCGAACTTCGAGGACACGATCCGCCGCACCAAGTATGTCGAGAGCAAAGGCCTGCTCTACATCGGCACTGGAGTGTCCGGCGGTGAAGAAGGCGCGCGGCGCGGCCCTAGCATCATGCCCGGGGGCAGCCCGGCAGCTTGGCCGCATGTCAAACCCATCTTCCAAGCCATCGCTGCCAAAGTCGTTGATCCCAAGACTGGCGCTGAGGAACCTTGCTGCGACTGGGTGGGCGAGAACGGCGCCGGGCATTACGTCAAAATGACCCACAACGGCATCGAATATGGCGACATGCAGCTCATCTGCGAGGCTTACCACATTATGAAAGATGGGCTGGGCATGACGCCCGACGAGATGCACCAGGTCTTCAAACAATGGAACGAGGGCGAACTGCAGAGCTATTTGATCGAGATCACCCGCGATATCTTGGCCTACAAAGACGAAGACGGCCAGCCGTTGGTGGACAAGATTCTGGATACCGCCGGCCAGAAAGGCACCGGGAAATGGACCGTCATTTCCTCGCAGGAATTGGGCATCCCCATCACGCTCATCGCCGAGGCCGTGTATGCGCGCTGCGTCTCGGCCATGAAAGATCAACGCGTCGAGGCCGCCAAGGTCTTCCCGCGCTCCGACCCGCGCTTCCCTGGGGACCGGAAGCAGTGGATCAACGATATCCGGAAAGCGCTCTATGCTTCCAAGATCATTAGCTACACGCAGGGGTACATGCTCATGCGCGCGGCGGCCCAGCATTACGGCTGGAACCTGAACTACGGCGGGATTGCCCTGATGTGGCGCGGCGGCTGCATTATTCGGAGCGCGTTCCTGGGCGAGATCAAGAAGGCGTTCGATCGGAACCCGAACCTGACGTGTTTGCTACTGGACCCGTTTTTCAAGCGGGCGGTCAAAAGCTGCACGCGTTCCTGGCGCAAAGTGGTTAGCACCGCCGTCCGCAAAGGCATCCCTGTGCCCGCCTTCAGCACGGCGCTGGCATTCTTCGATGCGTTCCGGAGCGAACGTTTACCGGCCAACCTGCTCCAGGCTCAACGCGATTATTTCGGCGCACACACCTACGAGCGGATCGACAAGCCCCGCGGTCAGTTCTTCCATACCAACTGGACGGGGCACGGCGGACGCGTGGCCAGCGGGAGTTATACCGTGTGAAGGCGGCTGTAGTTGTGCTGAGCCGCTCCGGAGCTAACGCACGGGCGTTTTGCTAGAAGGCCTCGCTGGAGTTTGCCTTGACTAACAGCACCGGCTAGCTACAACCGACACGCATGATAGCGAACACCTTGGCAAACCTGTCGGTCAAGCAACTTAGACGGGTGTTGGAGATTCGGGAAGAGATGGACCGGCTTCAGGCCGAACTGGAGGCGATTACCGCCAGTGCCGAAGCCGGAGGAGGCGCAGCGGTTCAGGGCCGAGGTCGGCGCGGCCGCAAGCGGCGTCTCAGCGCGGCGGGTCGAGCGGCGATTGCGGCGGCGGCACGGGCGCGTTGGGCGCGAGAACGAGCCGCTCGGGCAGCGGCCCTGGCCGCCGGCACACCGCCATCACCCAAGCGGCGACGCAAGATCAGTCCCGAGGGGCGAGCCCGGATCATCGCCGCGCAAAAGGCGCGCTGGGCCAAGTGGCGCGCGGAGCACGCAGCGGTTGCGCGCCGTTGAGCAGCCCCACCCGCTACCTTAGCATCCTTCGGAGGCTTGGGCTCGGTCTGGTTGAGGGGCGCGGCCAGAAACGGGCCAAAAACGTGCGGCGCAGATTGCTCCGGGCGTGCTTGGGCAGCCCCACGCCAGGAGCCTGCTGGATCGGCGGCGGCACGGCTGAGCGTTGGCGGGGTTAAACGAGCTTCTTGATGAGAATCTTGGACCTACGCCCGCTTTGCTCATACCGCTCGCGACGTGCTGGCGGTAAGTCCTCAGGTGTGCCCTCCACGAAACCGGCTTTCGACTGGAAATAGGTGAACGCCTGCGTCGAGAGGGCAATCAACGTTTCCAAGCCCAGCTCGCGAGCTTTGTTCTCGACGAACTGGACCAGCTTGCGACCGATCCCTTGGTTTTCATGCGACGGCGAGACAAACAAACAGGCTAACTCGCCCTTCTTGTCTTCGGGATAGACGTGCAACGCGACGCAGCCGACCGGGTTGTTATCGATCTCGAAAATGTAATAGTCTTGGATTTGGCGTTCGATGCTAGCCCGGGTGCGTTTCACCAGCTCTTCGGCTTCGACCGCTTTCTTGGTCAGTTGTAGGATGGCTCGTACATCTTTTTTGAGCGCGCGGCGGATTTGTTGATATTCATTGGCGTAGATGAGTGTGCCGATCCCTTCGTTGGAGAACACTTCGGCCAACAGGCCTTCATCCACCCGGCCGTTGATGATGTGGACGCGCGGGATGCCCGCTGCGCAGGCGGCCACTGCGTGGGTTGCCTTGGACAGCATCTCGGGCAAGATCTCCTGCGGTCGTTCAGCCAAGGTCTTGGCCAGGTCGCTCGCCATCACCTGCCGAATCAGTCGCCCTTGGCAGAACAACCCGTCGCAGGTGGTGACGAAAATGATTTTGACTGCTTTGAGCGCTTCGGCCACAGCCACGGCCACGTGGTCGGAGTTAACCCGGTAGGTGTGGCCTTCGCCGTCAAACCCCAAGGGCGGCACCACCGGGATGACCCCTTGAGCCAACAGGCCTTGGAGCAGCTCCACATCCACTCGTTCGACCTTGCCGGTGAACAGGTGGTCCACACCTTGAAGGATGCCCAAGGGATGGGCGATGATGGCGTTGGTACAGGCCGCACGCAGGTCGTTGGCTGCCAGGCCTTCCAGCACTTCATGAGTGAGCCGGTTCGCCGCCGTTAGCGCCAAGCGCAACGTCGGCTCGTCGGTTACGCCGCTGCCATCCAAATCCGACGGTTTAATGCCTTCCTGTTTGGCCAAGGCCTGGATTTGGGCTGAGGCGCCATGCACCAACACCACCTGGATGTTGAGCGAGCGCAGCACCGCCACATCCAACAGCAGGTTGGGAAAGTTCTCGTCGGTGATGACCGCCCCATCCAGCGCCAGTACAAACACCCGGTCGCGGAAGCTGGGGATATACTGCAAAATGCCGCGTAGATCCGCCGCTTTCATCGCACTCACGCAGGCCGTACCCGTTCAGGCTGGCACGGCCAAACTAAACGTCCGAACACACAGCTCATCCCCACAAGCAAGTACTCTGTCTGTGGCCTCATTCAATAAGCAAGTTGGCACCCTGGGCCGCTGCCCACAGAACGCTTCTGAGCGTGCCGGGGGGCGCAACAGGCCACCTGGAGACAAGCCATCGAATGCGAATACCGAAATCCCAAAGCTGAACTCCGAAAAAAATCCAAAGGCTCGAAACACCGAGATCAAAACCTCCATGCGACCCGACGGCTGAGCTGGGTCTGGCAAGGCGCAATTCCACAGCTTGCTGTCAGGCCGGCACGGGCTGGAAGGAACCCCCAGTTCCGTGACCCCTCGGTTTGAGAAATAGAGTGACAGCCGCCTTGGGTGGGGTGGTGCACCAAGCATTGAGTATGATGGCAGAAGCCAGCTTGCCTGGCCTAAGGCAATTGGCCAGTTCGCTCGAATAGGCCGCCCTTGGCCGAATCCACGCGAATGGTGTACTGCCCACGGCCACGCACGATGAACTGCACCTGCACTTGGCCAGTGCCGGGGATGGCGTCCACCTCGACCCGCTCAGGCCGGCGTTTGACCGGCTCGACCCGTTTGAAGAACCGGTCCGTCACCCGACCGGATGAGACCACCTGCAGGTCCGGGCCGGTTAGACTGATGATGTCGGGCGGGCTGATGCGGTTTTGCACGTCCTGAGCTGTGCGGGTGGGAATTAGCCGCAGGTTTTCGACGGTCACCGACACCTTGAACAGGCCCGGGCCGAGCGACTCGATCACAGGTTCAGGCACGCGCAGCCGAGGCATCTGCGAAGCGAAATACAGCAGGAAAGCCATGTTACGATGGCACTCTTCTTCCAGCAAAAACGACACGGGCGTGCGGCCCCATTCTTTGCGCGTGCCGCCAATCTCGATCAGGCCGTAAGTGGGATGATTGAACGGATGCCACGGCACCAAGCCTTGTCCCAGCAACACGTGTTTTAGGAAGGTGGCTTCAGTTTCCGGACTGGGCGGGGTAGGGCCTTTGTCCACACTGCGTCGGGACCAGATCTCGTTGACGAAGCTCAGCACGCCGCGAGTGCCGTAGAACCAGTCCAACTCGCCGCCCCAAACGGTGTAAAGTTCTTTCCACAACAGCATCGACCTGTAAAACGGCAGGATCTTTTGGCCTTGGGTCGCGATGAACTGTAACAACCGATCATCGGCGGGCTGCATCATGCCGCCTTCGCGCCCAGGACCGCGCAGGATCATACCGCCAGCGTTATGGAATGAGATGAACGCCGCCAGGTTCGGATGGGCCAATGCAAACTCGGCTACCGCACGGGTCTCGGGCAACGAGAACGGATACTCATGGGCGCCGTGCTGAACAAAGTCGGGTTGCCAGTCCCAACCCCAGTTCCGGTTCATGTCGTAGCCACCCACAGGGTCTTCGTTGACGCGCCCGTCGCCATCGTTATCCAGACCTTCGCTCCCCAACAAGGTATATTCGCCGAGCTGGTCGGGGGGCACTTGCACCATGAGGAATTCAGGAAATTCCGGATGCGGTTTCCATCGGCCGAAGGGGTCCTTGATCCGCATCTGGGTAATGGCGCCATCGCCGTCCAAGTCATCTACGTCGTCTTCGTCCAGCAAGCCGTCATGATCGTCGTCTACCGGCGCAACGCCGCTGCGGCGGTTACTGGGCGTGCCGGGTTGCTGCAGCCAATAATCGCGGGAATCCGGGTTGATGGTCGGCACCAGGTAAAACACGTAGTGGTCTAAGAGCTCCGTGACGGCGGGCAGTTGGCCGTACTGATGGCACAAATACCAAGCTGTGTAGGCGATGGCTTCACCCCCTTGGACTTCGTTCCCATGGATGTTGGCTACCGCTAGCACACCCGGCTTGCGAGCCGCAGGGCAGGGGCCCTGAGGCGCCGTCACTTCCAGACACCACAACGGACGGCCTTGGACCGACTGGCCCAATGCATACAGCCGGGTTAACTGCGGAAAAGCCTCATGCAGCCGACGCAGAATCGTCGCTAGCCCGGCTGAGTCATAAAACCGGTTCCATTCGACATTGACCTTGCGCTGGGCGGGGCTGCCCAAGGCTGTGAAAGCGTGCGCTGCCAGGCCGTCGCCTGCGATTGCCGACGGTGCATCACCCTCTGCAGCCGGCGTTTCGAGCCGAGCCAGGCTCAGCACAAGCAGGCCGGCCCAGGCTAGCGTTAGACCCACCGGCCAACCCGGCCATCGAAGACGCCGCGGGGTCCCGTTGCCAAGCCAGCTTCTGGCTCCGGTTTGCCAACCCGCAGCGGTCACAGGTCTTGGACGAGAAGGCTCGGCGGGCTCAGCAGGCACGTTCCGATCAAGCCAGCCCTGCGGTTGGCACATCGCAACGGGCAAGTCGGTTTGCCAAGTCATGTGACTCACGGTTGGCTAGTGTCTTTTAGCTCGATGTGCGTGCGGATGGTGCCAGCCAGGGCCGACACCACTTCTACTTCGACCCGCTGGCGGTCAGGGGCCAAGATTACCCAGCGCACTTCCTTGCTGCCGCCACTGCCGGCAATGGGACCGAGCATGACACGTTTGGTGCCAGCCAGGATGGCTTTGTCGTCCAGCAGCAGGGTGACGCGTGTTGGGGGCACTTGCTGGCTAAACTCCCCTTGAGCCAGCGCAGTGGGCAGGTAGCCAGTGTTGCGAATTGTCAGGGTCACATCAAACACCCCGTCGCGCAGGTCTTTGACTTTAATTGATCCGAGCTCGATCTGGGGCAATCGGCTGGCTAAGTCGGTCAAAAACTTGGCATGCCGTTTGGCCAAATCGGCCAACAATTTTTCTGGCGGATTAGTTTTGGCAAAAGGCGCCCAGCCGCCTACCTCAACGCGTTGACCTGGAAAATCGGGGTGTTGGATGGGTTGCCATTGCACAAACAGCTCCGGCGCGTGTGCGTCGGCCCACTTGAGGAAAGCGCGTTCTTCCTCGCTAGCCGTATCGGGCTTGTCGGGCTCAGGCGCCGGCCGACTGGCCTTTGGTTTTGGAGCCGGCTCACTGGCCGAGGGTAGGGCAGGGGACGGCCCGGCTGCAGAGTCGTTGGTTGTACTGGCCGTATTGGTTTGGCTTTGGGCCATGGCGACAGCCAGTGCCGGGCTCCAGGCCCGTGCAGCCAGCGATAATCGGCCTCGGTGGAAATACATCCAGTCCGAGAACGTGCCCGGGGCAGTTTGGCCTGACAGTTCCTTGGTCAAGCCCAAAGCTAGCCGCCACGCTTTGCCCAGCTCACGGTAGTAATCGGCGTCTTGCTCGTGTAAGGCCACCGGCGGGCGCTTGGGCGGTTCGGCTTTGGGCGTTTGGGTCAAGTTGTCAGCGATGCCGAAGCTGAACGCTGCGGCGATGTTGGGATGCTTGACCACAAAGTCAGCCAACGCCCGCGATTCAGGCTCGCAGACTTGGTAGCGGCCAGCTTCAGGTGCAAAGAACCGGTAGTTGAAGGGGAAATTGCGATTGAGGTTGACCCCACCGGGGCCGTCTTCGTTCCAAGCCATGTCACCGTCGTTGTCGCGGCCCTCGGTCAATAGTCGCCAAGCGCCAGCCTGGCCCTTGGCCCGATCGGCTCGCACCAGCAACCGCGGCTCGGCTGGGTCCAAAATGTATTCGCCTTCAGGGTCGTTAACCCGCATCCACGTGATCAAGCCATCCCCGTTGAGGTCCTCGGGGCCGTCCTCGTCAATCAAGCCATCTCGATCGTCGTCCACCGGGCGGCTGTTGACTGCCGATTCGGCCTTGGGCTTGGCGAAGAACGCTTCGGCAGCGTCGGGATTAACCCGGGGCAAGGCATAGATCGTCACCCTTTGCAGTAGCTTGCGGATTGTGTCGTTGGTGGATTGCTCCTGGCACAACTGTTCTAACCAAGCCACCACACTGGCGGTGCCAGCCAGATCGTTGCCCTCGATACCGGCTACGACCAATAGCGCGGGCCGACTGGCCCGGTCCGTCTCGGTACCCTGCCCAAGCTCAACCAGCCACACCTCATTGCTGCCAGGGGATTGGGTCAACCGACTCACACGGGCTAGCTCGGGGTTTTGGTTGACCAAGGATTGGAGCCGGGTGCCAAGGACAGGGTTTGACAGATACTCCCCGCCGGTGGCCATGCCCAAACTCAGCAATGCTGCGGCGGCGCTAACAGCTCCTTTGCACAAAGCGCGCCCAACACCAAGCCCACGATAGGGCCTCCGATTCACAGTGACCTCCGGCACCGCTGAATGTAACTGCCTGACAGCAAAGCAGTTGGCTGGCCGGCAGTGACCTGCCCACCCAACCACACGCCCTGGTTTAGTAGTCGTTCAACGCTGTTCGTGGGCCGAAGAATACCAGGCCTGGCCTCGGAGGCAAACCGGATTCCTGAAGCAAAAGGGCGTAGTCGGAGCCTTAAATTCCCCGGCAACTGGGGTCTGGCACGGGGTTCATTCGTTGAACCGCGGGCGCCGGCCTCAGAAGTGCCTGTCAATAAATCACTTGTAAAAGATCACGCGAGCCAGAAGAAAATTTGAACGCAACAGCGCCTTGGTGTATCTATACTAGTGAGCTTAGGCTGCTCGTTTAGGGTTGGCAGAAAGGTCTTGCTTGCAGTGAGGTTCGAGCAGCCGAAAGACCAGTTGGCCTCACTGCCCTTCTGAGCGCCTTGGTGAAGGCGTAAATGACCTTATCACCAGGAGCCGGAGCAATCCGGCTCCTTCAATTTTTTGGGCCCGACATGCTCACCAAGCCGGTGGGGCAGGGGACCGGCGCAACTGAAGAGCAAGCTTGAAGCCCGGCGTTCACTGCGCGCGGATATTGCCTGCGAAACGGATTTTCCCAGAGAAAACCGGAACAGCCAGCACCCAGCCCATCAGCGTAAAGCTGGGGGGCCGGGCTTTGCGGTTGCGACAGGGATGGGTTCCACCGGCCCTCGGACTTATGGACCAAGCTCCCTTGGCCGCTGTCTTGAGTCGGATGCGATGAGCGGGTGCCACGGGCAAAAAACCAAGGCCGCTGCTGCGGGGGTCAGTCCGCGGAAAGTAGTTCGGTGAACACCGATGAATGACGGCGGAAGGATCGCGCGGCGCGTTCGCCCAAATGCTCGATCAGCAAGCGGTCCACCTGAGCTTTTAGCTGTTTGAGGGTTTGGGCTTGGCGCGCCGGGTCAAGCTCGGCCTCGGCTTCGATCTGTTCAGCCTGCTGGATCAACGGTTTCAGAGCATCGAAAGCCTGATCAACCTGGCTTTGAGCCAGGCCGTAGCGCTCAGCCAGGCGTCGGAGCTCATCGTAGGTTGGGTCTTGAGCTCGCACGTATTCGGCGTAGCGCTGTTCGCCCAGAGCAGCTTTTAGTTTCAGCTCAAGGTCGTCAGCACCCTGACCCGGCTGCAGCTCGCTGGTCTGCGTCTGTTCAGCTTGTCTGCGGATGCGGAAGATTTGGCGAAATTCTTCTTCAGTAGGTTGGAACAGGGCCAAAGACTCGGCCAGCTCAGCACCCAGGCGCGAGGCACGCATCTCGTATTCTTCCAACTCGGCGGGCGAGAGGACTTGGCTGAGCTGGGCGGCCCGTTGCGCTTGTAACTGTCGGAGCGCAGCCAGTCGTCCGGTGCCACTGCGCCTTGGGCCAGGCTGGCCTAGGGAAGCCGCCCATTCCTGTTGAAGTGCCTCGATCTGGAGCCGGTGACTCAGTTCGATTTCCCACACCGCTTCACGTTTGTCCGGGGGCAAGACCTTCGCTGCAGTGGTCAGGTGGACGCTCTCAGGCCAATCGGGACCAGCAGCCTCCAGCACAGCCTCGGGGCCTAGAAGGGTTTTCAGCAAGGCATTCTTCTCCTGCTGCAACAGGCGCAACTGACGCCGGGCTTCCAATCGAGCGGATAACTCAGCCCGTACCGAGCCGAGGGTTGGTCGGTTGGTTTGCCCACTGGCCATCTGCCCCTTGAGGGCCGCTTCGCGGGCTTCGTACAGCTTGTTAATCTCGGCCACGATAATGTCGCGCACGGTCTGCTCCGGCACACCAAACGCGCGCAGGTTAGCGACGTAGGTCAGGTAGTTGGTCGATTCCAGGCATGCCCAGTGAAAAGCCGGGCTGGGAGTCAACGGCTGCGCGGGGTCAGCTCGACTGCGTGCTGGGCTGGAGGCGGAGCCCACACTGGCCGTGGCGCTCCGGGGTGCGGTTTGCAAGTCCGGCGACGCGCGTTCCGAGACCGTCTGGGGCTGGCCGGAATAGCGCTGGTGGCGGCTGAGGCTCAGCAATGCCAGCAGTTGGGCTCCGGCCAAGACTGTCAGCGCAAGGATCAGCGTGCGGGGATTCATGGCGAGGTCTGCGGCGTGGCAGGACGCGGTTCCAAGTAAAGCAGGGCGCCACCAGCTTGTTGCCAGGCTTGGAACCCGGGCTGGCCCAGAAGCTGGAGCATCGTCTTGTTCAACTGGTCGCGAACAGCTCGAAGTGCTTGGCGGCGCTGAGCGGGATCCAGGCTGGGATCGGTCCGGAGCTGTTGCATCTGAGCCAGGGCAGCCTGTTGGGCCTGGTAGGCTTGCACGGTGACTTGCGGGCTGAGGCCGGCTTGCTGACCGATCCGGGCTAAGGCCTGATACTGCAAATCGTGTGCGCGCTGGTAATCGGCGTATCGGCTCTCGCCCAACGCAGTCTTCAGTTGCTGCTCGTATTGCTGCTGGAGTTGTGCCATTTGGGCAGCAGCCTCAGGATCCGCGCCCGGTTCGTAGCCCGGTGGCAGGTCAAACAGCTCCGGGAATTGCTGGCGCAGGCGGAAAATCGCTCGGAACTCTTGCTCGGTGGGGGCAAAGGCGGCCAGCTCGGTCCACAACTGCCGTGCAACTGCCGAGGTGCCGATCAAGAAATCCTCAAGCTCGGTTTGAGTCAACACACCCGCCAAGGCTTGGTGATACTGCGCGCGCAGGCGGTGGTATTCGGCTAGGTCCTCCGGTTCCCAAAAACCGCGGGTCCGGTGTTCCAACTCATCCCACTGATCCCGGAAGCGCTGTTGAATTTGGCGGACTGGCTCGCGTTTGACTTCGGACAAGGCTGCATACGCAGCCTCGCTGCCGGGCGTGTCGCCACTCGGGTCCCATGCAGTTTGGTCTGGCGGCAGCTCCACGCCCAGCAGCTCCTTGATCAAAGCCCGCTTTTCACGGTCCAGCTCACGGAGCTGCCGTTGCTTGGTCCATCGGACCGAATCGGTCCATCGGGCTGCTTCCCATGGACTGACGTGCTCGGGCCGCAATTGCAAGGTCGCCTCGCGGGCTGCGAACTGCCGGTTGATACGACCCAAGACGATATCCCGCACGGTCTGCTCCGGGCATTCCACCGCGCGGAGGTTGGCGATTAGCTGACGCAGGTCGGTGGAATCCAGACTCTGCCAGGTCCAAGCCGGGGTGGGGCGGGGGGCCGGCGCACTGCCCGCTGCGCCGGGTTGGACCACGGGAGCTGAATCACCTGCATCTGCCATGCTTGGGTGTGGGCCGGCTGGCTGCACTGCGGGGCTAGGCTGGACCGCTCGGTTCCAAACTCGCAGCACCAACAAGCCCGCTAGCCCGACGTTTAGGGCTACCAGCAGCGCAATGATCACCTTCTGGTTTAGCACACGCCCTCTGACGTTGTTCCGTTTACAGCCGCTGCCATGCTACGGCACAGCATACCTCAAGCCACCAACCTAGCAACGATATTGCAGCGAGACGCTGCGCATCTGCTCTTTGCCAGGGGCTCGACCTAAACCTTTGGTTCCCAGCCCGGACGGTATTCCCGGCCCCATAAAGCCATGGCCTGGGGGTCATCCAGGATCTTGCCTGTGGCTGGGTCGATATTCAGCGTGTGGCCGGTGCGGTAGGCAATGTTGCCCAAGTGACACAGTAACGCGGCCTTTTGCCCCTCTTCGATCTCCGCATTGGGCCGTTGGCCTGAGCGGATGCAGTCCAAGAAGTTCTCGATATGCCCTTTGTCGCCGCCAGGGCCAGTGCCTTGGGCGATCTCCTTGCCTTTGAGGTCGAAGACCTTGTAGGAGCCGCCGCCGTCGTACGCCAAGGTACCACCGTCCCCGTAAAAAGCCACGAAAGGTAACCGCTCGTGTGGACGGGGATGACAACTGCTTTGGTCCCAAATCACCGCTACCGAACCGAAATCGAATACTGCCGCACCTGTATCGGGCGTTTCTTGATCGTCGTCAAAGTGGTAGCGTCCACCGTGGAACGTCACGCGGCGCGGATGCCCCACGCCCAACCCCCACAAGGCGATGTCCAACGCGTGCACCCCATTATTGGCCAGTTCGCCGCCGCCCCAATGCCACCGCCAGTGCCAGTTGTAATGGACCAGATTGTCCACGTACGGCCGCTCCGGCACTGGCCCTTGCCACAGAGTGTAATCCAACCACGGAGGCACAGGCGCCGGTTTGCCCCGGCCAATTGAGCCGCGGCTGTTACTGTACCAGCAGCGGGCTGCCCGTACCCGCCCGATCATGCCGTCGCGTAGCTTGGCGATGGCCTCAATCACGGCGGACCAACTCCGGCGTTGGGTGCCCAGTTGCACCACGCGCCGGTACTTCCGCGCCGCGGCCACGATCAACTCCGCCTCACGCGCATTGTGGCTGCCGGGCTTTTCCACATACACATGCTTCCCAGCCGCGCAGGCCAAAATGGTGGCTGGTGCGTGCCAGAAATTCGGTGCGGCGATGAACAACGCGTCCACAGCCTGATCATCCAATATCATGCGCACGTCTTTAACCGACTTGGGTGCTTTGGTCTGGGCCGCTTCAACGGCTTTGACCGATCGAGCCAGGCGGTTCTGGTCCACATCGCATAAGTAAGCAATTTCGACCTCCGGGATTTGCAGCAGCGCCCGGACGTGGTCGTAGCCCCGGCCCAGCCCCATGACTCCAACCACCAGTTTGCGGGCAGGTGACTCGGCTGTTGGAGCCACATGGACGCTGCTCCAAGCCGCCAGCCCAGCCGTCGCTGCAAGGGACCGTTGCATGAAGGCTCGACGCGTTAACGACTGATTCATACGCCGGCCATTTTGGCAACCTGACGCAGCCAAGACGACCAAAAACGAGGCGCAATCAACCCCATCACCAAGCCGCAGACCTGATGGGGCAGGGTAGGGGACCGCCTGAGGGCCATCGGCCTGCCATCCTGGACCAAGAAGCTGAGTTCTGCCTTCGGCAACGCTAGGTCGGCCCCGCGACGCGACCAGGCTGAGGTCATCGGAGGCCCGGGAAATAACCCGCAGCCCAGCACCGCCCAGGCTAGACAAAAGCCTTGTGACCCGGTGGGCTGATGTGCTAGCTGAAGGGCATGACGCCCACCCGGCAGGGCTCGTTTCACCTGTTCCGTTTTGGCGGCATCGACGTGTATTTGCATTGGTCGTGGTTTGTGGTGGCAGCTTACATCGTCACCCAACGCACCCGTGCTTACAGCTCGATTGCATGGAATGCCGCCGAGTATCTGGCTTTGTTCCTGATCGTGTTGCTGCATGAGTTTGGCCATGCGCTAGCGTGCCGACAGGTGGGCGGGCGGGCAGACCAGATTGTGCTGTGGCCGCTGGGCGGGGTGGCCTATGTGGACCCGCCCCCGCGCCCGGGCGCCAACCTCTGGAGCATTGCAGCCGGGCCACTGGTTAACGTGGTGATCATCCCCGTGCTGGCCACGGCGCGTGCGCTGGGGGGGAGCTTGGGTTGGTTCGACGGCGCACCGGATGCGTATGTGTTGGTACGAACCGTCTGGTACATCAACATCGGCCTGTTAGTATTCAACCTGCTGCCGATCTACCCGCTGGATGGCGGGCAGATCCTGCGGTCGCTGCTGTGGTTTGTGGTGGGCCGAGCCCGGAGCTTACTGGTGGCCAGTCTGATCGGGTTTGTGGGTGTGGCGGCGCTGATTGTGCTGGCGTTGTTAGCGCAGGAAGTGTGGCTGGGGATTCTGTGCGTGTTTATCCTGCTCAATTGCTGGGGCGGGCTGTTGCATGCTCGGGCGTTGGGCCGGGCTGCGGCTGCGCCGCGGCGTGCGGGTTTCGTATGCCCGGCCTGCGGCAGCGCGCCTCCGGCTGGAGCGTTCTGGCGGTGTGGCCAGTGCCGGAAAGCCTTCGATCCGCTGGTGACCGACGGCGTTTGTCCGCACTGCGGGGCAGCCTACGGCGTGGCCAGGTGCCTGGACTGCGGCGGACAGTATCCGGTGCGTCAATGGGTCCAGCCGCCCGCCATGCCACCTCCACTGCCGACCTAGCCACAGACCGGGGTGGATCGGATAAGCTATGTGCGCGGGCCTTTGCGCCTGGACGCCACCGTACCGTCACAAGCTTGAACCGGACGGTCGGCAAGCCGCCAAAACACTCCACATCGGCGCAGGGTAGGGGAGGGCAGGGGACCGCCAGACACCTGGCGGGCTCTGGCTTTGGGCTTTTCTTTGGGCGCGTTTCGGGTATGTTAAGGGCGCCCTGGCATGACGGGCCCAGGCAGCGAATCACAAGATCAACATGCACATGGAACTACACATTCGTGCAACGTAGCGAAGCTGAGTCACAGGTCAGATGGACGCAGCTCACATCCGGAATTTTTGCATTATCGCGCATATTGATCACGGCAAGACCACGCTGTCGGACCGGCTGCTGTTTCGCACTGGCACCATCTCCGAGCGGGAAATGCAGGACCAGTTGCTGGACTCGATGGAGCTGGAGCGCGAACGGGGCATCACCATCAAGGCTCACCCGGTCACCATGTATTACACTGCCCGCAACGGGGAACGGTACGAATTGAACCTCATCGATACCCCAGGGCACGTGGACTTCTCGTATGAGGTCTGGCGCAGTCTCAGCGCGTGCGAAGGGGCGTTGCTGGTGGTGGATGCCGCTCAAGGGGTCGAGGCCCAAACCGTGGCCAACGTGCATCTGGCCATGCGGCAAAACCTGGTCATCATCCCAGTGATCAATAAAATCGACCTGCCGCATGCCGACGTAGCCCAGACCAAAGCGCAGCTAGAGGATATTTTGGCCATCCCAGCCGACACTGCGTTGCTGGCCAGTGCCAAAGCCGGCATCGGCATCGACGAAATCCTGGAAGCCGTCATCGAACGCATCCCGCCGCCCAAACCCACCGGCGCACCTTCGGTCCAGGCCCTGCTGTTCGATTCGTATTTCGACACCTTCAAAGGTGTGGTGCCGTATGTGCGGGTGTTCAACGGGGAACTGAAGGCCGGCATGCAGGTCAAGCTGTTGCACTCGGGCAAGACGGTCGAAATCAAAGAAGTCGGCAGCTTTAATCCGAAACCCTACGTGCGGGACAAGCTGGTGGCTGGGGAGACCGGCTACATCACCGCCAACATCAAGAGTCCGTTGGACGTGAAGATGGGCGACACGCTGACTGATGCCCGGGTGCCATCACCGCCGCTGCCGGGGTTTCGCGAAGTCCGGCCCATGGTCTTTAGCGGCCTTTACCCGATCAACACCGCCGACTACGAACATCTCAAGACTAACCTGGCCAAGTTGCAGTTGAATGACCCGGCACTAGTGTATCAGAGCGAAAGTTCAGTCGCCCTGGGTTTCGGTTTCCGATGCGGGTTCTTGGGCCTACTGCACATGGAGATCGTTCAGGAACGGCTCCGACGCGAATACGACATGGACATCATTGCCACCTATCCCAGTGTGGTGTATCGGGTGGTGTTGCGGGATGGTTCCGTCAAGGAAATCGACAATCCAGCCCATCTGCCAGACCCGAGCCGGATCGATTGGATCGAAGAGCCCACCGTCAAAGCGTTCATCATCTGCCCCAACGAATGCATCGGCGACATGCTGGCCTTGATCCAGGACCGGCGCGGGACGGTGGACCACACCGAAACGCTGGATACCCGGCGGGTCATGTTGAGTTGCGTGCTGCCGCTCAATGAAATTCTCATCGACTTCCACGACCGGATCAAGAGCCTGACCCGTGGCTATGGATCGATGGACTACGAGCCGGGGCCGTATCGCCGATCGGACCTGGTCAAGTTGGACATTTTGGTCAACGGCGAGCCGGTGGATGCCTTCTCATGCATTGTGCACCGGGACAAAGCCGAGGCGCGCGGACGAGCCTTGGCGGCCAAATTGCGCGAGGTAGTCCCGCGCCAACAGTACCAGGTGGTCATTCAAGCAGCTATCGGTAGCCGCGTGATCGCTCGCGAGACGGTCAAGGCGTTCCGCAAAGACGTGACGGCCAAGTGCTATGGCGGAGATATCACCCGCAAACGCAAGCTCCTGGAACGACAAAAGGAAGGCAAGAAACGCATGAAAGCTATCGGCACGGTGCATATTCCGCAAGAGGCGTTCATCGAGGTGCTCAAAGCATGAAAACGCAACCCACCTCGACTGCGCCCAAGCCCAAAGCCGCAGTCCAAACTGCACCGCGGCAGCCAGGCCCAGCTCCAACCAACCCGCTGGCGCAGAGCCGTTGGATCGAAACGGCGCGGTTGGTAATGCGCTGGATCCTGTTCCGGACCATTCGACAAGCTGGCCGGATGCGGCGCCATGTTTGGAAACTGCTCAATGCCCAGCGGGATTTGTTGCCGCCTCAGTCCATCCAGGCACTGCAGACTGCCATGGACGCTCTGCGACGGCAGCGGCGAGTGGGTAGCCTGGGTGCCGTGCGAACCGCCATGCAGGAGCTGGAACAGGTGGCCAACCGCCACCTCAAACCATACCCATTCCCGGCCTGGCGGGAGAACGTCGAGGTGCTGTTGGTGGCCATTGCGGTGGCCATGGGCATCCGCACTTTCTTCCTGCAACCGTTCAAGATCCCTACTGGCTCGATGCAGCCTACGCTCTTTGGCATCACCGACAAGGTCTTGGGGCCAGAGGACAAGATCCCAAACCGCTTGGTTCGATTCTTCGATTACTGGATCAATGGGGTCTCGTTTGTGCACGTGGTGGCCAAAGCCCCGGGCGAACTGCGTCGTGCCGAACCGCCAGTCCGGTTGGTCCTGTTTAACCTCCGGCAACGGTTCCAAGTGGGAGAGGTGTGGTACACCGTATGGTTCCCGCCCGAGGGGCTGTTATGGCGCGCTGGTTTGGCTGCGCGTGGATCTCCGGACTCCCACCCAGTGCTGCTACCTAGAAGCTTCCAGGCCGGCGAGGACATCATCAAGCTGCGGGTGGTCAGCGGCGACCATCTGTTTGTGGATCGGTTGACCTACAACTTCCGGCGACCGCGCCGCGGTGACATCATCGTGTTCGAGACCAAGCACATTTACCATCCGAACGTCCCGCAAAACCAATACTACATCAAACGACTGGTGGCCCTGGGCGGCGAGACGGTCAGCATCAACAATGACAACCGGTTAGTGATCAATGGCCAGCCGCTCACAGCTCAAACCCCGGGGTTTGAGAAGCTCTACGGATCGACCGCCGGCTCTGGATCCAACGCTGCGGGCGGCTATTGCGGACACGAACCGGTTGAACGATTCCGAGACGGCCAACAAATGGTGGTGCCCAAGAACCACTACCTGGCCATGGGCGATAATACGCGCAACAGCCTCGACTCGCGCTACTGGGGCAGCATCCCGCGCGAAGACGTCATCGGCAAAGCCTTCTTTGTTTACTGGCCGATCGGCTCGGCCAACGGACGCCCCAGCCGATTTGGCCTGGGCTACCGTTAGCACCAAACCCGAAGCTTGACGACAGGCTCAGAAGCCGGCCAACTCCTCGGCATTCAGTTTTATACGCACAATGTATGTTATATCGTTTATACTCCTCGCTACGCTTCGGCCGGCCCGAATGCCCCGTTTGCAGAAGCCCCACCTACCGACCAGAGAGGCTCAGCCTTTACCGACAAGTCGGCGATAAACCTCCACGTAGTGCTCCGCAGTTCGTTCCCAAGAAAAATCCGCACGCATGCCGTTGCGCCGGTATTGGGCCAGCAATTCAGGGGTTTGGTAAAGCGCCAGAGCTTTACGGATGGCCTTGGCCAGGGCCCGAGCTGAGTATTCGCCGAACTTGATCCCGTTGGCCCGCCGGGCGTCCTCGGTGATGTCAATCACCGAGTCATCTAAGCCGCCCGTGATCCGGACGATCGGCACCGTGCCATATCGGAGGCTGTACATCTGGTTCAAGCCGCTGGGTTCAAACCGCGACGGCATCAGGTAAAAATCTGCCCCGGCCTCGATGCGGTGCGACAATGGCGTGTCGAAACCGATGCGGACGGCAACTTTTTGTGGGTAGCGTCGGGCCAGGGCTTGGCAGGCGTTTTCGTAGTAAGGATGGCCACTGCCCAGCAGCACAAACTGGATGTCGGCTGCCAACATCTCCTCCAGCGCACCCAGCAGGATGTCGATGCCCTTTTGGTCCACTAACCGCGACACCGTGGCAAAAACTGGTACCTCGGGCCGCACCGGCAGCCCCAGCTCTTTTTGAAGGGCGGTCTTGTTGACGGCCTTGCCCTCCAAATTCCGCCAGTCGTAGGAGGCAGCCAGATATGGGTTGCCGACCGTTTTCCACTCGTCGTAGTCCACCCCGTTGAGAATACCCACAAGCGTGCCAGTTTGCTGCCGGACTCGCAAAACCCCATCCAGCATCTCGCCGAATGCCGGCGTCGTGATCTCGCGCGCGTAGCGTGGGCTGACGGTGGTCACAAAATCGGCATACACAATGCCGCCTTTAAGAAAATTGATGCCGCCGTAAAACTCGACCCCATTAGGATTGAAGTAATCCCAGGGCAAATTCAGCAGTCCGTAGAGCGAGCCAGCATACCGGCCTTGATAGGCCAGATTGTGAATCGTCATCACAGTGCGGGGCGCGTTCCACCAACCCTCGGCCAGCTTTTGATGTTGGATGAACAGCGGGGCCAGGGCCGTCTGCCAATCGTGCAAATGCACAATCTCCGGCTGCCAAGGCAGATACCGCGCCAAATGCGCAACGCATTTGGACAAGAACACAAATCGTTCCGGGTTATCGTCGTACTCGGCACCGTTCTCCCAGTAGAGCTGGTTGCGAAAATAAAGCTGGGGCTGGTGAATGAAATAGACGGTGTCGCCGGCAGGATTGTCGCGCTTCCACAATTCAGCCGTTACCCGGCGCGAGCCCAACGGCAGGTCGATCCACCAATCCACCTTGGCGACATCGGGAAACTGTTCTTGCACGCCGCGGTACAGGGGCGTGACCACGCCCACCTTATGTCCAGCCCGAGCCAAGGTTTTGGCCAGGGCACCCACCATGTCGCCTAGACCCCCCGTCTTAGAATACGGGTGGACCTCGCTGCTGGCCAACAGGATTCTCATGCCATCCAACCCGTGTGTGCCTGGGCCCTGCTCCATCAGGGGCTGAGCCGTTCCGCCCCCATGTATGGCCGCAATGGCTCGGGCACAACGACGGTGCCGTCCGGTTGCTGCCAGGTCTCCAGCAACGCCACCACCAGGCGAGCTAGAGCCGTGCCACTGCCGTTGAGGATGTGCGGGAATCGGTTCTGGCCTGTGAGGGCTTTGTAGCGCAGGTGCATGCGGCGGGCTTGGAAATCCTCGCAGTTGGAGCAACTAGACACCTCCAAGTAAGCCTGTTGTCCCGGCGCCCACACCTCCAAGTCATACGTCTTGGCGCTGGCAAAGCCCAGGTCCCCCGTGCATAACAGCACCACCCGATAGTGCAGGCCCAGCAACTGCAACACCCGCTCCGCATGCCCCACCATCGCCTCCAGCTCGGTATAGCCATCCTCAGGCTTCACAATCTTGATTAACTCGACCTTGTCGAATTGGTGCACGCGGATCAGGCCGCGGGTGCCAACCCCGGCGGCGCCAGCCTCAGCGCGGAAACACGGGCTGTAAGCGCAGTAGTTCAGGGGCAACTGACTTTCCGACAAAATCTCGTCGCGGTGCAGGTTGGCTACGGGCGCCTCAGCCGTCGGCACTAGATACAATTTGCCTAGTGTGCTGGAGTCCAAGCCCTCCTGTACCGCGTACGCTTGGTCTTCGAACTTCGGGAACTGCCCCACCCCAATCATACACTCGCGGCTGACCAGGTACGGCGGGGACACCTCGATGTAGCCGTGCTGCTGGGTGTGCAGGTCCAACATCCACTGGATGAGTGCCCGTTCCAATCGGGCGCCCCGGTGGGTAAACAAGACAAAGCCACTGCCAGCCAGCTTGGCACCTCGAGCAAAATCCACCAACTTCAGCCGCTCGCACAAGTCCAGGTGCGATTTGGGCTCGAAATCAAACACCGGTTTCGAGCCCCACACTCGCACCACCTGGTTGTCGGCTGATCCGCGGCCCACAGGCACGCTCTCGTGCGGCAGATTCGGCACCCGCAGCAACAGTTGGTCGCGAGCCGACTCGACCTCGGCCACCTGCCGGTCCAGTGCAGCAATCTGATCCCCAATTTGGCGGACCTCGGCCTTCATGGCCTCCGCTTCGCTCGTCTGTTTCTGGGCCAACAAGACCCCGATGGTCTTGGACTTGCGGTTCCGCTCCGCTTTCAGTTGCTCGACTTGATTGAGCAACTGGCGCCGGCGCTCGTCCAAGGCCAACACTTCAGCAATCCGTTGTTCATCCCCGGTGCCGCGACTGGCTAATCGCTGTGTCACCCGCTCGGTGCAGTCGCGTACGAGTTTGAGGTCCAGCATCGCCGCAGTATCAAGAGGCCAGCGCCCCCGAGCAAGAGCGAAGCCCGTCAAACCACCCCCTAGCACTTGGGGCTTGGCAGCAGCCCTGCAGAGCCGCCGGCCCAGGCAGCTTGCCCTCCCCTGCCCTGCGGAGCTGCCGCTCTCCGACGTGTGCTCGCCAAGATCGTCTCTGCGTTAGGCAAAACTTGCAGCCGGCTCCTGAAGGCCAGTTGGCCAAATGTGCTGGCTTGATGCTGCAGGAGGCATTGCCCCAGCACTAATCCGGCAAAGGCCGGCCTTTGGTCTCAGGCGCAAACCAGATCAACACCATCCCGACCACATAAATCAAGGTCACTACTGCACCTGCTCGGGCGTAACTGCCGCCGAAGCTGGCCACAAGTTGGCCTTGCGTCAGCGCGCCAATAGCCGCAAACACCCGCCCGAAATTGTAGCTGATCCCCTGCCCTGTTGCGCGCACCTGAGTTGGAAACAGCTCCGGCAAATAAAGCGGGAACCACCCGTAAAACGACGCTGTGGTCAAACTCATCACAAAGCTCCAAACCAAAAAAGCCAGCCCATACTCAGTCACCGTCCGAAACATCGCACCGCAGACACCCAGCGACGCCAAACACAACAGGAAGTAAGCCGGCCGCCGGCCCAACCGGGCGCCCAGCAAGGGTGCTAGTAACGTGCCTACAATAGCGCCCAGGCCCTGAGTGATTTGGACGTTGGCTGTGGCTTGGCTGGCCTGGTCCTTGATCTGCCGGTCGGTCAGGACCTCTGCAGTTGGTAGTGGTGCACGCAGCGTTCCCTGCCCTCCCCTGCCCTGCTGCGCCGGGTCCGCCTGGAGCCGATGCACACGTTGGTCGGACACCAGTTGATTGGCCCACAACGGCAACCATTGCACCGACCCCCACGTGCCGATCAGGGCCACCGATGCAAACACAATCGCCAGCACGCTGCGGCTCCGCAACCCGGGCGCAAACACCTCACGCAGCGGCCGGCTCGGCCCAGCTTTGACCGAGGCCTGCCAACGGGCCGATTCCGGCACGCACAGCACAATGAACACCACTAACAGCGCTGGTAACGCCGCCACCAACATCATCCATCGCCACGCCTCCGGCGTGACCCGATGGCACCGCGCCGTCACCCCAACCAACAAGAACCCTACGTTGGCTGCCGCACCCATGGCTCCAGCCAGCATCGGGCGCCACCGCTCAGGCCAGCATTCCATCACCAACGCCACCCCCAACGACCATTGCCCACCCATCCCTAACGCTGAGAGGAACCGCACCAGCCCCAAGTGCGCCGGATGCTGGGCAAAATACGCCAGGCCCGTCACCACTGAATAGGTCAAGATACTCAGCGCCATGGCCTTGACCCGACCGATGCGGTCCCCCAGCCAACCGAACACCAACCCGCCCAGCGCTGCGCCGACCAAAAAACACGCTGTAATCACCCCCATCCACTGCCCAATGGCGCTGTCCCCTGCCCCACTGAGCAGATCCTTTAACGCCGGCCGCGCTACTACTGGAAACAACCCGATCTCATACCCGTCAAATAACCAACCCAAGAAAGCCGCCGCTAACACCCGCCAGTGCTCCGAACCGATCCGGATAGCGCCGTCAACAGCCGCTCCAGAACCACTCATGATGGACCGTTATAAACCCGTCGATCGGCGGGGCGCAACGCTGAGCCTCAAACGTGCATCTTTAAGACGCCTCCGCTGGCCAAAAGCAGGCGCCGCTCCCCTGCCCTGCCCTGGCTCGCATGCACCAGTCTAGTCCCCACTGGATCCACCGCCCTACCCTGTGCGACCCATCCACCACCGGGGGCTGATTGACACCTTTTCTTCCTGAGGCCCGACGGCTACGCCATTACCCCGCAGGCTCTCTGTAGCCGCCGACGTGAGCCGGCGGATTGATTCGCCAGGTCCGCTGGGTCCGCCGCCTTACGCCGGCGGCTACGCCATCGCCCAAGTCACTCCTCGTAGCCGCCGACATGACTCACCGGAAGGCAAAACAACGAGACACACCCGTCCCGCTGCAATCTGGTCTTTCCAACTGGACAGACCGTCTGGCCATCCAATACACCTTCCCCAATGATGCACGGAATGCATCAAGGCTCGTGCCCTGCCCGACCGATCAGGACTGCCGTGTTGGTGTTGCTTGCGGTGCTGTCCACGGCAGCCGGCTCTTCTGCCCAAGAGCAGGTTTACGTCGTGCAGAAGAATGACACCCTCTCAGGCATTGCCCGCCAGCACGGCCTCAGCACCTCAGACTTGGCCCGCTACAACGGCTTGTCTCGCCAAACCCACATTTACCCTGGGCAACGGCTGCTGATCCCTCCTAAGAACACAGCTAGTTTTCGGCTGGCGTTACCCCAGCCGGTCCGCACCGCTATCGACACCGCCAAGGTGCAACCCGGCCGCTGGCGTTACATTGTCATCCATCATAGCGGCACTGACGTCGGCTCGGTCAAATCCATGGACGCTTACCATCGTCAAGTGCGCCACATGGAGAATGGCTTGGCTTACCATTTTGTCATCGGGAACGGCCAGGGCATGGCCGATGGTGAAATTGCCGTAGGCCCTCGCTGGACCCAGCAGTTGGATGGGGGGCACTTGGCCACCGAAGCGCTCAACCACGTCAGCATCGGCATCTGTTTGGTGGGCAACTTCGACCACAAAAAGCCCACACGCAAACAGATGACCAGCCTCAAAGCGCTGGTGCTGGCGTTACTGGCCCGATGCGATCTGTCCCATGAAGCCGTCAAAACCCATCAGCAAATCAACCCTGTTTACACCCGCTGCCCAGGCCGGCATTTCCCAGCGGAATCGTTTCTGAAGGCGCTCAAACCCCGAGCTGCAGGTTGAGCAGGCGTCCATCCGCCTTGCCAACGGAGGCTGTAGGATGCGCGCCTGCGGCAGCGCCGCGTCGTGCCCAAGCAGCTCAACGCCAAGTGCGGGCTCCGAAACAGCGGGCGATAGGATCGCGAGCTCCCAGTCGGTTTGCCCTGCGGATCTGGCCTGGACAGCGGTGGGGCAATCGCTTGCGGCCCCGTAAGTCAGCAGAAGGCCACTCTGCACTACAGGTTGGCCTCGCGCCACCCGCTGAACAGGCGGATCGGTTTTCAAGACCGATCCCGAGGCTAAGAGATGAAATGACGCGCTCTATTTCCCCGGGACGGTGCTGATCTTACCCTGCTCTCGTAGCTGGTGGCTCTGGAGGCTGTTCGTGTTTGCGCTCTTGGCCCTTCTGCGGTGGGTTAACCCACGCCCCGGTCGCGCAACCGGCGCGATGTGGAGGGCAGCCAAGCCCAGAGTACTTACTCCGAAACCCGATGTAACCCCAAAGCCTCAATCGCTGAAATTCAAAAACGGCCATCCAATCGAAACCCACGACGGTGCCAAGACCAACAGAGTGCAGTGGTTTGGCTTTGATCCACCATCTCGGCTTGCAGGGGCTATTCCACATCGGCAGCCCCTGCCAGCAGGCCCGGCTGGCTTACCCTTTTGTGGGGTGTGGTGCGGCTAGGGGATGGCCATCCACAAGCTGAGCACTTGGCGATGCGCCGCGGGCAAGGGCAGACGGGCCAGTTGCCAGGCCGTCACCCAACGGGCGCTGGGCAGGCGGATGCAGGACCGTGAATTCAACCGCAGCGCATAGGCGTGAAGATCGATGCGTGAATTGGAGATGGTGTGCTGCACACGACCCAACGGAATCAAGGTTCCCCTGGCCCCGGCCAGACAGCTACGCAGAGTAAGGTGGGGACTTGTGTGTGGGGCGTTAACTTCAAGGTTTGGAAATTCCCATAGACCACCGTTGATCGCTTGGGCAGGGCGCTGCCGGAGCAAGAGTCGGCCTTGCGCATTGATCACGAACGCCAGCACATGACGGGCTTGGGTAGGCGCGCGGTGTCGTGGCCGAGGCAGCGCCAAAGCTTGCCCCGTGTGGAATGCGCGGCACCAACGGCGCAACGGGCAGGCCCCGCAGCGGGGTGTTCGAGCCGTACAGACGGTTGCACCCAGCTCCATCAGCGCTTGATTGAGCAAAGAACAGTTTCCGGCACAGCCGCGCGTCCGAGCGCTTGAATAGTGCGCTGGTTCAGATGCGGCCTGAGCTACCAACGCAGCAGCCCATTGCCACAGTCGGCCTCGAGTGCCCGCCCGAGCCGGGTCCGCCGAAAGCGCCAGTAATCGGATGAGCACGCGCGTGACGTTGCCGTCCAGCACTGGGGTCGGCTGGTTAAAGGCAATGCTGCAGATGGCCCCGGCGGTGTACCGCCCGATACCCGGCAGAGCCAGTAGGCGGTCGAACTGGCGAGGGAACCGACCGCCGTGTCGGGCGACCAGCAGCCGAGCCGTTCGATGGAGGTAACGGGCGCGTCGATAGTAACCCAGCCCTTCCCACAGCTTCAGTACCTGTTGCGGTGTGGCTCGGGCTAAGGCCCGTAAGGTCGGGAAGGTGCGCATCCAGCGGCGCCAATACGGCACCACGGTTTGGGCTTGGGTCTGCTGGAGCATCACTTCGGCCACCCACACCGCATAGGGGTCATGGCGCCGGCGCCAGGGCAACAGGCGGGCGTGTTGAGTAAACCAGCGCAACAACTGCCGCACTACCGCGGGGACCGGCAGCTCTGCGGCGTCGTAGCCAGCACGACGTTTCTGCGCTGGGCCGGGCGATTTAGAGGTTGGAGGGTTAGGCGCGCCGGAGGCCATCCTGCATTGGAGCTTGGCACGTCTCGGCCTTCGCTGCCGGTGTGTGCAGGGACTCGTTCGTCTCACCGGTTGGGCTGTTCTTCCAGCGCCAGGAGTCCGGCTTGGGCCGGTTTTTGGCGTTCCGTGTTTTGTTCTGCGATTGCCAGGGCTTGGTTCCATGCCTGCCGCTCCAAACTCGATGCGCGATGCGCCTCGTGGCGGTGTTGCGTGGGCGATTTTTCGCGCCTACCGCTACGCCTTGTTGACCAGTGTTTCGGGCCGGCTGACCCCGGCGTCGGCCAGCGCGATCGGGCGCGGACAGTAACATCGGGCAATAGCGCAGCCAACTTTGAACTGGCTGCCGGGTCTCCGGTAGCTCAACACTGGCGGAGTGCCGCCGTTAACATCGTATTCGTGCAAGCTCACCCCGGAGCAGGCGCAGCGGCTAGAGGCGGCCCTGCAAGCGCATGGGTTTCGGCCGCGTCAGGTGCCCTATGCCCAGTTTGCCGCTGAGAAGGAGGATGTGATGGTAGCGTTTTACGGCAGTGGCAAACTGTTGGTCCAAGGCAAGGGCACGCGGGACTTTGTCGAGTTCATTTTGGAGCCGGAGGTACTCCAGCAAGCGCGCCTGGGCTATGAGACGGTGTTGAACCCGGAGTTATTGGTGCCGCGGGTTGGGGTGGATGAGAGCGGCAAAGGCGACTTTTTCGGGCCACTGTGTGTGGCGGCGGTGTATGTGAACGAAGCGGTGGTGAAGGCCTGGCAAGGCGCAGGCATTCGGGATTCCAAACACATTGGCAGTGACCGACGGATCGCCGAACTGGCTCAGTTGATCCGGCGCACGCCCGGGTGTGTTAGCACCGTGGTACCTATCGGCAATGAAGCCTACAACCGGCTCTATGCACGGATGGGCGACCTGAACGCGATGTTAGCCTGGGCACACGCTCGGGCCATCGAGAATCTGTTAGCCCAGGCAGATCGGCTGAACCCGCCGCCGGTACGGGCTATCAGTGACCAATTCGCCGCCAACAAGGCTGTGCTGGCTCGGGCGCTGATGCCGTTGGGCCGACAGATCCAACTGGTGCAACGCACCCAGGCCGAGGAGGACCCGGCGGTGGCGGCCGCCTCGATTCTGGCACGACACGAATTTGTGCGGCGCCTGGCCCAGTTGGAGCAGCAGTGGGGCGTGAACCTGCCCAAAGGCGCTTCGGCTGCAGTCGATGCAGCCGCAGCCGAGTTTGTAGCTAAACACGGCCCAGACCAACTGGTCAAAGTGGCCAAACTGCACTTTCGCAATGCACGCCGCATCCTGGATCAGGGGCAGGCGCGCCCAACCCCCGATGCCTAGGCGCCTGGGTCTGCGCTGGCCTCGGAGGCTGACCTCGGGCAAGCTGTGGCCTCCATCGAGCAGACCGCCAGCAGACGCGTTCGAGACAGACAAGCGCGCACAAGTAGCCGGGCCGGAGGTCCGGTCAAGCGCCGTCGGTGAATAGTTCGGGCTTTGCAAGCATCTGATTTTGTGGCAGCCTGATCAATGCTGGGCGGCACCGGGCACTTTAGCCGCTTGGACTAGCCCCGGAGGCTGCCTGCTGCGTCCAGGCTGGGCGCAGCGCACAGTGGCAAGCACGCATGCGCATTGTCTGGACAGTGATCTTTGTGGTCGCGTTGGGCGCGGGCGGTTACCTGCTATGGCGGCACGCGCCCCGCCAGGTGGAAGAGCGGCGTGGGACGAATCGGCCCACGACCGCCACGGTTGAATACCGCGACATCGAATTTAACATCATTGTGGCCGGCGAGATCGCCCCGGCCGAGCAGGTCTCGGTGCGTCCCGAGATCAACGGCCGTATCGCCACCTTGGAAGTGGACATCGGCGACCGGGTCAAGAAGGGTCAGGTGCTCTTCACCCTCGACGACAAAGAGCTCCAGCAACAGCGGTCCTCCAGCCAAGTGGAAGTGGACCGGGCCCGGCTGCAACTGGAGCAGGCGCGGCGGGATTTTGCGCGAGCCGAGCAACTGTTCCGGGCTAATCTGCTGCCCTTGGAGACCTACGAGGCCAGTCGCACGAGCCTGGAGCTGGCCAGCAACGCGCTGCAACGGGCCGAACGGGAGTTGGCGCTGATCGAGGAGCGGCTGACGAAGACCAAGATTGTAGCGCCGTTTGATTGCACGGTGCTGACTCGGCCGGTGTCGGTCGGCCAAGCGGTGGCCGGCTCGGGCGGCATCAGTGGCGGCACGGAAGTGCTGGTGATTGCCGACCTGAACAACCTGATCATCAATGCCCACGTCAACCAGGCTGACGTGACGTATCTGAAACCGGGCATGACGGTGGAAGTGGCCATCGAAGCGGTGCCCGGTTTGAAGGTCATCGGTGAAGTGGAGCGGATCGCACCCCAAGCTACCCTGCGCAATAACATCAAAGGCTTTGCTACTCGGATTGCGCTGAAGAATGTCGATCCGCGCATCCAGCCTGGCATGACTGCCAATATCACGATCCCCGTGGCGCGGGCTGAGGGGGCGCTAGCTGTGCCGCTAGCCGCTGTGTTCACTGAACAGGGCGAACGGTTTGTTTTCGTGAAGCAGCCGGATGGGCAGTTCGAGAAACGCCCGGTGCAAATCGGCTTATCGGACTACTTTTATGCCGAGGTAGTCTCGGGCCTAGAAGAAGGCGAGGTGGTGGCGCTGGAGCCACCTCCGGGCGTCAGCTTGGGCAGCGTGCGAGCTGAATTAGCCGGCAGCGGCAGGGCGGGCGGGCCATCCGAGCGAATGCGCAACGGCAAGGCCGGTGAACGGCGCAGTTCGGGATCACTCGGCGGTCCGCGGGGCTCTGGCTCAGGGGAGGGCACACCGCGCGGGCTGCGACCCCGGGGCCCGGCAAGCTGAGGTCGGGCGTGGGTAAGAGGGCCATGCAGAGCGACAGCTCACACCCCAACCACCTCAGTCGGAGCAGCGCGCCCCATCCGGCGCAGGCGAGGGGGCAGCAGCGATGCATGGAATGCCTCCCAGCCCCTGCTGCGGGGACGATGCGGGTGAGGCTGGGCCGGGTGCCGAGGCTGTGGATTTGGGGCTGTGGCGGCTGCCAGCCGGCCTAAGAGAGGTCAAGCCCATGCCACTGATTGAAGTCCGACATGTCACCAAGATTTACCAATTGGGCGGGGAGCAAATCCGCGCCTTGGACGACGTATCGCTGGATATCGAGGAGGGCGAGTTTATCTCCATCATCGGGCCATCTGGCAGTGGGAAATCGACCCTGATGCACATCTTGGGCTGTTTGGACACGCCGACCTCCGGCACGGTGAAGCTGGACGGGGTCGAAATCCAAAATGCCTCCCCTCGGCAGCTAGCCGCCATCCGGAGCCGGAAGGTAGGTTTTGTGTTTCAGTTTTTCAATTTGCTGCCCAAGCTGAACGTGTTCCAGAACGTCGAGTTGCCCATGGTCTATAGCGGTGTGCCGGCCCGCGAGCGCCGCCAGCGCGTGATGGATGCACTCAAACAGGTAGGTATGGAACACCGTGCCCGGCATCGGCCCTCGCAACTGTCCGGCGGACAACAGCAACGCACCGCCATCGCACGCGCCTTGGTCAACAACCCCCGGATCATCTTTGCCGATGAACCCACGGGTAACCTGGATTCGCACACCGGCGAGATGATCTTGGAACTGTTCTGCCAACTCAACCGCCAGGGCCGGACCATTGTGATTGTAACCCACGACCCCGAGATCGCAGCAGTCACACCGCGTCGGATTGAAATCCGGGACGGTAAAATCGCCGGGACCCTTGATCCGACTCTGGCCGGGTTGAGTTCAAGCGGTCAGCCTGCCCGACCGTCTGTGCCCGTGGGCTCCAGTGCAACAGCGCCAAGCCAAAGCAGCAGCTAAGTTTGAGGTGAGGCAGTGGACCTGCGCAGTGCCATCGCTCTGGGTTTCAAGGAGATCTGGGCTCACAAGTTCAGGTCTCTGCTCACCATGCTGGGCATCATTTTGGGTGCGTCCAGCCTGGTGGCCATGTCGGCTCTCGTCAAAGGCATGGAAAACGGCATGCGCGAGGCCCTGGCAGCCATCGGCGGCCTCCAGAAAATCCGCGTCCAGGCGACCGATGAACTGCCCATTTGGCAACGGCACTTGGCTGATCAAGCCCCGGGCCTAACCCTGCACGATGTGTGGGCCCTCAAAGCCAGCGCGCCCTTGGTGACCAAAGTCACCCCCAGCATCGAGCTGTTCGGGTTCCGCGATTGGGAACGGACCGTCATTACCTACGGCAGCAAGTCGGTTCGCCCCTTTGTCTTTGCGGGCACCTGGCCTGAGGCGCTGGAATTGAACGAGCATGTGGTGGCCCACGGTCGCATGTTCAACGAGATCGATGACGCCGAAGCTCGAAACGTGTGCGTCATCGGCACCGGCATCCGAGACGAGCTGTTCGGCGCCCCGGAGGAGGTGGGGCGCGAAATTATCCCCATCGGTGAAGTAGTCCGCATCCGCGGCCAGCCCTTCACCATCATTGGGATGTTCCAACATTATGAAAGCGAGCAGGCCCGGCGCGAACGCCAACTGCGCCAACCGACGCCTCAGCCGCAGGAGACCGGCCCCAAACGGAGCCGCGGTTGGGGCGGAAGCCGAGGTGGGGGACATTTTGTGTTTCGGCTGAAGAACTACACGGTCTATATCCCGCTGAACACGATGCTGTTGAAGTTCCGGGCTGTGACCGGCACCAATGCGGTGGCCGATCAGCGGTTGACTAACCTGCAGATGAAAATCGCTGACCTGGACCTTTTGGAGCCAGCTTTGCAGCAGACCCGCAACGTGCTGCTGATGACCCACAAGGGGATCGAGGATTTCAGCCTGATCACCCAGGAGGAGTGGGCTGACGAGATCGCGACCCAGATCCGCAACGCTCGGTTGAACCGCGGCATCATCGCAGGCATCTGCCTCATCGTAGGCGGCATCGGGATCATGAACATCATGCTGGCCAGCATCTCGGAACGGGTGCGGGAGATCGGCATCCGCAAAGCTGTCGGCGCCACCACCACCGCCATCTTCACCCAGATCCTGATCGAGAGCTTGGTGATTGCTGTAGTGGGTGGGGTGGCTGGGTTAGTCGCCTCCTATGGGTTGGTGCAGCTCATTGCCATCATCACCCCCAGCGATAACGCGCCGGTCATCACGGCCCTATCGATGGTTGTCGCGTTTGCTTTCAGCGCCGGCACCGGCCTGTTGGCCGGTGTGTTTCCCGCGTTGAAAGCCGCGCGCTTGGACCCCATCGAAGCCCTGCGCTATGAGTAACCGACAGGTCCAGCCCCTTCCTTGGTCCGAGGTGAATTTGGCGGCGGCTCAGGCCCGCCGGCTCGCTCCACAGGGCAACGGGTTCGATCTGACCAAATTGGCGCTGGGGAGTTGCGCCTGACCGCCGGGCTATGACACTGAGCAACGCGCTGCTAGTCGGCCTGAAATACATCTGGGCGCACAAGTTCCGCTCCCTGTTAACCATGCTGGGGATCGTGCTGGGTGTGGCCAGCTTGGTGGCCATGGCTGCCATCGTTAAAGGCATGGAAAACGGCCTCAAAGAAGCCCTCATCGCCATGGGCGGCTTGGACAAAGTGCTCACCCGCGAGGAAGACGTGCCTCCCCACCAGGAACACCTCAAAGACCAAGCCCCGGGCCGCACCTTACGCGATGTGTATGCGCTGCTGCACAGTGCGCCGCTGCTGCGGGTGGTCTCACCCGAGATGGCGCTCAGCTATTGCGTGGTGACCCGCGCCGGCAAGACCGCTCGACCCTCTGAATGCGTCGGCGTATGGCCGGCTGTGCTGGAGATGAACCTTTACGAAGTCGAGCATGGCCGGTTCTTTACTGACTTGGACGAGGAACTGGCGCGCCCGGTCTGCGTCATCGGCACCGGTATCCGCGACGAACTGTGGGGTAGCCCGGAAGAGACCGGCGAGCCCATCGTCCCCTTGGGCCAGGTCATCCAAATCAATGGCCAGGCCTTCACCGTGGTGGGTATGTTTAAACACTACGAAAGTGAGGCAGCCCGACGCGCGCGTGAGGCGGCCAAGAAAGCGCCCAACCGCAATAACCAAGAAAACTCAGGGCCAGTGCGCCAACGCGGGTTCAGGTCCAAGTATTGGGACGCGTTCTGGCGCAAAAACAACGTGGTCTATATGCCCCTGAAAACCATGTGGGTCCGATTTCGTGCAGCTCAAGTGGGTACGCCAGACCCCAAGCTGACCGACATCGACCTGAAAGTGGCTCGACTGGATTTGCTGGAGCCAGCGCTTCAACAAGCCCGCAACGTGCTGATGGTGACCCATCGGGGCATCGAGGATTTCTCGTTCCGCACGCAGGAGAACGCGGTGGAGGACATCAACAAGCGCATTCGCAACGCCCGGCTCAGTGGAGGCATTATAGCCGGGTTGAGCTTGCTGGTGGGCGGTATTGGCATCATGAACATCATGCTGGCCAGCATCAACGAACGCATCCGCGAAATCGGTCTGTGCAAGGCTATAGGCGCCACCGGCTGGGCCATCTTCTACCAAGTCATGGTCGAAAGCGTGGTGTTGGCTGCGTTGGGCGCTTTGGCTGGGCTGGCTGCGGCGTTTGCTCTGGTACAACTGCTCAGTGCCCTGACCATCCACGGGGCCACGGCCACCTACACCCGCGAAGCCGCCGCCAGTGCCCCGGTCATTACCATCGAAGCCATGCTGGTGGCCGTGGCGTTCAGCACGTTGGTGGGCGTGTTGGCCGGTCTGTTCCCGGCTTTCAAGGCCGCGAAGCTGGACCCAATTCAAGCCTTGCGATACGAATAGAGCTGTCGGGCTCCCGCGCCTTGTGCACTTGGCCCCCGCCTCGGCCTTCTAAACGCACCACGCTCTGGGCCGCCTTGTCTCCGGTAGATCCCAGTTCATTGCTCTCCGCCGGCTTTCGCCGGCGGCTACTGGCCAGCCATCGGTAGCCGCCGCCGTCAGGCGGCGGACCAAGCCCCAAGCTGGTAGCCACCGCGGTAACGCGGTGGATTGTGGACCAAGGGTGCGCTTATCCGCCGGCTTTCGCCGGCGGCTACTGGCCAGCCATCGGTAGCCGCCGCCGTCAGGCGGCGGACCAAGCCCCAAGCTGGTAGCCACCGCGGTTACGCGGTGGATTGAGGGCCAAGGGTAGGCTTATCCGCCGGCTTTCGCCGGCGGCTACCTTGGGCCAGGGACTGGGAGCCGGCGATACTTGCCTCCTGGGGCAGGGCCCAGCGCTTATCCGCGGCGGCCGCGCAGACAAATACTCTACCGGACCAGCAGATTAGGAAAGCTACGCTGTGCCCCGCACACCACCCGGCAATGAAGTGAGGTGCTCCCCTTTCGTGTGGGTGCCTTGGATTTGTGCTTGTGTGCAGGTTAGATTTGGCCTATAGGTAAATAAAGCAAAGGCGTTGGGTCATGCGGCAGCACGCAGAGTTTTTACGATCGCGCAGCAGGGTTGAGCGCCCGACGCAGGTCTAAAACCCGCAGGCCAAAGTGTATGCCGCCCAATCGATTCACTGGCGCCCAGGTGCAAGTGAGGGTTCGGCGCGGGTTCCCCCGTTCTCAGACAGCCACTGGGCCTTGATGGCAGCGCGGCTTGGATGGTGGCTCGGGCCGCGGCCGCGGCAGCTCGCATGTTGCACGAGGCCCACCTACCTTGGTGACCACTCCATTCGGCCAAGTTCGCGCGTTGCCAAGTTGCCAACCAGCAAACCTGCCCGCTGTGGGGCCGACTATCAGGTGACGGCTGGTGGCGTAGCTCAACAAACGCTGCCTGCAGGCCGGTCGGCTCTTGCGGCCTGCCGAAATCACACCTGCTGCTCCGCCCAGCCACCAAACCGCAGAAGACCCGAAATACGCGAAGCAGCCTCGGGGGTTGCTAACTCTGCGCTCTTTGCGTTTCTGGGGTTTCTGAGCATGAGCGTTTTTTTGCAAAAGACTCCAGCCAAAGAGCCACGTGCAAGCCTGAGGGACTTAACCCGACTGGACTCACCGAAGGAAACAAAGAACACCGAGGGTCTGGCTTGGTTGTTCGAGCCTGGGGACCCCACAGCGGCAGACGGCCGGCGCACTCCACACCCTTCGCGTCTGGGCAAGCCCCAACCGTTGCGCCGCAGCGCTTGGAGTGCGGCCACTTGCCTACCCAGGGCGGCCCTCCGCTTGCCTTTGGGCTGGCCCGTTGCAGCACCGTTGCGGCTGCTCCGTCCTCCGTCTTCAGTCCTCGGCCTTCGGGCATCGCGACTCCAAGCCCCATGCCCCATGCTCGATGCCCCACGCCTCTTAGTTCCAAGCCGGCTCAACGCCGTTAACCTGAACTGAACCTTACCTTGCTATGAACTCGAAAAGTCAAATTCCTACACTGCGTGTCAAAGCCTGCACCTATCGGCTTGGCCTTGTTGCGGTGTTGCTGCTGCTTCCGAAGGCCAAGCTATTGGCCCAGTGGCCCACAGCCGATGACTTCAACCCCCGGGCAAATAACTGGGTCTACGTTGTGGCGTTGCAGCCAGACGGCAAGATTCTGGTGGGCGGCAGCTTCACCACCATCGGCGGTCAGAGCCGGTCCTGCTTGGCCCGGCTCAACCCAGATGGTACGGTGGACCCGGAATTTAACCCTGGTGCCTCAGGAGGTCCTCTGCCGCAGGTGTTCTGCCTAGCGGTGCAGCCGGACGGCAAAATTCTGGTGGGCGGCATGTTCGACAATCTGGGCGGGCAGAGTCGGACCAACCTGGGACGGCTGAATCCCGACGGCACAGTTGATCTCACTGCGCTGTTCGACACCGGGCCGACCGACCGGGTGGACTGCTTGGCCTTTCAAAGCGACGGCCGGATCTTGGTGGGAGGCGAGTTCAGTGTCCTGGCCGGCGCGAGCATCTCTCGGATTGCGCGGTTGAACACCGACAGCACCGTCGATCTTGGCTTTAATCCGGGAGCAGATCAGAGGCCGTATTCCATCGTGGTGCAGCCGGACGGCAAGATTGTGGTGGGCGGACGGTTCACCACGCTGGCCGGGCAGACCCGCTCCTACATCGGTCGGCTCAATCCAGACGGTAGCCTGGACAGCAGCTTTGATCCGGGCGCTGATGCCATCGTGCGGTGTATTGCGTTGCAGCCAGACGGCAAGATTCTGGTGGGCGGCGAGTTTGGCGTCTTGGCAGGCCAGAGCCGGCAACGGATCGGCCGGCTCAACCCCGATGGCTCTCTGGACGAGAGCTTCAACCCGGGTGCGGATAGGACGGTTTACTGCTTTGCGTTACAGTCGGATGGAAAGATCCTGGTGGGCGGAGCGTTCACCAATCTGGCTGGTCAGAATTGCCCCGGGCTCGGCCGACTTAACCCAGACGGGACACTGGACCCTGACTTCAACCCGGGTGCCGACGGCGCCGTGTTTTCTCTCGCGTTACAGTCGGACGGGAAGGTGGTGGTGGGCGGCGTGTTCAAGACCCTGGCTGGTCAAAGCCGGACCAACATCGGCCGGCTGCACAACACGGCACTGGCCACCGACTCTCTCACGTTTGATGCCTGGAGCATCACGTGGCTGCGGGGCGGTACCTGCCCAGAGTTGTGCCAGGCAACCTTCGAGGTTTATAGCCAGGAAGGCAACCTTATATTCAGGGGCAAGGGCACTCGGATGCCCGGCGGCTGGCGGTTAGCCGACCTATCGTTGGCAGCCAATATCAGAGTGCGTGCCTGGGGCTACACCAGCGGGGGCCAATACCACGGGTCGGCCTGGTTCACAGAGCAGTGGGCTGGCTTGCCGTATCTGGTCCGGCACCCAGAGAGCCGGACCGAGCTCTACGGCTCTGCGGCCAGATTCTCAGCATCGGCCAAGAGCGGCACGGCCCTCAGCTATCAATGGTTCAAGGACGGTGTGCCGTTGCAGGACGGAGACAGGGTCTCTGGCGCAGTCACGTCCACCTTAACGCTGAGCAATCTGGCAGGCGCTGACGCCGGTCGTTACTGGGTTGTGGCCAGCAATCAGTGGGGGAGTGTGACCAGTCGCATAGCCCTGCTGACGGTGGCGGACCCGTGGATGAGCCGCCACCCGCAGAGCACTAATCGAAATGTTGGGGACAGTGTGACGCTTACCGTCACAGCAGTGGGGACCGAGCCGCTGAGCTATCAGTGGTATCACGACGGAAGCGTGATCCAAGGTGCCACCGCGTCCAACCTTACGCTCACCAATCTACAGGGCGGCGATATAGGGCGTTACTGGGTGGTTGTAACCAACCTGTATGGCGCTGCGACGAGTGCCGTCGCACTGCTGGCCGTGAACGTAGTGACGGCGGACCCAGGCTTCGATCCAGGCGCCGACGGAGAGGTCCATGTGCTTGCGCTGCAATCCGACGATAAGATTTTGGTGGGTGGCTCATTCCGCTTTGTGCACGGCTGGGATTTGCCGGGCCTCGCCCGCCTTGCCCCCGATGGCACCGTTGATGCGAGCATAGATCTTGGGGAGTATAATACGAGCATCAGCTCCGTCGCGGTGCAGCGGGATGGGAAGATTGTGGTAGGCGGCACCTTCAATAGCTTGGGCGGGCAAAGCCGTAGCAACATCGCCCGCTTGAACCCCGACGGGACCTTGGACCCCGGCTTCAGTCCTGGAGCAGACAGGTCGGTCACGTGCTTGGCCCTACAACCAGACGGCAGGATTCTGGTCGGTGGGAGTTTTACCAATCTTGCGGGGCAGAGGTGCTTGCGGATCGGACGATTGAACCCGGACGGCACAATTGACCCCAGCTTTCAGTCGAGTGCCGACGATATACCCTCCTGCATAGTAGTGCAGCCGGACGGGAAGATATTAGTCGGCGGATGGTTTGGCACTTTGGCGGGCCAGCCCCTGTATTGTCTAGGTCGGCTCAACCCCGATGGCAGCCTTGACGGTAGCTTCAACCCCAGACCCAGCGGTCGAGTGCGCTCCTTAGCGTTGCAGTCGGACGGAAAGATTTTGGTAGGTGGGCAGTTCACCACCTTGGCGGGCAAGGACTGCGCGCGGATTGGGCGACTTAACCCCGACGGGACGCTTGACCCGAGCTTCAATCCGGGTGCATCTGGCGCCATATTTTCTCTAGCAGTGCAGTCAGACGGGAAGATTCTAGTGGGCGGTCTATTCACTATCTTGGGGGGTGAGAGTCGGTCCAACATTGCACGGCTTTTCCCAGACGGCACTGTCGATCTAAGCTTCAACCCCGGTGCAAATCGCACGGTGAACGGGATAGCGTTGCAACCTGACGGGAGCATCCTGGTCGGTGGCGCGTTTACTGTCCTAGCTGGTCAGAGCCGCCAGCGCATTGGCCGCTTGAACAACACCGAGCCGGCCACTGAGTCGCTGAGTTTTGATGGCTCGAGCATCACGTGGCTACGCGGCGGAACTAGCCCGGAGGTGTGGCGCACTAGCTTTGACTTCTCAACCAACGGCACCGATTGGGTCAGCTTAGGCCAAGGCACGCGCATCCCCGGAGGCTGGCGATTGACCGGGGTCGGGTTGCCCGCCAACGGGTTTATCCGGGCCCGGGGCTATGTGTGTGCTGGAGATGGAGCAGACTGGTTTGTCGAGTCGGTAGCGCCGGCCACTGCTTCGATCCGGGTCAGCCTCGTGCGCGACGGCGCAGAGGTTGTGCTGAGCTGGACGGGCGGGCGCGGACCTTATCAGGTGCAGCAAAACACCGACTTGGGCAACCCGAACGGCTGGACCGACCTGGGCGAGCCGGTGCTGACCAACTGGATTGTCCTGCCCATCCGCTCCGGCAATCTGTTCCTGCGCGTGCGCGGGCAGTAGAGCGTGGGGCATCGAGCTTGGGGCATGGGGCATGGAGGTGGAGGCTGGAAACTGGAAGCTCGGGGATGTGGTTTCGGCGGGCCGCCGAAACCGACCGGCCAGCGGCCGGTGGTCCCCAACGAGCTTCGGGTGTGCAACTGACGATCGGCGAGACCGCAGGTGCAATGAACGGTCTGCGGATTGCCAATCCGCGACACAGCAGGCTACCGGCCTGCGCTACCGGCGGTTGGGTGGCATCGCCCGTGCACGGCAGCGGGCGCCGACGCAATCTAGAAAAACCGCTGGGACGCCAAGAGCGCAGAGATAGGCAGCCTTGGGATTTTTTGGTAGTTCGCGTATTTAGCGGTTTGATGCTTGGGCGGAGCCCGAGTTTGAAACACGGAGCTCGGAGTTGGGGTGGGATTCGGGATTTGAGATCGGGGGATTCCAAATTGGAGGTCAGCGGTTTGAGCGGGCCGCCTGCGAGCCGGCAGGCAGGCCGAAACCGACCGGCCAGCGGCCGGTGGTCCCCATGGGCTGTGTGGCCGAAAGCCAAGCCGCCGCAGTCTGGTGGCTATGGCACGGCTACAGCCCGCGGTTGTGTGTTCCTTGGGGATTTTGGTCCTTCAAGCCTTTGAATTTGTTTGCGATTTCGGATTTCGTGGTCCGGATTTGGCGGCTGACACCGTGCCCGCGCAGGTAGCCACGCTCCAATTCAAGAACCGCACCGGCGGGGCGGGGTGGCGGTAGCCCAGGGCAAGCGCAGCGCCGCTGTGGGTGGGCAGCGCCCCCAGTTTTATCCCCAAACATCCTCCGAAGCCTGGGCCCTCACCTCACCCGGTCGTCTCCGGTCCCCTTAGGAGGGCAGAGGGTGATGCAACTGGGCGCCGGATGCCGATGGTCCCTGGACGCGATGGTGGTAGAGCGCGTTGCGGTGCGAAGCGCTGCTGGCCGCAGCGCGACCAGCACCACCATCTTGCGGCGAGTGTTTGCAGTGCGTCCGGTGAGGTGCTGAGCCGCGGCCGCCTGAGCGATTTACCCCAGTTTTTCGGGGTTAGGGAGTCTGAGGGCCTGAAGGGCTTGGAGGAAATCGTGGGGTAAAGGCGCCTCGAATGTCATGGTCTGGCCGGTGTGGGGATGAGTCAGGGTCAGTTCCAAGGCGTGGAGCAACAGCCGTGGCGGTTGGTAGCCGGTTAGTTCGGTCAGGCGCCGATTTTGCCGTGCGCCGTAGGTGCGGTCGCCCACGATGGGATAGCCCAGGTGCTGGAAATGGACGCGGATTTGGTGGGTGCGCCCGGTGTGGATGGTGGCTTGGAGGTAGGTAGCGGCGTGAAGGTGTTGGAGCACGCGGTAACTGGTCCAAGCGTCACGGCCTTCGCCGTATCCCACGGCCATACGTTTGCGGTGAGTGGGATGGCGGGCGATGGGAGCGTGAATCTCGCCGGTGGCGTGCGGCACTTGGCCACAGACCACGGCGTGATAGAGCTTATGCACGGTGCGGGCGGCGAACTGGGCTGACAAAGCCAAATGGGTCGAGTCGTCCTTGGCCACTACCAAGCAGCCCGAGGTTTCTCGATCCAGCCGATGCACAATGCCAGGCCGCGCTACGCCCGCAATGCCGCTAAGCTGACCGTGGCAGTGCTGAAGCAGGGCGTTGACCAGCGTATGTTCTTCGTGCCCGACGGATGGGTGCACGACCATGCCGGCTGGTTTGTTGAGCACCAGCAAATGCTCGTCTTCGTAAAGGATATCCAGCGGGATCGGCTCCGGCTGGGCGTGGGCCGGTTTAGGTTCGGGCCAATGCACCGTGACCAGCTCGCCAGCGCGGGGTCGGTGAGTGGGTTTAACGACCTGACCATTGACGGTGATATGGCCCGTTTCGATCAGCCGTCTGAGCGTAGTGCGTGACACCGCTGGGTAGCGGGAGTGGAGAAAGGTATCCAGCCGCACCAAGGGCAGGGATTGTTCGATGCGGAAGGATTCAGTCCGAGGATCCATCAGCCGCCGGGTCTGAACTTGATCGAACCGCTGCGGCAGGGCCGGTTCAAACGGTGGCTGCTCAGCCGCCCGGCCGCGCTGGTTGGGGTTGCCTGGATTCGGCCTGCCAAGACAACCACAACAACAAGCCGACCCCGATGCAGATGGCCGTATCAGCTAGGTTGAACGCGGGGAACCCGGCCTCGACCCCATCGCGGCGGATGACGTAGAAGTAGAGGAAATCGGTGACGTGGTTGTGCGTGAGCCGGTCCAGCAAGTTGCCCACAATACCGCCAAAGATCAGGCCCAGGGCCAGTTGGCCACCCAAGGTGTGGATGTCGAAGTGGTGCCGGGTCAGAAACAGGATGAGCAACGCTGCCAAGGCTACGAACGCCAAGGTGACATTGTTACCGCGGAACAAGCTCCAAGCTGCGCCGGTGTTGCCCCAGTGCACCAGCTTGAAGAAGCCGTCGATGACCGGCTTTTCCTGGCCAAAGCCCAAATGAGCTCGCACCAGCAGCTTGGTGGCTTGGTCTAGCGCCAACACCACCAACGCCAGCAGGCCAATGCGCCAATTGGGGTTGCCACGCATAGGGCAACGCAACCGGCCTGTCGGTCAGCCCGTGCTCGGCCTGCTGAACCTCGAGCTCAGCGGGCCGTAGCTGCTGGGGATGGAGGCTGCCCAGTTCAAGCCAGTAATGGGTTGGCTCCTGCGGCGGCCGCCTCAGGCGGCGGCTGCTGCTGGACCGGTTCTGCAGGTTGCGCCGGTTGAGGCGTTTCTTCTTCGTGGATTTCGACTAAGGGCTTAATCCGGGCGCGGCGGTGCGGCAGGAACCCGGTGCCAGCCGGGATGATGTGGCCCATGATCACATTTTCCTTGAAGCCCTTGAGGTAATCGACCTTGCCCATGGTCGCGGCCTCGGTCAGCACCCGAGTGGTGTCTTGGAACGAGGCGGCACTCAAGAAGCTGTCGGTCTCGAGACTGGCCTTGGTGATGCCCAACAGCACCGGTTGAGCCTCAGCGGGTTTGCCGCCCATGCGTTCGACACGCTGGTTTTCCTCTTCGAACTCGATCTTATCCACCTGTTCGCCCCAGAGGAACCGGGTATCGCCAGGCTCGGTGATCCGGACTTTACGGAGCATTTGGCGGATAATGATTTCGATGTGCTTATCGTTGATGGTGACGCCCTGGAGCCGATAGACCTGTTGGATCTCATTGACCAAGTGCGCCTGCAACTCTTGCGGGCCGCAAATCTCGAGGATTTGGTGCGGGTCAATGGGGCCTTCGGTCAGTTGCTGGCCTTTTCGGACGTAATCGCCCTTGAAGACGATGACGTGTTTGCCGATGGGGATGAGGTGGTTCTCCGTCGCACCGGTCTGGGGATCGCGAACGATAATGCAACGTTTGCCCCGGACGGTAGGCCCGAAGTCCACGATCCCATCGATCTTGGCAATCTCGGCGGCGTCTTTGGGGTGACGCGCTTCGAATAGTTCGGCCACCCGGGGCAAGCCGCCGGTGATATCCTTGGTTTTGGCCTGCTTGCGGGGCGTCTTGGCTAACAGGCTGCCCGCCACGATCCGGTCGCCCTCATCGACCACCAGGTGTGCCCCCGAGGGGATAGGATAGCTGGCGACCGGCTCGTTCTTCTCATCCAACACCACGATTTGCGGGTGGAGGTCTTCCTTGTGCTCGATGATGACCATGGCTTCCTGGCCGGTCAACTGATCGGTCTCATGCTTCATGGTGACACCTTCGATGATGTCCACGAAGCGGACTTTGCCAGCCTTTTCGGAGATGATGGGCACGTTGTGCGGGTCCCACTGGACCAGGGTGTCGCCTTTCTTGACCCGGCCACCATCGGGCACAGAGATGACGGCACCGATCACGACTGGATGGTTCTCCAGTTCGCGCCCGTCCTCGGCCACCACGGACACAGAACCGTTTTTGTTCAGGACGATGTGGTTGCCGTCCTGCAGTTCGACACAACGCAGGTCGTTGTAGCGCACCATCCCGTCGTGTTTGGGCTTGATGACCGGCTGCTTAAAGGTGCCCGCAGCCACACCCCCGATGTGGAACGTGCGCATGGTCAACTGCGTGCCCGGTTCACCGATGGACTGAGCGGCGATGATGCCCACCGCCTCACCCGGTTTAACGGTGGTCCCGGTGGCCAAGTTACGGCCGTAGCATTTCACACAGACCCCATCTTTGGTCTCGCAGGTGAGCACGGAACGGATCTTGACCCGCTCGATCCCGGCGACCTCAATCTTGCGGGCTTTGTCCTCGTCAATTTCTTCGTTGGCCTGCACCAGCCGCTTGTGCGGATCGCTGGGATCGATGATATCGTCGGCAGCGAATCGACCGATAATCCGCTCGCTGAGTTTGACCACCTCATCTTCGCCTTCATAGACCGACTGCACCCAGATGCCGTTGGTGGTGCCGCAGTCCTCTTCTTGGACGATGACGTCTTGGGCTACGTCCACCAACTTCCGGGTCAGGTAACCGGAGTCGGCTGTCTTGAGGGCTGTGTCGGCCAAACCTTTGCGGGCCCCGTGGGTGGAGATGAAGTACTCCAAGACCGAGAGGCCCTCGCGGAAGTTGGACAGGATGGGCCGTTCGATGATGGAGCCATCGGGCTTGGCCATCAAGCCACGCATGCCGGCCAATTGACGGACCTGTTGCCGGTTGCCTCGGGCGCCGGAATCGACCATCAGATAGATGGGGTTGTATTCCTTCTTGCGCCGACCGTGTTCGTCCAGGTTCTCCTCCAAGGTCTTGAACATGGCATTGGAGATCTGGTCAGCGCAATGAGTCCAGATATCGATGATCTTGTTGTACCGCTCGCCTGGGGTGATGACGCCGCGACGGTATTGGCGTTCGACCTCGGCAATCTCCTTCTGGGCACGCTGGATCTGCTCGTCCTTTTCCTTCGGCACGATCATGTCGTCAATACCGATCGAGCAACCGGACCGCGTGGCCTCGCGGAAGCCCACTTCCTTGAGTTTATCGAGGGTCTCGATGGTTTTGTCGTGACCGCAGATCTTGTAGCAGTTCCAGATCAGATCGCCCAATTGGCTCTTGCCAGCCTGTCTGTTGAAGAAGCCCAGTTCCTCGGGCCAGATCTCGCTGAAGATGACGCGGCCGACGGTGGTTTCGATGACCTTCTTGTTGGGGTCACCATAGACAGTTTTGCGGCCGTAATCTGGGTTGGCCAGCAGGACGCGGTCGTGCAGCTTGAGAGTGCCGTCTTCGTAAGCAAAGATGACCTCGCTCTTGGAACCGAAGAGCATCAGCCGCTCGTTGGGTTTCTTGGGCTGACGCGGTTCGGCGGTGAGGTAGTAGCAGCCCAGGGTAATGTCCTGGGTGGGGGTCATGATCGGTTTGCCGCTGGAAGGGCTGAACAGGTTTAGCGGCGCCATCATCAGCAACCGCGCTTCCAATTGCGCCTCGACCGACAGGGGCACATGCACGGCCATCTGATCACCGTCGAAGTCGGCGTTGTAAGCGGTGCAGACCAACGGATGGATGCGGATGGCTTCGCCCTCGATAAGCTGCGGTTCGAAGGCCTGGATGGAGAGCCGGTGCAAGGTGGGCGCCCGATTCAGCAGCACCGGGTGACCTTTAGTGACTTCCTCCAAGATATCCCACACCTCGGGCGCCTGCCGTTCGATGAGCTTCTTGGCTGAGCGGACGGTGTGGACGTAGCCCAGCTCTTTGAGCCGGCGGATGATGAACGGCTCGAACAACACCAAAGCCATCTTCTTGGGCAAGCCACACTGGTGCAGCTTCAGCTCCGGGCCGATGACGATGACGGAACGGCCGGAGTAATCGACGCGTTTGCCCAGGAGGTTTTGGCGGAACCGGCCCTGCTTACCCTTGAGCATGTCGGACAGGCTCTTGAGGGGGCGGTTACCGGCGCCGGTCACCGCGCGGCCATGACGCCCGTTGTCAAACAGTGCGTCCACTGCCTCCTGCAACATGCGCTTTTCATTGCGAATGATGACCTCGGGGGTTTTGAGCTGGAGGAGGTTCTTCAGCCGGTTATTGCGGTTGATCACCCGCCGATACAGGTCGTTCAGGTCCGAGGTAGCAAACCGACCGCCTTCCAACGGCACTAAGGGGCGTAGGTCAGGCGGAAGGACCGGCAACACGGTCAAGATCATCCATTCGGGCCGGACCTTGTTGGCCACGAAGGCTTGGAGCAGCTTAATGCGCTTGGCCAGTTTCTTGCGGATTTGCTTGCTCTTGGTCGAGGCCATCTGCTGCTGCAGTTCTTCGATGGTCTTGGGCAGGTCCACCCGCGCCAAGGCATCGCGCACTGCCTCAGCGCCCATTTTGGCCACGAAAGCGTCCGGGCCGTAGGTCTCCCGGGCTTCGCGGTATTCGTGTTCGCTAAGCAGTTGGTGCAGTTTCAACGGCGTGTTGCCCGGGTCGATGACCATGTAGTCTTCGTAATAAATGACCCGTTCGAGGCTGCGGGCGGTCATGTCCAAGACCAACCCAATCCGGCTGGGCATGCACTTGAGGAACCAGATGTGGCTGACCGGCACAGCCAGCTCGATATGGCCCATGCGTTCGCGGCGCACCCGGGCCAAGGTCACTTCCACTCCACATCGGTCGCAGACCACGCCGCGGTGTTTGATCCGCTTGTATTTGCCGCAGGAGCACTCCCAGTCTTTGACTGGGCCGAAGATCCGTTCGCAGAACAAGCCACCTTTTTCGGGCTTGAAGGTGCGGTAATTGATGGTCTCGGGGTTTTTCACCTCGCCCTTGGACCAAGAACGGATGGTCTCGGGCGAAGCGATCGAGATGGCTACATAATCGACCAGGTTAACCTTGTCCAGGCCGAGTAGTTCACGTGTAGCTTCTTTGGAGATCATAGGTTAAGGCGTCGATGCACAAAGGGGTTAGTTACGCACAGTCCAAGCCATCAACCCGTAGCACTCAGCAAGGTCGGTGCACTGGGCGTGGTCTCCAACGGGCTGGTATAGCCCACTTTGACGTCCAAACCCAAAGCCTGCATTTCCTTGACCAAGACGTTGAACGATTCGGGAATGCCCGCTTCCAAGCAATTGTCGCCTTTGACAATGCTCTCGTAGATGCGGGTGCGGCCCTGGACGTCATCGGACTTGACGGTCAGCAATTCCTGCAGCGTGTAAGCAGCGCCGTAGGCTTCCATGGCCCACACCTCCATTTCACCAAAGCGCTGGCCGCCGTATTGGGCTTTGCCGCCCAGGGGTTGCTGGGTGACCAAGGAGTATGGGCCGACGGCCCGGGCGTGGATCTTGTCGGCCACCAAGTGACCCAGTTTCATCATGTAGATGTAGCCCACCACCACCTCTTGATCGAAGGGTTCGCCGGTGCGACCATCGTAAAGGACGGTTTTGCCGAATTCATTGACCAGCGGCAGTTCGCCGCGCTGGCGCTGGGCTTCGGCAGCCTGGCGGAGGTAGTTGCGGATTTCCTTTTCTTTGATGCCGTCGAAGACCGGTGTGGCGATGCGGAGGCCCAGTATCTTGCAGGCCCAGCCCAGGTGCGTTTCCAACACCTGGCCGACGTTCATGCGCGAGGGCACACCCAACGGGTTCAGCACGATGTCCACCGGGGTGCCGTCGGCCAAAAACGGCATGTCTTCCTCCGGCACGATCTTGGCTACCACGCCCTTGTTGCCGTGGCGCCCGGCCATTTTGTCGCCCACCGACAGCTTGCGTTTGGAGGCGATATAGACCTTGACGGATTTGATGATGCCCACGTCCACTTCTTCGCCGGACTCAGCCCGTTCCAGCTCCTCCTCATGCTGCATGTGCAGGTCGTCAAACTTCTTTTTGAACCCGGCGATGATCTCGTTGATCTTGTTGCGGATGGGCGACGGCTCGATCTCGATCCGGTCGTAGGCCTGGGCCAGCTTCCGCAACAGGGTCTTGGTGATCTTGCGGTTGGCCGGGATAATGATCTCGCCGGTCTCGCTATTGACCACGTCCAACGGGATTTTCTCGCCCAGGAGGAAGTTCGACAGGGCCTCGGTCAACTGCTCGCGCAGTTGCTCCATTTTAAGCTGGTATTCCTCCTCGATTTGGCGGCTGGCCTTTTTGGCATCGGGCGCAGCGCTTTTGTCTTTATCGGACTCGCGTTCTTTCTTGGAGGAAACCTTCACGTCCATGACAATCCCGTAAGTGCCCGAGGGCACTTTCAGGGAGGTGTCTTTGACGTCGGCAGCTTTTTCGCCGAAGATGGCCCGGAGCAGCCGCTCTTCAGGCGCTAACTCCGTCTCGGACTTGGGCGTGATCTTGCCCACCAGGATATCGCCCGGCTTGACTTCGGCGCCGACGCGGATGACGCCGTCGGGCCCCAGGTTCTTGAGGGCCTCGTCGCCCAAGTTGGGAATGTCGCGGGTGATTTCTTCGGGGCCCAGCTTGGTATCGCGAGCACTGACCTCGAACTCTTCGATGTGGATCGACGTAAAGATGTCCTCCTTGACGATCCGCTCGCTAATGAGAATGGCATCCTCGAAGTTGTAGCCGTTCCACGGCATGAATGCCACCAACACGTTCTTGCCCAAGGCCAGTTCCCCTCCACAGGTGCACGGGCCATCCGCAATGACTTGGCCTTTCTTCACGGTGTCGCCCTTGCGCACCAGCACCCGTTGGTTGATGCAGGTGGCGGCGTTGGACCGCATAAACTTGCGAATCCGATACACATAGATGCCCTGGGCAGGGTCGTGTTTGAGCTTGCGTCTGCCTTCCGGCAACTTGCCATCGGGCGTGATGACGATCTGGTCAGCCGTTACCGAGGCAACCTTGCCGTTCCCTTCGGCCACCACGACTGCCTTGGAATCGCGGGCCACTTTCTCTTCCAGGCCCGTAGCTACAAACGGCTGTTCAGTGGTCAGCAGCGGCACGGCTTGGCGCTGCATGTTCGAACCCATCAAGGCTCGGTTGGCATCGTCGTGCTCCAAGAACGGGATCAGAGCCGCAGCCACCGACACCAGTTGTTTGGGCGACACATCCATGTATTGCACCCGCTCAGCTTCCACATCCACAAACTCGCCTTTGGCGCGGCAGGGGACCATCTTGGTGGCAAACCGGCCGCGCTCGTCCAAGGGCGCGTTGGCCTGAGCAATGATGAACTGCTCCTCCCGATCGGCAGTCAGGTACTCGACCTCGTTGGTGACGCGGCCATCCTTGACCTTGCGGTATGGGGTCTCCAAGAACCCAAACTCATTCACCCGGGCAAAGGTGGCCAGCGAGGCGATCAAGCCGATGTTGGGCCCTTCGGGCGTTTCGATGGGGCAGATACGCCCGTAGTGCGACGGATGCACGTCGCGGACTTCAAACCCAGCCCGCTCGCGCGACAGGCCGCCCGGCCCCAAAGCCGACAAACGCCGTTTATGGGTCAGCTCGGCCAAGGGATTGATCTGATCCATAAACTGGCTGAGCTGGGACCGGCCAAAAAAGTCCCGGATAACGGCGCTGAGGGCTTTGGGGTTGATGAGCTTCTGCGGTGTCATCTGCTCGACGGTCTGGTCAAACAGTGTCATGCGCTCTTTGACCAGCCGCTCGGTGCGGGCCAGGCCGACCCGGCATTGGTTGGCCAGCAGTTCGCCCACCGTGCGCACGCGGCGGCTGCCCAAGTGGTCGATGTCGTCCACCGAGCCTTCGCCCTTGCGCAGCCGGAGCAGATACTTGGTGGCGGCCACCAGGTCGGCTTTGGTCAAGATGCGTACGTCGCCGTTCCTGGCGTCTTTGAGATTAAGTTTTTGGTTGATCTTGTACCGGCCCACACGCCCCAGATCGTAGCGTTTGGGGTCGAAGAACAGCCGTTTAAGCAAGGCCCGTGCATTGGCCGCAGTCGGCGGGTCGCCCGGCCGGAGTCGACGGTAAATCTCTTTAAGGGCCTCTTCTTCGTTCTTGGTCGGGTCCTTCTTCAAGCAACGGATGATCACGCCGTCGTCCAAGCTGGTATCGACTACCTTGATCCGGTTGTAGCCGGCCTCGCCGATTTGCTTGACGACGGCCCGTGACAGCGGCTCGAAAGCCCGAGCGACGACCGTGTTGCGGTCCCGGTCCAAGACGTCTTCGATGAGGACCTTATTGCTGATGTCGTCGCGGCGTTCAGCTTCACGGACGGTCAGCTCTTCGATCTCGTAAAACAGCTTGATGATGTCCAGGTCCGAGCCGGTGCTGGGCTTTTTTTCGTCGTCCAAAAAGCTCAGGGCCCTGAAGAAGGTGGTGGCCAGGAACTTGCGGCGGCGTCTCTTGCGGTCCAAATACACATACAGCAGGTCATTGGTGTCGAAGGCCGCCTCAAACCAGGAGCCCCGATCCGGGATGATGCGGAAGCTGTGCAACACCTTGCCGTTGGCGTGAGTGACCGCCTCGAAGGCGATGCCCGGGGAGCGATGGAGCTGGCTGACCACCACCCGCTCGGCGCCGTTGATAACGAAAGTGCCTTGGGGCGTCATCAGAGGCAGTTCGCCCATGAAGACTTTCTCTTCCTTGACGGCCTTCTCCTCCTTGAGGACGAAGGTCACGTAAAGGGGCGCGCCGTAAGTCAGACCTTCGCGCAGGCAGAACAACCAGTCGTTCTTCGGTTCGCCAATCTCGTATTCCTTGAAGTCCAGCACGCACTTGCCGTCGTAGCTTTCGACGGGGAAAATCTCCTTGAAGACGGCCTGTAACCCGACGTTTTTGCGCCGGTTAGGTGGCACGTCTTGCTGGAGAAACTCGGCGTAGGAAGAGGTCTGCACCTCGATCAGGTTGGGCGGCGCAATGACCTCCCGAATCTTGCCGAAGTAAATGCGCTCAGCAGTTTGCGTGGACATGGCTCAGTTTGACTTAACCCAGCCCGGTTTGGCTTGGGGCCGGGGTTTACGGTTCAACGATAAAAGGCAACACCCCACCCGTTCTGGGGGGCTTGCCCAGATTCCAAAACCTGTGTGCCAACTTATGGCTTGTTTCGTAACTTGATCGTGCGCCCGACCCGCAGGCGCCCGCAGGCGGTGCGCACCCGCTGCACCGCCCTGCATCTTAGCCGATCCTCATTTTAATTCAACCTTGGCGCCGGCGTCCTCCAGCTTCTTCTTAGCAGCCTCGGCTTCAGCCTTGGGCACGCCTTCCAACACCGGCTTGGGTGCACCTTCGACCAGGGCTTTGGCATCTGCTAGCCCCAGGCCGGCCTTGATCTCACGGACGGCTTTGATGACGGGGATTTTCTTATCCGCCGGCACAGCCGCCAGGATCACGTCGAAGGTGGCCTGCGCCTCAGCCGCTGGGGCAGGTGCCCCTGTTGCTGCCGCTGGCGCTGCGCCCGGGGCAGCCACCGCCACTGGTGCGGCGGCGCTGACGCCCCATTTGGCTTCCAACTCCTTCACTAGCCCGGCGATTTCCATCACCGTGGCGTTGCTGAGTTCTTCGATGATTCGTGCTTTGTCTAGTGCCATATTCAAGTTCGGCTGGTGTCGTCGGCTGGAGCCCCAGCCGGTTTAAGTGCGCAGCCTGCGCACCGACACCCAGCGCGGATGGTTTCTGGGTTGCTCAGTTTGTGCCTCCGCCAACCGGGCGGAAGCCATGGTTAAAAGTGTCTCAAAGGACCGCATCGGTCTTGCTTAAGACGAAGCGGTGGCCAGGGCCGGTTGTGGGCCAGGCCGTTTGCTTGCTTGGCTCAACTGCTCAGACCGAGCTTGGAGCAGCCGCAGCAGTTGGGCAGCCGGGGCTTGCAACAGGCCCAGCAGCCGGGTGGCCGGCGCACCCAACAGCCCCAACAGGGTCGCCTGCAACGTCTCCAACGGCGGCAGCTCCGCTATGGCCAACAGGTCAGCCGGTTCCAGTCGTTGCCGACCCAGAAAACCGAAGCGGAGTTTGGGTCGATCAAATTCGGCAGCAAAACTTTTCAGCACTTTGGCTGCGGCACAGATGTCCCGTTGGCCGGTCACCACTGCCAGCATACCCGTCAGCATAGGCCCCAAATCACCCAAGCCGGCTTCGCGGGCAGCCAACCGGAACAGGGTGTTTTTGACCACCAGCAGTTCAGCGCCGGCCTTGGCCAAACGCCGTCGCAAATCCGTCAATGGCCCCACTCTCAGCCCTTGGTAGTCCACCACAATCACAAAGGGCGAACTATTAAGCCGCCGCAGGTATTCCTGAGTGATCAGTTGTTTTTCGGGACGCATAGGTTATGGGGGATGCCTTTGCCCAAGCTGTGGTTAGCGCAGGTGCTCATCGGGCAGCGCCCAGGTCTTTGAGGTCCAGTCGAATGGGCGGGCTCATCGTCAGCGACAAGGTGGCGCTTTGCACGTAGGTGCCGCGCAACGTGGCGGGCCGAGCCTTGAGCACGGCGTCCACCACCGCTCGGGCGTTTTCCTCGATTTGAGTGGGGCTGAAGCTGGCCTTACCGATGGGCACGTGCACATTGCCGGCTTTGTCGATCTTGAACTCAACTCGACCGGCTTTAACTTCCTTGACCGCCTTGGCGGTATCGTCGGTGACAGTGCCGGTCTTGGGGTTGGGCATCAAGCCCCGTGGGCCCAGCACCTTACCCAGCTTGCGCACCTCGGTCATGGCTTCCGGCGTGGCGATGGCCACGTCGAAGTCCACCCAGCCTTCCTGGCACTTCTTGATGTATTCCTCGAAGCCGACGTATTCAGCTCCTGCAGCCTTGGCTGCATCGGCTGCGGCGCCGGGTTTGGCAAAGACCAGCACCCGCACGGTCTTACCGCTGCCGTGGGGCAGGACCACCGTGCCTCGAACCATTTGGTCGGATTGCTTGGGATCAACCCCCAGCTTAAACGCCAGTTCCACCGTCTCGTTGAACTTGGCTTTGGGGAACTTGGTCAACAGTTCGGCGGCAGCCTTCAAGGGATAGGCCTTGGCGCCGTCCACCATTGCGAGGGCTTTCTTGTAACGTTTGCTAGGCATAGGACCTTCTTGCGGTGTTAGCGAGCGAGGCTCTCCCGCTTTCGGGGGTCAGCCCACAATCTCGATACCCATGCTCCGGGCCGTGCCGGCAATGATCCGAAAGGCTGCCTCTTCGCTGCGAGCGTTCAGGTCGTTCATCTTCAACTTGGCAATCTCCAGGACCTGCTTGCGGGTGACCTTGCCGACCTTTTCCTTGTTAGGCTCTTTGGAGCCGACGGCGATGCCTGCGGCCTTCTTCAACAGCACCGAGGCCGGGGGCGACTTGGTCACGAAGGTAAAGGACTTGTCTTGGTAAACCGTGATCACCACCGGGATCACCAACCCGGCATCGTTCTTGGTCCGGGCATTGAATTCCTTGCAAAAGGCCATGATGTTGACCCCGTGCTGGCCCAAGGCCGGCCCCACTGGGGGCGCCGGGTTAGCTTGACCGCCCGGAATCTGCAGCTTGATCTGTGCGACAACTTTTTTTGCCATGACGCGTTGGGGATTGTCTTAGCGGACCTGCGCCGGTTCAGGCTGCAACCTGCCATGGACCGCCGGCTGGATGGGACCGGGACACTGGGCAAGGTCCGCTGCGTTCACGCCTTTTCCACCTGCCAATATTCCAAGTCCACCGGCGTATTGCGGCCGAAGATGTTGACCATCACCTTGAGCCGACCGCGTTCGGGATCAATCTCTTCAATGACGCCGCTGAAATTCAGGAATGGGCCGTCGGTGATCTTGACCGTCTCACCCACCTCATAGTGCACCTTGGGCCGTTCGGCCTCTTCCGACTCGGCCATCTGGGCTTTGATCAGCTCGATTTCCTCAGCAGGGGTTGGGGTGGGCCGGTCCCCGCCCACAAAGCCGATTACCCCAGGGGTCTCGCGGATAAAGTACCAGGGTTTCTCAATGATCCGGTTGTTCTCGTCCAACAACACCATTTCAATGAAGACGTAACCGGGGTAGAGCTTCCGCTTGGTGACGGTCTTCTTGCCGCCACGCACCTCGGCCACCTTCTCCATGGGAACCAGCACCTCTTTGATGTACTCGCCCATCTCTTCGGTCTTGACCCGCTTCTGAATGTTCTCTTGGACCTTTTGCTCTTGGCCTGCCAGAGTGTGCAGGACAAACCATTGACTACGCATAGGGCGTGCCTCGACTACATCATTATGACCCGCACTGCCAGGTGCAGCAAATAATCCACCAGCACCGTAAAAGCACCCAGCAGTGCAATCGAGATGGTCACCACCACCGTCGAGCCTTTGAGCTCTTGCCAGGTGGGCCATGAACACTTCTTCAGTTCTTCGCGGGTTTCCTGCACAAAACGCGACAACCGCAGTAGGTCACCCCGGCGCCACAACCAGGTAAATATGACGCCGATGACCGCTACCCAAATGAACAATGTTAAGTAATCGCTCACAGCACGCTTGTTGCGCTGGCGGAGGGGGAGGGATTCGAACCCCCGTCGGGTGTTAGCCCGAAGCGGTTTTCAAGACCGCCGCGATCGACCACTCTGCCACCCCTCCACCCTCAAGCGGTTGGCAGGGCGTGAGGGACTCGAACCCCCAACAGGCGGTTTTGGAGACCGCTACTCTACCAATTGAGCTAACGCCCTGTCATCCGCCATCCTTGCGGCTAGCCGGCTTTGGCTCGGTCAGCCGCACTAAGTCGCTCATGCGATAATCTCGGTTATGCGGCCCGCTCCGATGGTCTTGCCGCCTTCGCGGATAGCGAACCGCTGGCCTCGTTCCATGGCCACCGGAGCAATAACCTTGATTTCCAACGAGACGTTGTCCCCCGGCATGACCATCTCCACACCCGGTGGCAAGGTCACCGTGCCAGTCACGTCCGTTGTACGGAAGTAAAACTGCGGCCGATAATTCGAGAAGAACGGCGTGTGCCGTCCGCCTTCTTCCTTGGACAACACGTAAACCTCGGCCTTGAAATGCGTGTGCGGGGTGATTGTGCCCGGCTTGGCCAGCACTTGGCCGCGCTCGACTTCGTCCTTCTTGATGCCCCGCAGCAGCACGCCGACGTTGTCCCCGCAGCGAGCCTCGTCCAAAATCTTGCGGAACATCTCGATATCCGTGGCCACCGTCTTGCGGGTCTCCCGCAGGCCCACAATCTCCACTTCCTCCATCCGCCGCAACACGCCGCGCTCGACTCGGCCAGTCACCACGGTGCCGCGGCCTTCAATGTTAAACACGTCCTCAATCGACATCAAGAACGGCTTGTCAATTTCCCGCACCGGTTCCGGAATAAACTCGTCCACTGCCTCCAGCAGTTGTTCGATGGACTTGACGTGTTCCGGATCTCCGGCCAGGGCCAATTTGGCGCTGCCACGGATGATCGGGGTTTTGTCACCCGGGAACCCGTACTTGGTGAGCAGGTCCCGAATCTCCATCTCCACCAGCTCCAACAAGTCTTTGTCGGCCAAATCGACCTTGTTCAGATACACCACAATGGCCGGCACACCCACCTGTCGGGCCAAAAGGATGTGTTCCCGGGTCTGGGGCATGGGCCCCTCGGCGGCGTCCACCACCAGAATCGCCCCGTCCATCTGGGCCGCGCCCGTGATCATGTTCTTGATGTAGTCGGCGTGGCCGGGACAGTCGATGTGGGCATAATGGCGCTTGTTGCTTTCGTATTCGGAGTGCGATACCGCGATCGTCAAAGTCTTGGTCTCATCCCGCACCGTGCCGCCTTTTGTGATCTCGCTGTAGCTCTTAGGTTGCGCCAATCCTTTGGCGGCTTGCACTTTGATGATCGCCGCCGTCAGCGTGGATTTGCCGTGGTCAATGTGGCCAATCGTGCCCACATTGACATGCGGTTTGGTCCGTTGAAATTGCTCTTTGGCCATTGCTGTCTCCTACCGTTATGTCTGGTGTAGTCTATGCTATTGATGCGTCAAGTTCACGCCGTTAAGTTTCTGGAGCCCATGACCAGGATTGAACTGGTGACCTCGTCCTTACCAAGGACGCGCTCTACCGACTGAGCTACATGGGCAAATCCATGGCGAGCGCGGTGCGGACGCCGCCGGAAAGCGACAACCCACCGTCTCCCCTTTCTGCTGCCCAATTGGGCTCAGGGCTTCCACAGTCAATCACAGTTTACGCCCAACTGCAAGCGCAAACTATTGATCGCCGCAGACCCTGTCAACCTTTTTTGCACATTTTTTCTGCACCCGCTGCTAGCGCTAGCCTCATTTACTAGCCCATGTGTAACTGCCTAGATATCAACCACTTAAATACCGGCGCCCGCGCCACTTGACCCGTAGCCCCCTCGTCGAAGCAGCGCGGCGGCCGGTTTGACGCTTGGCTTCTGACCTTGAATCCAACCTTCGCCTCGGCTCACCTGCACTGCGGCCCCGAGCCTGTCCCCAACGCCGGACTCAGCAGTTGGACGCAGACCACTGCTCCGTTACTTCCGCGGCAATAGAGCCTGCCGTTAGCCAAAGCTGGCACCGACCATGAGCGTTGGTGCAGGAACGTGTGCCGGCCCAGCTCACGATAACGCTCCGGCGTGGGCTCCGCTATCACCAGTTCCCCGACCTGCCGCCAAACTAACAGCTTGCCAGCCCACAACAGCACGTTGCTCCAGCCGAACCGGTCTTGGGCCCACCGCTCCTGTCCGGTGTGCAATTCCAAACATTTCAGCCTGGAGCGGCTATTGTCGTTATGCTGCAGGTCGGTGCCGGTGTTGTCCACGCCATAGATGTGCTGCTGCCAGATGATGGCGTTATTGTGCAAACTTTGGAACTTGCGGCGGTCTTCCCAAAGCACCTTGGGCCGGCCGGATTCGATCTGCAGGAGCCCGCAGCCCCGCGGCAAGGACGCATTGGCTACGAACACGTAGTTGCTCCAGACCACAGGCCCCAACCATGCATGGCCCCAAGTGCCGTGCCGCCACAAAGCCCGACCCGTGGCTGGGTCCAACCCCATGACCACCCCACCGCCCATAAACACCGCGCAGTCGGCTCCGTCAACCTGCATTAGCACAGGGGAGCCGGAGGTGATCTGGCCGCCGGCGGCTTGCCAAACCGGTTCGCCGGTCATTTTGTCCAGGGCCAAAAACGAGGCGTCGGGTGCATTGAGCTCCAGCAGCAGCAAGTTGCGGTAAACCATCGGCGAACCGCAGTAGCCGTAAACCGGAATGCGACCACCAAAGTCTTTAGGTAGTTCCCGGCTCCAACGCAGCCGGCCGGTGGCTGCATCCAAACAAAACAGGTGGCCCTCCAGGCTCAGCGTATAGACTCGGTCACCATCCACGCACGGTGTGGCGCGTGGACCATCGAACTTAACGTCTTGCGACACACAGCTGCGGCACGGATACGAAAACTTCCACTGCGTCGTCCCCGTCTCTGCGTCCAGACAATAGACCGTGTCGGTGCCGCGCTCGCCCTGGCCTTTAGTGTGCCCCAGCGTAAAGGCGCGCCCGGCGCTGATCACCACCGAGCAACAGCCCAACCCGACCTCATTGGTCCACAGGACCCGTGGCTGGGCCAAGAGCTGCCCTTGTTCGGTCGAAATCCCACTGCGGGTCGGCCCCAACCACTGCGGCCAATCGTCAGCCAAGCTTGCTGCAGCCAGCCCGATGCCTGCTGCCGTCGCCGCCACCAAGCCGGTCCTCACGTTCATGGTGCTATTGTCTGCAAGCGCAGGGCCAAGACAATCCATTCCTGGCACAAGCCGATCCCACTACGCTTCACTTCATCGCCCGCAGGTCGAGTAGGCAGCCTTGCTGGATAAGTTAGCCTACCGGGGCACCTCCAGCCTCGGGTTGCCTTGGGCCTTGCTACGCTCAGCAGCCCAGTAAGCCCCCCACAGCTTATAGCCCTGCGGTTTTTGAACGGTATTTTGCTTGCCTGCACGGTGCCCAACCGCCAAGCCATCAGGTATGCGAAGCAGCATCTGGACAGTGCTAAGCTGTGGGCTTGGGCTAAGCTTGAGTGCGTGTGTGGCCAAGGCTGCGGAACGGCCACCGGTCCTGCCGGGTGTCTTCAAAGCGGGCTTTGCCGAGCGGGACATCACGCCGGAGGTGGGCATGGAAATGCCGGGCAACTATGGCAAGGCTTTCGGCCGCAGTGTGCATGACCCTTGCAAAGTGCGTGTGGCGGTGTTCGACGACGGGTTCAAGCCGGTAGCGTTGGTGAGTGTGGACGCTTTGATGCTGCGGCGCGAATCAGTCCAAGCCGCCCGTCAACGTATCCAGGCAGCCTGCGGCCTGCCCCCCGACCGAGTCATGATTGCGGCCACCCACTCGCATTCCTCCGGGCCCACCGGATTCGTGTTGCCGGGCGAATACGACCACGCTTCGCCACTGGTGCAGCGGCTGGCTTACGAGCATTCACCCACCGCCAACACCAGTTACATGGCCCGGGTCGAACAAGCTATCGCTGAGGCGGTGTGCGAGGCTTACCGCAGCCGAGTTGAAGCCCGATGCGCATTCGGCTCGGGCCGCGAGGACAAGGTGTCGTTCAACCGCCGGCATCGTATGAAAAACGGGCGCACCTACACCCACCCAGGCCGCGGCAATCCCGATATGCTGGATTATGCCGGGCCGATCGATCCTGAGGTAGGCGTGGTCGGCTGCTGGGACAAAGCCGGTCAGTTGTTGGGCGTCATTGTGAACTTCGCCTGTCACGCCACCACCAGTCCAGGCGGGTTCTCGGCCAACTGGATTTACTACTTGGAACAGACTATCCGCGGCGCCATGCATAACTCGGCTGTTGTGGTTTTCTTGCAAGGCGACTGCGGCGATGTCACTCAAGTCAATAACCTGAGTCCCTACGCCGATCCACTGGGCGACAAACAAGCCCTGCGGGTGGGCGGCTGCGTGGGCGCTGAAGCGGTTAAGGTGTTGCTGTGGGCCGAGCCGACCAGCGCCGTCCCCTTGGACGCACGGTCCAAGGTGTGGACCATCAGACGGCGTGTGCCCAATCCAACCCGCGTCCGCCGCTGCGTAGAGCTGGTGCAGCGGCCGGAAGCCGAGGTGGGCCATACTGAATGGGTCTTTGCCAAGGAGATCGTGCTGTTGGATGCGTTGTTGGCGCGCCAGCCAGAAGCTGAGGTGGAGGTGCAGGCCATCCAAGTCGGCCCTGCAGTGTTCATCTCCAATCCAGCCGAGATGTTCGTCGAATACGGCTTGGAGCTGAAGAAACAGTCCCCATTCAAGCTGACTTTCCCGGTCGAACTAGCCAACGGCTGCGTGGGTTATGTGCCGACCGAAGAAGCCTTCAGCGCACGCGGTGGGGGCTATGAGACCCGTCTGACCAGCTACAGTAACCTTGAACCCAGCGCTGGCCGCCAAATGCTGGAGGCGGGCTTGGAGCTAGCGCGCCAGATGCAGCCGGTGCCTCTGCCCGAACCGCCCAAAGCCCCGCCCTTCCGCGCTCCATGGTCATACGGCAACGTGCCACCTGAATTGGAGTGAGCCCAAACTGACCTGCGCTGGCTGCCGCAGTCGGCCCCTAAGCTACTGCGGTCGCTGAGCCTCTCGCTGCTCCCGCGCATCCAGCAGTTCGCTGATCGCCCGGAGCATGCCCGGGCCGCGCAGGTCTTTAGCCCGGACCCTGCCGTCAGGCCCAATCAGGATACCGACCGGCACTGCCTCAACTCCCAATACCGCCGGCACAACCGCCTCAGGCCATGGCCCCACGTAACATTGCAGCCCAGGCAACCGCTGGGCGCGGCTCCACTGCTCAGCCGCTTGCCGGGTCGGGTCCACACTCAACCCCACAATCATCAGCCGGCCCGAAGGGCTATAGCGCTCATGGAGCTGCCGGAGCGCCTGCAGGTCGGTCGAAGCCGGGCCAGCCCAACTGGCCCAAAAATACAGCAGCACGTTGGTGCCCCGACAGGCTTGAAGCTTGATCACCGATCCCTTCAACGTCTCCAGCCGCAGCTCCGGCGCCGGTTGACCCAAGCGCAGCGGCCGGCGCAGTGTCATCCACAATGTGCCCACATCCACCGGGCTGTCCGCCGGGCCATCCGGCACCACGATCTCCTGGCTCAACGAGCCTAACGACCTGAAGTGGACCATGCCGTGTTGCTCGTCGCGCTGGCTCAGGTGGATGTGCAGGTCATAGGTGCCCGGTGACACGTTGTCGATGCGGAAAGCGCCGTTGGTCTCAAACAGCAGCAGGTAACGCCGCTGCTGCCGCGCCAAAGTGCGGCCTTGCTCCGAACGCCAAAACTGGCGCAAGCGTTGCTCGAATTGGGCCATCAATTGGCGCTGTGCCTCCGGCGTGCGAGCGCTGGTGAAATCGGGCCTCGGCACGTTCGCCGCGGGCAATCGTAAGCTGAGCATCTGTACCTCCCGCTTCCAATCCACCACCTCCGGCGGCAGCCCGCCCCGAAACGCAATCCGACCCACTACCGTCCGCCCACCGCCGCCCAACGTTACTTGAGCCGTTTCGCCCGGCTTAACCTCCACAGGCACACCATGGCTAAGGGCCGCGGCTGCTTCATCCTCGCCATGCTCGATGCGGTACTCGACCGACACTTGGCGCCAGCCGGGCGGCACCCGCTCGAACACAAAAGCCCCGTGCGCATCGGTCTGAGTCCGCAACCTCAAATTCAGTTCCGGCACCTCATCGGCATCTGCCGGGCTGCCGGGCCCAAAAGCCGGTGGCTGATGCAGCACCACCGTGCGACCCGCCCAATTCGAAGTCCCTATCCGGAACAGGCCCGTCACGCGCCCCCACGGACTCAGGGTGATCTTGCCAGTCTTTTCCAGCTCGGCCACATCCACTTCCGCATAGCCTTTCTCGTGTGCGGCAAAAATCCGGCGTGCATCCAGCTTGGCGGGAAATTCAAACCGGCCCTGTCGGTCGCTGCGCACTAACTCGCCTCGGTCGCTGTCGGCCCGGAGCTGGCCTGGGCGCAGCATTTCGGGCGATTCATCCGCCAAAGCCAGCGCCAGGGTGCATTGGACCGCTGGTTGGCCATCGGGCGCATAGACCACCCCGCGCGGGCCATGACCTTTTTGGAGTCGGAAATGGTTGGTGACCCAGCCCGTATTCAAAAACGGTGGGGATAACCCCGGCAGATAGCCTGGTGCCTCGACCATGAGCCAGTTGGTGACGTTATTGCCCAGCTCATTCAAGCGCACCGCGTATTGGCCGTTGCGGCCCCGATGCAGCCGGTACCGCAGCCAACGGATTTGGGCTGGGAACGAGTGCGGATATTGATATCCCTGCACCAGCGTGAACCGGTCGATGGGCGCCCCTGTATCAGCATCCACCACCGTGCCATAGCCCATAAATGGACGTCGCAACGTCCAGGTCACCTCCCGCCCAGCCCCGCCGCTTAAACTGGTGTGGAGAGTGTAATAGTTGGGCGCGCTGACCTGCACTATCACCGAATCCGACGGTGGATTGTCCCACGTGAACCGGCCCTCAGCATCGGTGCGCGCTTGCCAACGGATCAACGGCGTGTTGTGCCACGACTCCACACGCAGGCTGGCTCCTGGCACAGGCCGACCCGCTTGGTCCACCACTCGGCCCTGCAGCGGCTTGGCCTTCTGCACAGTCACATGGGCCACGGTCAACGCCCCGGTTACCGTTACCGGCTGATACCGCGGCGCAAAGCCACCCGCCAACACCGCCACAGCGGCTGGACCGGGCTTGAACAGCCGGAAAATGTATTGGCCTTGGGCATCGGTCCGGGTCCATTCAACAACCGGGCTGGGCGACCGCCGTTCGGGAGGCTCAGGTTCATCCGCTGGCGCAGGTCGAACGTCTGGCTCCACCAACAGGAGCACCACTTGGGCGTTGCTGACTGTTTGCCCTGACTCGTCGCTCACCCGGCCGGTCAACCGCAATGCTGGCTCCAGGATCAACTCAGCCTGGCCAGCTAGCAGGGTCTCTTTGGACACCGTCAATCCCGATGGTCTCGGCGCGCTTGAAACCGACGCAGTTGCCCCTGCGCCGGCCCCATCGGTCGAAACGAACCGAGCGGAGCGAAAGTCCGGATGCGTTACCTCCAACTGCAAGTTGGTGAAACTGGCCGGCACGGCTGTGCTCAGCCAGCGACCAGTCGCATCGGTCCGAACCGTCTCCAGGTCGATCTGCACGAACCGACCTGGCGCCTCGGTCTCCACCCTGCACAGTAGCACCTGCGCATCGGGCACGGGCTGACCCGAAGTGGACTTGACCCAGCCACCAATCGCTACCCCGCGGCTGAGGGCTACGTCGAACTCCTCACGTAACCGGCCTGCGTTTGCAGCTCGGCTGTCGATCAAGCTGACCGCCACATACCCAGGGGCTTTGATCAACAGGCTAAACCCGACCGTGTGCTGAGGCGGATACTCGAGCTGCAGCCGGCCCTGGGTATCGGCTGTAGCACTACCGAAGTAGAAGCTGCTCCGTTCATCGCGCACACTCAGATAGGCCGTGGCGTTGGTCAATGGCCGACCATCGGCAAGGTCGGTAACCCGCACTTCAATACGACGTCGATACACCGCATCGCTCCAATCGTACACTTTCCGCGCCAGGCGCCGCAGTGGCTGAGGCCGCACCTGCAACGGCGGTCCTTCCTCGACCGTGCAGCCCAACAGGACCGGTGTGGCCCGGCTGAACATCGACACAAAGTCCAGACTGCGGACTTCCACCTCAGGCCGCGGATTATCCAGCGCAGTGGCAAACAGTCGCAGCCCAGCTCCACCGCGGTCTTCGGCCTGAATTTGTTCGGACCAGACCTGACGCGACTGGGGATCGGCCAGCTCGGTGGACCGCTCGTGGCGCGGCGGCAGCACGTTGCGACAGTGCACGCCGTAAGCCAGGCGCACATCGCGGCAGTGGCCGTCCGCAAAATGCAACACCACCTTGGCCACAGGCACCCCGTCGTCTTCGCACCCCACAACCCCATGCAACAGGTGCAGCCGCCGCGCCTTGCGTCCGACCGGGATGCCCTCGACCTGCGTCGGGTTAAAGTCACCCTCCCGCGCCGCGTCCAACCCCGTCACCTCCACCAACCCTTCGATCTGGAATGGCACGCCGTCAAAGTTCTGAACCCCACGCGGCACAGCGGACCACTGACCTTGATCCGGCCCCAGCCGCCAGGTCAGAAACGGCCCCAAGTCAATGGTGTGGAATGAGACCGGGCTATCGCCAGGGCTTTGGGTGGGGAGGCCGTTGGCCGCCAATGCACAACTGACCAGCGCCGCCCAGCCAGCAGCGCTCAACCAACTCCGCTGACTGCTGCGCCAGCCTAAATGAACCGTGTAGTCACTACCCATTCCGACCGATGCTCTACGCCGCTAGCGTTACCCCACCCACCCGATCAATTCCAGTCTCAATGCCCCAAGCTCTAGTTGCGACGGGCCCGAGCCAACCCTCGGCCCCTGAACCCATTGCAAGCAGCCGATTCACTTCCGACAACGGCGTGGACATGCCGCCGGCCAGCGTCGCTTTGTCCATCTTCCATTTGGCGTTCAATTGTCTCCGCGCTTCTTGCGCCTCGGTCGCCGAACCAATGACGTCAGCCAAGCACTTGGCTCGGGTGCTGCCAGCCCAGCCTCCGGTTCGGTCCAGCCGCCCACAGTGCGGTGTGTTTGTGCCCTCGCAACTCAGCCAAGCGCCGGCACCCAGAGGCGGCAGAGCTTTTGGCCAATGGACCCACCCCGCAGCACTGACGATTGGTCGTGGCTTAGGAGGCTGTTGACCGGCGCGCCTTTGCACCCAACACACCGCCAATTCGCACGGAAATTTGAGGGGCATTTTTTCAAACGCAGAGCTGTTTTGCGCATCCAGTTAGGCTGTTTGAAAGGTGCTGAGCCTGCGGAGATCTCCTTCGCAGACGTGGAGTAGGCTTCGAGTGCCCCAACCCCACTTCCTACCGCCCAAATCCGGAGCCACCCCGCGTGCGAAAGTGCTTGCCGGCGATTCTGCCGGCAACCTGCTGCTCACCATGGCCTGCGACAGCGCCTGCAGCGCGGCTGCGGCAAGGCTCCCTGGCACAAAGCTGGCTGTGGCATCAGGCGTGACTATGCTTGGCACCAGCCCAAGCCCAGCGCAACATCCGGGCGCAGTTGGGGCTGAGGTGCGCCGTGCGGCGCGGGTTGATCAGCCCTGAACCAGACTGCCTATGACTTTCACTGCAACAGCTCAGCAGCCGCGAGTTGAGTTAGAGCAGCCAACCCGGCTGGGCTCGATTCCGCTGCGCGGTGCCTGGGTAGAGATCGACTTGAGACGGCTGCGGCGCAACTTCGAGCTCATCAACGCCGATAAGCCGCCTCAGGTTCGGGTTTTATCCGTGATCAAAGACGACGGCTACGGTCACGGCGCGCTCGCTGTGGCGCGCGTGGCGCTGGCGGCGGGGGCGACCTACTTGGGCGTGGGCACGCTAGAGGAAGGCGTGCGCCTGCGCCAGCAGGGTGTTACGGCGCCGACCTTGCTTTTGGGGCAACGGCTCCCAGCCGAGTTGCCTTGGTGCGTGCGGTACAATCTGACCTGCCAAGTGCAAGATGCCTCGATTATCCGTGGGTTGGGCGCCGCAGCCGCCGAAGTTGGCCGGCGTGTGCCGGTGCATCTGAAGGTCAACACGGGCATGAACCGCTACGGTGTGCCTTGGACCCAGGCGATGGAGTTGGTGGAGCTAGTGCTCCAGCAGCCGGCGTTGGAGCTGGAGGGCCTGTTCAGCCACTTCGCCACGGCGGAGGCAGCCGACAAATCGTTTGCCCGACTGCAACTGGAACGGTTCCAGATGGTGCTAGCCCAACTGGAGGCCCGCGGCGTGCGAGTCAAGTATCGGCACTTCTGCAACAGCGCAGGCCTGCTGGACCTGCCGGAGGCGCATTTCGACATGGTGCGGATCGGGTTGTTGCCGCTGGGGGTTTACCCATCGACTGCATGCCGTCGGTTGCCTGGTCTGGAACCGGTGATGAGCGTCAAGGCGCGGATCGCGGCAGTCCAACAGATCGGCCCGACCGAATCGGTCGGTTACGGCCAGCGGTACCGTGCGCGGAGCCGACGCCGCATTGCGGTGTTACCGATCGGTTACGGCGACGGCTTCCCGTATCTGTGTAATCAAGGCGCTGCACTCATCCGCGGACACCGCGCCCCGCTGGTGGGTAGCGTGGCTATGGACGCCTTGACGGTGGACGTGACCGATATTCCCGAAGCCCAAGTGGGCGACGAGGCGGTGCTCATGGGCCGGCAAGGCCAAGCCGAGATCAGCGCCCTGGAGCTGGCCCACCTCAAAAACTCGATCCCATACGATGTGCTGGTGGGTTGGCGCACGCGCCTGCCCCGAGTTTACCTGGGCGCCTGAGCAGGCCGTCTTTTCGAACTCAAGCAGGTGGTGTGTGGTGGACGCCTTGGCTGTGCGGCTGGTAGTTGCATTTGGCGTTCCAAGCTGATAGACCACGACCGCGGTCACCTTTGGCGTTCGGATCAAACCAGCCTAGTATTGCGGCGTATGAACTTTGACGCGACCTCGCTTTCACGCCGGAGCTTTTTGGCTCGGGCAACTCTGGCCTCAGCCGGCACTGCGCTGTGGCCCTGGCGCGGCCTAGCAGCCGAATCCACCAGCTCGTGGCCGCCGCCTTTGGCTGTGTTTGGCAAAGTTTTCCAAAGCCTCAAACTGACGTTTGAACAATCGGCTGAGCTGACAGCAGCCGCCGGCCTAGACGGGGTGGACTGCGCAGCGCGGCCTGGGGGTGAAGTGTTACCCGAGCGGGCCACCGAGGACCTACCTCGCTACAGTCAAGCGCTGCAGCAACATGGGGTGCGGCTGTTGTTGTTGACGACGGCCATCACAAGTCCCGCCACACCGCACGCCGAACCGTTGCTGCGCACTGCCCGGGACCTGGGCGTGCGCTATTATCGATTGGGCTGGTGGAGTTATTCAGGCCCGCGGTTACCTGAATCGCTGCGGCGCGACATCCAGGCTCAGCTCAAGGAACTGGCAGCCCTGAACCGCCAGTTGGGCCTATGCGCCCTCATCCAGAATCATTCCCCAGGCAACCGCAAGTATGTCGGAGGCAACTTGGCCGAACTACCGGAGCTGCTGAGCGACTTGGACCCGGAGCACGTGGGCGTGGCTTTCGACATCGGGCACGCGCTGATTGTGCATGGGGATCAGTGGACAGAGCATTTCCGGCGGCTGAGCTCCCACGTGAAGGTCGTCTATGTGAAGGATCCTGATCCAGCCGGTAAGTTCGTGCCGTTCGGTCAGGGCCGCATCAGGCAGACCGACTTTTTCAAGCGGCTCAAAGGCCTGGGCTACGCTGCGCCAATCTCGGTGCACATCGAGTTCGAATGGCTGGCGAAGGACGAGCCCAACCCCAAAGCCGCTCTGCTGCGCGCGCTGCAGACCAGTGGCCAGACAGTGCGCGCCTGGCTAGCCAGCGCCTAAATCTTTTCCGGTAACTCCCACGGCTTACGCCGGGGCCGGTCCAGATACCTGTTGGCTTCCGGATCGTCGGGGAAGATTTCCTTCACCGGGTCCCAACGTAGCCGGCGGCCCACCCAGCGAGCGATATTGCCCAGATGACAGACGGTGGCGGAGCGATGGCCAATCTCGGCATCGGCCACAGGCCGCTCGCGCGTCCGGATGCAGTCCAGCCAGTTCTTGAGGTGATCGGAGTTGAAGTCGGGTGGCTTCTGCCGCAGCGCTTCCTCAGCCAGCTCCGGTGGGTCCGATTCGCAACGACCCCGGTTGATGGTCACCCGACCTTTTTCGCCAATGAAAATGGCGCCTCCCTCCGGCCCGTCAGCCAGCTCCATCACGATGTCGCCTGGATACCGGAAAAACACTTTGGGCAGCGAACAAATCTCGTCCCCGCGCCTCTTGGGCTCTGGCTTCGTGTAGGTGGGCGGATTGAATTTGGGGCCTTCGGTCCAGACCTCGATCGGCCCGCTGTTGTCCATGCCCAAAGCCCATTGCACCTGGTCAAATCCATGCGAGCCCCAGCCCGTCATTTCACCCCCCGAATAGGGGCGGAACGATAGCCAGCCCGGATTAGCTCGCGGCAGGTAAAGGTCCTTGTTGTAGGGCACCGGTTCGGTCGGCCCGCACCACATGTCCCAATCCAGCCCATCCGGGATAGGCTCAGCCGGCAGTGCGCAGTTCCATGGGCTGGGATAATTGTGGGCGATGACGCGGTGGATTCTGCCCAACTGCCCCGAGCGCACCAGGGCGCAGCCGGCGTAGTTGGCCCACATGGACCGCTGCTGGCTACCGGTTTGGAACACCCGCCGGTACTTGCGCACCGCCTGCACAATCAGTCGCCCTTCACGAATCGTCAGCGACATGGGTTTCTCCACATACAAATCCTTCCCAGCTTGGCAGGCCATGATGCAGATCGGGCCGCGCCAATGTTCCGGCGTGGCAGTGATGATCGCATCCACGTCCTGGCGCTCCAGCAACCGACGGAAGTCCTGATACGCCACCGCTGGCTCAGCTAGCCGAGCAGCATGTTCGCGAGCGCGATTCAAGTTCACATCAGCAAACCCGATGATCCGCGGCAATTTCAGCCGCAAGCTGGCGCTCAAAAGCGCCGAGGCCTGCCGCCCAATCCCAATAAACCCAATCCCGATCCGGTCATTGGCCCCAGGCCGACCCGGAGCAGCCAACACACTGGACGGAATGACCCAAGGAAGCGCCACACCCACCGCGCCCCCGGCGGCGTGCCTGAGGAACTGACGTCGCGTCATTCTTGCTGCCGTTTTCATCGGGTCTTTCATACCCCAAACCTGGCCAGCAGAAAAGCTTTGTTCTGACGTAGGCTATCCCAAAGGGGCTTTACCAGCGCTTGGGACTGGCGGATTTGGCTGTGGGCATCTGGGCATCGTGATGGTAGCCCAAGGCAAGCTCGGCGCAGGACTGCTTGGGCGAGGGCCCGTATCCTAACCCCTGACGCCGAAGGGTTGGTCGCCTCCTGCACCGCGCAGCGTACGGGCTGCTCCCTGCGTCGGGCACCGAACGTACAGGCACGGCGTCAAAGCTGGAAGCCCGCAACCGATGGCGAACAGGATTTTCGGCCGGCCAGCTAATCCGAGCAGTCGCAGACTGGCGGTGTCAAGGTCCCTTCCTGACCGGCAGCTCGCATTCAGCGGGACCACGGTGCTGCGAAGGAGCCGCGGATTACCCATGCGCGATGTGCAAGACTCCAGGTCGGCGAACCGGTCGCCTGCTGCCATCGGCCGATGGTTCCTATGGTCGTCGGCCCGGTGCCCCTGTGGCCGCCGATATGCACCGATGGAATCATCCCCCAACCTGCTCCGGGGCCGTGGCCTCGTGCTGGCGGACCCGGCGGCCGCGTCGCACAGCCGCTGACGCGAGTTGGCGAAAGGCAACACAATGAGCTCCGGCCAGCACCTGGGTGGCCCGACTAGCGCAGCTCCGCGTGGCGCGCCGAGCCGCAGGCCGACCGCCCTGGGGCGTTCAGCAGCAAACGCGCCCTGGCACCAAGCCAAGGTGCATCCGTGCACCATATCCGCTTAACGAGCCCCTTGGGCGGGGCGAGCTGCGATCTTACAAATCTCAGCCGGATGGTATTCCGGCGCAAACGAAGCGGACAGGTTGGCCAGATCGGGCAACGGACCGCCGGGCGGCGGGCCATCCACAACTTCCAGTTGACCGTCGCCGGATAGGGCTGCGCCATTCCAGATTTTGGCCAAGTCGCAGTTATCGCCCGGACGGACCCGGTAGAGCTTACGATGCAGGCCTTGGTTTTCGAACTTGCGCGATTCCGGGAAGAGCGAATTGGGCAGTCTGGAGGTAGCTGGCATCTTCTTCATATCCACATCAGTGGGGCGATCCAGAGTATTAGCATGGCCCGGAGTACGCCGCCGCGACTGCAGTTCAGGAGCATTCAGCGGACTCCGCGCGTTTCGCCACCCGCTCTGCGGTTTGCTCTGGCGGACTGAGGACTTTGAACCGGGCTGACCGAGATAGCCGGGGTTGCGACTCAGGGTTGACGCGCGGCGCAAATTGCGGATGCTGGGCTCATGCAACGGCATCTTCAGCATTCGTTGCCCCCAGGCTCGACCGAGTGGGCCGGTTGGAAGCTGCTGACCAAGCGGCCGGTCCTTGGACTGCTGCTGAGCTTGGCCCTCAGCAGCCGGGCGGCTGATTGGCAACTGGTTTGGTCGGATGAATTTGACCGGGACGGCTTGCCCGACCCGGCCAAATGGAAGCCGGAAGAGGGCTTCATTCGGAATCAAGAACTGCAATATTACACCGTCGGGCGCAAGGAGAACGCCCGGGTCGAGGGCGGTTACCTTATCATCGAGGCTCGCAAGGAACGGTTCCCCAACGCCCGGTTCCGAGCCGAGGCGCCCTGGAGCCGTTGGCAACAACGCCGCCAATATGCCGACTACACCTCCGCCAGTCTGACCACCGAAGGCCGTGCCTCCTGGAGCTACGGCCGGATCGAGGTTCGAGCCAAGCTCCCCTCAGGCCGTGGCACGTGGCCAGCCATCTGGATGTTGGGGACCAACCGGGCCCAAGTGGGCTGGCCCACCTGCGGCGAGATCGACATCATGGAATACGTGGGCCTTCAGCCCGGTATAGTTCATGCCCACGTGCATACCCGCGGCTACAATCACACCCGCGGCAATGGCCGCGGCGCACGCGCCTCGGTGCCGGATGCCGAGACGGCATTTCACCTCTACGCGTTGGAGTGGACACCGCAGCGGCTGGATTTCTTCGTGGACGACCGGAAGTACTTCACGCTGGAAAACGACGGCACTGGCGTGGATTCGTGGCCGTTCGATAAACCGCAATACCTGATTCTGAACCTGGCCATTGGCGGCAGTTGGGGCGGCCAGCAAGGCGTGGACAATTCGATTTTCCCTCAGCGGTTCGTGATCGATTACGTGCGGGTGCATCAGCGGCCCGGCGCAGGCCAATGAAGCTGGGCAGAAGTTCGCGAGCCGTTCAGGCACTCGCCACGTTTCAACCATAAAGGGTATGAGCCGACCGCTGAAACACACCTACAGTACCGGTGCCCTGCGCCTCCCAGCGGCCAGGAACCTCAAGTTAGCGTTTGGGTTGTTGGTGGTGGCGCTGGGCCCGGCCCTCGCCTTGGCCGAGCGCCTGCCCGCACTCAAAGTCGGTGACAACCGCCGGTTCCTGGTCACTGCCGATGGTAAACCATTCTTCTGGTTGGCGGATACGGCTTGGCAGTTGATCCACGATCTGGACGAGGCGGAAATGAAGCGCTACTTCGCCGACCGGCGGGACAAGGGCTTCACCGTGGTCCAAACCGTGGTGCTGGCTGAACTGCGCGGCGACAAGCCCAATGCCTTCGGTCATATGCCCATCGAGCCGCGCCGGCCAGATCGGCCCATCGTCAAGCCTGGTCCGGACGATGATTACTGGGACGACGTCGAACGGGTCTTGCGCTGGGCTGAAGCACACGGCCTTTACGTGGGCCTCCTGCCCACTTGGGGCAAATACGTGACCAGCGACTGGCAGAACGGGTTGGTGGACGGCTTCTTCAATGTCACCAACGCCGAGGCGTATGGCCGATTTATCGGCGCTCGATTCAGGCATTACTCGAATATCGTCTGGATTTTGGGTGGTGACAGAGCGGCCCCGACCGATGAAGCGCGGGCCATCTGGCGTGCCTTGGCCCGCGGGATCGCCTTGGGCGTCAGTGGCCGCGAGGATTACGAGCCAGTGCTGATGACCTACCACACCAGCGGTCCGGGCAGCACCGCTTGGTTCTTCAATAACGAGCCTTGGTTGGACTTCCACGGGCTGCAATCCGGCCACGGCCGCTGGGTCATGAATTGGCTTATGGTCGAGCATGCTTACACCATGCGCCCCACCCGGCCGGTCATCGATCTGGAGTCAAGCTACTCTGGTTTCCGGCACGGACGTCCGCCCACCACCGCTACGGACAATGACGCGCGGCGAGCTGCGTATTGGGCTATGTTTGCCGGCGCTGCAGGCCACACCTATGGACACCACAGCATCTGGCAGATGCACTCGCCCAAATACCCAGGTGTGGCTGGGCCCACGGAATTTTGGTTCGAAGCGCTGGATGCGCCCAGCGCATGGCAGATGGGGTATCTGCGCCGGTTAATCGAAGCGCTCCCGTTCCAAACTCAGCGCCCTGATCTGGCCTTGCTGGACTTCGAGCAAACCAAGCCTTGGGAGATGTGTCTGGCGTTGCGTGGGGCTGGGTATGCGCTGGTTTACACTCCCACCGGCCGCACCTTAGTTGTGCGGCTGGACAAGCTGGGCTTGCCGAAGGTGGCAGCTTGGTGGTTCGACCCGCGCACGGGCCAGACCACAAGCCTGGGCACCCTACCGGCTGATGGCCGGCGTGCCTTTGATCCACCCGGCGACGAACAGCCCGGCAACGATTGGGTTCTGATCTTGCAGGACCCGACGCGCCCAACTGCCTGGCCCGGGGCCGCGCGCTGAGCCGGCTTGCGGAGCCAGCACAGGCCCAGCTTCAAAGGCTCCAGCCAGGTCGATACGCCCGGCTCAGATACTGATTCGCTTCGGCGTGATTGGTGAACCGCATCCGAGCTGCATCCCATTCCAGTGGGCTGCCTGGAAAGCGAAACGCGATGATGCCAAGCAGTGCGATTTCAGTCAGCGGCCCGCCGTAGTCGAAGGTGGCAGTTGCGGGCGGACCGCCTTTGCAAGCCCGGAGCCATTCCGCATGGTGGCCAGGGGATTTGGGGATGGGCGATGGCTGCTCGGTCTGCCGATATTCCTCCATCCGTTCATCTGGGATGATGCGGCATTGGGCAGCTCCATGCGAGCCATGAAGGATCTTGCCTTTGTCCCCGACAATCAGAGCGCCGATGTTGGGCAGCTTTTCCTTGCCCAGCTCCGGCGGCGGTTCCGGTCTGCAGGTGCCGTCATACCAAATCAACCGCACCGCTGGCCGCCGTCCTGTGGCTGGGAATTGATAGGTGACGATGGTACCGGGCGGGCACGTCTCGGCATGCTGTTTGGGATCGTAATCGAACACTTGGGCTTGAACGGAGGTGGGTGCGGCCAGGTCCAGCGCCCAAAAGATCGGGTCCACCACGTGGCACACCCAGTCGCCAATCACGCCTGTGCCGAACGCTAGCCAGCCACGCCATTTGCCGGGCAGATAACAGGCGTTATAGGGTCGATACGGCGCCGGGCCCAGCCACAAGTCCCAGTTCAGCCCCTCCGGCACCGGCATTGGCTGTTTGGCTGCATCCAATTCCTGCACTTTGGAATAATTCGACCCACACCAGGCATGCACCTCGCGGACCGTGCCGATCGCACCGCTCCGAATCATTTGGTAAAAGCGGCGGATGCTGTTGGAGGAATGGCCTTGGTTACCCAGTTGGGTGGCCACGCCATACTGCCGGGCGGCAGTTTGAATGGCCCGAACCTCGGCGACCGAATGGGCCAGCGGTTTTTCACAAAAAACGTGCTTCCGCTCCTTGATGGCACGCAGGACCGCTACGGCGTGCGTGTGATCGGGCGTGGCTACCGTCACAGCGTCAATTTGGCCTGCCATCTCGTCGAACATGCGGCGGAAGTCCTGGTAACGCTTGGCCTTGGGGAACTTCGCCCAAGTGTCCCCTGCCCGTCGCTGGTCCACATCGCACAGGGCCACGATGTTTTCACCTGCGCAAGCGTTCACACTGGCTCCGCCGCGGCCGCCCACCCCAATGCAAGCTACGTTCAACCGCTCACTGGGCGGTGTGGCGCCGCCCAACCCCAATACCGACCCCGGCACAATCCAAACCGTAGCCACTGAGCCGGTCGCAGCACGCAGAAAACGCCGACGCGAAACACGCAAGCTGTAACTATGCATAGGGCAATTGAACCCTTACCACGCCGGGTTGACCAGCCTGAAGTCCGAACCGGGGCTGAGTTTGGCCAAGTCGGTTTGACCTCATCTAGTCCAGCCCGCTGCTTGCCCCCCCGCACACTCAGCAGCTTCACGGTTTGCTCACTTGAGCCGCTTGGGGAGCGCGGCAAGTGAGCAGAGTGCCATTCTGCCTTACCTTGCACCCGCGCAGCCACGCACCGCAAGCCCAAGGACGCGGCCCGACGCCGTAGCGCAGGCGCCAGCCTGCTGTATCGCGGATCGGCAATCCGCAGATCGTTTGTCGAACCTGCGGCCTCCTCGGTTGTCAGTTGCCGATCCAGCGGCCCACCGCCAGCATCGGCCACTGGGCGGTGAGCCTCGCCGCCCCCGCCGAGACCTGGCTCCGCCCCCATGCCCGACGCCCCACGCCCCTGCCCTATCCTCTGTGGCAGATAGCCGACTAAAGATGGTCCGTGGCTCAGGGCGCGGCGCTGCAAGCCTGCGGGGCTATGCCAGCCTGTCAGGGCCCTGGCACAGTGAGTGGTTGACCATTGTGTTGAGGCCCTAAACTCAACAGGAACGGTACCGCCCGACGCGCCCAGGCGTCCGGGCTGGGATAGTTGGCAGCAGCCGAGCCGAAACAGCTCTGGAGCATCTGGGTGTTGATAATGCCCGGGTTCAATGGCACGGCTACCAAGCCTGGGGGCAGTTCCTGCGCCAAGGCCTGAGTCAACCCTTCGATAGCCCATTTGGTGGCGCAGTAGGGCGCAACCTCAGGGTCGGTTGACCGGCCCCACCCGGAGCTGAAATTGACAATCACGCCGCGGCCGCGGGCGATCATGGCCGGTAAGAAATGGCGCAGCACATTGGCCACGCCCTTGATATTGACGTCGATGACAGCGTCGAACTCGTGGGCACTGATCTGCCATAAGGGCGCGTTGCGGTTGATGAGGGCCGCATTGTTGATCAGCAAGTCCGGTGCACCCGCGCGCGCCAAGACCCGGCCTGCCCATGCTCGCACTTGTTCATCCGAAGCCACATCCACCCGCTCGAATGCCTCAGGCCGGCCATAGGCGCGCCGCAATTCCGCCAGAGCAGGCTCCGACCGGCCGCAACCCAACACGGTGTGCCCCAGGCGCAGAAACTCCGCTGTCATCGCTCGGCCCAAGCCGCGCGTGACTCCAGTGATGACCACGATCTTGCTACCCGCTTCGCCCATAGGGGGTCGGCAGGATGCCGTCTGCTCTGCGCTGGGCGCAATGGCATTTCACTGGCACGCAGCCGGAGCCGACCAGGGCTCCGCTGTGCATGGCCCAGGCACGTTGGCGGGATCGTCCCGGGCGCATTTGAGCTCATTGGAGGTTGATACTCCTGGCGTACCGCCGGTTTCCCAACGTGCTTGCCCCGTGGAGCAGTTGTCTGTGCGCCAGCCGGGCGTAAGCGCCGGCCCTTACCTCACGGGGCAAGTATCGCCGGCTTCCAGCCGGCAGGGCGCCCAAACGATTGCTGCGTGCTGATGTCCGGAGCGTCTGCGGATTAGCAATCCAGTGCCACTAACTTTTCGAGCTGAGTTTGGCTAGCCGTTGACGGGCCTTGGCCCGCGAGCACCGCAGCCGCGGATAAACCTGCGGCGGATAATACGCCGCCCGGGGTTCCGTCGGTCGCACCTTCCGGCGCCGCGGCAGCCGCACCCGCGCAACCTCCCGACACATCCATTCCAGTTGGTTCCATCGCTGCAACGCAGGCATCCACCCCAACCCCAACAGCTTCAAACTCTCAAACAGCAGCGTCCGCACCCCAGCAAACGACAACTGCTGCATCGGCACCCCATGGCAGCGGGCTGCTACCCCCATCAGCCCACGCACCAAATTGTAGGCCATCAGCCTCACGTAAATTTCCTTGCGGGCCAACTCGGCCGACTTGACCTCCAATTGCCCCAAGCCCAAGGTGCTCTTGAGGCTGCGCAGCTTCAGCTCCACCTGCCACCGCTGTCCGTAGAGGGCTAGCAGCCGGGCCGGCGGCCAGGCGGCTGCATCCACCAGGCTGGTGAACAGGATCAGGGTTTGGGTGCGCCAGCCTCGGCGGCTGGCCCGCACCACCAGCCGTCCCACCACTGGCTCAGGACTCAACCCTGGGTCCAGTTGATCTTGGGCTGAGGCACTCCAACGCACCATCCTGTCCAAGCCGGCTTGGAGCCGTCGGCCACCGGCCAACCGCTTGGCCCGCCCCAAGGTCAGCCGCACCAGCGCATGGCCCCCGGTCTGCACGCAAGCTCGCACCACCCGCCACACCCCAAAATTCCGATCTCCCACATACAAGGCCCGCGCTGCCGACGATAGGATCCACTGCACGGCC
>Ga0078972_1000909_pt1 | contig 119563 bp, 100 predicted proteins | sample YelNatPaOPGAMG01_FD_67568 | JGI IMG/M metagenome (GOLD analysis project Ga0078972, IMG submission 67568) | Hot spring thermophilic microbial communities from Obsidian Pool, Yellowstone National Park, USA - OP-RAMG-01 (SPADES assembly) (version 2) | ecosystem: Environmental > Aquatic > Thermal... | reverse complement strand
AGCCCTTCAGTGAGAAGCAGGTGCGCGAGGGCGTGATTTCGTATGGCTTGTCATCGTATGGGTATGACCTGCGGGTCTCCAACGAGTTCAAGATCTTCACCAACGTCAACAGCGCGATTATTGACCCCAAAAACTTTGATGAGCGCTCGTTTGTCACGGTTGAGGCCGACTCGGTGATTGTGCCGCCGAACAGCTTTGCACTGGCGCGCTCGATTGAGTACTTCCGCATTCCCCGCGATGTGCTGACGATCTGCGTGGGCAAATCGACCTATGCCCGCTGCGGCATCATTGTGAACGTCACCCCCTTTGAGCCGGAGTGGGAGGGTTATGTGACGCTCGAGATATCAAACACGACGCCGCTGCCCGCCAAAGTGTACGCCAACGAAGGGCTGTGCCAGATTCTGTTTTTTCAGGGCGACGAGCCGTGCGAGATCAGCTACGCTGACAAGAAGGGCAAGTACCAGAAGCAGCAGGGGATTGTACTGCCCAAGCTGTAACCTCTGTCTGCCTGCGGGTCCATTGATTTGCAAGATGGCGAACGGATAAAAATCGGATTGCTGGAGTTTGAGCCCCTCCGGGTCGCGGGGCTGCTCTCGATTTTTGAGGCAGCGCCGCAGTATGAAGTGCTGGCGACGGACATGAAGGACATCCTCGCCAACAAGTCGATTGACCTGGTGCTGTTTGGACTGCAACCGCCGGAGTCGTTTGAGCGGCTGGCCCGGCTGCGCGCCGAGCGGCCCTCGCTGCGGCTGATTGTGGTGGGCTCGCTGCGCGACGATGAAACCATCATCAACGCGATTGCCGTGGGAGCCAAAGGCTACGTGGAGAACCAGGCCACGCCGGAGCAACTGCTGCAGGCCATTGAAGTGGTGTTGAGCGGATCCATCTGGGCGCCGCGGCGCGTGCTGTCAAAGTTTGTGGACCGCATGCTGCAGTTCTCAGCCAAGCCGGTGCGGCGGCATACGAGCCAGTTCACTGAGCGGGAGCAGCAGGTGCTGCGCCTGCTGGTGGCGGCTCGCTCCAACCGCGAAATCGCCGAGACGCTGGGCATTGAAGCGCGCACGGTCAAGGCCTATGTGAAGACGCTGATGGCCAAGGTGGGCGTGGACAACCGCGTGGCGCTCTCACTGCACGCGGCCAGCGCGGCGCTGGTAGAGGAAGAGGACCAGACCTAAGCTTCAGACCTGGGAGCCAGGCCGGGAATCTCCGCCTGGACTTCGCGCCCCGATTCGGTGTGCCTTTTCGCCCCTGAAAAATCGCCGAACTGCTTTTCATCCAGTCCTTTCGCTGTGGTTTGCTACGGGGAAGCGGCGTGTCTTCGGTACCATAGTCGGAATACCATAAAGCCAGGAAGACAAAGCGAGATCCATGTCCGATTTTCTTGACGCCCTGAAGCAGCGAGTGCTGGTTTACGACGGTGCGATGGGCACGAACATCCAGAAGCACGCGCTCACCCTTGACGATTACTGGGGCAAAGAGGGCTGCAACGAGCTGCTGGTGCTGAGCCGGCCTGACATTATTCGCGACATTCACGCGAGCTTTTTTGCCGTGGGCTGCGACGTGGTGGAGACGGACAGCTTCGGCTCCTCGCGCATTGTGCTGGCCGAGTATGACCTGCAGGACCAGACCCGCGAGCTGAACATTGCCGCCGCGAAGCTGGCGCGCGAGGTCGCCGACAGCTTTTCGACGCCGGAGAAGCCGCGCTTTGTGGCCGGCTCCATCGGGCCGACGACCAAGCTGCCCTCGCTGGGGCACATCAGCTATGACGACATGGCGCTGACCTATCGTGAGCAGATTGAGGCGCTGATTGAGGGCGGCGTGGACGTGCTGCTGATTGAGACCGCGCAGGATTTGCTGCAGGCCAAGATCGCCCTGGCCGCCTGCCATGATGCCATGCGCGCGACGGGCAGGCATCTGCCCATCCAGATGCAGGTGACCATCGAGGCGACGGGCACGATGCTGCTCGGCACCGAGATTGGCGCGGCACTGGCGACGCTGGAATGCTTCGCCCCTGACATCATCGGCCTAAACTGCGCGACCGGCCCGGCCGAGATGAACGATGCCGTGCGCTTTCTGTGCCAGAATGCGACGCGGCCCGTCAGCGTGCTGCCGAATGCGGGTCTGCCGCAGAATGTGGGCGGACATGCCGTGTATGCGCTCACTCCTGAGGAACTGGCGAAGTATCACCGCAGCTTCGTGACCGAGTATGGCGTGCAGGTGGTGGGCGGCTGCTGCGGCACCACGCCCGAACATTTGAAGGCGGTGGTCGAAGCGGTCAAGGACGCGAAGCCCGCGCCGCGCAACGTGCAGCCGCAGTCCGTGGCGGCGAGCGCGTTTGCAGCGCTGCCGCTTGAGGTGGATGGCCAGCCGGTCATCGTGGCCGAGGAGATGAACACCACCACGCGCGTGGAGCACTTCCGCAACATGGTGCGCGCAGGGGACTATGACGGCATTCTGGCGCTGGCCAAGAAGCTGGTGGCCGAGGGCTCGCAGATGCTCGATCTCTGCTGCGCCATTGTGGGCGAGGACGAGAAGGGCTACATGTGCTCCGTGCTTGAGAAGATCGCCACGCGCGTGACGGCGCCCATTCTGGTGGACTCGACCGAAGCCGATGTGATCGAAGAGGGGTTGAAGCGCATTCCGGGCAAGCCGGTCATCAACTCCATCAATCTTGAGGACGGCGAAAAACGCACCAGCCAGGTGTTGCCGATGGCCAAGCGCTACGGCGCGGCCGTGATTGCGCTGACCATTGACGAAGACGGCATGGCGCTGACGGCGGAGAAGAAGGTTGCCGTCGCGCGGCGCATTCACGACCTGGCGGTACACAAGTATGGCCTGCGCCCGCAGGATCTGATCTTCGATCCCCTGACGCTGCCCATCTCCACCGGGCAGGAGGACTATCGCACGGCAGGCATCGAGACGCTTGAAGCCGTGCGGCGCATCAAGCAGGAGATTCCTTACGTCAAGACAATTCTGGGCGTGAGCAACATCAGCTTTGGCCTCAATGCGTATGCGCGGCGCGTGCTGAACAGCGTGTTCTTGAAGGAAGCGGTGGATCGCGGGCTGGACTCGGCCATTGTGAACTACTCCAAGATTTATCCGCTCTACAAGATTCCCGAGCGCGAGGTGGAGCTGGCGCGGCGTCTGGTGTTCTATGACACGGTCGAGGGCGATCCGCTGCAGGCCTACATGGCGCACTTTGCCGGCACCAAGGGCAAGGTGGAGGATGACTCCGAAGAGCTGGCCTCGCTGCCGGTAGAGGAGACGCTGAAGCAGTTGATCATTCGCGGGGAGCGCAGCGTGGGCTCGGGCAGCAACAAGCGCTCGCTTGAAGACGTGCTGGAGCAGGCGCTGGTGGACTGGAAGCCGCTGGACCTGATCAACGACGTGCTGCTCGACGGCATGAAGACGGTGGGCGAGCTGTTTGGCGCGCGCAAGATGCAGTTGCCCTCGGTGCTGGACTCGGCCGCGGTGATGAAGGCCGCCGTGGCGCACCTGGAGCCGAAGATGGAGCGCGTGGAAGGCTCGCAGCGCGGCACCATCGTGCTGGCCACGGTGAAGGGCGATGTACATGACATCGGCAAAAATCTGGTGGACATCATTCTCTCGAACAACGGCTTCAAGGTGGTGAATCTCGGCATCAAGCAGCCGGCAGACACCATCATTCAGGCGGCGCGCGAGCACAAGGCCGATGCGATCGGTCTGAGCGGACTGCTGGTAAAATCCACGCTCGAAATGAAGTATGTTGTGCAGGATATGCAGCGCCTGCAGATGGAGATTCCCGTCATCTGTGGCGGCGCGGCGCTCACGCGCAAGTATGTCGAAGAGGATTTGCGGCAGGAGTATTCGCAGGGCGTCTTCTATGCCGAGGATGCTTTCGCCGGCCTGCACGTGATGACGGACATCACGTCAGAAGAGGCTCTGCGCGAGGCGCGCATGAGCGAAGGCCGCACGGTGAAGGTCTTCCCGAAGAAGCCGGTGGTCGAGGTTTCCGCCGTGGATGCGGCCGCGCCGGTGGTGCGCTCGTCGTGGGTGACGGAGAGCCCCGAGGTGCCGGTGCCGCCGTTCTTTGGCGTGCGCGTCAAAAAGGACTACGACCTGGACACGGTCTTCGAGTACATCAACGAGATTGCGCTCTTCAAGAATCAGTGGCAGTTGAAGACGGCCTCGGCCACCGACTACGCGCGGCTGGTGGAAGAGAAATATCGTCCGGTGCTCGAAGATCTGAAGACCGAGGTGAAGCGCGAGGGATGGTTCCATCCGCAGATGGTGTATGGGTATTTCCCGGCGCAGAGCGAAGGCAACGACCTGATTGTGTATGACGCCGAAGACCCCGCAAAGGAGCGGCTGCGCATTGCCTTCCCGCGCCAGGCGGAGGGCCGCAAGCTCTCGATTGCCGACTTCTTCCGGCCGAAGAGCGAGGGCGTCTACGACGTGGTGGGCTTCTCTGTGGTGACGATTGGCCATGAGGCCAGCGAAGTCACGAAGCGGCTCTTTGACGCCGGTGACTTCACGCGCTACCTCTACCTGCACGGGCTGAGCGTGGAGACGGCCGAGGCGCTGGCCGAGCTGGCCCACAGGGAGATTCGCGAGGATCTCGGCATCGCGGGCGAGGACGCGCCGCGCATCAACGATCTCTTCCACCAGAAGTATCGCGGGTCCCGCTATTCGTTTGGCTACCCGGCATGTCCGAATCTTGAGGATCAGACGAAGATCTTTGAGCTGCTCGAACCGGAGAAGAACATTGGCGTGCGCCTCACCGAAGGCTTTCATCTGGAGCCGGAGCAGAGCACCAATGCGCTGATCGTGCATCATCCGCAGGCGAAGTATTTTGTGGTGTAAGCCGCTCTGCCGGTAATTAGGCCCAAAGCTGAAACAATAAAGACAGAGATTCAGACGAAAGGGCGAGGCCATGGGCTTCGCCCTTTTTCTGTTTTCAGAGGGAGCAGGGCATGATTGTGCAGAGCGAGTTTTTAGCGAAGGCCTGCGCGGCAGCGCGGGCGGCGGAGCATGTGTTTCCTGAGATGGCGGCCTGCGAGGCGGCGCTCGAGTCCGGCTGGGGGCAATCGCGGCTGGCCGAGGAGGCGAATAACCTCTTTGGCCAGAAGCAGGACGCCGGCCGCAACGAGGGCGTGGGCACGCTGGCGATGCCGACCCGCGAGTTTTTGCGCGGGGAGTGGGTGACGGTGGAGGCCGAGTGGGTGAAGTTTGCCGACTGGCAGGCCAGCTTTGCCGGACGCATGCAGATTTTGCGCGCGCTGAGCGCCGAGTATGCGAGCTACGCCGCAGCGCTGCGGGCCAGGACGCCCGAGCAGTTTGTGCAACTGGTGTCGGAGCGATGGTCGACCGATCCGCGCCGCGCGGCCAAGGTGGTGGAGATTTACGATGCGCACCGCGACGCCCTGGCGGCTGCCACGCCGGCGGTTACCGTCTCTGCGATGGCTTAGCGCCGGGGTCTTCGGCTTCCGCGAAGACCTTGCCGACCATCACGAGCGCCGGGGCAGGCAGGGCCGGGTGCGATCTTAGTTCCGCCAGCGTGAGGCGCACCATCTGCTGCCCCGGCAGGCTGCACTGCGAAATCACGGCGCAGGGCGTCTCCGGCGGCAGGCCGCTGGCAGCAAGGTCGTGCGCCAGCCCGGCGTAATCTGAGCCGGGCATGTAGAGCGCGAGCGTGGCCGAGGCAAGATTTTCGGGCAGATGGAAGTAGCGCTGCTCGCCCTCGGTGCGCCCGGCGCGGTGCCCGGCTAGTAGTAGCACGCCCGAGGAGGCATCGCGCGCGGTGAGCGGGCTTTCGAGCGCAGCCGCAGCGGCCAGCGCCGCCGTGATGCCGGGCACAATTTCAAAGGGAATGCCGGCCTGCCGCAGCGCGTAGATTTCATCGGCTGCGCGGCCAAACAGCAGCGGATCGCCCACCTTGAGGCGCACCACGGAGTGTCCGCCGCGCGCCTCCTGAATCATGAGGGCGTCAATCTCCGGCTGCGTGATGCTTTTATCTCCGGCGCGCTTGGCCACGCTCACCACGCGGGTGTGAGGTCCGGCGAGCTGCAGGATAGCCGCATCCACCAGGCCGTCATGCAGCACCACGTCCACGGTGGCCAGCAGGCGGTGAGCGCGCACGGTCAGCAGGCCGGGGTCGCCGGGGCCTGCTCCGGTGAGATAAACTTTGCCTGCCTGAGCGTTTTGCATTGCTTTCATCGTGTCATAAACGGGCCAGAAATTGTTTGCCTCTGTGATGGGATACGATTTGCTCGCTTTGCTTGTATTTTCTGCAACTTTTCCGGCGTCTGCGCCGTCCATTGGACGAGCCTGCCACAACTGAAAGTTTTCCGGCTGCGCGCACCCTCTGCCGGGACACGATCAAAGAATCGCACAAGCTCCAACATGCTCCATCGCGAATGCTAAACTCCAATCTTCGACGGTAAGTCGAACGTAAAATACGCTTCCCCGAGACATCACCCGACCTATGGAACAGCAAAATCAGACCACCCCTGTCCCTCCGGACCATCGTTTGCCTGCGCATGCAGCCGCGGATGCGCCGCCCCCGAAGAAGCGTCCGTGGGTCTGGATCGTCGTTCTTGTGCTGATTGTGCTGGTCTTCTACTGGGGCCTCAAGCGGCACGACAAGAATGCGAAGATGGCTGGCGGTCCTGGCGGTCATGGCCGCTTCTTTGGACCGGTCTCTCTCACAACGGCGACGGCCAAAGAGGGCAGCATCGGCGTCTATGTGAGCGCGCTCGGCACGGTCACGGCGCTGCACACCGTCTCCATCAGCTCGCAGGTGACGGGCGTGATCAACGCCGTGCATTACCGCGAGGGGCAATATGTTCGCAAGGGACAGCCGCTGGTGGACATTGATCCCCGCCCCTATCAGGCGCAGGTGATGCAGGCCCAGGGCACGCTCAAGCGCGACCAGAATCTGCTGGCCGAGGCGAAGATGGATCTGGCCCGCTACGAGACTGCCTGGTCGCACAATGCAATTCCGCGACAGACGCTCGAAGATCAGCAGAAGCTGGTCCTGCAGGACGAAGGCACAGTGGAGAACGACCAGGGCGTGCTCAAGTATGACCAGGTGCAGTTGAGCTATTGCCACATTGTGGCGCCCATGGATGGCAAGGTGGGCCTGCGGCTGGTGGATCCCGGCAATCTGGTCACGGCCAACTCCGGCACATCGCTCGTGGTGGTGACCTCGATGAATCCCATCACGGTGATTTCGCCCATCTCAGAGAGCGAGCTCACCCAGTTGCTGGCGCAGCCGGGGCATGGTCTCGGGCTGCCGATTGAAGTGTGGGACAGCAACAAGACCCACATGATCACCCGCGGCAAGGTGACCTCGATCAACAACCAGATCGACACCACGACCGGCACGGTGCTTTTGCGCGCCACCTTCAACAACAGCAAGGATGAACTGTATCCCAACCAGTTTGTGAACACGCGGCTGCTGGTGAAGACTCTTCAGAAGCAGACACTGGTGCCGGAGTCTGCCGTGCAGCACAACGGCAATGAGTCGTACGTCTTTCTCATTCAGCACGGGCCGCATGGTTTGATGGCCAAAATGCAGGACGTGACGACCGGCGTGAGCGATGACGGCATCGTGGCGGTGCAGGGCATTCAGCCGGGCGATGTGATTGCTGACAGCAGCTTTGAGAAGCTGCAAAATGGCTCGCCGGTGAAGATTTCCAAGGTAGCGATGTCCAGCAGCACGAGTGAGAGCAACGTTCCGTGAGCCCGTCGCGCCCATTTATTCTGCGGCCCATCGCAACTTCGCTGCTGATGGCCGCCATTCTGCTGGTGGGTATTGTCGCCTTCATGCAGTTGCCCATCTCGGCGCTGCCGCAGGTGGACTACCCCACCATTCAGGTGGTCACGTTTTATCCCGGCGCCAGCCCTGATGTGACGGCATCGACGGTGACGGCTCCCCTGGAGCGCCAGTTTGGCGAGATGCCCGGCCTGAGCCAGATGACCTCGACCAGCGCGGGCGGCGTATCGGTGATCGTGCTGCAGTTTAACCTGCAGTTGAACATCGACGTGGCTGAGCAGGAGGTGCAGGCCGGCATCAATGCGGCGCAGAGCCTGCTGCCGGCCAATCTGCCCACTCCGCCGGTCTATAACAAGACCAATCCCGCGGACGCGCCTATTCTGACGATGGGCGTCACCTCGAACACCATGCAACTGTCGCAGGTCGAGGACCTGATCGACACGCGCCTGGTGCCGAAGCTCGCTCAGATCAGTGGCGTGGGCATGGTGACCATCAGCGGCGGCCAGCGCCCGGCTGTGCGCATCCAGGTCAACCCGACGCAGTTGGCCGGCTATGGCATCAGCCTTGAGGCCGTGCGCACCGCGCTCACCCAGGCCAGCGTGAATGCGGCCAAGGGCAATTTTGACGGGCCGCGCCTCGACTATCAGATTGACTCAAACGACCAGCTGACCGAGGCCAGCCAATACAACAATGTTGTCATCGCCTACCAGAACGGCGCGCCCGTCTTTTTAAAGAACGTGGCTACCGTAATCAACGGCGTTGAAAACGAGAATCAGGCTGCCTGGATGAACCGCCAGCCAGCGATCATCCTGAATATTCAGCGGCAGCCGGGAGCCAACACCATCTCAGTGGTGCGCAGCATCAAGAATGCGCTGCCACAACTGGAAGCGACGCTGCCGGCCGGCATTCAACTGCACCAGTTGACTGACCTGACGACCAGCATTCAGGCCAGCGTCAACGATGTGGAGTTTGAGCTGATGCTCACCGTCGGGCTGGTCGTACTGGTGATTTTCCTCTTCCTGCGCAGCATTTACGCGACCATCATCCCCAGCGTGGCTGTGCCGCTTTCGCTGGTAGGCACCTTTGGTGCGATGTATCTGCTGGGGTACAGTCTCGACAATCTGTCGCTGATGGCATTGACCATCTCCACCGGCTTTGTGGTGGACGACGCGATCGTGATGATCGAGAACATCTCGCGTTATCTCGAAGAGGGCTATTCGCCGATGGAGGCCGCCTTCAAGGGCTCCGGGCAGATCGGCTTCACCATTCTGTCGTTGACGGTCTCGCTGATTGCCGTGCTGATTCCGCTGCTCTTCATGGGCGACGTGGTCGGGCGTCTCTTCCGCGAGTTTGCCGTGACGCTGGCGGTGACCATCATCATCTCGGCCGTGGTATCGCTCACGCTCACGCCGATGATGTGCTCGCGCATTCTGCGGCACGATCCGAAGGCGCAGGAAGGCCGCTTCTACAAGGCCTCGGAGCGCGTCTTCAACGGAATGATCGCCTTTTATGGGCGCACGCTCAAAGTGGTGCTGCGCTTCCAGCCGCTCACGCTGCTGGTGGCCGTGGCCACGCTCGTGCTCACGATTTTTCTTTACATCGTGATCCCGAAAGGCTTCTTTCCCACGCAGGACACAGGCGTCATCCAGGCAATTTCTCAGGGCCCTCCGGCGATCTCATTTGACGCGATGGCCAGGCGCCAGCAGCAGTTGGCCGATATTGTGCTCAAAGATCCGGCAGTGGAGAGCCTGTCTTCGTTCATCGGCGTGGATGGCATCAATACCACGATGAACACGGGCCGCATGTCGATCAACCTGAAGCCGATCAACCAGCGCGATGCGAGCGCGGCCGATGTGATCCGGCGGCTGCAGAACAAGCTGGCCCAGGTGCAGGGCATTCACCTGTATATGCAGCCCGTGCAGGACATCACGGTCGACGACCGCGTGAGCCGCACACAATACCAGTACACGCTCGACGACCCCAACAGCGACGAGCTGAATGAGTGGGCCGACAAATTTGTGGCCCGGCTCAAGAAGCTGCCCGATCTCGAAGACGTGGCCACCGACCAGCTCACCGGGGGCAGGGCGATCAACGTGGACATTGATCGTGTGACCGCCTCGCGGCTCGGCATTGCCCCGTCCACGGTCGACAACGTGCTCTATGACGCCTACGGCCAGCGCCAGATCAACACGCTCTACACCTCGCTCAACCAGTATCACGTCATCATGGAGACCTCGCCCGAGTGGCGCGACAATCCCGGTAATCTGGGCGACTTGTATGTGCAGTCAAATATCTCGGCGGGCGCCAGCGGTCCGGCTGCCGCAACCACGTTTGCCGCTTCCGGCTCCAGCTCGGCCGGCTCGAATGCAATCACGACCGGAGTGCGTTACACGCCTTCCTCTGGCGTGATGAGCGTGCCAGGCAATTTGATTTCCACCTCGGGGCTGACGGTGAATGGCAGCTCGCTGAGCAGCGGCACCTATGGCGGCGTGACACCGAACAGCAACACTCAGTCCGTCAGCAGCAGCGCTGTGCCCTTGAGCGCATTCACGCGCATCAGTTACGGCACGGAGTTGCTCTCCATCAACCATCAGGGGCAGTTCCCGTCGGTGACGGTTTCCTTCAACCTGGGGCCGCATGCGGCGCTGGGCAATGCCATCAACTCGGTGGACAAGGTGGCCTCGCAGATGGACTTTCCAGCCAGCCTGCAGCACGGCTGGGAGGGCACGGCGCAGGCCTTCAAGAGCTCGCTCTCAAACGAGGCGCTGCTGATTCTGGCCGCGCTGGTGGTGGTCTACATCGTGCTGGGCGTGTTGTATGAGAGCTTTATCCACCCCATCACGATCCTCTCCACGCTGCCCTCGGCGGGCGTGGGCGCTCTGCTGGCACTGTTTCTCTTCGGGCAAAATCTCAACGTCGTTGCCATCATCGGCATCATTCTGCTGATCGGCATTGTGCAGAAAAACGGCATTCTGATCGTGGACTTTGCGCTCGAAGCCGAGCGACTGCGCGGTCTGAACGCGACCGAAGCCATTTACGAAGCCTGCCTGCTGCGTTTTCGTCCGATCATGATGACCACCATGGCTGCGCTGCTGGGCGGCCTGCCGCTGGCGCTCGGCACCGGCTATGGTTCTGAGCTGCGGCGTCCGCTGGGCATTGCCATGGTGGGCGGCCTGCTGCTGAGCCAGGTGCTCACGCTGTACACTACTCCGGTCATTTACATTTTCTTTGATAATGTCGGCCGGCGTTTCAGGCGCAAGCCACAGGGTCCGCATTCGCACCCGCCCACGCAAACGGAGCCGGCATGAATCTCTGCGCTCCCTTCATCCGGCGGCCCGTAGCAACTACGCTGCTGACGCTGGCCGTAGCCATTGCAGGCGCGGTGGGTTACTCGGTGCTGCCGGTAGCGCCGCTGCCGCAGGTGGATTTTCCCACCATCAACGTCAATGCGAGCCTGCCAGGAGCCAGCGCCGAGACCATGGCTACCTCAGTGGCCACGCCGCTCGAACGCCAGTTCGGCCAGATTTCCGGCGTGACCGAGATGACCTCATCCAGTTCGCTCGGCAGCTCGTCTATCACGCTGCAGTTTGATCTGAACCGGGACATCAACGGCGCGGCCAACGATGTGCAGGCGGCCATCAACGCGGCACGCACCTACCTGCCGGCGAACATGCCGTCTAACCCGAACTACTTTAAGGAAAATCCCGCCGACAGCCCGATTCTGATCATGTCGTTGACGTCGAAGAAGTACGACACCACGTACATGTATGACAAGGCATCCACGATTTTCCAGCAGAAGCTTTCGCAGATCAGTGGTGTGGGGCAGGTCTTCATCGGCGGCGCTTCCAGTCCTGCCGTGCGCGTGGAGGTTAATCCCACCGAGCTGGAGAGCTACGGGCTGACGCTGCCCGAGCTGCAGGCCGCACTCAGCACGCAGAACGCTGATCTACCGCGCGGACAGATTGCGAACAGCTCGATGACTGCAGACGTCATCACCAATGATCAAATCTCGCGTGCCGCGCAGTATCAGCCTCTGGTCGTGGGCTATCACAACGGTGCCGCAGTGCGTCTTGACCAGGTAGCGCGCGTCTATGACGGTTCTCAAAACGTTCGTACTGCCGGATACACAGATGGCGTGCCCTCGGTAACAGTCATCATCTTTCGCCAGCCAGGCGCGAACGTGATTCAGACGGTGGATCGCATCAAAGCCCAGTTACCGGCGCTGGAAGCAGACATTCCAACAGGCATCGACGTGCATATCGTGCATGACCGCACGGTGACCATTCGCGCCTCTGTCAAAGATGTGGAACTGACGCTGCTGGTGGCTCTGGTACTGGTTGTGCTGGTGGTGTTTGTTTTCCTGCGCAGCCCGCGTGCCACGCTGATTCCCTCGGTGGCGGTTCCGGTCTCCATCACTGGCACCTTTGCGGTGATGTACCTGCTGGGCTTCAGTCTGGATAATCTTTCACTGATGGCGCTGACCATCTCGACCGGCTTTGTGGTCGATGACGCCATCGTGGTGATGGAAAACATCACGCGGCACGTTGAGAACGGCATGACCCCGGTGGCCGCGGCCCTCAAAGGCGCGGGCGAGATCGGCTTCACGGTCTTTTCCATCAGCATGTCGCTCATCGCCGTCTTTATTCCCATTCTGCTGATGGGTGGCATCATTGGGCGGCTCTTCCGCGAGTTTGCCGTTACGCTGGCCACGGCCATCGTGGTCTCGATGGTGATCTCGCTGACCACCACGCCCACCATGTGCGCACACCTGCTCAAGAGCCATGAGCCGGAGAAGCAAAACCGCTTCAGCCGCGCTAGCGAAAGGGTCTTTGACGGCCTGCTGTGGGGCTATCGCAAGTCACTGCACTGGGTGCTTGAGAATCCGGGACTCATGCTGGTGGTGCTGGGGCTGACCATCGCGCTCAATTTTGTGCTGATCGCACGCATCCCGAAGGGCTTCTTTCCCGAGCAGGACACGGGCTTTCTCATCGGCGGCGTCATGGGTCCGCAGGATGCGTCTTTCCCCTATATGAATCACTCGCTGTTACAAATTGTAAAAGTGATTCAGGCCGATCCGGCCGTGGAGTATGTGAATGCTTACACTGGCGGGCGAGGGTCTACCAACAACGGCTTTGTCTTCGCTTCGCTCAAGCCGCTCAGCGTGCGCAAAATCAGCGCGACGGGCGTCATCAACCGGCTGCGTCCCAAGTTGAACAAACTGACCGGAGCCGCGATCTTTCTGCAGTCGGCGCAGGATCTTCGCATCGGGGGACGCTCCAGCAACGCGCAGTACCAGTACACGATTCAGTCAGACAACGAGGCGGATCTGCTGCATTGGGGCACGATCATCAAGAACAAGATGAGCCACCTGCCTGGTTTTGCCGATGTCAACAGCGATCAGCAGGACGGCGGACTCGCCAAGCAACTGGACTACAATCGCGTGACGGCCGCGCGCCTGGGGCAAACCTCGCAATCGCTCGATAGCGCGGTGTATTCCGCCTTTGGGCAATCAGAAGTCTCGGTGATTCACAGCCCGCTCAACCAGTACTATGTGGTGCTCGAGGTCGCGCCCAAATACTGGCAGTCGCCGGAGGGGCTGAACAGCATTTATCTCAAGACCGGCAGCGGCGGCAGCAATGCTTCTTCCATGACGCCTCTGAGCCAGTTCGCGCGCTTTGAGACGACGACGACGCCGCTGCAGATCAACCATACAGGGCAGTTTCCCTCCGTGACGGTTTCGTTCAACTTGCAACCGGGCGTGTCGCTGAGCACGGCGACGAGCGAGATTGACCAGATGGAAGAGCAGATCGGCCTGCCCGGTACGGTGCGCGGCACCTTCTCCGGCACGTTGCAGGCGTTTCAAAAGTCGCTCTCCACCGAGCCCATGCTTATCATCACGGCCATTCTGGCCGTCTACATCGTGCTGGGTGTGCTCTATGAGAGCCTGATGCACCCGCTCACGATTCTTTCCACGCTGCCCTCGGCCAGCGTGGGCGCGATGCTGGCGCTCATGCTGTTTCACAAGAATCTCGATGTGATTTCGATCATCGGCATCATTCTGCTGATCGGCATTGTGAAAAAGAATGCCATCATGATGATCGACTTTGCGCTGATGGTCGAGCGTAACGAGGGCAAGAGCCCGCGAGACTCCATCTTTGAGGCCTGCATGCTGCGCTTTCGGCCCATCATGATGACCACCACCGCCGCACTCGGCGGAGCCTTGCCCCTGGCCTTCGGCACCGGTATTGGCGCTGAGCTGCGGCGTCCGCTCGGCATCACCATCGTGGGTGGCCTTATGCTCAGCCAGGTCATCACCCTCTACACCACCCCGGTGGTATACCTAACGCTCGACCGTCTGCGCCTGCGGCTGCAGGGCAAGCAGCGCGATACTTATCATCCCGGGGAGCAAGCCGCCCATTAGCGGAGAAATGCCATGAAGACTCGACGACCCCACACCCGTTTCCGCCGCCCCATCGCCGCCGCCACGCTTCTATCGCTGGCCGCCCTGGCGGGCTGCAATCTCGGGCCCAAGTACCATCCGCCCGCGCCGCCCCAGAATCTGCCTGCGAACTACAAGGAGTCCACGGTGCACTTTCAGGATGCCCCTGGCTGGAAGGTCGCGCAGCCCAGCGCGCCGATGCTGCATGGCGACTGGTGGCAGATATTTCACGACGCCGAGCTCAACAAGCTCGAAGGCGAACTGAACATTAACAACCAGAACATCAAGCAGTACTTTGAGAGCTTTCTTGAGGCTCGCGCCCTGGTGGCCGAGCAGCGCGCCAGCTTCTGGCCCACGCTCACCACCAAGCCCACGTGGAACCGTTCCATGGCTTCCGGGACCATGACGAACACTTACAACACCGGCACCGGCGCCTCCACGGCCACCAGTTCTGGCCAGAAGAGCACCATCATGGCGCTGCCTTTTGACGCCTCATGGACGCCCGATCTCTGGGGACAGATTCGCAACCAGGTGCGCACCGCAGAGTACGCCTCGCAGGTGAGCGCGGCCCAGTTGGCCAATGAAAAGCTGACCGAGCAGGCCAGCCTCGCGGCCTTCTATTTTCAGTTGCGCGGGCAGGACGCGTTGATCGCGCTTCTCAAGCAGACCGTTGCCGCCGATCAAAGGGCTTATCGCGTGAACCAGTCGTCTTATAAGGTCGGGGTAGGGGATTACATCTCGGTCGTTGAGGCGAAGTCCACGCTCGAGAGCGCGCAGGCCCAGTTGACCAATCTGCAGGTGGCGCGCGCGCAATACGAGCATGCCATTGCCGTGCTGGTCGGGCAGCCGGCCACCAGCTTTTCGCTGCCGTCTGATCCCGGCTTCTTTACGCCGCCGCCTATCCCGGTGGGCATTCCTGCTGAGCTGCTGCAGCGGCGTCCTGACATTGCCGCGGCAGAGCGCACGCTGGCCGAGGCCAATGCCACCATCGGCATTGGTTATGGAGCGTTTTTCCCCGCCATCACCTTGTCAGCGAGTGGCGGCTTTGAGAGCTCCAGCTTCGCGCGGTGGTTTGAGTGGCCGAGCCGCTTCTGGTCGATTGGGCCTTCCATTTCGCAGACCATCTTCAATGGCGGACTCTACATCGCGCAGTTGCATCAGTATTCGGCTACCTACAACGCTGATCTGGCCACCTACCGCCAGACGGTGCTCACGGCGTTTCAGCAGGTCGAGGACGATCTGGCGGCCACGCGGCTTTATTCGCAACAGATACTGCAGCAAAAGGCGGCGCTGGCCGATGCGCAAAAATATCTGGCGCTGGAGCAAGGCCGCTACGAGAGCGGCATTGATCCCTATTTGAGCGTCATTACCGCCGAGACCACCGTGCTCAATGACCAGCAGACGCTGGCTCAGGTGCAGGTGCTGCAGATGACCTCTGCCGTGCAGTTGATTGAGGCACTGGGTGGCGGTTGGGACAAGTCGCAGTTGCCCAGCCCTAAACAGGCGGGCGCAAAGGTGCCCAAGAGCGAATACAAACTGCAGCATTGATGGCATTTGCCGGAGCAGCAGCATTGACCCGCTCCGGCAATGCTTCGTATGATGAGAAAGTGGCTCCCGCCTGTTTGCGGAACCTGAGCCTGGCGGCGTAGCTCAGATGGTTAGAGCGACGGACTCATAACCCGTAGGTCGGAGGTTCGATTCCTCCCGCCGCCACCAAAGATCCTTTCCGTCATCTCCCACCTGGGCAACTGCAGAGAGTATGATTTGAGATAACGCGGCTTCGCTAGCGCTCTCTGATATCTATGTCTCGAAACTTCAAGCATGTTGTCCTCGGCCTCGCGGCCGCCGTGATTCTGGTCATTTTTCTGGGCGGATTCGCTCCGGCTGGCGTCAACAGCCATCCCCTCGACAATGCCTATCAGCAGATGGGGGTTTATGAAGAGGTTCTGCACAAGATACAGGCCGATTATGTGACGGTTCCTGACCTTGCCGACGTCACCACGGGCGCGCTGCATGGCCTGCTCGAATCGCTCGATGGCGATTCGGCCTATCTGACGCCCGCCGAGTACAAGCAATACCTCGCGCATCAGAATGACGGTACCGCGCAGGTGGGCCTCATCGTTTCGTCGCGCGCGGGCTATGCCACGGTGGTTTCCGTGGTGCCTGACAGCCCCGCAGCGGGACAGAAGATTCAGGATGGCGACATGATCGAGGCCATCAACGGGCAGTCCACCTACAACATGTCCGTGGCGATGGTGCGCCTGCTCTTGCAGGGCCAGCCTGGCAGCAAGGTCACGCTGCGCATGATTCGCGCGCAGAGCATTCTGCCGGTCAACCTCACCATGACGCGCGCTGACAATCTGGCGCCCGCGCTTGAAGTGAAGCAATACGCAAGCAGCAACGTGCTCTACATCAAGCCGTATTCGCTGACGGCGCATCGCGTCGACGAGGTGATTGCAAAGCTCAAGAGCATGCCTGCCAACACCAAGGTGCTGCTTGATCTGCGCGATTCCGCGCAGGGCACTGAGGCTGACGGCTTGCGTTTGGCCAATGCCTTTATCCAGTCCGGCACGCTGGCTTCGCTGCACGGCCAGACCCTTGCCACCAAAGTCTTTCAGGCCAAGCCTGAGGACTTCGTCACTCATGCTCCATTGGTCGTGCTGGTCAACCACGGCACGGCGGGCGCGGCTGAAATCGTTGCCGGCGCGGTGCTCGATGACAAGCGCGGCGATGTGGTGGGCGATCCCACCTTCGGTGAAGGCGCGCTGGTCAAGACCATCACTCTGCCCGATGGTGCGGCCGTGCTGCTGACCGTGGGCAAATATGAGACGCCCGACGGAACAGCCATTGAAGACAAGGCCATCACCCCCAATTATCTCGTAGATGAGAGCATCGACTCCTATCTGGCCGAAGAGGGCGAGCTGCCGGCTTCGGAGAAGAATATCCCGATTCAGGACGACCAGCTCAACAAGGGCCTCAGCCTGCTGCAGCAGAAAAAGGCGTAGCGGAACAGGACGGCGCGCTTGGATCGACTGGATCGACGCGGTCCCTGGGATGTCACTGAAGAAAGCTTTCAACGTAGGCCTGCCCGCGCGCAGCGGCCGGAGTTTCGTCCGCCCGCACGCCGGCGCAAGGTGGCCGGCTCGCTGGCGCTGGTGCTGCTGGTGGTGCTTGCCGCTGCTGCCGGTTCGCTCGGCGGCGTTTTGCTTATCTATTCGGTGGATCTGCCGCAGATCTCCGAGTTGCAGCATTACCGCCCCATGTCCACCACAGAGATTTATGACCGCAACGGCCAGTTGATCGGCTCGTTTGCGCTGCAGCGCCGCACCGTGGTGCGCTATCAGGACTTTGCCCCCGTGCTGCGCGACGCCATCATCTCCATTGAAGACAAAAATTTTGAGAGTCACTGGGGCGTCAATCTCTTCCGCATCGCGGGCGCGGCTTATCACGACCTGGTATCGCACACCCGCTCGCAGGGCGCTTCCACGCTCACCATGCAACTGGCGCGCAACCTTTTCCTCTCTGACCGGCGCACCTTCTCACGCAAGCTGCAAGAGGTGCTGCTCACGCTGCAAATGGAGCACACCCTTACCAAGCAGCAAATCTTCACGCTGTATGCGAATCAGATTTATCTCGGCAGCGGCGTCTACGGCTTTGAGGCCGGTGCGGAGTTCTACTTCTCAAAGCATGCGAGCCAGCTCACCCTGCCCGAGGCTGCTCTGCTGGCCGCGCTGCCCAAGGGCCCAGAGGAATACTCGCCCATCCGCAACCCCACGCGAGCCTTTGAGCGCCGCAATCTCGTCATCGACGAAATGCTTGAGGACGGCAAGATTACCGACGCACAGGCCAATGCCGCCCGCAATTCGCCGCTGGGGCTGCACCTTGCGCCGCCGCCCAACTCCGTGGCGCCGTGGTTTATCGAGAATGTGCGGGAAGAGCTGGACCGCCGCTTCGGCACGCGGCGCGTGCATGAGGCTGGCCTGAAGGTCTACACCACACTCGATCTGAATCTGCAAAAGGTGGCGAACCAAGCCGTGCTGACCGGCCTGGAAGCCTATGAACAGCGCCACGGCTGGCGCGGCCATTTGCTCAATGTTCTCGATGCTGACCTCAATCCCGAAACCTTCTGGCATCCGGACTGGTCAAACCCCGCCGTGCCCGGTGCGTGGATGCATGCCGTCGTCACCGATGTGGAGCCGTATCAAGTAACGGCGCGCATTGCCAAGCGCACCCTGCTGCTCTCTCCCGACGACTGGAAGTGGACGGGCTTCACTTCGGCGGAGAAGTTTCTGCACGTGGGCGACATCATCTATGTCCACCTGACCAGTGATGACGGCACCGTGTTGCATGGCGAGCTTGCGGAAGACTCCGGCGTCGAGGCCGCGCTGCTGGCCATCGACAACTCCACAGGCGGCGTGCTGGCCATGGTGGGCGGACGCGACTTCAACCTCTCGCAGTTCAATCGTGCCACGCAGGCCGAGCGGCAGACCGGCTCCTCCTTCAAGCCCTATGTCTACACGGCGGCCGTCGAGGACGGCATCACGCCGCAGGACCATATTCTCGATACGCCGGTTTCGTGGGGCTCGTATGTGCCGCACAACTATGACCATCGCTTTGAGGGCAGCATTACCATCGAGCATGCCTTTGCCGACTCGCGTAACATTCCCGCGCTCAAGCTGGCCGCCAGGGTCGGCATTCATAATGTGATTGCACTCGCGCACAAATTTGGCGTGACCAGTAACATTCCCCCGTTTCTGCCGATTGCGCTGGGTGCGGTTGAGATCAGCCTGGAGCAACAGGTCTCGGCCTACTCTGTTTTTCCAGATGACGGCGTTCGCATCGCTCCGCACTTGATTCAGAAGGTGACGGACGCGCAGGGCATTCCGCTGCTGCAGACCGAGCCGCAGGTGAGTGAAGTCATCACGGCGAAGACGGCCCGCACCATGATCACGATGTTCAAGGACGTCATCGCGCAGGGCACCGGAGAAAAGGTCGCCGCGCTGCATCATGAGCTCGGCGGCAAGACCGGCACCACCAACAACTTCACCGATGCATGGTTTGTGGGCTTTTCGCCTTCGACCACCTGCGGCGTGTGGGTGGGCTATGACGATCGCGAGTCACTCGGCAAGGGCGAAACAGGCGCACATGCGGCGCTGCCCATCTGGACGGAATTCATGAAAGCCGCCATCGCCGGCAAACCGGATGAGACCTTTCCCGGCGATGCACCGCCGCCTCCCCGGCTGGCGACCGCGTCTCTGCAAACGGCCGCCTATCACTGAAACGCGCCCAGGCGAGAGGTGCCTGAGACGTAGTACCGTACTGCCATGAGCACCGGGTTGTTCTCCTTGCGCGGCCGGCATGTCTGGCTTGAACCTCTCACGCTCGACCATTTGCCTGGTCTTCTCGCAGCCGCCTCAGCCGATCCCGCACTGTATGCCCTGACGGTGGTTCCGCAAACGCGCGAGTGCATGACCGAGTATGTGCAGACGGCGCTCGCATGGCGCGAAGCCGGCACGGCGTTTCCCTTTGCCGTACTGCGGGCCGGCAGCGGAGAGGTGATCGGCTCCACGCGCTTCTATCAGTTGGAGCGCTGGGAGTGGCCCGAAGGCCATCCGCTGCATGCGCGCGCGACGCCCGATGCCTGCGAAATCGGCTACACCTGGTATGCCCCGAGTGCGGTGCGCACCGCCGTCAACACCGAGGCCAAAAAGCTGCTGCTCACCCACGCCTTTGAGCAGTGGCAGGTGCTGCGTGTCTGCCTGCATACCGATGTGCGCAACGAGCGCTCGCGCCGCGCCATGGAGCGCATGGGCGCAAAGTTTGAGGGCATTTTGCGCGCGCACAAGATCGCCTCAGACCTTACGGTGCGCGACTCGGCCCGCTACTCCATCACGGCCGGGGAGTGGCCGATCGTCAAAGCGCATCTTGAGGCCCTGGAGCAGCGCTACCTTTGATATTTCTCTTGCATCCGGCGCTCTTGTTGTGAATCCAAACAAAAGTCATGAAAAAGGTCACGCTTTACAGTCAACCCGGATGCCCGCCGTGCTTCGCGGCCAAGGCCTTTCTGCAATCGCGCAACGTGCCGTTTGAGTACAAGGACGTGCAGGCTGACCCAGCAGCCTTGCAGGAACTGCTTGCGCTCAACAGCCGTTCCACGCCTACGCTGCTGGTGGGCGAAGAGGTGATGATCGGTTTTGATCCTGAGCGGCTCACCCAAATGCTTGAGGGCTAACGCCGCTGCTCGCATGCGCGGCATCAAGTTTCGCTTCGCAGCAGCAGGCCGTCAGCCCAGCCGCTCCCCCAGCCGGTGATAGCGTTCGGCCTTCGCCACGTCGCGCATGATCTGCGCTTTCAGCGCTTCCGGGGAAGGGAAGGCTCGCTCCTCGCGCAGCCGCGCAAGAAAGCAGACTTCCACCGGGGTCTCCGGCGTGATTTCTACCGGGTCCGCCTCCGGATTCCAGCCCAATAGATACGATTCAATCGCAAAGCGCTCCACGCCAAACGTAGGCCGCACGCCGCAGTTGGTCACTGCGCGAAAGTTGCGCTTCGCCTCGCCCGCGCCGATGTGCACGCGCGTCAAATACACGCCATGCGCTGGCACCAACTCGTCATACGCGGCCAGGTTGATGGTCGGTACCAGCAGCCGGCTGCCGATGCCGCGTCCGCGCTCCTGTGTGGAGCGGATGGAAAACGCCCGCCCCAGCAGGGCGCGCGCAATATTCATCTCTCCGGCTGCGATGCGGCGGCGCACTTCGCTGCTTGAAACAGGCAGGACGCGCACCCTAATGACGCGGTGGCCGTAGACGGCGAAGCCCATCTGCTTGCCGAACTCCACCAGCTCCGGCGTGCCGGCCTCGGCTCCGCGGCCGAAGCGGAAGCTGTCGCCTTCATGCACCTCCACGGCGTGCAGTCCGCGCGCCAGCACGCGTTCAGCAAAGTCGCGGGCCGGAGTCTGTGAAAACTCCTGCGTGAAGGGCAGCACCAGCGTGGCATCGAGGCCGGTGGCAGCCAGCAGATCGAGCCGTTGCGGCAGCGGAGTAATGAGTCTGGGCGCATCCTCAGGCCGCAGCAGGCGCACCGGGTGAGGATCAAACGTCACCGCCACCGAGGCTGCCTGCAGCGCGGCGGCACGGGCGCGCACATCCGCAATGATGGCCTGATGCCCCCGATGCACGCCATCAAAGTTGCCGATAGCGGCCACGGTGGGGCCAAGCGCGGCGGGAATTTCGTCGAGTGAGCGGAAAACTTGCATGTCAGATTTCAATGGGGATGCGCAATCCGTCGTAGGACAGCCGCACATGCGGCGGAAAAGTGGCTTCAGTCGCCTCGTGGTCAATCTCGTGCGACATGTGCGTGAACCAGGCTCGGCGCGGTTTGACCACCTCCACCCAGTGCAGCGCTTCTTCCAGGTTGGCGTGGCTCGGGTGCTCCTGCGGCCGTAGCGCGTCCAGAATCATGACGTCGAGACCCGTGAGTAGCGGCAGGCTCTCATCCGGAATACTCTTCATGTCGGTCAGGTAGGCGGCGTTGCCGAAGCGAAAGCCGGAGACCTCCACGTTGCCATGCTGCAGCGGCACGCGCTGAAAGGCGGCTCCCGCCACCTGCGTGGTGTCGTGCCCGGCAATAGGGAAGAGCTGGACGCGCGCGCGGGTAGGATACTGCGACGCGGGCGAAAAAGTGTATTCAAACACGCGCTCCAGAATGCGAGCGGTGTTGGCGTCGGCATAGAGCGGCATGTAGTTCGGCCTGTGGCGAAAGCTCAGCGGGCGCAGATCGTCAAGGCCCAGAATGTGGTCGGCATGCGCATGCGTATAAAACACCGCGTCCACATGTTGCACCCCGGCGCGCAGGGCCTGCTCGCGAAAGTCCGGCCCCGTGTCGATGAGCACGCGGCGCGGCGCACCCTCCCACTGCCACTCCACGGCAATGGAGGGCCGCATGCGGCGGTTGCGCGGGTCGGTCGAGGTGCAGACCGCGCAGGTGCAGCCGAGCGTGGGCACCCCCATGGAGGTGCCGCTGCCGAGAATGACGATCTCTGCCTGCATGCCGGCGGCGGCGCCTACTTCTGCCCCGGAGGCGGCTGGTGCGCGGCCTTGGAGATGGCGTTGGTGATCTCCAAGAACATCATGCGCAGCTCAAAGAGCGCGCTCTGCAGCAGCGTCTGCTCGCGCTCGCTCAGGTTGCCCTTAGTCTTCTCCTGCAGCACGCTCAGCATGTCGATGCTCTGGCGCGCGCCAAGAATGTCAATGCGCGGCTTCTGCCCCGGCTCGGTGCCCGCTCCCATGGCGATCATGGCCGAGAGATAGATCGACTGCACCACATGATCAAACGTCACCGGGCCGCTCGCCTGCATGCCCGGGTTGGCCTGCTTCAGCATGTCATCGAGCTGCTGCGATGAGGCTTGATACGCCGCATGCTGCTCGGCCGACTCCTCGGCGGTGATCGGCGCGGGCTGGTCTTCTTCCGTTGCTGCTTCTGCAGCGGCATCTATATGCGCGGCCGCAGGCTCCGGCGTCGCGGCGGCTTCCGGCTCAGGCTCGCGGCGCGGCATGCTGACCACCTTGGCGGCTTTGGGCGCGATCTCCTGAGCGGTTTCAGGAGCTGCCGCCTGCGGCTCGGGCGCGGTCGCCTGCGGCTCAGGGGTCTTTGCGGCTTCGCTCTTGCTCGCGGTAGTTTCGCCCTCGCGCAGGTCTCCCTCAAAGGTGAACTTGCGGCGGTCAGTCACGGTAAATGCGGGTGGTTTCTCGTCCATGTCTCGTCTCTCCGCGTGAGCCTCTGGCTCTACGCCTTGTCTCTTGAAGCCTTGTCTCTAAGCCGGATGCTGTGGCGCCGGTGAAAGCTGCCGTGCTGCCGATGAAAGAATTTCAGTGCGAAGTGCGGTGAGCGCCGCGGCGTCGAGGGCGCGCAGCGTACCCCCTTCATAAGTCAATGTCTGCTGGCGCTCGATGGCCTCGTTGCGCAGCATGGCCAGCCCCAGCAGGCGCGGGCTGCCGGGCAGCGGCAGCGCCGCCGCACTGGTGATTTCGCCAATCGCTTGCGCCGCCTCTGCTTCGCCGGCCTGCACGGCAGCGGGCAAAGCGGGCAGCGTGCCGGTCAGCTGCACCACGCGCAACTGCCGATGCACGGTCGCGCGCGAGCGAATGCGCTCGACAATCTCCTGCCCCAGATAGCAGCCCTTGTTGAAGTGCAGGGGACGGCTGCCGTCCACTTCCTGCGGCAGATATTTCTCGCTGAAATCCACGCCATAGTGCGGCACGCCTTCGAGCAGACGCAGCATTTCGAGCGCTTCGGCACCGGCGGGCATCATGCCGGCCACCGCGAGCCGGTCCCAGAAGGCGGGTGCGTCGGCCTCGGCCATCCAGAGCGTGAAACGGGGCACCACCGGCCCATACTCCTGCAGGATGAGGACAGGCTGCGAGCCCAGATCCGGCGCGTCCATAAAGGTCAGCGGACCCTCCGGCAGCGGCAGTCCGGCGCGTTCCAGCAGCAGCGCGGCTTCCGGTCCGGCCAAACCAATGGCGGCGCGTCCCTGCACCTTTTCAAGCTCCACATCGTCCATGATGATGAAATGATCGAAATGCTCCGCCAGCCCCGCCACCTGCGTCTCATCGGTCACCAGCAGGATATGATCGGGAAAGCGGCAGGCCGTCAGGTCGCCGAGGATTCTGCCCTGCGCATTGAGCACATAGCTGTAGTTCGAGTGGCCCACGGGCAGGTCTTTGATCGTGTTGGTGATCATGCCGTTCAGCCAGCGCTGCTGGTCGCCGCCGCGAATGGAAAGCAGGCTGCGATGCGCCAGATCAAAAACCGCCGCGGTGCTGAGCAATGCGTGCAGCTCCTGCGCGGCGTCACCAAACCGGCGCACCGTGGCACGTCCACGGCCTTGGGCCAGACTCTGGGCCAGATCAGAAGACCATTCGGCTCCGGGGTACTTTTCCGCCAGATGCAAAGCGAGCGGGGAGGCCGCTGCAGGGGTATCTACCATTCCTTGACTCACACTCGATTATATCGAGCCGCCCCTCCGCTACGACACCCGCTTCGGACCCGATTCACACGCAAATTACGCATTTCACAGGACATCACGGGATGAATCTTCGACCACGCCTTTTTTTTGCCACCGCTGTGCTCGCCGCCTGCACGCTTTCGGCGCTTCCCCCCATGTCGGCGGCGCAGACCCTCGAGCCTCCGGCCGCCAAGCCGGCCAGTTCGCAGCCGGATCCCTGCTCGGCCTTCGGTCCGGCCCCGGCGGCCAAGCCCGCGGCGCAACAAAAGGCCGCTGTGGCGGCGGCGGATCAGGTGATGGCGAAGCCCGCCGCCCAGACCCCGGCCCAATCCGCGGCCAAGTCTGCAGCCAAACCCACGGCCACAAAAGACAAGATCATCACCCCCGCGCAGGCCAAAGAGCTCTTTGCCTCCGTCGATCAGATCATGCAGTTCGACTCCAAGGACACGGGCCTGCCCATCCGGCATCCGGTGAAGCGCCAGCTCACCACGCGGGCGGCCGTGGAGAAGTATCTCGACTCCAAAATGCGCAACGGCAAAGACGAGCGCCGCATGCAGCGCTCCGCCGTGGAGCTGAAAAAGTTTGGCCTGCTGCCGCGCGACTTTGATCTCGGGCCGTTCCTCGTCAAGCTGCTCAAGGAGCAGATCGCCGGCTACTACGACAGCAAGACCAAGACCGTCTACCTGCTCGACTGGATCGACCCCGGCGAGCAGAAGCCCGTCCTGGCGCACGAGCTGACGCACGCCCTGCAGGACCAGTACATCTCGCAGACTCATGCTTCTCTGTCGAAGTGGAGCAGCGTTTCGCTCAACGGCATCTCGCACAACGTGGCGGAAGACAACCGGCACATCCAGCTCGACGAGGCCGATACGGCGCGTGAGGCCGTGCTGGAGGGCCAGGCCATGGTCGCCTTCATTGACTATGCGCTCGCGCCGCATGGGGCCAGCATCGCCATGAATCCGGACTTCATCCTGAGCCACATCGACGAGATGACCGCGGACACCTCCGGCTCGCCCGTCATGGCCAGCGCGCCGCGCGTGCTGCGTGAGTCGCTGATTTTTCCCTACCGCGAGGGTTTAAAATTTGAAATCTCACTGCTGCGCGATGAGGGCAAGCAGGGCGCCTTCGAGGACGCACTGAATCATCCGCCATCGAGCAGCTACCAGATCATGAACCCCGCCGCCTATGAGCATCATGCGAAGGTGCCGGTGCTCACCATGCCCGACATTCATCCGCTCATCCGCGCTCATTACAAGCCGTATGACGTGGGCGTGATGGGCGAGCTCGATGTGCGCATGCTCATGCAGCTCGCCGCCAGCGATGCCGAGGCCAGCCGGCTTGCTTCGCAGTGGGATGGCGGCATCTACTATGTGGCGCAAAAGAAGCATTCTTCCACTCCTGTGACCACCGCTGACGTGGCCATGGTGTACCTCTCGCGGTGGAAGACGCCCGGCGCGGCCGCGCTCTTTGCAAAGAACTACGAGCAGGAGTTGCGTAAACTCTATCCCGGTGCCCAGCGCCAGCTCGCGGCCGATGCTTCCGGCGCCCGCATCTACACCACCACCGAGGGGCCGATGATGATCGTGCCCGAGGGCCGCGAAGTCTACGTGAGCGAGAGCTTTCCGCTGCCATTGGCCCGCAAGATCGAAGGGCTCATGCTGGCGGCGAATCCCACCGTCGCGGGTGGAGAGGTGGCCGCGCTCCACCCCGCGCGGCATGCCTATCCTGACCTCACCGGGGGCCTGCGGCAATTGCTGCCCGCCGATGCTGTCATGGGCATGGAACTGCCCGCCGCACAAGCCATCGCAAAGCAGTTGGCCCGTCACGCAGCCTCGTCGCGCCAGCACTGACCGGCCGCGCTTGAAAACCACCCTGCCGGGAGGGCGGAAACTCAATCCCTCCCGGCATTTATACTGGCTTTTCTGTTCCAAAATTCGTCTGGGAGATCCCCCTTTGCAACAGGCAGAGATCGGCATCATCGGCGGCAGCGGGCTTTATGCCATGCCGGGTTTGAGCAACGTACGTGAACTGAGCGTGGACACGCCCTTCGGGAAGCCCAGCGATCCGCTGGTGCTGGGCGACCTTGAAGGCCGCAAGGTGGCCTTTCTGGCGCGCCACGGGCGCGGGCACCGCCTGCTGCCGACTGAGCTGAACTTTCGCGCCAACATTTATGCGATGAAGCAGATCGGCGTCGAGCAGATTCTCTCGGTCTCGGCCGTCGGCTCGCTCAAGGAAGAGCACAAGCCCACCGACTTTGTGATTCCCGACCAGTTCATTGACCGCACCTTCCATCGCGAATCCACCTTCTTTGGCGAGGGCATCGTCGCACACGTCGCGTTTGGCGACCCCGTCTGCGCCAACGTGCGCCAGGCGCTCGAAGCCGGCTGCACGGCCGAGAAGGTGGTGGGCAAGCAGGGCGGCACCTATGTCTGCATGGAAGGCCCGCAGTTCTCCACGCGCGCCGAGTCAAACCTCTACCGCAGCTGGGGCGCCGACGTGATCGGCATGACCAATTTGCAGGAGGCCAAGCTCGCCCGCGAGGCGGAGATTTGCTACGCCACGCTCGCCATGGTCACCGACTATGACTGCTGGCGCGAGGGCCACGACGACGTGACCGTAGACCAGATTGTCGCCGTGATTCACCAGAACACGGCCAACGCAAGCCGCGTCATTCGCACTGCCGTGCGGCACCTGCCCACCGAGCGCACCTGCGCCTGCAAGACCGCGTTGACACACGCCGTCATGACCAGCCCCGATGCGATTCCGCAGGCCACGCGCGCCAAACTGGCGCTGCTGCTGGACCGCGTGCTGCCGTAGCGGCGTTTTATCCCCCTGACGAGAGAACTGAGGAATTCCCGCATGTCGATTCTGGTTGTAGGCAGTGTTGCATTCGACACCATTGAGAGCCCCGCGGGCCGCGCCGAGCGCTGCCTGGGCGGGGCAGCCACCCACTTTGCGCTCGCCGCCAGCTACTTCACACAGGTGCGCGTGATTGCGGTGGTGGGCGAAGATTTCACGCCCGAGCATGAGGCCGTGCTCACCCGCCGCGGCATTGACACGCGCGGCATCGATCATGCGGCCGGCAAGAGCTTCTTCTGGAGCGGCTCCTACGAAGGCAACCTCAACGAGGCCCAGACGCGCGCCACCGAGCTGAATGTCTTCTCCAGCTTCTCGCCGCGCATCCCGGCCGAGTACATGGATTCGGAGTATCTCTTCCTCGCCAACATTGACCCGGTGCTGCAGGCCGAGGTGCGCGGCAAGATGCCTGACGTGCGCATGGTCTGCGGCGACACCATGAATTACTGGATCAACGGCCACGCCGAAAATCTGGCCCGCGTGCTGTCTGAGCTGGACGTGCTGCTCATCAATGACACTGAAGCCCGGCTGCTCGGTAAAGACAATAACATCGTCCGCGCCGCGCACAACGTGCTGGCCCAGGGGCCGAAGACGCTCGTCATCAAGCATGGCGAATACGGCGCGACCGCCTTCTTCAGCAAGCAGTCTTTCCCTGAGGAGCACCAGCACCACATCGCCGTTCCGTTCCGCGCGCCCGCGCTGCCTCTGGCCAATGTGGTTGACCCGACCGGAGCCGGCGATTCCTTTGCTGGCGGCTTCTATGGCTATATCGCCTCGCAGCCAAAGCTGACGCCCGAGGTCTTCAAGCGCGCGCTCTTCTACGGCGGCGTGATGGGTTCATTTGCTGTCGAGCGCTTCGGCACCGAACGGCTGGCGCAGCTCGATCCGCGCGAAATTGAGGAACGGTTTGCCATCTTCCGCCAAATCTCGCACCTCGACTGAGATCACCCCCGAGGCCCAGCTTCGGCAGGAGACGATGTTCGTCGGCCTGCTCGCCGCGCTGGCCTCCGTGCTGGCCTTCGCCTACTGTTATCCGCGCGGCATGCTGCTGCTCTACGGTGATGCGGTCGCGCACCTGGGCATCGCGCGGCGGCTCACGGACTCGCTCGATCCCGGCATCCGCCAGCTCGGCTCCGTGTGGCTCCCGTTTCCGCATCTGCTCATGGCGCCCTTCGCCATGAAGACGAGCTGGTGGCAAAACGGCATGGCCGGAGCTATTCCGTCCATGTGCTGTTACATTCTCAGCGTCATGGCGCTCTACCGCCTGGCGCGCCTGTGGCTGCGGCCCATGGCGGCCGTGGTGGCGGTTCTGTTCTACGGGCTCAATCCGGGCCTGCTCTACATGCAGACCACGGCCATGGGCGAGCCCGTCTACCTGGCGCTCATGATCTCGGGCATTCTCTTTGTAGCGGAGGCGCACCGCGCTCTCGTTCAAAAAGATTTTCCCTTTGCCGCGCGCCGCATCTGCTGGGCCACGCTCGTCTTCATGGGCGCGGTCTTCACCCGCTACGACGGCTGGATTCTCGCCTTCCTCGCATGGATCGTCGTCTGCGTGGTCATGGCGCGCGCCCATGCATGGAAGACCAGCGCGGGCGGCGCATTTCTCATGATGACCGCGCTGCTCGGCGCATCGCCGTTCCTCTGGTTTCTCTGGAACGCGCGCCAATTCGGCGACTGGCTCTACTTCATGCGCGGCCCGTATTCTGCCCACGCCATTGAGCTGCGCACCACGCCGCCGGGCGCGCATCATTATCCGGGCTGGCACAATCCCTGGATCGCCAACCTCTACTACCTCAAGTGCTCCACGCTCGGCATGGTGCCCAATCTCTTCACCTGGGTGCTCTTCTGGCTGGCGGTCGTGGGCACGCTCGCCGCCATCTATCTGTGGGGCCGCAAGCAGTTGATTCCGGCCCTCGTGCTGCTCTGGATGCCGGTGCCCTTTTACGCATGGTCCGTGGCTTACGGCTCGGTGCCCATCTTCATGCCCGTCTGGGGCCCGAACTCCTGGTACAACACCCGCTACGGCATGGAGATGCTTCCGGCCTACGCGCTCTTCCTCGCCTTTCTCGTGGCCGCGGCCATGATCGCGCTTGAGCGGAAGCGCCCCGCGCTCGCGCCTCTCGTGGCTCTGGCCGCCATCTGCCTTGCCCTTGTCGATGCCTCCGCCGAGATGCGCGCCACCCCGCTTGTTTTGAAAGAGGCCGAGGTCAACGCGCGCACGCGCATTCCCTTTGAGCGGGCCTATGCACGTGCTCTCAACCAGTTGCCCCCTTACGGGAAAATCCTGGCCTACACCTCTGACCACGTTGGAGCTTTTGAGCGTGCAGCCATTCCTCTGCGCCGCACCATCAATGAGAGCGACGGCACAGCCTGGCAAAAAGCGCTGCAGGAGCCCGCGCTAGCCGCGCCCTTTGTGATTGCCGAGGACGGAGGCCCCGTGCGAAAAGCCGTGCAGCGCGAACTCGCCACCCATCCCGGCGCGCTCAAAAGCCTGATGGTCGTCTGCTCCACCGGCCAGCCCTGCGTTCACATTTACCGTTCAACACGCGTGGGTCTGGATGGTAGCATCATCACGAAAATGTGGCACTGATGATGCTTCAGAACTCAGTCGCGATGGACTTCAACCACCTGCAGCAGATCGCCTTCACCCGCGATGTGGCGGGCCGGTTGCTGCTCGCCACCGCGCTCGGCAGCATCGTCGGTCTTGATCGCGAATGGCATCATCACGCCTCGGGCGTGCGCACCAATGTGCTCATCTGCTTTGGCGCGGCGCTCTTCACGTTTCTCTCGGCGCTCATTGCCGGTGACACCGCCAATCGCGGGCAGATCGCGGCCAACATCGTGCAGGGCATCGGCTTCCTCGGCGCGGGGCTCATCCTGCACAACCGCGACCGCATCAGCGGACTCACCGGCGCGGCCACCGTATGGGCCGTGGCCTCCATCGGCATGTGTTGCGGCGCAGGGCTTTACCTGCCCGCCGCATTTGCCACCGCGCTCGTGTTGGTGGTGCTCGAAGGCATCGGTCTGCTCGAGCGCAAGGCCAACCTCAAGCTTTATTCGCGCCTTTATGAGGTGCGCGGGCGTGACGCGCTGCAACTCAATCTGGCCGTGCTGCGCGCCATGGATCACGAGAAGAAACCCTTTCACGGCGCTGACGAAGCAAACATCGGCGACCTGCACCGGCTCACCTTTCATTTAGCGGCGACCGCTCGCGGGCACCAGCGCATGGTGCACGCGCTGCAAGGCGCGCAGGCCGTCGACGAAGTGCATACCTTTGCAGATGTGGAGAACGATTGATGCAGTTTGTAAAAGCCGATGCCTGTGGCAATGACTTTTTGATTGTGGAAGGCAAGGCCGACCCCGCGCTCGCCATGGCGCTCTGCCAGCGCCACACCGGCGTGGGCGCCGATGGCGTCGAGTTTCTTGAGAAGACCGGCCCCCACAGCGGCGCCATTCGCCTGGTTAACGCCGACGGCTCCATTGCAGAAATCTCCGGCAACGGCACGCGCTGCGTCGCCGCATGGATGGCCCACGCAAGCCACGCCCAGCCCGGGGATACGATCACGCTCACCACCGACGCCGGCGCGCGTGCCTGCCGCGTTGTGAGCGCGGACGGCGGAAAATTTTTCATGGCCACCGGCATGGGCGTGCCCACCGTGCGTCCCGGCACGGTCAAGCTGCCGCAGGGCATCACCGTCGAGGGCTCCGTGGTCCACACCGGCAATCCGCACTTCGTCATTGAAGTGCAAAGCGGCGATTTCACCGTTCAGGGCCACGACTGGCGCGAGATCGGTAAGGCCATCTGTTTCCACCCGGATTTCCCTGCGCAGACCAACGTCGAATTTGTACACGTGATCGATACAAATACTGTCGCCATCCGCATCTACGAGCGCGGCGTCGGCCCCACCACCTCTTCCGGCACCGGAACCTGCGCCAGCGCCACGGCCACCATTGCCGCCGGGCACGCCGCGTCTCCGTTGCGCGTCATCGCCGAGGGCGGCGAGCAGCGCGTCGAGTGGGCCGGTGAAGGCGCTGAGATCACGCTCACAGGCCCCGCCGAACTCATCTGCCAGGGCGAGGCCTTCATTGGCTGACCGCATCCCTGTCCTCAAGCCCCGGGCACTGCGCCCCGGCGCGCGCATCGTCGTGGCCGCACCCGCCAGTAGCGCCCAGCCCGCTAGAACTGACGCGGGTATCGAAAACCTGCGCCAACGCGGCTTTGCCGTGCAGCCCGGCCCGAACGCCTACCGCAAGCACGCCCCCTATTTTTCCGCTCCTGCTGAGGACCGCCTGCACGAGTTCACCGATGCATTTCTTGATCCCGGGGTCGATGCCGTATTCAGTATCCGTGGCGGTTACGGATCGAACTACCTGCTGCCCGGCCTGCCTCTGGAGCAGTTGTGCCAGCATCCTAAAATTTTCATGGGCTACAGCGACACCACCACGCTGCAAACGTACCTGCTCGACCAGCTTGGCCTGGTCGCCTTTCATGGCCCGCTCGTTGCAGGTGACTTTGACCGCGAAGGCGGCGTCGATGAGGCCAGCTTCACCGCGGCCACCAGCGGCGGCCTCGTGCAGGCAGGCCCGGAGCACGGCCTGCGCGCCCTGCGCGTGCCCGCAGGGCAGGGCACGGTGCGCGGCACCCTCTACGGCGGCTGCCTCAGCATTCTCACCTCTGCGCTGGGTACGCCCTATGAGCCCGCGACCGAGGGCAAGCTGCTCTTCCTCGAAGATGTTGAGGAGCGCCCCTACCGCATTGATCGCATGCTGCGGCAGATGATGCTCGCGGGCAAATTTGCGGGCGTGCGCGGCTTCATCTTTGGCGAAATGCTCGGCTGCGTCTCGCCCAACACTGCGCCCGATCTCGTCGAGCGCGTCATTCTCGATGTCCTCTCGGGCTTCGATGTGCCCATCGCTTTCGGGCTGCGCTCCGGGCATGTCTCGCGCGGCAACGTGACGTTGCCTTTGGGCATTGAGGCCGAGCTGCGCCTCGATGGCACGCCCACACTCCAGTCTCTTGAACCGGCGGTAATCTCTTAATGTCACACATGCAGGCCAACAAACACATTCATCTCATCGGCATCTGCGGCACGGCCATGGCCTCGCTCGCCGGACTCCTCCAGCAAAAGGGCCATCGCATCACCGGCTCCGATCAGGCGGCCTATCCGCCCATGTCCAACCTGCTCGCGAGCCTCGGCATTCCCATTGCCGAGCCCTTTGCCGAGGCCAACCTGCAGCCCGCGCCCGATCTCACCATCATCGGCAACGCCATCTCGCGCGGCAACGCCGAGTTGGAGCACGTGCTCGACCGCAAGCTCCCATTCACCTCCATGGCGCAGGTCATTCATGATGAATTCCTCGCCGGGCGCGAGTCGCTGGTCGTCTCCGGTACGCATGGCAAAACCACCACGACCAGCATGCTGGCCTGGATCTACGAGGTCGCTTCACGTCATCATGCCGAGTTCACGCCATCGTTTCTGATTGGCGGCGTCGCGGAAAATTTCGGCACCAGCTTTCAATACAAGCCCGGCAAGGCTTTCATCATCGAGGGCGATGAATACGATACGGCCTTCTTTGATAAAGGGCCGAAGTTCATGCACTACTTTCCTGACGCGCTGATTCTCACGCACGTTGAGTTTGACCACGCCGACATCTATCGTGATCTTGACGCGGTGAAGACAGCCTTCCGCCGCCTCGTCAATCTCGTTCCCCGGCGCGGACGCATCGTCGCCTTTGATGCCTCGCCGCATCTGCGTGACTGCGTGCAAAAGGCGCTCTGTCCGGTCGAGTTCTACGGCGCGAGGCCCGATTCCGCATGGCAGGTGGTCGATCTCGTCCAGCAGGGCGGCGTCATGCAGTGGAAGGTGCTGCGCTACGGCGCGCCCTGGGCGGAGTTCCGCATGCAACTGGCCGGCGAACACAACGCCTTCAACGCCACGGCGGCAGCGGCGCTGGCCGCCGGGCAGGGAGTTCCGCTCGCGGCCATCACCGAGGCGCTCGCCAGCTTCCGCAGCGTCAAGCGCCGCCTTGAGGTGCGCGCGCAGTTGAACGGCGTCACCATCATCGACGACTTCGCGCACCATCCCACGGCCATTCGCGAGACGCTGCGGGCACTACGCGGGGCCTATCCTGAGTCGCGTCTGTGGGCGGTGCTTGAGCCGCGCTCCAACACCCTGCGGCGCAACGTCTTTGAGCAGGAACTGGTCGAGAGCCTCGCTCTGGCCGATCAAATTGTCATGGCGCAGGTCTTCAAGAGCGAAGCCGTGCCCGAGGCCGAGCGACTGCAGCCGGAGCGAGTGATTGCAGCGCTGAATGAGCAGGGCAAGCCCGCGCATCTCATCCCCGGCGTCGCCGGCATTGTGGCGCGCGTCGCGGCCGAGGCGCAGCCCGGCGATGTGGTGGCGATTCTGTCGAACGGCGGCTTTGACGGCATCTATGAAAAGCTACCGCACGCTCTCCATCAGCGTGCTGAGGAAAAATTACCGCAGGCTCTTCAGCAGCGCGCTGAGAATCAGCCCTCGCAGGGCCACGCCGCACACGGGGCCGCACCCATGCAGGAGCCGCGCGGCTGACGCCCATGCTCACCTCCCTCGCCCTGGTCGTGATCTATATTGTGCTGGGCTTTCCGGCGGCGCTGGTCTGCGTGCCGGTCGTGCTACTCACCGGCGACATCTCGCTCATGTACGCCTGGGGCATGGGCATCACGCGGCTGGGCCTGCGCGTCATGGGGCTGCGGCCCACGCTCCACGGCCTGGAGCATATCGATCCGGCCGGCCAGTACATCTTCCTCTCCAATCACCTGTCCAATCTCGATCCGCTCATGCTGCTGCCCGGGATTCCGGTGCGCATCGCCGTCTTCATCAAGCGGCCGCTCATGAAAATCCCCATCCTCGGCTACTGCATGGGGCTGGCCGGCTTCATTCCGGTCGACCGGCGCGGCGATGTGGAGGCGGCGCGAGCCAGCGTGCGCCGCGCGCAGCAGGTCATGGCCTCGGGCGTCAGCGTGGTCTCCTTTGTCGAGGGCACCCGCTCGCCTGACGGGCGCCTGCTGCCCTTCAAAAAGGGCCCCTTCTACCTGGCCATGGAGTCGAAGCAGCCCATCATCCCCGTCTCCATCCACGGCACTGAAACCATGATGCGCAAAGGCAGCCTCGCCATCCGGCGCGGCCGCGCGCACATCACCTTTCACGCGCCTATCGAGCCCTCCCACTACTCCGACCGCGACGCCCTCATAGCCGCCGTCCGCACCGCCATCGCCTCCGGCCTGCCGGAGTGGATGCGCGGTTAGGGACTGGCCCTCCAGGCACATGCGGCTTGAGCAGCGCCCGCTTCGCAGCGAGCCAGCGAGTCAGCAGGCCAGCCAGTCAGCCACCTTGCAACCTGCCCGGACCCGTCCCTATACGCCGCGCACCAACGGCAAAGCAGAGCGGTTTATCCAGACCGCCCTCAGGGAATGGGCCTATGCCGCATTTATCAGAACTCAAACGAACGCAGCCAGCAGCTGCGCCCCTGGCTGCACCAGTACAACTGGCATCGTCCGCATGGTAGTCTCGGCTCGTCGCCACCCGTCAGCCGATCAGCTCTCGATCGGAACAACCTGTTGAGACTCCACACCTAGTCGTCCGTTGTTGCTACCAGGCTAGGCCGCTCATCGACTGGGATGGTGGGAGAAGCACCGGCGGTATTTGGTGACCGGGGCATCGATGGAATCCTTCGCTGCGCCCAGGATGACAATTTCGCAGGGGCGGGAGCACTGCGGGATGTCCCTTGCAGGTTGCGGGGGGAATGGACGGTGGGAGAAACTCCGGGCTGCGATGACGATGGATGCATCGCCGGGATTCTTCGGCCCAAAAGCTGGGCCTCAGAATGACGTCTCGAGGGGGGCCCGCCTACGGCTTCAGGATGGCGTTATAACCGTCCGACTGCAGGCGCTGGCGCATCTGGTTGGCGGCGGCGCGGCTGTTGAAGGGGCCAATCTGCACGTGGGTGAGGGTGTCCTGCGGCAGGCGGCGCTCCATCACGTGGTAGCCGTGCTGGCGGAGCGCGCTCATCAGCACGGCGGCGTCGGCGGGGTTTTGCACGGCGGCCACCTGCACCATGTAGACCACGGCGGGCGTGGACGGGCGGGCTGCCGGGCCGGGTTGCGGGGCAGCGGCGGGCGCGGCTACCGTTTTCACCGCTGGAGCCGGGTTCGCCGTATTGGCTGTGGCGGCAAGCACCGTGCCGGGCTGCTGGCCGGGCGTGGTGGTGGCCACAGCCGGGGTGACGGTCGCGCCGGTTCCGGTGGCAGTGGTGCCATCGGCTGCGGTGGGTGCCGCGGCGGCCGGCGGCATGCTCTGCTGTGCCGAGGGCTTGGCCGCGCTGTTGCCGGGCGCGAGGCCTGAGTCAGAAGACGAGGCCGGCGTCGAGGCCGGCGGGTTCGTCGCATTGTTGGAGTGCGAGCTACCCCGGCCCAGCGTGTAGCCAAAGCCGAAGAAGATGCCGCAGATCAGCACCAGCCCAAAGAAAATGCCCAGCAGCGAAGGCAGGCCGAGGGTGATTTCGGTGTCCTTCTTTTCCAGATCGTCGTCGTCAAAAGCTTCGCGCATCATCTCTTTAGATTATGAGGCAGGGGGTGTGGGGTTGTCCTTGCTGAATGCGGACTGAAACTTGTTGAGCAACGAGACCAGTTCCATGGGCAGCGGGAAGACGATGGTGGTGTTCTTCTCGGCGCCAATGTCGGTGAGCGTCTGCAGGTAGCGCAGTTGCAGCGTGACGGGTTGCTCGGCGAGCATGGCCGCGGCCTGCACCAGGCGCTCGGCGGCGGCGTATTCGCCCTCGGAGTTGATAATTTTCGAGCGCTTTTCGCGCTCGGCCTCGGCCTGCTTGGCCATGGCGCGCAGCATGGAGTCCGGCAGATCGACCTGCTTGACCTCGACGCTGACCACCTTGACGCCCCACGGTTCGGTGCGCTCGTCAATGATGGCCTGAATGCGCTGGTTGAGCTGGTCGCGATGGGCGAGCAGGTCGTCGAGTTCGACCTCGCCCAGCACCGAGCGCAGCGTGGTCTGCGCGAACTGCGAGGTCTGGTAGACGTAGTTGGCGACTTCGATGACGGCGCGCGCGGGGTCCAGCACGCGCAGGGTGATGACGGCGTTGACCTTGATGGTCACGTTGTCGCGGGTGATGACGTCCTGCGGCGGCACTTCGAGCACGTCCTGGCGCAGCGACACGCGCACAATCTGGTCAAAGGGGCGCAGCACAAAGATCAGCCCGGGGCCCTTGGGCTGCGGCAGCGCGCGGCCCAGGCGGAAGATGACGCCGCGTTCGTACTCGCGCAGGATGTTGATGCACGAGAAGAGATAGACCACAACGACGACGATGAGAACCAGAAGAGGAATGCCGATCATAATGCTCCGTCCTGAAGAAATTGAGAGCCGTGGATTGAATACCTGTGGGCTGAGTACCTGAGTACTGGTAGACGGGAGCGATTGTATCGCACGCGGCTGCGGGCTGGCGTGACGGGCCTCAGGTGGCGGTGGCTTCCGAGAGGCTCTGCACCTGCAGGGTGAGGCCGCGCAGGCCGGTCACTTTGACGTGCGCTCCGGCAGGGATGGGCTGGGGGGCCTCGGCAAACCACAGCTCGCCGTGAACCAGAATTTGCCCGCGCGGGGCAAGCTCCTCCTGCGCGATGCCAATGGCGCCGAGCATGGCGGCGGGACCGGTCATGATCTTGTTGTGGCGCGCGCGCCACGCGGCGCGAACGAGGATGGTGGTGATGATTCCAAAGCCAAGTCCGGCGGCGAGGGCGGTGGCCAGTTGCACGCGAAGCTGCGGAATGGGGCCGTTGACGAGGGTGAGCAGGCCCACGACGAGCAGCACCGTTCCCAAGCCGGCAAGAATGCCGTGGCTGGGGAATTTGGCTTCGAGCAGGATGAGCACAAAGGCCGCGACAATCAGCAGCCACGAGGCATCATGCACCGGCAGCATGTTGAGGGCAAAGAGAGCGATCACCACAAGCAGCGTTCCCAGAGCGCCGGGCACAATGGTGCCGGGAATGTGGAACTCCAGATAGATGAGCAGCGCCCCGGTGATGAGAATCAGCACGGCGACGTTGGGGTCCATGAGCGGGTCAAAGACTCTCTCGCGAAAGCTGGGCGTGACGTCCACCAGTTGCGCTCCGGCGGTGTGCAGCACCACCTGCTGGCCGTTGAAGCGGGTGATAGCGCGGCCGTTCAGCGCCCCCAGAAGCGCGGGCGTGCTGGGTTCAATGAGGTCGATCAGGTGCAGGCTGAGCGCTTCCTGCGGCGTGTAGGACTTCGAGTGAAGCACGGCCTCCTGGGCGGCATCCACATTGCGGCCGCGAGGCGCCACGTAGGAGCGCAGGAAGGCCATCGCGTCGTTGGTGATTTTTTCCTTGAGGGTCGCGCCCATCGACTGGCCTTCGAGGATAGGATGCGAGGCTCCGGCCTCGGTGCCGGGAGCCATGGCGGCGACATCGGCGGCTTCGAGCAGGAAAAATCCCGCCGAACCGGCACGGCTGCCCGTGGGCGCGATGTAGAAGATGACCGGCACGGGGCTCGACAGAATGTCATGCACCATGAAGCGCGTGGAGGCGAGCAGCCCGCCCGGCGTGTTCATCTCGACGAGCAGAGCTTCGGCATGAGCGCGGCTCGCTTCATTAATACCGCGCGCGAGATAGTCCGCGCTGATGGGCTGAATGGTGTCATTCAGATGCAGCACGTAGACCTGCGGCGCTCTGGATTGCGCGCCGAGGGCGATGCACGAGAAGGCCAGAAACCAGAGCGCAAGCAGCAACCGGAAGCAGCATTCTCGTGAAAGGGTCATGGTTTGCTGGCTCCTGGCTTGCTGGCTCCGGCCTTATTGAGGGCGTCGTTCAGACTATGCGCCGCCGCGTTGCCGGGGTCAAGTTTGAGGGCGGCGGCGACTTCTGATTTAGCCCCGCTGTCGTTCTTCTGGCTCATGTCGAGCCTCGCCAGCACCAGGTGCGCTTCCGCATTGGGCTTGATTGCGAGCGAGTCTTTTGCCTCTCGCCGGGCGGCCTTGTCGTCACCGGAGCGCTCACGCACCTCCGCGAGGCCCGCGTGGGCCGCGGCCGAGTGGCTGTCCGCCGTGAGGGCGGCGTGGTATTCGCGCTCGGCCTCGAGAATCAGGCCGCGGTCGAGGAACTGATCGCCATCCTTGACCAGCGCCGCGGCACGTTGCGGCGCGGGCATGCTGGCGAGGCGCATCTCCTGCACCTGCTCCAGTTCAAAGGCGGCCTGGCGCACACTGGCGCCGTCATAGTGTCGCTGGATGCGTTCGAGCGGCGTGTCCGTGTCGGTGATGGCGTGGCCCGGGTCAGGATTGGCTGCGGGTGGTGTCTGGAGCGTCTGAAGAAAGCTCTGCGCATCGGTGTCGTTGGGGTTGAGCTTGAGAGCGGTCTGCAGTTCGGCGATGGCACCCTTCACGTCATGCTGGCGCGCAAGCGTTACGCCAAGATTGAAGTGGTAGTTCTCCTTTTTGGGGTCGGCGGCGATAGCTTTGCGGAAGAACGTAGCGGCTGGCTGGCCGCGGCGGCTGGCTGCGACGCCCTCGTTGTTGAGCACTGCGGGCAGCGGCATCGACTCGGAGACAAAGGCAAACGCATTCTCGGCCTGCATGTAGTCGCCAAGATAAAAGAAGGAGAGTCCGCGGTAAAAGTCCGCCTCGGTGGCGCGGGAATAGTATCGGGGGAGATGGCCGAGTGTGGCGGCGCAGAGCTGGTAGTCCTGGTCGGCAAAGTAAGCCAGGCCCAACTGCATCCACGCGGGGAAGAAGTCCGGGGCGAGGCGGATGGCCTCTTTGAGTTCGGTGATCTGGTCGGTCAGCGCCGGGGCGATCAGGCCGCGAATGTAGCTCTCGTAGGCGGCCGGGGGCAGCTTGCCGTCGGCCGCCAGAAAGGTCTGCTCGGCCACGGCGTAGTGGGGATCCATTTTGCGCACCACGCGCCAGGCGAGGCTATTGATGGCGTTGAGCAGATCGGGCAGCGCGGCGTTGACCTCAAGCGGCTTGCTCAGGGTGAGCGCGACCATGTCGAGAATCTGTGCCTGCGCGGTGATGCGGTTGCCCTCGACCTTGTAGCTGCCCACAATCACGTAGTCGGCATCGACCAGTTGCGCAATGCGGATGGTCAGCGCGCGCGAGGGCACGAGGTTTTCGGGCAGGCCGAGATGGTCAAAGGCATACAGGCGGTCTTCGCGGCCGAGCGGCAGATAGTCGGCTCCGGCGAGGCGGCGGCTGAAGATGTCAGGGAAGGCCGAGCCGATCCAGTCAACGGTTGCGTCATTACTGCGATTCTCAAAGGGCAGCAGCAGCACCAGGCGGCCATGCATGGCCGCGTCGCCGCTGGCTGGAGACGGGCGAACGGAGTTGCCGAGCGTGTCCTGCGCGCGGGCGCTCAGGGCAGGAAAGCTCAGGCAAAGGCAGAGCAGCAGCAGCGAAATCTTTTTCAGGCTCACGACAGCTTGATTATAGAGAGCCGCGTGGCAAAGTTCCCGCTGGTTTGTGCCCCAAAGGAGTATCGAGGCCCGTCCCGGGAAGCTGCAATTGCGCCCACTCCGGATGATTGAAGCTGATCACCGCCGCCCACAGGCCCTTGCTCTGCTGCTGCCATTCGATTTTGCCGTGCAGAATGCGGGCAATGGTTTCGGGGTCCAGATCGCGATGAAAGTCGAAGTAGCGCTTGTTGATCGCCGTGTTCCACGGGCCGAGGCGCAGGGCCAGGTGCGGCGGATCGTACTTGGTCGAGAAGACCAGCGCGACATCGTACTGGCCTTCTTCCTGAGCGGCGCGAGCAATCTGCCCTGCGGCAAAATCCTTGATCGGAGTGACGGCGACCGGCTGCCGCACGTAGCCCAGCTCCGGCTTGCGCAGTTCATCGCTCGCGGGCCAGGCTGTGAGCACATTGGCGGTAGCGTAGTGCGCCTCGATCTGAGCGATGGCATTCTGCTGCAGGCGCACAAACGTCGCATATTCCAGATTGTCTTCGGGCGCGAACTGATACGGCGGATTCACAAACAGGCCCACCGCAAACGCGATCGCCGAGAAGGCGACCGCGTACTCCCAGTGGCGCATGCGCCGCCAGAAGGTATTGACGCAGAGCAGAATCACCAGTGGATACACCGGCAGCAGGTAGCGCGTGAGCAGCGCTCCGCCAAAGAGCGAGAAGAAGACGACATTGGCCGCGATCACCACATAAAAGACCGCCTGATCGCTCCAGGCAATGCGCGGCCGGCTGCTGCTGTCGTCTTTGACCGCGGGCAGAAACAGGCTCGCCAGCATCAGCAGAAAGGGCACAAAAAGATTCATGTGCAGCGTGACCTGCAGCGTGCGATGGAAGAGCGCAATGGCGATGCGCGCGGGCTCAAGCGTGCTGGTGGCGTTGTAGCGCAGAAACTGCGGATTGCCGAAGGTGAAGCCCGTCATCGCGTGGTGATAGGCATACCAGCCGGCCAGCGGTAGCGCGGGCAGCAGCAGAAGCAGTCCTGTGCGCAGATGCGCGCGGCGTTCCGTCGCATTGGCCCGCGAGCGCCAGAGCTGCCATAGCTCCCAGGCGGCCAGAGCGGCGGGTGTGGCAATGGCCGTCTCCTTGGCGAGTGCGGCGAGGGCAAAGCAGAGCACGGCGGGCCAGAGGCGTTTCGCATTCTTCTCGTGACGGCTCTCTATGTAATAGACGAGCGCCCACAGTGTGAAGGGCGCGGCGAAGATGTCCGCATGCGCCAGCGAGCTTTGCGCAAAGAAGACCGGATAAAGCCCCGTCAGCAGGGCCGTGGCCAGCGCAACGGACTGGCGGCATGCCACGGCGAGCGCCAGGCGCCACACGGCCACCAGCGACAGCGCGCCCGCGAGGCAGGCCGTGGTACGCGTGACGAAGGGGTGAAAGCCGAAGAGCTTCCACGCCGCCGCCAGCACAATCGAGGGCAGTGGCGGGTGCGCGTTGCTCAGCGTGGAGTAGGGAATCAGCGCGCCGCTGCGGAAGAAATCATACGCAGCCGGAATATAGTATCCGGCCTCGTCCCAGAAGTAGGGCAGATGCAGCAGCGGATAGTGCGCGGCCCACACCACCGCCCATGCGCCCAGCGCGATGAGCAGGGCACGCAGCGCGCTGGCAAACGGCGTGCGGGGGACTGCTTTGGATGGCGGCGCGGCCACGAGCTAGTGGACCGGTCCTGAGCCGGGGCCTGAACCCGGAACAGGCACTGGACCGGGCATGCCGCCGCCCTGTGGCTCCAGCGCGATTTTGCCGAAGGTCTGCTCGTAGCTGGCGAGGTTTTGCCCGAGGATGTTCCAGAGCGCCTTGGCCTGCTGCGGGCTGAGGTAGATGCCCTGCGTGATCTTGAAGTCCACGCGCTCGGCGCTCTCCTGCTGGGCGATGCCAAAGGCCAGGTAGAAGTCCCAGACGCTGACGCGAATCTGCACGCTGTTGGCGTAGCCTTCGCGGAAATCGGGGGATTGCTCGACGTGGACGTTTGGCTGTTGTGGGTGGCTCATGATGCTTTCAGGTTACAGGAGCCGGAAGAAGATGTGGTGCGGAAGGGGGGACTTGAACCCCCACGGGTTGCCCCGCCAGATCCTAAGTCTGGTGCGTCTGCCAATTTCGCCACTTCCGCACGGAGGCGGCCACGCACAAAGCGCGAGCCGCTGTGGCCAGTCTACTGGGCGGTTGGGCGGCGCGCAATTGCGCGGGCGGATACCGGCGGAGCGGAGTGCCGCGGACCTGGCACGAATAGTCCATTTGGGGGATGGAGCGTGCAGCAGGCGGGGGATACTAGCTGCTCTCACTGCAACTTACACTGACTATCAAATCGAAGTCTACGAGACCGTTACGCGGCTACCCCCTGGCCAGCGCGGTTCTGAAAAGAAAGAAATCTGCCGATGGAACCTCTCATTCTTCTGGTCAATACGAATCCCGGATTTGGTTCAGCCCGCCTGGCGCTGTCATGGTTGCAAATGGGCGCGCGCGTCGAAGCCGTGGCGCCGGCCGTGCATCCGGTGCGCAAGGTGCAGGGAGTGCGGCGCGTGCATGGCTATCGCGGCAGCCGCCCGTTGACCTCATTGCGTGAGGCGTTGGCCGCGGCGCGGCCTGACCTGGTGATTCCCTGTGATGATTTGGCTCGCACTTATCTGAACACGCTGCGCGCCAGCCGCCGCGATGCCGAATGGCATGAGCTGATCGAGAAGTCTCTAGGAGACTCGGCGCACTACGAAGTATTCTCCAACCGCTCCGCGGTGATTGCGGCAGCCAAACGCGCCGGGGTTCCCGTGGCGGATTCAGTGGAGCTGAGCAGCATCGACGCTTTGCCCGCCGCGATGGAGCAGATGGGCTTGCCCGCCGTGCTCAAGAGCGACCAGACGGCCGGCGGCACGGGCGTGCGCATGGTGGCGGCTGTGGCAGAGGCGGAGGCGGCGTTTCCGCGCATGAGCGCTCCGCCGTCGGTCGCACGCATTGTCAAGCGTGCGCTGCTCGACAAGGACACAAACCTCGTGCCTCGCTTCGTGCGGCAAAATCGCAGCGCCATGCACCTGCAGCGCTTTGTGAAGGGCAAAATTGCCACGGCAAGCGCCGCCTGCTGGCGCGGAGAATTGCTGGCAGTGGTCTGCGTCGAAGTACTGGAGACGCGTGAGGATCGTGGCCCGGCCGCCGTGGTGAAGATCATCGATCATCCGCAGATGAAGGCCAGCGTGGCCGCCATGGTGAGGGCGCTGGGAGTTTCCGGCTTCTGCGGTCTTGATTTCATGATCGAAGAAGAGACGGGCACGGCGCGCCTGATTGAGATGGATGCCCGCGCCGCGCAAATGCATCACCTGCGCCTCGGGCCGGGGCAGAACCCTGTCGCGGCGCTCTATGCCGCGCTCACCGGCAATGCGCCGCGCGTGGCTGAGGAGCGCATCGCGCTCGATACGGTCGCGCTCTTTCCTAACGCGTGGCTCGCGCCGAATGCAGCCGGGTATCTGCAGGCGGCGTGGCAGGATGTGCCCTGGGAAGAGCCTGCGCTGGTGGAGTTTGGCGTGCGCATGAAGCAGTCGCAGAGCCGCTTCTCCTTCACCTATGCGGATCTGGCGCGGTTGAAGGCGTCGCTCGGCGGGCGATTTCGGCTTCGGCACGCATGGAATTCCTGACACTGGCAATGCTGGTGCGAATTTGCTTCTCGTCCTGCGGCAGCGGCAGTATGCTGAACTGCGCATGACAGCTTCGCAGGATTCTTCGCCCGGCTCTGCGGGCACTTTGTCTCATCCTCTAGCAACTCTCTCGGTGGTCATCATTGGCCGCAATGAGGGGCCGCGCCTTGGTCGCTGCCTCGATTCCGTGCGCGCCATGCAGGCATGGCCGGGACCGGTCGAGATCATCTACGTTGATTCCGGCTCGACGGACACGAGCCTCACGGTCGCCGAGGCTGCCGGGGCGCGCGTGATTGCGCTGCAGCCGGAGCGGCCCACCGCCGCGCTCGGTCGCAATGCGGGCTGGCGTGTGGCCAGCGGCGAATACATTCTGTTTCTCGATGGCGATACGGTGCTGCATCCGGAGTTTGCCGCGGCGGCGCTGGCCGAGTTGCGGCAGCACGGCGATGTGGCCGCAGTTTGCGGGCATCGCCGCGAGATGCATCCGAACCAATCCATTTACACCCGTGTCTTTGACCTGGACTGGATCTTTCCGCTGGGCGAAGACATTTTCTTTGGCGGCGATGTGCTCATTCGCCGTGTGGCGCTTGAAGCCGCGGGCGGCTATGACCCCACGTTGATTGCGGGGGAGGAGCCGGAACTGTGCGGGCGTCTGCGCGCGGCGGGATGGAAGATTCTGCGCATTGACCATCCCATGACGGGTCACGATCTCGCCATGACGCGCTGGCGCGAATACTGGCGGCGCGGCGAGCGTACCGGGCACGCGGTGGCCGAGGTTTCGCGGCGCTTTCGCGATACCCGGGACGGCCTGTGGGTGGGCGTGAACCGCGCGACAAGCCTGCGGGCACTGTTCTGGATGCTTTCGCCGCTGGCTGCGCTGATACTCTCGCTGCTGCTGCGCAACGCGTGGCCCGCGGCGGTGTGGCTTTTGCTGGCGCTGGTGCTGGTGGCGCGCACGGCGTGGAAGTATCGCTGGAAGACGCGCTCCCCCTACACGCTTGCGCTCTACGCGGTGCACTCGCATCTACAGCAGATTCCTATTTTTGTGGGGCAGATGCGCTTCTGGCTGGATGCGCGGCGCGGACGGCAGCGCGGATTGATCGAATATCACCGCTGAGCGGGCAGGCTACATGCGGCCGCCGCGCTTGAGATAAAACAGGCTGCCGCGCAGATCCTTGCGCGAGAGAATCGCGTCGGGCACGGTGAGGAACTCCCGAAGCCCGCTCAGAATAATGCGCAGCCGCGAGTGCTGCGGAAAATCTAGCTCGCCCGGACCCTGGCGAAGGTTGTGGTAAATCTGCCCGGCGAGCATGCGCTTGCCGGTGACGCGGCGCGAGGCACGCAGAGACTGCGGGCGATGCGGCGGCTGCAATCCGAAAGCTTCGAGCGCGAGCATAGGCTCGTCATAGCCCAGACGAATCACCTTCGGGGTGGTTCCGCCAATGCGGTAGTTTACTTCGAGGAAGAAGATCTCCCCGGTCTGCGCGGATTGCAGCAGGTCAAAGTGAAAAGGGCCGTGCAGGTTGGCCTGATGCGCAAAGCGCTCGGCGGCGTCACGCAGGCTGGCGGGCATGGCGAAGCGTTCAATCGAGAGCGCGAATCCCTTGTATTTGCGATAGGCACGAAAGCACTCCAGCGCGAGCACTTTGCCGCTGGTGGAGCGTACGCCGTGCAGCACCAGGTTGGGGCCAAGGCAAAAGGGCTGCGCCAGCAGCGGACTGGTCCACGTGAGTGTGCTGAGAAACGTATGCAACTCAGCGGGCGACTCCACTCGATGCGCCTTGAAGGGCGGCGTGACCGAGTTCATGTGCGTGGGCCGCAGGCACAGGGGGAAGTCGCCCGCGGGCACGGAATCCGCATCGCTGCGTGTGTGCAGCAGCCAGCTCGGCAGCACTGAAAAGCCAGCCTCGCGCGCCAACTGCGTCTGCTCTGACTTTTGCATGAGCCGCGCAATGGCTTGGGCGGGCGATGCCAGGACCGTGCAGCGGGGCTCAAAGCGATCGCGATGGCAGGCCAGCCAATAGAGGGTGAATTCGTCATCGCTGCAGATGGCATCGGCTTGCACGCGTTGCGCAAACGAGACTATGCGCTCCATGCCGGCAGGGGTATTCATTTCCTCCCAGCGCAGCACGCCTCCATCGGTAGTGATGGCGTTGCTGGGCAACGGAATCTGCTCAGGCCCGCTGCCATGACGCAGCAGATGTACCTGAATGCCCGCCTCGTTGCAGCGGCGCAGGAAGGCCATGGACGGCGCCCAGAAGCCGATGTGCAACAGGTGGCGAATGGGCCGGGCCATGCCAGACAGCTTAGAGGGCAGCGTAACTTCAGAGTTCAGAGGCGGAGGCATGGCGTTTAGCGCCGGCGGCGGCTCCCTTTGGCGTACTGGCCAGGGGAGTGGGGCGGCAGGATCGCAAGATCTCCGCCTCCGGGATCTTTCCAGTTGAAGGCGTACTCTTCAAAGCGGCGGCGAGGCCGCTGTGCCGGTTCCACATCGGGCTCAGAGGGCGCTGCGGGTGCGGCCTTTTCCGGTGGCAGCACGCTCGCCTGCTTGCGGGGCACGGCGATTTCCATGGGGGTGACGGCCACGGGCGCGGCTGCCGGTGCCGATTCCTGCGGCGGTTCCGGCTCAACATTCCAGCGTGATTTGGGCGCGATGTGCTCCGCTACAGGCGAAGCCTCTTGCGCTTTCAGAGGAGCAGGCTCTTCTACGACCGGTTCCAGCACGGGGGCGGAGACTGCGACAGTTTCGGCGGGTGCCTCAGGCTCAGGCATCGCGGCAGCCTCGGCCTGGGCGCGGACGGCGGTGACTGCCTCCAGCTTCTCTTTGGCGGCCGTCTCCATCAGGCGGTTCAGCAGCGCATCGAACGCAGCGGCGCGATCCACCGGCGTTGCTGAGGGCGTCAGCGGCTGCGTGATCTTGTCGCTGCCGATGCTGGGCGCGGTGATGCTGGCTTGCGACGACACCTGCGGAGCAGTGATAGGAGCCGCAACCGTCTGGGGCATTCCAGCGCCGATCCACGTGGATTCGGCTGGCGGAGCCCACGCCGTGATGATTTCGTTGCGTGCCGAGTGTTGGAGTACCGGCTCCACTTCTTCCATGTGCGTTTCCGGTTCGAAGGCAGGCGGCGCAGCGGGCACGGCTTCCGGTGCTGAGATCTCTGCATGGGACGGCGCCTGTGCTTGTGCCACCTGTTCCATGCGCACCAGTTGATCGAGCAGCGAAGGCTTCTCTTGCGGCTGCGCAACGGCGGAGGGTTCCTGCTCCGGCTTTGCGATGGCCGGCTCGGGTTCGACAGGCAAATCCGCAACCGGCCCGGATTGCTCCGTGCGGGTGTTACGGTCTTGCTGAGGAGCCGTCACGATGGGCTCGGGCTTGCGCGCCGGGATGCGCTCAGGATCGGGCTGATAAGCGGCGGGCAGCGGAATGTTGGCTGCGGCCTGCAGAGGCGTTTCGGCCGGATGCGGATTGAGCGAACGCCACGTGTCCGATTCCATCTCGCCGCGGCGGGGCGAGCGCGAGGTGCTCAACAGGCGGTCTTGCGTGGCCTTGAGATCGGCAAGAAATTCAGGATCGGCCGTGCGCGGCGGAATGGAGGTGAGAATGGCTCCGACGCCGGGGGCCTGAATGCGGTCGAGCAGTTGCGCGGCGCGGGCCACGTCAGAGCGCTCGGTGCGTCCGCTGTCGCAGACCAGCAGCGTCGCGTCGGTGAAGCGTGCAAGATATTCGGTACCGGCCGAGAGCAGCAGCGGCGGCGCATCAATCAGTACGACTTCGTTGGCGGCGGAGAGACGGCGCAGGTTCTGCTCGATCACGCTGCCTTCCGGCGCTGCGCCCGTTTCGGCGGCGTGCGCGTCTGAGGGTGCCAGTACCGAAGCCGAGTCGAGCGTGAGCGTGCGGCGGCCAATGCGCGCCAGCGTGGTGCCGAGCGCATGGGCCAGGTCGCTGGTTTCGCTGGTGCCGACGCCGGTCACCACAAAGGTTTTAGCGTGGGCCGATGCAGCGGCATGGTCAATGCCGGCGGCCAGGCGCAGCAGATACTCCTGCTCCACAGCAGGGGTCACGTGCGTGGCCTCAGGCAGCACGCCAAGCGGCGCAAAGCCGAGAATGTGCTGCACGTCGCCCGGAGTATGCACGTGGCGATCAAGCGCGTTGGCGGCCAGCGCGGAAAAGAGCCCAAAGAAGAGCGCAAAGGGCAACGCCAGCAGCAGCAGCTTGTGGCGCATGCCGGAGTTCGCGTTCACCGGCGGCTGCGCGGCCGAGGAAAGATGCACGGCGGCAGGAGCCGAGGAATCCAGCTCTACATTGTGCAGACGCGTATCAATGGCCGCGTAGCGCTGCTGCAGGCGAAGAATATCGGCATTCAGCTCGTTGGCGCGCTGCATCTTTGGCGTGGAGGTGGTGGCGAGCGCCGTCGTTGCATTGAGCTGAGAGGTCAGTTGCGCGTCTACCGCGCCGGTGCGGTCCAGATCCGCGCGTACCTTCGCGTCCACCTCCTGCTCAGCCTGCGCCTGCAGCTTGGCCGTCATCTGATCGAGTGACTGATTGAGCTTGTTCAGCTCGGCTTCGTCCTGCTGATATACGGGATTGGCTGGCTTGAGCTGCGACATCTGCGCGACGAGCTGGCTGCGATGCTGGCTCATGGCGCCCTTCATGGCAGACAGGCCAGGATCGTTGGCAAGGATCTTTTGCGTGGCCGCGGCCAGTGCGGCCGAGTGTGGGCCGCCGGCGGTGAGCGCATTCAGCTCGGCCTCGGCCTGATCGTGATCGGCGCGGGCCTTGAGCAACTCGCCGCGCAGCGTATCAATCTGCGCGGAGTAAGGGTCTGTATTGCCGGGCGTGGCGGTGGCGACGCCCAGTTGCTTTGAGAGCGCGGCCTGCTCAGCGTAGTCGGCATTGAGCGCCTTCTGCACGCGGTCACTCTCGTCGCGCAGCATGGCGATGCGCTCGGCGCTGCCGGCAAATTCATCATTGCGAGCCGCCGCCAGATATGCCGTGGTGACGGCGTTCACCATTTTGGCAGTCTTCACTTTGTCTTTGCCGGTGAGCGAAATGGAGACCTGATAAGAGGTGCCCTCGCGCTGCACGGTGAGCATTTTGCCCAGGCGTACAGCAGCAGCCTGCACGCTCTCCTTCGGCATCTGAAAGACGCCGGGGCCCGTGGCGCGAATGGCGGCCTCAAGAATGTCAGGCCGGGTGACGGCCTGCACCTGTTGCTGAATGAAGGCGTCGTAGGTCAACGAATCGTAGGACCAGTTATTGGTGGTCTGGCCGCCGATAACGGGCTGCGGCGAGGGTTGCACATACACCACGCTGGCGGCGGTGTAGCTAGGCCGGATGGCAAAGTGCGCCGCCATCATGAGCACAAAAATGCCCGCGGCCACGCCCAGCGCCAGCTTGCGATGCAGGCGCAGACTGCGCATCAACTGGATGCGGAAGACCGGCTGCTCAGGAGACACAGGGGTGCCTTCGGAGCGGGAGTTGGCCCCGGATGGCCCTGCGGGTCTGCCTGCGAGAAGCTTCATGGTTTCGCCTTCTGTTTGCCGGGGTGACGTGCGCCGGTCCCTGCTTGCACTCTAAGGATGATATGTCAGCATGCTGTAGGTAAATAACGAGGTTAGGGGACTGAATGCATTAAGAGTGTTAGTTACCTTATAGAAACCACTTCTGGGTACGAAAATCACATCACCCGCCTTCAAGGTAAGCTCAGCGGCATTACCTTTATTCGCCAGAACGTCCTTGAAGGGGAGGATCGTCTTCTTGCCGGTCGAGGGATCGAGCACTTCGACACGATGGGCGGCTCCGTACTGGGTATTGAGTCCGCCGGCCAGCGCCAGCACACTGGCAAGGGTCATATCGGGCGTGAGTTGCACGGCTCCGGGATGCTGCACTTCGCCGAGCACGGACACGAAACTATCTTGTGGATTGGGGACAAAGACGACATCGCCGCGGCGCAGGCGCAGGTCGGCCATGCTGTTGCCCTCGCTGAGCAGCTTGCGCAAGTTGACCCACACCACCTCATTGCGGCCCCGGTAAACGGCGCAGCGCTCGGGAATCGAGGCCATCGCGGAGGGTGCGGTTCCGAGGGTTGCGACCTGGTTACTGGAGTTATGTGAAGATCCGGGCAATCCGGCCTTGGCGAGCGCCTCCAGCAGCGTCGGCTGCGCGTCAAACTGCACCAGGCCCGGGTGATCGACCGCGCCGATCACCAGCACGCGGTTTGAGGTGTACTTCTCCACCGAGACCGTGGCGCGAATGTTGTTGTAATACCGCGACAGCGCCGTGTCGATGGCGGCAGCAGCTTCTTCGCGCGTCTTGTTGCCCAGGTCGATATTCCCGGCCAACGGCAGCGTGATGCGCCCGTCGGGGCCGAGCACGAGTTTCTGGCTGAGTTCCGGGTGGCCCGGAATGTCGATGGCAATCTGGTCGCCGGGGCCGAGACGGTACTCCTGGTCGGCCGGCCCTTCAAACTGGCGCAGCACATCGAGCGGGTTGGGCTGCAGCACCGGCTCTTTGGGCATGGGCTTTGTGGAGTGCGACGCGTTGCTCTGCTGGGCCACGAGCGCCATTGGCGCGAGCAGCAGGGCCGCGATGATGAGTAACCGTGTGAGTTTCATTTAAAGAGCCTCCCCGCCGGCGGCCGCGCCGGAGGCATGAAGCCCGGCCGCGGACAGCGCCCGGCGGATGGATTGACGGGCCATGCGCCGCTCTTCCGGATGGAAGACGAAGCGGTCGAGCAGCAGTCCGGAAAGTGCAGTGTAAACAAGCCCGGCGGCAATCAGAATGCCCATTCCGGGCCATCGGCCAAATCGGGCCACCAACGCGTTGACGGGCACGCGCAGGGCAAAGCCTGCCGCATAAAAGATGACAGACGGCAGCAGCACCATCCGCGCATAGGGCCAGAAGCGGAAGCCGAGCACGCGCTGCACGCGCGCCAACAGCACGCAGGAGGCTCCAGCCGTGGCGCAGAAGACGGCGACGCCGATGGCAAAGGTGGTCCAACGGCCGGTGATGAGCCGTGAGGCCGGAACCAAGAGGCAAAGCAGCAGCAGGTTGGGCACCGAGTAGAAAAACTCGTCATAGACGCGGCCCATGCCGCGCAAAATCGAGGTGCCGGGGCCGGTGAGCAGATGCATCTGCGTGCCCAGCGTGAAGAGTAGAAAGAGAACGGTCAACTGCGCAATGTAGGGATTCTTCGGGCCGAGCCACACCGCAAGAATTGCGCCGGGGACGGCCGCCATGAGTCCGCAGAAGTAAGACGTGCACAGATTGGAGTAGCGCGAGCCGCGCAGATAAAAGTCGCGCAGCACGGCGCGCTGCTCGGCGGGCGAGGCATGCGCGTCAAGATGCGAGGCCGCCGGCAAAAATGCGCCAAAGAAGGCCATGGGCAGCGTTTGAATGGAGGAGGGCCACTTCTTGGCAATGTCAAAGAGGCCGGTCGCCGCAAGCCCAACGGTAAAGAGCGCGATGACCTTTTCAATGGAGGCCAGCAGAATCGAAAGCATGCTCTGCAACTGCACCATGCCGCCAAAATGCAGCACGTAGCCGACCACTTCACGGCGAATGCGGCGCGGAGAAAGACGCAGCCAGGGCAGGCGCCGCCAGGCCCACCACATGCTGAGTCCGTCGTTGACGAGCACGCGCAGCAGGTAGGCTTCGGCCAGCCCGCGCAGACCAAAGCCAAGGCCCACCAGCGTGAAGACGGCGGCAAACTCAACCAGGTAGCCGAGGGTCCAGAAGGTTTGCGCGGCGGCAATCTCCTGCATGCCGGTGAGCGTGTCGCTGAAGGCATTGAGCGAGATGCTGGCCAGAAAGACGCCCAGCACAATCAGCACGGCATCGCGGCCATCCTGCGCGTGCGCGGCGGGCAGATGCAGAAAAGGCGCGATCCACGGCCATCCGAAAAAGATGGCCACAAAGATGGCCGAGCACATCGGCAGCGTGAGGGCGAGGCCGGTCGAGAGCAGCGAGTTGATGCGGTCGTACTCGCGGCGCGCGTTGAACTCTGCAACGTACTTGATGTAGACGTTCGAGATGCCCAGCGTCGAGATGCCAACATAGCTGACGAGGATGAAGACCATGCTCCAGATGCCGTAGGCATCGAGGCCAATGCGCGCCAGCACAAAGGGCGGAATCAGGATGCGCGTGACCATGTAGCCCACGCGCGCCAGCATGGTGGCCGAGACGTTGCGCCGCACGGTGCTGTGCACGGATGCAGTCTCGGACTGCATGGCCGCTGCCGTCGCGGGCTCGGGCAGCATCTCGTCCTGCTGCAGTGTCTCTATCTCTCTGGGGGATTGCTCCGGATGCTGGCTCATGGCTTCACCTCGCGGCTGGTGCGCACCCATGCGGCTTTGCGTGAAGCGCTACGCAGCATGGCTGGCACCAGCCAGAGCTTGCGCAGCACAAACCAGGGTGCGGCGAGCAGAGCCAGTGCGGCGCGGCCCGGATGCGGCGCGAGACGCGCCGAGCGCACCACATAGCCAAGGCAGAGCGCCAGGCCGGCGATTGCGTAGGCCAACAGCCATTCAGCACCCATGAAGAGGCCCAGGGCAAGCGCCGCGAGCAGCATCAGCAATCCAAAGGCAAAAGGCAGACTGAGCGCATCCAGCAGCACTTCGAGCGCATGCAGGTTGCCGGCGAGCGCGGCGCGCAGCAGCGGAGCCATCATCTGGCGCACGAGCGCGATGCGTCCGCCCTCCCACCGTAGCCGCTGCGAACGGCGGGCATCGCGGCTGGCGGCGGCGACGCCCCACACGCGAGCTTCGGCGGCAAAGGCGCAGCGGCGGCCGGTGAGCACCAGTAGCGCGTGGTACTCGCGATCCTCGGCAAGCCCATATGCATTCCACGGAACCGCGGCGATGGTTTCGGCGCGGAGTGCGAATCCGTTGCCGAAGAGACCCGAGGAGAAGCCCGCGCTGTCGCGGCCGAGGGGCCGCACCGCGTTCATGCCGCGAAAGGCGAGCGCGCCGAGTTCCTGCCCGGTGTTGCCATGCAGATTCGGCTCGCCCAGTTCATACCAGGCCTGTGCGGCGTCGGCGTGCGCGAGCGACTGACGCAGCACCGTCAAAAGATTGCGGCTCACCTGCGTGTCGGCGTCGATCACGGCGATGGCGGCTGCACCCTCTTTGAGCGCGATCTCGATGCCGTGGCGCAAGGCGCGGCCTTTTCCGGCAGGGCCTTCGATGGGCAGCACGCGCGCTCCGGCTTCAGCGGCGCGTGCGGCGGTGTGGTCCGCGCAATTGTGCGCAATGACGGTTACATTTACCGGATTTGGATCCGCCTCGGCCGCCGCGAGTACGCTTTGCACCGTGCGGGCGATGAGCGCTTCCTCATTGTGTGCCGGAATCAGCACGGCCAGCGGACCCGTCAATGGCGCGGCCGCCGGACGCCCGGAGGAAAACCACCGTCCGAGGCAGGCCAAAGCGAGTTCCAGGCACAGGGGAAGCGTGACCAGAGCCGCCAGCAGGCCGAGCAGAAGAGCCGTGATGTGGAAAGCGTGCGCCATGGTCAGGCCAGAACCCTCCGGAAGCGCTGAGGCTGGTAGGGCAGCGCGGGCTCGGGTTCTGAGCCGCTGACAGAATCGGTGGGCTGCAGGCCATGAATCCAGCCCGTGAGCAGAAAGAAGAGATAGAAGACCTGCATGCCGAGATAGACGGTGGTGAGCGTGGCCAGAATGCCCCCCATGATGCCCATCAGGCAGAAGAGAAAGGCGCGGTCGGCGGGGCCGGTCATCCAGCGCATGGCGCGCAGCATGCGGCGCCAGTTCTCGACATTGATGAGCACAAAGAGCGCGAGCCCGATCAGCCCCTGCGTGACCGCGAGCAGCAGGTACTCGTTGTCGATGGAGAACTGGTCGTGCATCACGGGATAGTCGGTGATGCCCCAGCCGATCAGCGGCCGCTCTTTGACGATGGGGATGTAGTTCTTGAGCAGTTCACGGCGGTAGATGGCATCCTGCTGTTCCAGATTCTTCGCCTGGGCAATGGTGCCGGAGGTGTAGCGATTGGCATATCCCCAGCTCATGGCCAGCAGCACCACGGCTGCCGCGGTCACCTTCCATGCGGCGCGGCGGGTGTCGCGCTGGCGGCCGACCCACACAATGGCAATGGCCAGAATGGCTCCCAGCCAGGGCCCGCGCGATTGCGTCATGAGCAGCCCGGCGATCATCGCGGCAAAAATTGCAGTGCGAATGCGCAGCGGCAGGTACGCAAAGAAGCGCCGCGTGCCCCATTGCGGATAAGCGCGGCGCAGCCACATGCAGAAGAGCAGCCCAATCAGAAAGATCATGGCGCACAAAATAGACTGCGCATAAGGGCCCGCGATGCGGCCAAAGCCCCAGCGCATCTGCTGGGGCCAGATGATCGGTTCATCCGGGAAGACATGCTTCCAAAGAGCTTGGGTGACGCTGCGGCCGCTCTTGAATTCATACAGGCCCACCACTGCGATGAATGAAAGCAGCACCACGAAGCGGCGGATAAATGCCGTGCGCAGGCGGTACGGCTCAATGAGCAGCCGCCCGGCCATGTAGGGCAGCACCGCGCCGGTGAGTTCTGAGAAGATGTCGAGGCCGCCGGTGTGGGTGTTGGTCTGGCGGGATTCTGAGATGCCGACCAGAATCACAAAGAGCGCGATCCATATATCGGTGAGCGACCATTGCCAGGTGAGACGCCGCGAAGCAAGCAGCGCTGCCATGGCGATGCCGATGGGCAGAATGGCCGTCTCGCTGAAGAGCAGCGGCGGCAGATGCTTGAGCCGCAGATCAAAATACATGGGCAGCAGCAGAATCGTAGGCAGATAAACATCCAGCAGCACCTGGGGCACGGTGCGGCGGGCCAGCGCAAGGCAAGCCAGAAGACCGGGCAGCAGGATGACCAGCTTCATGGTTCTTCGTCCCCTCGCGCTGTTGGCGGCGAGGTTCGCGGCCAGCACATGGTCAGTGGCTTAATCTTCGAGTAGCGGCGACTTGCGCGATACTCCGGTCGAGTGGCGGTTGATGGTAATGGTACCCGGGGTGCGTGCTTTGCTGCTACGGGATTCGAGGATGTCGCCGGGCAGATAGCGCAGCAGCGTCAGGGCGTTGCGCAGATAGCGCGGAAAGAGCCGCAACGGCTCCTGTGAGGCGCGGTAAAACCATTCGAGTCCGCTCTGCTGCATCCAGAGGGGCGCGCGGCGCAGGCGGCCGGCGAGCAGGTCAAGCGTGCCGCCGATGCCGATGGAAACCGGCACCTTCAGCCGGTCGCGGTGCATGTGAATCCAGCGCTCCTGCTTGGGATTACCAAAGGCAACCAGCAGAATATCGGGCCTGGCGTTCTCAATGCGGCGCAGCATGCTCTCGTGGTCCATCTCTTCGAGCGAGGCAGCTTTGGGAGAATCGCAGCCCACAAGGTTGATATTGGGGTACTGGCGGCGAAGCTCGGCGACGGCACGCGCCATGACGCCAGCATCAGCGCCCAGCAGATATATGCTGTAACCGCGCTCGGCCGAAGCCTGCGCCAGCAGGGGAACAAGATCCACGCCGGTGACGCGTTGATGCAGTGGCTTGCCCATCAGGCGCGAGGCCCACACAATGGGCATGCCATCGGCCAGCACCAGGCTGCACTCCCGCAGAATGCGCTTCATACCGGGGTCTTTTTGAGCGTTGGAGAGAAAGTCGACGTTGGCCGTCGCTACCTGGTGGGAGTCCCCGCTGGCAATCGCTGCTTCTACCCACTCCAGCGCCTCATGCTGCGAGACGTTGTGAAAGGGTACCCCCAGAATCGAAACCGCGTAGTGCGTGTGGCCTTTCGTCATTGCCCTGGTCTCCTTGCCGCTCAAGCTTTGGTTGCGTCCTGCTTTGGCGGGGGGACCATCGCAATCGCGTTCCGTCTGGCCTTGGCGGCCTTTCTGAACCCGGTTCTGGCGTCCCGGAACGAGAGAGCCAGACGACTCGGATACTTGAAGTGTCCCTTTTGGAGAGGGAAACCTGTATCCCTGAATCGTGGCCTCAGACTACCACTTTGGAGGGTCGAATACCACTGTTGGGTGAGAACTAAATTCAATAAATTGAGTTACATGCAGCTTTAGTCACCCGCCGCTGGTTACTCTGCCCCGCACCGTAATCTGCTAGCGAGAACCGGCTGTTGGTTACTAAAAAGGCATGTTCAGGAAGCGTTTCCAAGCGGCCAGAGGGCTTACCAGCGGAGAACGGTCATGGAAAGCGCTGGAAGGGTGACTTTGTTGCTTAGGGTAACCATGTGGGTTGCCTGGATCGTTACCATCGAGGACTGCTCGTTGGTCAGCCCAGGCTGGCTTGCCGTGAGGCGCGAGATTTCCGCCGATTCGCCTGCTTTTGGCGCCTGTGGACCCGTTAGCTCGACCGTGTGAGCGCGGCTGAGGTCGAGGTTGAAGAGCACCAGCGCATGGTGATGGGCTGAGCGAAAGGCAAAGGCATCGAGCAATTGCGCGTGGGTGAGATCGACGGGGCCATTTGCGCTGTGAATGGTGAGCATCGGTCCGCCGCCCTCCATGCGCGCTTCGGTCTCCTGCGCCGGTTCGTTGCCGATGGCCAGATTGGCCAACTCGGTGGTCAGGAATTGTGGGCGCTTGCGATTGGTGACGCCCATGTCCACCACGGTGCCCCACAGCGGCACCAGCTTGCCGTCATTGCGGCGGTACTCGAACTGCGGCAGTGAGAAGAGCAGCGCGTTGCGCACTCCGGCATCGCGCTGCATGCGCAGCAGATGGTCGGCTACGGCAAGCCCGGCGGCAGCCGAGGCGGGGAAGCGCGCGAGCACTGGCTGAGAAGCCGATCCTTCGGTGGTGTGCAGATTCACTTCATATACCGAGAGCGCCGCATGCCGAGTGGCGGCGAGGCGGGCAGCGGAGGCAACTTCGCCCCCCGGCTGCTCCATGCCCTGCGGCTGCGCCAGCAGCGGTGCGTAGGTGGCTTCGGGCGTAGCGGTGTCGCTCAGACTGCGCATGAGGTAAGGCGCGATGGCAAAGGTGTCAAACTGCGAGGCCGCGGCCAGTATATGGGCATTGCGGGCCGGGTAATCGGCCTGGCCGCCGAGGATGAGGTCAAACTTACCCGCGGAAAAACCCGGCGCGGCGCGCAGGGTGCGGAAGAAGCTGGTCGCGCGCTGGCCGTAGGCGTGTGGATCAGTGATGGACTCGCCCGCAAAGCCCGAGTTCCAGGTTTCGTTGCCCAGCTCCAGGTGAATGCGGACGAAGGCGCTGGTCCAGGGCGCAGGGTGATGGACGAGCCGGCGCAGCTTGCCCCACGGCGACGTGATGGGGCCGGAGAGATACTCGATGAGCTCGCGTCCTTCTTCGTCCGAGGTCGCGCTGGGCAGCGTAATCCAGGGATCGGCATGGACCGTTTCGCACAGTGTGAGAAATTCGCCCAGTCCCATGGGGATGGCCGGATCGTCGAGCGACCAGGCCGAATAGCCCGTGCGCTCGCGCGCAAAGGGCGGCGCAAGCAGATTGGCGAGCGTGCTGCCCAGCTCCGCGCCGGTGGCCATGTAGCGCAGCACGCCGGGGTGCAGTTGCTGCAGCGCGGCCACCACCGATGTGCGAAAGGCGGTGGGATTGGCCGCGGCCTGCGGGCCTGCTTTCTCAAGCGAAACATCATCGAGCAGCACATCACTGTGCTCGACGTAAAAGCTCAGCGCCGCCGTCGCCGGGGCGATGTCCACCTCATGGGCTGAAAATGCGAGCGTATAGCTCTTCCACTGCGAGCTGAGCGTGAGGTTGCGCTGCAGGTAGGCGGGCAGTGTGCCGCGTGCAACGCTCACCGCGAGATGCGCGTGCGGGCTGAGGCCGCGAGCCCTGAAGCGCAGCGTGTACGCGCCGTCGAGCAGGACGAAGGTATGCCCGGCCGTGGAGTCAAAGTAAGACGATAGCGTGGCGGACTGGCCCGGCCCGTCCGCAAGAATGCGCAGCGCCTGACGGCCAGGCGAGCCGGGAGCAAGATCGTGAAACTCCGCGGCAAAGCTCGCGCCGCCGGTGGCCTGCGTCCACCAGCCTGCGGTGGGGTCGCCCGGGAAGGCTTTGTTGAGCACAAGATAGTCGCCGGCATGCAACGGCGCGGGCGCGGCAAAGGTCAGCACCATGCCTCGCCGGGGATTGTTTCGAGACGGCGGCTGCATGACGGCGACAGTGCCGGCCGCCGAGCCATTCAGCGCGCGGAAGCGCGCGCCCGTCCAGAAGCCGGGCGTCCAGGCCGCATCCGGGCGGCTGGCGGTGCAGGTCGTCGCCGTCGCCTCCACGCAGCGCACAATGCTGCGATAGCGTGCGCCCTCAAAGCCGGGATTGCGGAAGATGAGATTCCGCATCATCTGGCCGGAGTCGTAAAACGTCTGATTGCCAAGATTGATGCCGAAGCGCTCCACCTGCGGGCGCAGCACGCGGCCCGTCAGATCAATGCGCGTGACGCCGCCGTCGTTGGAGTGGGTGCCCCTCCCGGCTCGTGCCACGTCGAGGCCATGCCAGTGAACTCCAGCGAAGGCCATCGCGGCGGTCGCCGCGATGGCAAGCAGCAGCGCCATCCAGCGAAGACCTGCGGATCGCGAGGAACGGAGCGGAGAACCGGACGGCATGGGAATTTGTAACAGCCTGTGATGATTTTTGGGCAACGAGCCGCAAGGCCGGTAACAGAGTGTCATTACCAGCGCGGCCAGTGTACCGGAACCATGCGCGGGAGTTGCAATGATACCTTGGAGCTATCGACGGCAAGTCGAATCCCCGGGAACCTGCAAATATGAAAGAAAATGCGCTGCAAGCGCAACCGCGCCCGCGTGGCGGAGTTCGCATGGCGATGCTGATGAGTCAGTATCCTGCGATTTCGCACACGTTTTTGCTGGCCGAGGTGCTGGGGCTGCGGCGCGAGGGCTTTCATGTGGAGACCGTCTCCATCAATCCTCCCGATCGGCCTTTGCACGAGTTGCCACCCGCGGAAGCTGAGGAAGCCCGGACCACCAAATATCTCAAGAGCGGATTTGCCGCGCAGATGCTGCGGCTGGCCGGCATCATGTTGCGGCATCCTGTGGTGGTGCTGCGCGGCGTGGCCGCATCGATGCAATACGGCGCATGGGATCTCGGCCTGCAGGCCTGGGGACTCGCCTACCTGGCCGAGGGGCTGCTGCTGGGGGACTGGATGCGCCGCCGCAAGCTCGACCACCTGCACATTCACTTTGGCAGCAGTGTGGCCACCGTCGGCTATCTCGGCGCCAAGGCGTGGAAGATTCCGTACTCGATGACCATGCATGGGCCCAACGAGTACTTTGACATGCGCGCCTACCGGCTGCTCACAAAGTTTTCGGCAGCGGAGTTTGTCATCTCCATCTCTGACTTCGGGCGCTGGAATGCGATGTTTCTACTGCCCTCACATCAGTGGCACAAGGTGCGCGTCTGCCGGTTGGGCATCTATCCCGAAAAGTTTGAGAGCGTGGCCCGCCCGCAGCCCGGCGAAGATCGCGAGCTGCATCTGCTGTGCGTGGGCCGCCTGGTGCCGGACAAGGGCCAGCGCATTCTGCTGCGCGCCGTGAAGGCGCTGCACCAGCAGGGCATGCGCTTTCGCCTCACGCTCGTGGGCCGGGGCATCGAACGCGAGGCGCTTGAGCAATACGCCAGCGCGCATCAGTTGCCCGTGACCTTCACCGGGGCGCTCGACCACGACACCACGCTCGCCCTGGTGCAGACGGCGGATGTGTTTGTGCTGCCCAGCTTTGCCGAGGGTATTCCCATTGCGTTGATGGAAGCGATGGCCGCGTGCGTGCCCTGCGTTTCGACCACGGCCTGCGGAATTCCGGAGCTGATTCGCCACGGTGAGGATGGCCTCCTGGTGCCGCCCGGCGACGAGTCGCTGCTGGCTGAGTCGCTGCGGCGTTTGCTGCTCGATGAAGCATTGCGCGCACAACTCGGCGAGGCCGGTCGCCGCCGCGTGCTGGCCGACTACAATCTCGAAGAGAATATTCCCCGCAAGGCGCGCTTGCTCGAAGAGATGCTCGCCGATGCGCGCCACGGCCGGAGGCGAGGCGCATGAGCGCCACCGAAAAGGCCGCCAGTGTCGCGCTGGTGGTGATATCGTTCAACACGCGCGAGATGTTGCGCGACTGTCTGGCCACGGTATTTGCCGAGCAGGAATTGCTCCAGTCCGCTACCGGGCGCGCCCTTGAGGTGCATGTGGTGGACAACGCCTCGCGAGACGGCTCGGCCGGGATGGTCGCGGCGGAATTTCCCGCTGTCCGGCTCACTCGCAGCCCTGTCAATCTTGGGTTCGGTCCGGCAAACAATCGCGCGCTGCGGACCATTTTGGCCGAGGGCCACGCCGAGTACATCGTGCTGCTCAACTCCGACGCCTTTCTGCATCCGGGCGCATTGGCCGAGGCCGTGCGGCAGATGGACGCCGCACCCCGCGCGGGCGCGGGCGGCGCGCGGCTGGTGCATGGCGACGGACGTTGGCAGGCTTCCGCGCGGCATTTTCATTCCCTGCTCGACGATGCCATCGTGGCGACGGGGCTGGCGGCAAAGTTTCCTCACTCGCGCTTCTTTGGCCGCTTTGACCGCACCTGGGCCGATCAGAATCAAGCCGCGCAGACTGACTGGGTGCCCGGCGCATTCATGATCCTGCGCGCCGAAGCATTGCGCGCCGTGGGCATTTTTGATGAGCGCTTCTTTCTCTATTACGAAGAGGTGGACCTGTGCCGCCGCATGCACGCCGCGGGCTGGCAGGTGTGGTACTGGCCTGGCATTGGAGTGACGCACCTGTGCGGCGAGTCGTCGCGCACGCTGCGAGAGCTCGACTACTCCTCACGCGAAGCCCAGGTGGTCAAGTGGCGCATGCGCAGCATGATGCTCTATTACCGCAAGCACCACGGCGCGCAGGCGTGGCTCTCCATGAGCATGGAGCGCCTGCACCGGCGCATCATCTTCCTGCGCAACCGCTGGAGCCGCCAGCCGGAGCGGCGCATTCGCGCGCAGCAGCAGACCAGTCTGCTCGCGCTCTTGCGCGATGCGTGGCATGAGACGCAGGGCGGCCGTGTATCTCCGCCGCAGCCGTGGTAGAACGGCGAAAGGGCATCGAGCGATGAACGGAATGAAGGGCACACTTTCGACGATTCTCAGCGCGATGCTGCGCGGCACCCACGGCATGCGCCGCGGAAGCCGCCGCTTGTGGCATCACGCGCGGCTCGCCTCGCAGTTGCGGTATCCCGTGCCGGCCTCGGTAGTCATTGAGGGCCGCGCATTTGTCTACGGCACAGGCGCAATTCGCATCGGCGAGCGTGCGCTTCTTTATCCTCACCTCTATCTCGAAACCCAGCAGCAGGCCGAGATCATTCTGGCCGACGACGTAGTGCTCTCCACCGGCGTGCACATTGCGGCGCGAGTGGGCATTCGCGTAGGCCGCGGCACCATGATTGGCGAATACACCAGCCTGCGCGATGCCAACCACGCGCGCGAAGAGGGCAGAACTGTGCGCGACTCCGGTTACGTGACGCAGCCCATCGTGATTGGTGAAGATGTATGGATTGGCCGCGGAGTGATCGTGCTGGGGGGCGTCACGATTGGTGACCGCGCCACGATTGGGGCCAACGCAGTCGTGACGCGCGATGTGCCCGCAGAGGCCGTGGTGGCGGGCGTGCCCGCACGGCCCCTGCGCGGTTAGCGCCTTACTTCGTCTGCTTCACAAAAATATCTTTCGGCAAAATCGCGTGCACGCCGACGTTGTGATCCACAAGCTGCGTGATGTCCACATCCACGGCGACGGACGTGAGCATGTAGGCCTGGTCGCGCGTGAGGTGCTTCTGTGTCACCAGAAAATCGATCATGTTGCGCACGGCCATCTTGGTCGCGGTCTCCAAGTCAGGGCTGAAGCCCATGGTGATGTAGCTGGTGGGCGTCTCTGCCTCGGGCCACAGCAGGTGCTCATGCTTGTGCACCACAAAGCGAAAGGTGCCGGTCAGGAAGGTCTCCATCGCAGTGATGTCCACTTCACCGTTGCCTTGCCCGGCGTGGCCGTCGCCCGCTTCAAAGAGCGCGCCTTTGGCAAAGACCGGAATGTATAGCTTCGTGCCTGCGACGAGCAATTTGTTGTCCATGTTGCCCGCGTTCATCCACGGCGGCACGCTGCTGTAGCGGCCGGCGGAGGGCGGCGGCGCATCGCCCATGCTGCCAAAGAAGGGGTGCAGCGGAATCCGGATGCCTGGCGCGAAATCGGCAACCATATGCTGGCGGTCGAGTGGAATGATTTTTGTGCGCCCATAGGGAAAATCATTGGGCAGAAAGCCCTCGCCCACGCCGAATCCGTTGCATGCAAAGTCGGTGTCGAGATGCACCTTCAGAATGTCCACTTCGAGCACGTCGCCCGGCTCTGCGCCTTCAATCGCGACGGGGCCGGTGAGAATGTGCCCGCCCGGGCCGCGGTCATGCACCTGATCGTAAATCTGCTGATTGTAGGCGGGGATGGCCGACGCAGGCACTCCCTCCTGTTCCAGCCGCGTCGAAGGGCCGCAGGTGGAGAGCGTCTGCATGGTCACCACGTCGCCCGAATGCACTGTGAGCACCGGCTTGGCCTGCGACCAGTAGTAGCCCCAGGCCACAGTGTGAGGCGAGGCCGGCAGAAAAATGGGTTTGGAAGATGTTTGCGCGGCGGCGCAGACGGCCAGCAGAAAGGGGAGCGCGGTGGCCAGGCGAAGCTTCATGCGATGCGACCTCATGCAGAAAAAAGTTGAGTACAGCGGGAGCAGCCAGATGCAAAGAAAGCAGGCTGAAGGTAAGGATTTGTGCATCGTAGCGGGAAAGAGGAGAAGATGCCATAAAGATCTGCCCACTGCACTGCCAAAAGGGCACTTGCGGCGCAACCTTGCCCGTGTTACATATTGAATCATTCAAGTTTGCTCCTAAAGAGCGAGCCTGAATTTCATGAAGAGTGGCTGAGGGACGGGCCCTGTGACGCCACGACAACCGGCTCGAGCAATTCGGGACATCGGTGTCAACTCTCTCCTGCGTAACGGCGGGGAACATGAGATTCGGGGGTGCAGCAGGATCGCATCTCGCTGAATTCCAGAAGTGTAGAGATTCGCAGGATTCGCCAGAGTGTATCTGCTCTGGGGTTTCGTGCAAGCGTCAGCAGGCCCGGTAAGGTGTAGCCCTGGCTTCTTCTTCGAGGAAGAGGAAACGGCATGGCTGTGGCTTTTGAACTTCGTTGTCGTGAGTGCGGACGCTCTTATGGAAACGCTCCGCTGTCGATTTGCGAGGACTGTTTTACGCCGCTGGAGGTATTCTGCGATCTCGAAGCGGCGCGTGGTGAGTTTACGCGCGAGAAGATTGCGGCTGGCCCCACGAGCATGTGGCGCTATAAGGCGCTGCTGCCGGTCGCGGATGATTTTGAGCCGGTCACGCCCGCCGGCTGGACGCCTCTGCTGAAGGCTCCGAACCTTGGCCGCCGCATCGGCGCCAACAATCTCTACATCAAGAACGACGCCGTATGCTTGCCCACGCTGAGCTTCAAAGATCGCGTGGTCGCTGTGGCTCTGGCGAGCGCCAAGGCCTTTGGATTTGACACCGTCGGCTGCTCCTCGACCGGCAACCTCGCCAACGCCGTGGCCGCGCAGGCCGCGCGCATGGGGCTCAAGACGTTCATCCTCGTCCCGGCCGATCTTGAGGCCGCAAAGATCCTCAACACGCAGGTCTACGGCGCAAACCTGGTGCGCATCGACGGCAACTATGACCACGTGAACCGCCTCTGCTCGCAGATTGCCGACCGCTACCACTGGGGCTTCGTGAATGTGAATCTGCGCCCCTACTATGCCGAAGGCTCCAAGAGCGTGGGCTTTGAAATCGCGGAGCAGCTTGGCTGGCGCCTGCCTGACAACGTGGTGGTGCCGATGGCTGGCGGCTCGCTGATCCGCAAAATTCACAAGGCGTTTCGTGAGCTGGTCTCGCTCGGCCTGGTCGAAGACAAGCCGGTGCGCTTCTTTGGCGCGCAGGCCACCGGATGCTCGCCGATTGCTGCCGCCGTGAAGGCGGGCCGCACGGAGATCGAGCCGCAGCGCCCCTCGACGATTGCGCGTTCGCTCGCGATCGGCAACCCGGCCGATGGCCGCTACGCCGCCGCGCTCATTCAGGAGACGGGCGGTTATGCCGAAGATGTGTCTGACGTGGAACTGGTCTCCGCAATTCAGGAGCTGGCCGAAACCGAAGGCGTCTTCACCGAGACGGCTGGCGGCGTAACCACCGCAGTGACTGCGCGGCTCTATGCGCATGGCCGCATTCATCCTGACGAGCTGACCGTCACCTGCATCACCGGCAACGGTCTGAAGACCACCGACGCGCTGCAGGGCGCCTATGAGCCGGAGCAGGCGGTGCGTCCGCGCCTGGCCGACTTTGAGGCTTACGTCGAAGAGAAAAAATTCCAGCATGAGCTGGTACTGGAAGGAAGCTATGCCCGTTAGAGTTCTGCTGCCCAACGCATTTCACAAGCACACCAATGGCACCAAAGAGATTCAGTCGTCGGCCGAAAATCTACCGGCCTTGATTGCTGAAATCGAAACCACCTTTCCCGCGCTGGGTTCCCACCTGCGCGACGAGAAGGGCGAGGTGCGCCGCTTCATCAACTTCTATGTGAACGACGAAGACATCCGCTTTCTCGGCAACGAGAAGTACGTTTTTCAGGATGGCGATGAAGTGCTCGTGATCCCTTCCATTGCTGGCGGATGCTGCTGAACAGAATTGCCTGAGTATCTCCTGAACCAAACTACCGGCAGCCCTGCAAAGGGCTGCCATTTTTGTATTTGTCACAGTTTCCCAAGCAAATCACAGGCCCGCTGCAGATCCTCTTCGCGCTTGGCAAAGCAGAAGCGCAGCAGGTTTTCTCCGCGTCCCCCGGCAAAGAACGCCGTGCCCGCTACCGCCGCCACTCCGGTCTCCGCCAGCAGCCTGCGAGCCTTTTCACTGGCCGTCGCGCCGGGAATCCGGCTGGCATCGGCCAGCACGTAGTAGGCCCCGGCAGGAATGGACGGCGTGAGCCCCATGCGCGTGAGCGCGCCGCAGAGCAGGTCGCGCTTCGATTGATAATCCCGGGCCATGGCCTGGTAATACTCATCCGGCAGCGCCACCAGCCCCGCCGCCGCGCCATGCTGCAGTGGCGCGGGCGCGCACACATACGTCAGATCGTGAAAGTAGCCGATCGTGCCCAGCGCGCTGCGGTCTGCAATCAGATAGCCGACGCGCCAGCCCGTGATGCTGAAGGTCTTGGACAAGCCCGAGATGGTGATGGTGCGGCTCGCCATGCCGGGCAGCGTGGCAAAGCTGACATGCCGTGCGCCCTCAAAAACAAAATACTCATAAATCTCATCCGTGAAGACGATGAGGTCATGCTCTTCCACTATGGCGGCAATCTGCGTGAGCTCTTCGCGGGTGAACACCTTACCGCACGGGTTTGACGGCGTGTTGATCAGCAGCGCGCGAGTGCGCGGAGTGATGGCTCGCCGCAGCCGGTCAAAGTCGATGGCCCAGTTGCCGTTCTCCAGTGGCACCGGCACGGGCACGGCGCGTTGCGCGCGCAGCGTGTTGGCGTGGTAGCCGTAGAAGGGCTCAAACAGCAGCACTTCATCGCCCGGATTGAGCAGCGCCAGGCACGCGGCATAAAACGCGCCGGTTGCGCCTGAGGTCACCAGCACTTCGCTCTCGGGGTCGGCATGAATGCCGTTGTAACGCAGAGCCTTCTGCGCGATGGCATCACGCAGCACGGCGATGCCATCCAGCCGCGTGTAGATATTGTGGCCCTGCTCGATGGCGGCGACCGCGCGTTCCCCCACAGGCGCGGGAACGCCCGTATCGCACACGCCCTGCGCAAGGTTGACGCCGCCCATGCGGTCGCACTCGACCGACATGGAACGGATTTCTGACTGCACGATCAGAGGAGAAATTTCACTCAAACGAAGAGCGCTCGCGGAAGCCATGCAGCATGTGTAGCACAAAGGCGTGACATGCGTCAGGTCAAGGGAACAGCGGGCACTCTGGAAGCCGCAGCCTGCAGGTCTGCTCGCAGGGCCAGCGTATGCGCACGCAGCTCGCGCGCCGCTTGCTTGCGATCTGGAAAGCCTTGCATGGTGGGTCCAAAGCGTACCCGGGCCTCGGCGCGGGGCACGCGCAACAGGCTGCGCAGATGCGGCAGAAAAGACACGTCCCCGTAATAGCAGAAGCCGCTCTCAGCCCGCCCCGGCGAGGCGTAAGACACAGCCGCTGGCGTGATGGGCGCACGCACGCGAATGGCGGCCTCCAGCAGCGAAGGGAAGTAAGGCAGCACCTCGCTGCCATCGGTGCTGGTGCCTTCAGGAAACAGCACCAGAGGCAGCCCCTCGGCCAGCACGGCTTCCATCTGCCGGGAGACGCTTTCGACAGCCGTGCGACGCTCGCGATTTACAAACAAAGTGCCGCCAAAGCGGGCCAGCATGCCAAAGACTGGCCAATGCAGCACGTCTGCCTTCGACACAAAGACGCACGGCATCACCGAGGCATAAGCCAGCACATCCAGATAGCTCAGGTGGTTAGACGTGATCAGCCCAGCTACCGGTGGGCGTCCCTCCGATGCTATCTCCAGGTGCAAGGCGCGCGCCACGCGGCGGCAGGAGTGATGCATCCAGAGCACGCGTGTGCGCAGCGGTACACGTCCACCGTGCCGCATGCAGAGCAGGCCAAAGGTGACATAGTTGACGGTCAGCGCCAAAGCAATGCGGGCCGCCCGCAATGCCTGCATCCATGCAGTGCGCGAAGTTATTGGGTGTCCGTCATGAACCGGGTGCGCGCCGCCGGGGAGAGGTCCTCCAGGTCGAGCAGCGTCAGAAAGTCGATCGTCCCGAACTCGCGGTCCCAGGCTGGTTCGCTGCAAATGCGTGCTCCTACGCCAATGTAGGTCTTGAGTAGCTTGGGTACTTTGACCTCGATGCTGGCGGCGGTATCTTCCGGGGGCAGTTGATAGGGCTCCGCCGCATCGGTGCGAAAAGGCTCCCGGGCCAGGAAGCTGCCGAGGCGATGATACATCGCCCAGCCTTCTTGAGGATCACGTGAGTTCAGCGAAGAGCAGCCAATCAGGTAACGCAGCCCGCGCATGCGCGCATATTGCCCAATGGAGCGCCACAAGAGCGTCAGCACCTCACTGGTGCGGTGCTGGCTGTCGATCGAGGCGCGGCCCAGTTCCAGCACCTGGCTGCGAATGCCCTCGTAAGGCTGGAAGCAGAACTCCCGCTCGCTGTAGTAACCAAAGTTTTCCCGAGCGGTGATTCCAGACTGCATCCTATAAGTGCCGACGATGCGTCCTTGCTCCATGTCTTCTACAATCAGATGGTCGCAGACGGCATCGAATTGGTCCTGGTCCAGACCGGTTTCATAAGATGCCAGCAGGCCTTCTCCCAGCTCAAGGTTAAATACCTTAAACCGAAGCCTGCATGCATCTTGCAGATCTACCGCAGTTTGCGCGAGGCGCGCACGATATCTTCCCCAGGTGGCAAGCGGTGCGGCCTCCGCGGTAACCAGAGGCAGGGAGACGGAAACATCTGCCGATGTTTCTCGCGCCGGGTACAGCTCCCGCGCGGCAGGCATGGTCACCAGGGGGCCAATCACGCCTTGATGATGCTTCACGTTTGTTTCACCCGTCTTAAAACGGCAAGAAAACGGGACGAAATTCCTGTAAATGACACGGAAGGGGCAGAACCTTCTCAGTTAGGTCCAATACATATTTTCGTGACGAATCGCCCATTTATGGAATACTTTGACCATAGTTCTGTTTCCCAGACAGTAATTACGCACAAATAAGAACGAAGGATGAAATCCAAAAAATGACACGCGAAGAAATCATCGCAGCAATCGACGAAGAAATCGGCCGGCTTGAGAAAGTGAGAGAACTGCTCCAGGCCGCCGGGTCCAGCAAGTTGACCGGCTCTATCGGACGTAAGTCTGTTTCCGCACCCAAGAAGCGGAACCTCAGTGCGGATGCGCGCGCGCGCATCGCCGCTGCCCAGAAGCGCCGTTGGGCCAAGCAGAAGGCCGCTCAGGGCAACAAGAAGCAATCGTCCTAAATTCTGCGAATGATTCTTGTAAAGCTTCTCCATCCCGAGGCCCGGGTCCCGACCGTTGCGCATGCCGGCAGTGACCTGGGCTTTGACCTTTACTCCATTGAGGACGTGGTTCTGCCACCCGGCGTGCCCGTGAAGGTGCGCACCGGCATCGCGGTGGAAGGCCCTGCCGGCTGCGGCTTTGTGCTGGGCGACCGCTCCTCAATGGCAGCCCGTGGAATCACCTACGCCGGAGGCCGCATCGATGCCGGCTATCGCGGAGAGATTCTCGTCTGCCTTATCAACGTCAACCAGCCTGTCTATTCGCTGCGCACTGAGCACAATGAAGCGGGCGCGGTAACGGCCGTTCACCTCGATGTTTCCGACGTCAGCGTGACGCTCCGCAAGGGCGACCGCATTGCGCAGATGTCGCCCTTTGAGGCGCGCACAGGTCTTGAGATTTCCGTGGTTGAGGAACTTTCGGACTCCTCGCGCGGTGCAGGCGGATTTGGTTCGAGCGGCCGCTGATCCAGCGGCCGCTTCGGCTATTTTCCGCGCAGATAAGCATCCGTGCCGTTGATCCAGTCCTCGCGCGGCGGCGCAAATACATCCAGATCGATTGTGTCTTCGATCGCCTCGGCTGCATGCGGCATGTGCGGCGGAATTACCAGCGTCTCGCCCGCGCGCACGACAATCTCGCGGCCATCGTCAAACTGAAACCGCAAGGCTCCCGACAAAATGTAAGTGATCTGCTCATTGTGATGGCTGTGCCGGGGTACCAGCGCGCCCTTGCGTAGCAGAATGCGTGCCAGCATCGACTGGCTGCCATGCACAAACTGGCGAGCGATAAGAGGATTGAGCGGTTCGGGCGGTAGGTGGTCGAGGGCAACGTGCTGCAGTTCGTCTCGGGTTTCAAATTTACCTTCAGGGGACACATAAACTCCTTGATTGCGGGATGCGGAATCTCCATCGGCAGAGTGCCTGAGCAGAGGCCATCTCGGCAAGTGCGCCGTGTCTCTGGCATCATCAAAGGTCAGGAAGGAAGACACGCCCATGGAGCTTGGAATCAAAAATAAGGTGGCGCTCATCGCCGGCGCCAGCCAGGGAATCGGCCGCGCCACGGCGCTCGCTTTCGCCGCTGAAGGCGCGCATCTGGCGCTTTGCGCGCGCAACCGCACCGCGCTTGAGGCTGTTGCCGATGAGGCCCGCGAGCGCTTCAACGTCTCGGTCTACGTCGAGCCGGTCGATGTAGAAGAGATCGATGCGCTGCAGGCCTTTGTGTCGCACGCCGCAAACGAACTGGGCCGCGTGGATATCTGCGTGCCCAACGCGGGCGGACCACCCGCCAAGCCGTTTCTTGAAACCACCATCGAGGATTGGGAGCGCGCCTGGCACCTGAACCTGCGCAGCGCCATCGTGCTGGCGCAGGCGGTGCTGCCCGGCATGGTCGAGCGTCGCTGGGGCCGCATCGTCACGCTCACCTCTTACACGGTCAAGCAGCCGGTGCCCGAGCTGGTGCTCTCGAACACCATTCGCGCCGGCATTCTCGGCCTCGTGCGTTCGCTCGCCGGGCAATTCGGCAAAGATGGCATCACGGTCAACAACGTAGGGCCGGGCTTCACTGAGACCGATCGTTCCCGCCACCTGCTGGAGCTGCGCGCTCAATCGCGGGGCGTGACCTTGGAGCAGGTGCGGCACGAGTTGGAGCGCGAGATCCCCATCGGCCGCATGGCCTCGCCCGAAGAAGTGGCCGGCGCCATTGTCTGGCTCGCCTCAGAGCCCGCGGCCAGCATCACCGGGCAAACCGTCCTGGTGGATGGCGGCAGCTACAAAGGCACCTGACTCTCGCCACCCATCCATCCCTACAGCGCTCAATCTCATCCATGTGTGCAGGCTTCAAGGTGTGCAGGCTTCAGACGTCAGCACGGGGCCAATCAAGGAGAGAACGATGAAAGCATCTGGATGGATTGGCGTGGTTCTGATCGTCATTGGAATCGTCGCGCTGGCATGGGGCGGCATCACTTACACCCACAAAAAGAAGGTTATTGACATGGGGCCCATACAGGCCTCGCACAAAGAGAAGAAGACCATTCCGCTGCCGCCCATTCTCGGCATCGTCTGCATTGTGGCCGGTGGCGGCCTGGTAGTCGTAGGCAACCGCAAGTAGCCGCCACATCAGACAGAAAAAGAAAGGGCATCCGCAAAGGATGCCCTTTCTGCATGGTGCAGTGAATCGGTGGATTACGGCAGATAGTAACGGAACGAGGTCCAGAACATGTTGTCGGTGCCCTTGGCGCCGCCATCAGGATTGTTCGAACCACCCATGCCCGACCACAGGTTGCGTGTAAAGTACGCGTACTGCAGACCGAAGCGGAGCATTCCCTTGGGACCGTTGTAGAAGTTGTACCAGTCGCCCGCCGTGAATTCCTGCACGTCCTTGGTGTTGCCGCCACAGTTGGCCGGCGCAGCCGGTGCACCGCTGGCGTAAGGGCCACTCGGAACCGATTCCGTGTTGCAGCCCGACATGTTGGTATACGGTGAGCCGTAGCCCTCGCCGCTGGTGCCGAAGTAGCGGCGGCCCGCATAGTCAGCACCGTAGTTGAAGTAGAGCATCAGGCGCTTGTTCGGGTTCATTTCAAGCGTGCTGAGTGCCGAGAACGTGTGCAGCAGCGCAAGCTGTCCGTCCGGGCGCAGCGTCGCATCGCCAATGGTCGAGGAACCCATCCGGCCCGTGCCGTCGCCATAAAGGCCCTTCAGGCCGATGGAAACCTTCTTGTTGAAGAGCGGGCCGCGCATGCTGGCGCCAATGCCGCCGCCAACCGTGGAGTCGTTGTAAGGCGAGCTGCCGGTGGGATAAACGCGATCATGGAAGAAGCGCGCAACACCGAACAGTTCCCAGTGTCCCCAGCCCGGTTGCACTGCCATCTTGGCGACAAGCTCAGGAGAAAGATTGAACGAATAATTCGCTGTCGGGTTATAAAGCCCGCCGCCATTGCCGGCCGAGCCAACCAGCTCATTCTTCGGCAGGTCGTTGCCTGCGAGCAGCATCTGGTCGGCTTCAGCCGAAGCGCCAAACCAGAGCTTGCTGTTCACCTTTTTCGTCACGCGGAAGCCATACTGGCGGTTCCACACATATCCGGCAACGTACTGCGGGTCGATGGTCGCGGGAAGAACCTCGCTGCCATTCTCAAGCCCGTCTGTGGTCTCCGCGGTCAGTGACCACATCTGGCCGCCCGTGAAGGTCCAGCCATTGGCCAGTGCGGCCTGTGCCCAAAGCTGGCGCATGCGCACCACATAGCTGTTGGACTGGTTGTTGTTCGAGGTAATGCCGGTTCCCAGCCAGTCCATTTCGTAGTAGCCGGTCATGCGCATGTTGCCCGCCTTGCCGGTGGCCTTCAGCGCGATGCGGGACTGACGGCCCGTCGCGTCGAATTCGCTGATGTTTGCATCGGGAGCATTGTCGAGCGGCACGCCGGTGAATGCGGTATTCAGACCGCCGCCGGTCGCACCCTGGCGGTACACGGATTCGGCCGCGATGAAGCTGCCATGCGGCGAGATCGTAATGCCCTTGTAGTGAATCTCATCCGGGTGCAGTACCGCCTTCTTCATCACGGCGGTCTGATGCTTCACCGTGGCAACGGTCTGCTCGTTGCTGGCCTTGAGGTCCGCGACTGAGGTCTGCAGTGAGCTCACGGCCTGGGCATTGCTGGTCAGCGACTGCTGCTGCTGGTCAGCGGCGGCCTGAGCCTGCTGCGCGGCGGTCTGCGCCTGCTGCGCGGCCGTCTGGGCCTGCTGCAGTTCCTCGTTCCGCTCGTTCAGCTTCTGCTGCAGATCGTTGATCTCGTCCCGCTGCTGCTCCATCTGCTGCTGCAATGCCTGAATCTGCGACTCAATGGAGCTCTTCTTCACGACCTTGTGATGGTAGTGGTGCTTGGGCGCGGCGGCCGGCTGTGCATAGGCGGCCGAGACGGTGGATACCAGCACAAGACTGGCCAGCGCCTTCAGATTGATTTTCATTGGGCCTCTCATTTTTGTGTGGCTTTAAGAAGTTGGCTACTTTGTTGGCAGTCATAAAGTGCAGAACCGCCGTGCGAGTCTGGCCGCTCTGAACTTAAGAATTTCTTAAGACCACGTAGAGTGTGTCAGCCCAATGTGAATTTCCTGCTAATGCCGTGTAAACGTTCGTGTAATCGCTCGCAGCCGAGGCAACTCTCGCCAAATCTGCGGGTTAACCGGGCAGCAGGGGGAGTTTGCCCGTAACGGGCACAGAAAATCGGCTCGTTCCTGGCCGAATGCTCCAGAAGCGAGCCGATTCCTTGTACGGCAGAAGGGCGGAAAGACTACTTCCCGGCGCTAAGCAGATTTGCCATCAGCCGGAACGCCCCCGGCACCGCCTCATCCAGTTGCCGGTAGAGCGCATACGAAACATAGACAGAGGTCCCCTTGCCGTAGCGCGCATACACGAGGCCGCCCCGTTGCGGAGCCTGCCCCGGATCATGCACCTCGGTCAGCGCCGTATAGTGCGGGTCCCACGAAGATAGAAACGAGTGCCCGAACTCCTCAAACCAGCCGTCAAAATCCGCCGCCGTGATGCGGTTGGGCCTCGTCAGCAGAGGATCCTTCGGCTTGAGAATATGAACCGTATCGTTCTCTTCGACGACATTCTCCACCTCATTGCCGAGCGAGAGCGGATAAGGGGCGGCACTGCCAAACTCTGTGCGCTGGTACTGCACAATCAGCGTTCCGCCCTGGTGTACATAATTCAGCAGGCGCTGCTTGTCGGCCATGAGCGCGGGCCGTGCGGAGTAGGCCCGAATGCCCACCAGAATCGCGTTGTACTGGTCGAGGTTGCCCGAGGCCAGATCGGCGTCCGTCAGCAGCGTGGGGTGGATGCCGATCTCACCCAGCGCCTGCGGCACATCGTCTCCCGTGCCCATGATGTAGCCCACCTTGAGGCCCGAGGGCACCTGGATCTTCACTCCACGCGCACGGTAGGTGGCCGGCTGATAGAGGTAGTACGGGCGCAGCCCCGCATAGCCCACCTGGTCAAAGCCCTCGCGGAACTCTTTGCCGTCGCTCGTGGCCACGGCCCCAATCTCATAGTTCTGACCGGCCAGCCCCTGCGGATGCACGGTGAACGTGACATCCTGCGCCGCGCCCGGCGCGAGCTGCAGCGAGCGGGAATTCGGCGAATCCGTCCAACCCCGCGGCAGCTTCAGGCGCAGCTCCGCCGTGCTGGCCTTCTGCGTGTCATTGTGTACGGTCACGGTGAGCGGCCAAGTCCGTGTGCCAATGGGAATAATCCCCGCATGCGCCGCAAGATTCACGCTCAGCCGCGGCACCACAGCGAGCGGCCACGCCACCTGCCCGGTTCCATGCTCGCGGTGCACCGTCTGCACCACCTGCCCCACGCGCACCGGCACGCCGTCATAGGTAAACTCCGCCCACCCTGCCAGCGGATACGGCGCAAAGGGCCGCTCGGCCCAGCGCGGATCGCGAATCTCGTAATACGCCTGCTCCGTGTTCGGCCGCGTGAAGTAGGGGCGCGTGAGCGTCGCGCCGTCCGGCACGCTCGCGCGAAAAACTGCATCCGTGGCATTCGTGCCTTGCTTCGAGGCAGCATCAAGCTGCGTCACCGGCCAGTGATCTCCGTCAGGATTCGCCAGCCACACGCGCGTGAGCTGCAGCCTGCCGTCGTGGCTCCAGCTCTGCGCGGCAGTCACGTGCACGCGCACCTCCGCATCCGAGCCCGGTGTCACCCACGCCGGCGTCTCCTGCGGCACCTGCCGCAAAAAGGGATTGCCGCCCTCCGCCGCGCTGCGAATGGCATACGCACGCACCTGAAGGCCCAGCGCCTCGGCCAGCGCGGTGTTGAACTGCGCGGCCTTGATCGCGAGCACCTGCACAATGCTGGCCTTGTCCGCCGCTGAAAAATCGCTGGCCTTCACGGCCGCGATCAGTTGCGTGGTCTGCTTCAGCCCGCTGGCCAGGGTGGGCGCAATCGCCTCCGGGTGCGTGGGCTGGTACGCAGCCGTAGCTTTCTTCACATCCTCTGAAATCTGCTCAAGCGCCGCTACCAGAAACTGCTTATGGCCGCTGTGCGCCAGCATCGCAATGCCGGGCAGCGAAGTGTCAATGCCATCGAAGAAAGACGTCTCAAGTCCGTTCTGATACGTCTCCTTTGAAGCCGGAACCCGCGACCCATACAGGTGATAGCTCACATCGGCAGGCCCGGGCAGCGCGATAAATCCGCCTCCAAATTGTGACTTCTGGTGGCTCCAGCCCGTGCGCGCCATCTGGTTATAAGACTCGCCCAGCACCGGATCCCACTGCCCTTCATGTATCACCACATTCGCCTTGGGCACATGCGTCGACCACGTTTGCGTCACGTAGTTATAAAACCGCACCGGAGCCCAGTGATGCGTCGCATAGTCATACATGCCCTTGCTGCTGATGTCAGAGCTGGGCACGCGGGCATACACCTTCAGCGGTGACCACGGCTTGAGCCCCTCCGCAATCTGATCCGGAAAAACTTTCGGATCGCCCGCCGCGCGAAAGACCTTCTGCGCCATCTCCCCGGCCACCTGATGATGCCCGTGGCCGTCTGTAATGCCGCCCACAAACACTGAGGACACCACCAGCGGCCGGTACATACGCACCGCGCGCACCACATCGCGCAGCACATTCTCGTCGCCCCACTTGCGATGCGCCTCCGTGATGGTCTTCGAGAATCCGTAATCCACAAAGCGGCTGAAGTACTGCTGCGCGCCATAGTAGCGGTCCGCCGCCAGCAGCTCATTGGTGCGAATCAGCCCCAGCCCGTCCTCCGTCTCGTTGGACATGGCATTCTGGCCGCCCTCGCCACGCGTGATGGTGAACAGCGCCACACGGTCGCCGTGCCCTCGCGACAGATCCGTGAGCAGTCCACCGTCTTCATCATCCGGATGCGCGACGATCATCATCATGCTGCCCCACGTCTTCAGCTTGCGCAGTGTCTGGGCAAGGCCATCGGCGCCGGTATCCTGCGGCAGCGGCCGCGCGCTCACCGAAGCGGCAATCTTGATCTGACGGGGGGCAACCTGTGCGCAGAGCGTGGAGGCAGTTAAAGCGCCTGCCATCGAAAGGGCAACGGCGCGCATAAACACGCGAGAGTGGGCGGAAACAAGCGGGCACTTAGGTGTCATGGCAGTAAGAGCAGTGTAAGCCAGCCGGGCAGGGAAGGGCAGCAGGCAGCGCGGCGGCTGACGGGATCCGGATGGAAAGGTCAGGGCGCAAGCAAGCGGATTGACATCTCTCGCATTTCGACATATAGTTCATTTCGAATGATTCATTATTAACAATAAGGGCAGGCCGATGCAGACTTCCAGCGCTCTCGAAACTATTGCCATGGCGGATCAGCTCAGGGCTCTCTGTTCGATCATTACCAAGGTCGCCCGCGCCGATCTTGAGTCACGATTGAAAGACCACAACTGCGGCATCAGCGCCATTGAACACGGAGTTCTGCGTCATCTTTCTCACGGTGTCACCTCTATGGCGGAGATCAGCCGGCTCATGGGAGTTGCTCCCTCAACGCTCGTATATGTGGTCGATAGTCTGAGCGAAAGGAAACTCGTCGCGCGGGTGAAAGATCCGCACGACCGCCGCCGTGAGCCGTTGCAGTTGAAAAAGAGGGGAGCGGAACTCTTTGCCCGGTTTCCGAAGATGGATGCCAGCAGCATCCTCGTCCAGGGACTGGAACGCATGACGCCATCCCGCCGGCACGAGTTGTTGGTTCTTCTGAACGAGCTTGTGAAGGAGCTGACCGGCTCTGACCGGCAGTACTTAAGCGCAGAGGCGGAAGAATCGGCGTCTTCCTCTGCATCCCGCGGCCGCAAGGCCCAATTCCGTGGAAAAGACAAGGAGACAAAAGCATGAATCGGGCTCAATGGACCCTGTTGGTAACCTTTGCCGCCAGCTTCTACGGTGTCGGCAACATCTGGATGACCCAGTTCGGATGGCGGCTGTGGACTTACGTCGCCCCCGACGATTTCGCCGCTTATCACAACGCCTGGTGGGTCATGATCAAGCCGGTGATCTTCCCTGTGGCGGCCGTGGCGTTCTTGGGGGCCTTCGCGCTGCTGTGGTGGAGACCCGCGGGCGTCTCGGCCTCCTCCGTCTGGATCAATATTGGACTCCAGGTGCTCATCTACGCTCTGACCGCAGCCTTCTGGGGACGCTGGCAGGCACAAACCCATTTCGCGAGACTTCCAGGTGGCGGACTCGATCCCATGTACTCGCTCTCGATGAGCACCCACTGGATTCGCGCCGCGTTGATTACCCTCAGCGGGCTGGTCGTCTTCTGGATGGTGGTGCAGGATCTCTCCACTAATCTGCAAAAGGTTCCGTAGACTATGCCTATGTTCCGAGCCGCCGCCGTTCTACTCCTTGCAGGAGTGCTGGGGCTGTCCAACGAGCTGCCCCGGCCCTCCCCGTTGCAACTCGGAGAAACCCTGCCACCGCTGACGGGTCAAACCATCACGGGCCACTCTCTTCAACTCCCCGAGGCGGTGCATGGCCGGCAGGCAATTCTTATCTTCTCTTTCAGCCGCGCAGGCGGCCAGCAGGAGCAGAAGTGGGCCACCCAGCTCTCAAAAGATCACGCCCCGGTCGTCATCTACAGTGCGGTTTTTCTGGAGTCGGTCCCACGGCTCTTCCGTCCGCTCGCGCTGGCCGGCATCCGCGGCGGAATGCCCGCCCCGCTGCAGAACCGGACCCTGATCCTGTATCGGGACGAACGCCTGTGGCAGCAGAGGTGGAATGGGCTCGATAAAAACCAGGCCGGTGTCATTCTCCTCGATCCGGAGGGACGCATCCGCTGGATCACATCCGGCCCTTTCAGCGAATCCCTCGGCCGCGCGCTCGAAAAGCAGATTCGCGCTTCCCGTTAACAGGCAGACGCTCGTCCACGCCGCCGCAAGGGTTGGAAAGCCATGGCTGTCTTAAACGGAAACGGGCTTCAAGATTCGACCTCGTACCCACGAAGACCGCCGTTCGTTCATGGGCTTGTCAAATAGCCTCAGAATGACATAGGAAATTGCGACAACCACCAGCACCATCACGCCCTCTTCCACGGCGCGCAGGGCATAACTTTTTGGAGGGCGAAAGTTCTCGATGAATATCCAATGCAACAGATACACGATGTAGGAGAGTTCCCCGAAGACGGAGTCTTTTCCGTCACTCTTCTGGCGGGTGGTGAACAGCGCCAGAGGTAAAGCAATGAGCGCCAGAATCTCATTGGCCAATCCGTTGTAGATGTGCAATGGTCCCGGATGGGCACCAGTGAGCAGGACTCCTTTCCACGGGCTCAGAACGCACGCCAGCATGGCCATAAAGGTCAAGGCTAGCGATGCGGCGGCGAGCTTGGTCGAGGGTTTCCAGGATAGCGCGGCAGTCGCCAATCCAGCGGAAAAGAAAAACAGTCCGGCGGTCACGAGTGGAAGACTGAGATAGTTGGAAGCGACCGTAAGAATACCACTCACGACGAGCAGTGCCATGGGGCGCTTTCGTACCGACCAAATAAGAAGTGGAGCAATGATGTAAAATTACATTTCCAAATCGAGCGACCAAGCTGGCACCAGAGGTTTACTCGGAAGCGAGTCATATCCAAGGAGCATGGTGTTCGACACAATGAAGTGCAGCTTGCTCATCCAGTTTCCAGCGAAGACGGAACGATGCTGGTAGAAGATGTCTACGAGAATGGCCGAGGTGTTAATCAGTAGAAAGACCGGCAGCAGCCTCCATAGACGAGACACCATATAGGTGAAAAATGGAGACCTGGTCTTCGAGTACTTATGCACGTACATCTGGTAAATCCAATACCCGCTCAGCCCAAAAAACAGGTACACGGCTGAAGAGCCGACAGCGATTCGTGTGCCATGGCTCATAAAGACAGTTAATGCGAGTATGAGACGGAAAAATCCAGGCCCGCGCAAGGTTTTTGACATAAATGAAAACTCATAGCCTTGAATAGCCCCCAGTATAGCGAATGCTGGTCGAACGCATGGCGCGATAAACAGTATTTCTGCATATAAGAAATGTTGCCTGCCGCACCCATTAAGATCATCTCCAGCGCATGAACGCCCAACCCAACCCCACCTCGGCCGCGCCCACTCCCGACACGCTGGAGCGCCGCGTCGGCCTGCTCAGCGCCCTGGCCTTCAACATGATGAACATGATCGGCGTGGGCCCGTTCATCACGCTGCCGCTGGTTGTGGCGGCCATGGGCGGCTCGCAGGCCATGCTCGGCTGGGTGCTCGGCGCCATCCTTGCCCTCGCGGACGGACTCGTCTGGGCTGAACTGGGCGCGGCCATGCCCGAGGCCGGTGGCTCCTACGCGTTCTTGCGCGAGATTTACGGCCGCGATGGCGCCGGGCGCCTCGTCTCGTTCCTCTACATCTGGCAGCTCGGCTTCAGCGCGCCGCTCTCCATCGCCTCCGGATGCATTGGCTTCGCCGAGTACGCGGTCTATCTGTATCCGCCGCTGGCGCAGAAGGTGCCGCACGCCTTCGGCCTGCACTACACCAGCCTGCTCGCCGCGGCCATCTGCCTCGCAGTGGTCGCCATGCTCTACCGCAACGTGGACCAGGTGAAGCGGCTCGGCCTCATCCTGTGGGCGGGCGTCATGCTGACCATCGGCGCGGTCATCCTCGCCGGCTTCACGCACTTCCACCCCGCGCTGCTTGTGCCGCCCCCGGGTGCGTGGCATCTCACCCCGGCCTTCTGGACCGGCCTCGGCGCGGCCACGCTCATCTCCACCTACGACTATTGGGGCTACTACAACGTCTGCTTCATCGGCAGCGAGATTCGCCAGCCGGAAAAGACCATCCCCCGCGCCGTGCTGCTCTCCGTCGTCGTCGTCGCGGTGCTTTATCTTTCCATGAACATCAGCGTGCTCGGCGTCATCCCCGCGCATGCGCTTAAAACCACCGCCGCTGCTGAAGTCATCCGCATCGCCTTCGGGCCCATCGCCGGCGGAGTGATGGCGCTCTTCATCATGTGGACGGCGCTATCGTCCGTCTTCGCGCTGCTGCTTGGTTATTCGCGCGCGCCCTACGCCGCCGCGCTGGACGGCAACTACTTCCGCGCCTTCGCCCATGTGCACCGCAAGCACAAGTTTCCTGATGTCTCTCTGCTCGCCTTGGGAGCCGTCGCCACGCTCTGCTGCCTGCTGCCGCTGGCCGTGGCCATTGCCGCCCTGGTGGTCATTCGCATCGTCTTGCAGTACGTGTTGCAGCAGGTGGGCGTGATGATTCTGCGCGTGCGCCGGCCAGAGATGCCGCGCCCCTTCCGCATGTGGCTCTATCCGCTGCCGCCCCTGGTGGCGCTCGCTGGCTTCTTCTTCATCCTCATCTCACGCCAGAACGCCGCGCGAGACTTTCTCTACGCCGTGGCCGTAGGCATCACCGGCGCCGCGCTCTATTTTCTGCGCGCCCGCCAGCGCCGCGAATGGCCCTTCGCGCGCTAGATGTATTGGTATAGAGACAAGAGGGAAATCCTCAATATGACTGACAACAATTTGTCATCTCGACCGGAGCGCAGCGAAGTGGAGAGACCTGCAGTTGTCTTCTCCGCCGACCAATCTGCGAATTTCTCTACCCGGTAGGATCAGAAAACGCCTGTTGTCATCCAAAGAACCACTCTGCGGCGAGCCTGTAGTTCGATACGGCCTGGCCCTGCAATCATGCGCTCAGGCAAAGCGAATCTTCACGCCGCCAAATGTGCTGAACTCAATCCGCGCCACAGACCCGGCATTCGCCAGCGTCTTGCCAGACCAGCTTCCCGTGGTGATGACCTGCCCCGCGCGCAGGCCGCCCGTGCGCGCCGCGCCTTCATTCGCAAGGTACACTACCAGTCGCAGCAGATCGGTTCCGGCTGCGTTGGACGCGGTGCCGCGAAAGCGCACTTCGCTATCCACCGTGACCTCGACGCTCTCCTCTGTGAGATCGACTCTTTGCCAGCCGGGCAGCGCCGGCCCGAGCACATAGCCGCCGTTGATCTGCAAATCGCCCATCATGGCCAGCCGCTCCACCTTGTCCGGATCCGCAAAGGCCGATTCCAGCAGTTCCAGCCCCGGATGCGCGCTGGCAATCGCCGCCACGACCTCTTCGCGCGTGTAAGGCGTATCGCGCGGCGGCAGGTCGCGGCCCAGCAGAAAGGCAATCTCCGCCTCAATGCCGCGCATGCGCCGCAGCGGGCCGCCGATCAGCACTTCTTCCCCCGCCGCCGCACGCGGAAAGCCGCCCAGCCCCCTGGAAAGATCAAACAGCGGCATCGGGCCAAAGAGCGGCGTGGCCTCGGGCGCGGGTGCGCCAATCTTGTATCCGCCCACCGCGCCAAACAGGGCCGCCACGCGATCCTGCACAGCATAGGCCTCGTCCAGCGTGCGCGGGCACAGCTCATCAGACAGGTTCTCCAGCAGAGAAAGCGTGCGCCGCGCCTCGACCAGCATCCCGGCCGCGCGATCCAAACGGTCAGTGTCAGAAAGAATCGGCATGTGTATTTTTGTATCGTAGCGGGGGGAAAGAATCGCCGGAAAAGAGAGGAAAATCACCCAAAAGCGAAAAGTACCGGGTGACCCACTGCGCGCGCACGCTCCCGTTACCGTTGCTTCCTTCCGGACCTGGCGGGGTTGGCGGGGTTGCGCCGCGTAGGACCCGGCACAACACAAGTTTACCATCGAGCGTCGATGCGTGCAGCGCTTCCGCTGCCATCTCTTTGCGTGCCCGCATTTTCTGCATCTCAGCACATAGATCCATCCTCCTCACGCATGGATCAGACAAATTTCGCTCAAGGAGAATCCATGTCTGGTACGCAAGCAAAAGGCATCACCCGCAAGCAATTCATCGACGCGCTCAATGAAGATCTGGCCCGCGAATATCAGGCCATCATCGCCTATGTGAATTATTCGCAGGTGCTCAAGGGCGCTGCCTACATGAACATTGCCAGGGAACTCGAAGTCCACGCCGCCGAAGAGTTGAGCCACGCGCTGCAGATCTCCGACCACATCGACTATCTCGGCGGCATGCCGACCGTGCACGCCAAAGAGGTCAAGACCTCCGATAAGGCTGAAGACATGCTGCGCTTTGATCTCGAGAACGAGAAAGAGACCATCCGCAACTATCGCCGCCGCGTGAAGCAGGCCGATGAACTCAACGAATTCGCCATCTCCGAGAGCCTGCGCGGCATTCTCGTGCAGGAGCAGGATCATCTCTCCGCCCTGGCGAACGCGCTCGGCATTGACCCGCCCGATCCTGGCATCGCCGCCTGATTCCGCCTGCGCTTTTCCTTCCTGAATCCATACCCGCGGAGGGCCTCGGCCCTTCGCCGCGGTTTCCGCCCGTGAGGCCGTCCTCAAAACGGTAAAATAAAACGGTGAAACCTCTCGTTACCCCTGACGGCGCTCCGGCTGCTGTCGATTCCACGCGGCCCCGCATCGGGTTCGTCTCTCTTGGCTGCCCTAAAAACCTCGTGGACAGCGAAGTCATGATGGGCCTGCTCGATCGCGCGGGCGGCGTCATGACGCAGGATGCCGCGTCCGCCGACATTCTGGTCGTCAACACCTGCTCCTTCATCGATGCCGCCAAGCAGGAGTCGGTCGATACCATCCTTGAAATGGCGCAGCACAAGACCACGGGCCGCGCGCAAAAGCTCATCGTCGCCGGCTGCCTCGTCGAGCGCTATCGCGACGAGATTCAAAAGAACATTCCAGAAGTGGATGCCGTCGTCGGCACCGGCGAGCTTGAGAAAGTACTCGAGGCCGCGGGCCTCGCCCTGCCTGCCGCGCCGGCCGCGTCCGATTCGCCCTTCACCATTCTCTCTGCCGGCGTCGCCGCGCGCCCTGAGGGCGAGTTGCGTGAGCAGCAGGGGCGCTTTGACCGCGAGCAGTGGGATGGTGCAACCGCCGCGCTGCCGCAGTATCTCTACGACCACACCACGCCGCGCCTGCGCGCCACCAAATCCGCCTCGGCTTACATCAAGATCGCCGAGGGCTGTGACCATCCCTGCAGTTTCTGCGTCATTCCCAACCTGCGCGGCAAGTTCCGCTCGCGGCGTTTTGAGTCGGTTGTGGCTGAGGCTGAGTCCTTGGTGGCCCAGGGCGTGCGCGAAATCACGCTCATCGGGCAGGACACCACCTGTTACGGCGAAGATCTCGGCCTCAAAGACGGCCTCGCCCTGCTGCTCGAGCGTCTCGCGCAGATTGAGGGCCTCATCTGGCTGCGCTTCCTCTACGCCTATCCCAACAAGATCACCGGCAAGCTGCTCGACACCATCGCAAAGTACGACAACATCTGCAAATATCTCGATGTCCCGCTGCAGCACGCCTCCGGCGCGGTGCTCAAGAGCATGAAGCGCGGAGCCAATGCTGAGATTCTGCTCAAGACCATTGAGAAGGCGCGTGCCCGTGTCCCCGGCCTCGTGCTGCGCACCTCGTTCATCGTGGGCTTCCCCGGCGAAACCGCCGAGGACTTCGCCACCCTGCAGCAGTTTGTGCGCGATGCGCAGATTGATTGGCTGGGCGTCTTCACTTACTCCGATGAAGAAGGCTCCAAGGCCTTTGACCTCGAAGGCAAACTGCCCCGCCGCACCATCGAGCAGCGCAAGCGCGCGCTCATGAAGCAGCAGCAGGGCATCAGCCGCCGCGCCAGACAGCAATGGGTGGGCCGCACGGTCGATGTGCTCGTCGAGGGCGAGTCTGAGGAGACGCCGCTGCTCTGGCAGGGCCGCGCCGCCTGGCACGCTCCTGAGATTGATGGTGTGGTTTACCTCAACGACTTCGGGCCTTTCGACTCGCTCACGCCGGGCCGCTTCTACCGCTGCGAAATCACCGAGGCGCATGACTACGACGTCGTGGCTCGTGTGATGGAAGAATCTCCGCTGGAGGCGCGCTCACTCATTGAGGTGTCGGCATGACGGCCAGGAAGAAGACCCTCCGCTGCCCCACCTGCAGCACTCTGGTGACGGCCAAGGATGAGGACTTCCCCTTCTGCAGCGACCGTTGCCGCAAGATCGACCTCGGCAAGTGGGCCAGTGGCGCCTACAAAATTTCGTCGCCCGTCGTGGACCCGGAAGTCCTCGAAGGCCTGAGCGAGCAGGCGCGCTCCAACCGGAGCAACGATGACGAATAGCGCCCAAAAGCCCAAAACCCTCTGGGCCTGGACCGCCGCCACCGCGCTCGGCGTCGGCTTCGGCAAGCCGGGCCCCGGCACCTGGGGTTCCGTGGCCGCCGTGCTCGTCTGGTTTGCCGTGGGCACGTTCTCGCATTTGAGCCGCACCTCCATGGCCTGGGGCACGCTCGCCGCCGCCATCGTCGTCACGCTCATCGGCATTCCCGCCGCCACGCGCGTCGAGCAGGAGTGCGGACGCCAGGACCCCGGCTTTGTCGTGCTCGATGAGGTCGCCGGGCAATGGCTCACGCTGGTGGCCTGTCCGGTGGAGTGGCGTCACGCCCTGCTCGGGCTGCTGCTCTTTCGCCTTTTTGACATTGTGAAGCCGTGGCCCGTCCGCCGGCTCGAACGCCTGCCCGGCGGAACTGGCATCATGTTAGATGACGTGGCGGTCGGCCTCTTGGGCCTGGTTGTCATGCAACTGGCTCTGCACTGGTGGTAGCGCCGCAAAGGGATTTATGCCATTCACTTCCATCCTTCCCGATACCAATGCTCCGGTGATTCGCGAGCTGGACCCTTCGGCGGCTATCCCCGGCGGCGAATTGCAGATTCTCGGCGACCATCTCAGCCCGGCCATTTATCGCCAGCCGGTCGCCATGCTCGGCGACCTCGCGGCGCCCGTTCTGATGAGCCGCCGCGACCGCATGGTCATTGCCGTGCCCGAAGAAGCCCAATCCGGCCAACTCCGCATTCTGCGCCACGGCGCGCAAAGCAACAGCGTCCCGGTCACGGTGGCGAGCCTGCTGGCTGAGGGCGTGCATTCGGTTGCCAGCCCCGTCATGGACGAAGAAGGCCGCGTCTATGCCACGCTCTCCGGCGCGCGCGGGCAAGAGACGCCGGTTTCTGTGTTTCGCACCGAACCCAGCGGCGAAATGCAGCCCTTCGCCACCGGCATCATGAATGCCACCGGCCTCGCGCTCGACGGCGCGGGCTTCCTCTACGTCTCCTCACGCCACACCGGAACGGTCTACCGCGTCTCCCCTAACGGCGTGGTGGCCACCTATGCCGAGGGCATGGGCGTGGCCACGGGGATTGCCTTTGACTCTGAGCAGAACCTCTACGTGGGCGACCGCTCCGGCACCATCTTCAAAATCGCGCCCGACCGGCAGATCTTCGTCTTCGCCACGCTGGAGCCGAGCGTCGCGGCCTACCACCTCGCCTTTGGGCAAGAGGGAACGCTCTACGTCAGCGTGCCCACCGCCTCGGGCCACGACAGTGTGTACGCCATCGACTCCAACGGCAACACCACGCCCTATTTCCGCGGCCTTGGCCGCCCGCAGGGCCTCGCCGTGGATATCGCCGGAGACGTCTACGTGGTCGCCTCCCATCAAGGCCGTCGCGGCGTCGTGCGCCTGCCGCAGGAGGGCGAACCCTCGCTGGCCGTCGCGGGAGACGGCCTCGTCGGCTTTTCGTTTACTCCAAGAGGAACGGCGCTGCTCGCCACCCGGACGGCCATTTATCATGTGGATTTGGGAATCGAGGGCTGGCGCGTATTTTGATCCGCGTCTGCCATTTCAACGGGAGAGACAAACCGGATGATCGCGGAAATTATCGCTGTGGGCTCTGAGATGCTGACGCCCTTCCGGCAGGACACGAACTCTCTCTATCTCACCGAAAAGCTCAACAGCCTCGGCGTGACCGTCGCCTTTAAGACCATCGTCGGCGACAAGCAGCGTCACCTGGTCGATGCCATTCGTCAAGCGCTGCGCCGCGTCGATATTGTGGCCATCTCCGGCGGTCTCGGCCCCACCGAAGACGATCTCACGCGCGAGTGCGTCGCCGAGGCGCTGGGCCGCACCCTCACGCGCGATGCCGATCTCATTGCCAATATGTACGCGCGCGCCGCTGCCCGCCGCGTCACCATCACGCGCAACAATGAGAAGCAGGCCGATGTCATCGACGGCGCCGTCATCCTTGAGAACGGACGCGGCACCGCTCCCGGCCAGTGGCTCGACATCGTGCATGGCGAGCATCGCAAGCTGGTCATGCTGCTTCCCGGGCCTCCGTCCGAACTGAAGGGCATGTTTGATGAGCAGTGCATGCCGCTGCTCACTGACGCTCTGCCCAAACGCGCCATCGCCACGCGCGTCCTCAAGGCTGCCATGATCGGCGAGTCGCAGTGCGACGCCCGCATCGCGCCCATTTATCAGCAGTACACCGATGTTGAGACCACGATTCTCGCGCACCTCGGCGACATTCAGCTCAATCTCTCCTGCAGCAAGCCCTTCCTGGCGCAGGCCCGCCTGCGTGTCGATGAGCTGGCCAGCCGCATTGAAGAAGAGCTGGACGACGTGCTCTATTCCTCGCAGGGAGAGACGCTCGAGCAGATCGTGCTCTATTACCTTGAAATGCGCGGAGCCTCGCTCGCCGTGGCGGAAAGCTGCACCGGCGGCCTGATCTCCGAGCGACTGACCAACATTCCCGGCAGCTCGCGCTCCTTTGCTGGCGGAGCCGTCGTCTACAGCAATGAGCTGAAGACGCTGCTGGCCGGCGTTGATCCTGAACTGATCGGCAGCTATGGCGCGGTGAGCAGCCAGGTGGCCAAGGCGCTGGCCGAGGGCATTCGCGAGCGCTGCAGCGCCCACTTCGGCCTTGGCGTCACCGGCATCGCTGGCCCCGGCGGCGGATCAGAAGACAAGCCCGTCGGTCTCGTCTATCTGGCCGTCAGCACGCCTGAGGAGACCACCGTTCTCGAGCGCCGTTTTACCGGCGACCGTCACCGCATCCGGCATCTGGCCGCGCAACAGGCGCTCGACATGGTGCGCCGCCGTCTTATGTGACCGTGACTGCTACACTAAGTTCGCTCTCCACTCACCAACGGGATATGTCATGCCATACGTAACAGTTATCGTCCTGGCCGCCGCGGCTTACCTGCTCGGTTCCATCCCGTTCGGATTCCTGCTGGTCAAATACGTCCGCAAAGAGGACATCCGGCAGAAGGGAAGCGGCAACATCGGCGCCACCAATGTCGTCCGCTCCGGAGCCAAAGGCCTCGGCGCGCTCACCTTCCTGCTCGATGCCTGCAAGGGCGCGCTTGCCGTGCTGTTGTGCGGCTGGCTCGGCGCGCATTCTCCGTTGCCTGCGGTCAGCTCTAGCGATGCTCTCGCTTTGGGTGCGCTGTTTGCCATCCTCGGCCATATTTATCCCGTCTGGCTCGGCTTCAAGGGCGGCAAGGGCGTGGCCACTGCATTTGGAGTCTTCATCGCGCTCGCTCCCTGGCCCGCGCTGTGCAGTCTCGGGCTCTTCATTCTGCTCTTTGCTGTCTCCCGCTACGTTTCGCTCGGCTCCATTGTTGCGACCATCTTTTTTCCCATCTTTGCGTGGCTGCTGCCCAACCGGCCGCAGGGCACTCTGATGTGGAGCGTCATCTTATTTCTTGCCGTGCTCGTCATCTACAAGCACCGGCAAAACATCGTGCGCCTGCTGCGCGGCACTGAGTACCGCTTTGGCAAGCCAAGGACCGAGGCAGCATGAGCCGCATTGCTGTCATGGGCAGTGGTGCCTGGGGCACCGCGATTGCGCTGCATCTCGCGCGCCAGTCAGAGCATGAACTGCTGCTGTGGTCTCATTCCGCGCGCGTGGCCGAGTCCATTCGCGCCTTCGGCGAAAATCGCGACTTCCTGCCCGGATATCCCATTCCGCGCTCGCTCGCCGTCACCGTGACTGCCGATGCCGAGGCCGCGCTGGAGTTCGCTGAAATCATCATCAGCGTCATGCCGTCGCATCACGTGCGCCACACCTACGAGCACATCTTCGCGCCCTACCTGACTCCGTCGCACCGCATTCTCAGCGCCACCAAGGGACTTGAGGATGCAACCTGCCTTCGGATGACCCAGGTGATGCAAGAGGTGCTGGCCCGTCGCGGCCTCGATCTGCCGCTCGCCGTGCTCGGCGGTCCCTCCTTCGCGCAGGAGGTCGCCACCGGTTCGCCCACCGCCGTCACCGTCGCCTCAAAGGATGCCGCCTTCGCCGCGGAGTTGCAGCAGGCCTTCTCCAACGGAACGCTGCGCCTCTACACCAACGACGACGTATGCGGCGTGGAGATGGGCGGCGCGCTCAAAAACATCATCGCCATTGCCTCCGGCGTGGTCACAGGGCTGGGATTAGGTCACAACAGTACCGCTGCCATCATTACCAGAGGAATCGCCGAAATGACGCGCCTCGCCGTCGCCTGCGGGGGCCGCCGCGAAACTCTCGCGGGCCTGGCCGGCCTTGGAGACCTCGTGCTCACCTGCACCGGCTCGCTCTCGCGCAACCGCACCGTAGGCGTGGAACTCGGCAAAGGACGCGCACTTGACGACATTCTGGCCAGCCTTGGCGGCAAGGTAGCCGAGGGGGTGCGCACCACCGCCGCCGCTCTGGGACTGGCGGCCACCATGGGCGTCGAAATGCCTATTGCTCAACAGGTACATACCGTTTTGCAGGGGCAAGCCTCGCCGTTGCAGGCCATGCAATACCTTATGAGCCGTCCCGGCCGGGACGAATAAGCCCAGCCACAGGCCTCAGAAAATACTGCAGCCCAGATTCCCACCTTTGCGCTGCATCGCTAACACTTTCGTGTAAGCTTTTTCTGCATCTCACTCCCTACACTGTTGTTAGCGGTGCCGTGACGAATGTCCTCCTTTCGCCAATCCGGTACGTTTGTGTTTCTTGTGTCTGCGACGGCTCTGTCGCTCACGGCTCTCATCCCCTGTGTCTTCTATGCGGAAGCAGTCTGGATGCATGTGCATCCGGTATGGCCGCGCGTGCTGGTTGGGCTTCTGATCAGTCTGGCACTCGGTTGGCTGCAAGCCGCGCGTTTTGCGCGCAAGATGTCCGGCTTCAAGCGAATACTGATGAGCGGTATGCTCACAGGGGCCGTGCAGGATGCCGAACAGCAGGTAAGGGCTCTGCGCTACTCTCCTTTTGCTGACATCGCTGAGGCATGGCTCGCCACCACCAACTCTCTGCAGCATGCCTATCATGACAAGCAGATGCAGGTCTGGCAGCAGACCCAGACGCTGGCTGAGCTGATGCGCATGTTCGCCAAGGCCGTCGATGAGCGCACGCCCTATCTGCGCGGGCACTCCGAGCGCGTGGCCGCCTACGCCGAGCAGATCGCCCGCGAAATGGGCCTTCCCACCCATGAAACCGAGCGCGTGCGTCTCGCCGCGCTGCTGCACGATATCGGCAGCCTCGGCATCGATGACCAGATCATGACCAAGGAGAGCACTCTGACCGCCGAGGAATTCGATTCGGTCAAGGCGCACCCTCTGCGTGGCGCGGCCATTCTGCGTCCCATTGAGTCGCTGCACGATCTCATTCCCGGCCTCGAGTTTCATCATGAGGCGCTCGACGGTTCCGGTTATCCCTACGGCGTCAAGGCCGATGAAATCCCGCTCATGGCCCGCATCATCGCGGTGGCTGACAGCTTTGACGCCATGACCACGTGGCGGCCTTATCAGGCGCCGATGGACCCGAAATACACCATCGAAGTCATGGAGCGGCTCGCCGGCAAACGCTATGACCCGCAAGTCGTTGCCGCGCTCCATGCGCTCGTGCATCGCGGCGCGATTGTCGTGCCCGTGACGCGCCCGGTCTTTGATCAGGACCCGCCCCGCCGTCTTCGCCTGGTGCGCTGAACTCCGCTCACACCCCGCCTGGATTGCTACACTCAACCTATGATTCAGACATTGTTCGGCAGCCTCGATCAGCCCGAGGAAAAAGGCTTTTTCGACCGCATGAAGCAGGCGGTCTCGCGCACCCGCGAGTCGTTGAGTGATCGCATTGAAACCGTGATCGCCATGACTCGCGAGGTCGATGAGACGGCGCTCGAAGAGCTGGAGATGACCCTCATCGCCTCCGATCTCGGCGTGCATGTAGCCGCCGAAGTCGTCGAGCAGATTCGTGATCGCGCCAAACGGGAGCAGATTCGCGACGGCGCGGAACTCCGCGATCTGCTGAAGTCGAGCCTCAAGAAAATTCTGGACGAGCATCAGTTGCCGCCTCGCACCGTCACCGCCCCGCCTGAGGTCATCGTGATGGTCGGCGTCAACGGCACCGGAAAAACCACCACCACCGGCAAGCTGGCCGCCTACTATCGCCGTCAGGGCAAGACAGTGCTGCTCTGCGCGGCCGATACCTTCCGCGCCGCCGCCATTGAGCAACTCGAAGTCTGGGGCGAGCGCACCGGTGTGGAGCTGATCAAGAGCCGTCAGGGGGGCGATCCATCGGCCGTGCTCTTTGACGCGCTGCAGGCCGCCAAAGCGCGCCAGACCGACGTGCTCATTGTGGACACAGCCGGCCGCCTGCACACCAAGAGCGGCCTCATGGCCGAGCTCGACAAGATGCGCCGCACCACCCAGCGCCTCATTCCCGGTGCGCCGCATGAAGTGCTGCTCGTGCTCGATGCCACCACCGGCCAGAACGGATTGCAGCAGGCTCGTTTATTCTCCGAGTCCGCCGGCGTGACCGGCATCGTACTCACCAAGCTCGATGGAACGGCCAAGGGCGGCATCGCCATTGCCATTGCCCGTGAAATGGGAGTGCCCGTGCGCTTCGTCGGCATTGGAGAGCAGGTCAACGATCTGCTGCCCTTTGACAGCGACGCATTTGTTGAGGCATTGCTGGGCTCGCCCGAAGCGATCCGCTCCTGAAAGGCAGGGTTTGAGGATGGACGAAGCGCGCGGCGAATCATCGCAGAACCTACAGCACCTCTCGCCGCGTCCGCAGCAGGAGCAGCAGGGCATCGCGTCCCTGCAGGGTAGCCCAGCCCCGCAGGGCAAAGAAGACCAGCGCTGGATGCAGCGCGCCCTTGCCCTCGCGTGGCTGTCCAAATCCGTCAGTTCGCCCAACCCCGCCGTAGGTTGCGTGCTCGTGCGAGAGGGAGCTCTCGTAGGCGAGGGCTATCACGACTACAGCCGCAAAGATCACGCCGAAATCGTAGCCCTCAAAGAGGCCGGCGATCAGGCGCGCGGAGCCACCGCCTACGTCACACTCGAGCCCTGCTGCCACACCGGCCGCACCGGCCCCTGCACTGAGGCGCTCATCGCTGCGGGAGTGCGCCGCGTCGTCGCGGCCACCGTTGATCCCAACCCAAAGGTCAGCGGACAGGGCCTTGAGCGCCTGCGCCAGGCTGGCATTGAAACCACAGCCGGCATCGGCGAGTCCGAGGCTCGCGCGCTCAATGATGCCTTCGCCTGCTCCATGCGCAACGGGCACCCCTTCGTCACGCTCAAAGCAGGCGTCTCGCTCGATGGCCGCATCGCGCCCCGCCCCGGCTCGGTCGAGACGGGCACGCCCTGGTTCCTTACCGGACCTCAGGCGCTCGCCCAGGTGCAGGTCATGCGCCATGAGCATGACGCGCTGCTCACCGGCATCAACACCGTGCTTATTGACAATCCGCAGCTCACTGACCGCACCGGCCTGCCCCGCCGCCGCCCCTTGCTGCGTGTCGTGCTTGACTCGGCGCTGCGTCTGCCGCTTGATTCCAGACTCGTGCGCACCGCCCAGGAGGATGTGCTGGTCTTCTGCTCCTACGCGCCCGCCGCGCGTCGTCAGGCGCTTGAGAGCATGGGTGTCCGCGTTGAAGAGCTGCCCGGCAAAACGCGCGGCCGCATTCCGCTCGACGCGGTGCTGCGCCGTCTGCATGAGCTGCAGATGCTCTCCGTCATGCTGGAGGCCGGCGGCACCGTCAATGCTTCCGCTCTGGCCGGCGGCCTGGTGGACAAGCTGGTGCTCTACTACGCTCCGGTGCTGCTGGGCGGCGTCGGCATTGCGCTCGCCGAAGACCTTGAGGTGCAGCGGCTCGCGCTTCATCGCACCGAGTGGACGCAGACCGGGCCTGACCTCCGCTTCAGCGCCTACCTGCGCGACCCATGGCAGGCCTGAATCACACCAGGCCGTACACTGGACTCAGCTATGTTCACTGGTCTCATCGCGACTACCGGAAAGATTCTGCAACTGGAAAAGCGCTCCGGCGCGGCCCGTCTCACCGTCGAAACTGCCACACTTGCACCGCGCCTGCATGAGGGCGACAGCATCGCCGTGAACGGCGTCTGCCTCACCGCGCTCGGTCTCGAGCCCACGCGCTTTCATGCCGATCTCGCCGCCGAAACACTGGCGCGCACTACGCTCGGCGATCTCGCCCCCGGCACCCTCGTCAATCTTGAACTGCCCACTCCTGCCGGCACCCCGCTCGGCGGCCACGTCGTGCAGGGCCATGTGGATGCCACCGGCACGCTGCTCGCGCTCGATCCCGTCGACCCCAAGGCAGACCCCGCCGCTACGGACTGGTGGCTGCGCATCGCCGTTCCCGAAGCCGTGCAGCCCTATGTCGTCGAGAAGGGTTCCATCGCTATCGACGGCATCAGCCTCACCGTCGCGCGGTGGGATGGCGCCACGCTCACCGTGGCCATCATTCCGCACACCTATGCCGCCACGCATCTGCACACGCTCGCTCCTGGCGCCAGCGTCAATCTTGAGGCTGACGTGCTCATGAAGCTTGCGCTCGAGCAGCAGCGCGCGCAACAGCATGCCTCCACGCTCACTCTCGAATCACTGATCGCGCGCGGCTACTAGTTTTTCAACGCTTTACTGCGGAGTGATGATGCCGCCCACCGGCATCCGCCCCGGATAGCGGCGAATGCCGAGCAGCCGAGCCACCTCGCCGGTGCTTGCCAGCGCCGCGCGCGGATTCACGATCACCGTGCTCCCCGGCAACGGCGCATGCTGCTCGCAATAGGCCACGGCCGCCGCCGCGCCGGGCGCGAGCAGCCATCCCTGGCGCGCCCATCCTTCCATCGCCCCGCGCACGTGCTCTTCTTCCACAATGCCCACTGCGTCTGAGACCTTGCGCAGCACCTCCGCGGCAACTCTCGCGTGTCCAGTGACGGACCCTCCCATCGCGGGCGCAATATGAATCGCCACGCAGCGCGGCGTATGCGGCGAGCTTACCCACTCCTGCTCGCGCAGCCATGCAAAAGCATTTTCATAGGCCAGCATCTCCAGCGGACTCGCCCCCGGTGCCAGCAGTGTCTCCGGCAGCTTCCACCGCATCTGCTCGGCCAGTTCCATCGCCAGAGCGCGCACCGCCATCTGCGTCGCCCGCGCCAGATCGCCCGGTGCCACGTTCCCCTCGCTACTCTCCATCGGGCCAGCATGGCTGGCTCCCAGAGCCGCCACGCGCAAAAAATCCACCTCGCTCGCCGCCGCGCTCAGCACTACCTGGGCACGCAGCCCAGCCTGCGCGGCATACGTGGCCACAGAGACCGCCAGTGCATCGGCCAGCGAATCGGGCATCGAGCTGGGCAGCGCGCTATGTTCCCCCAGCGACACCTCCATCCGTCCCGCTGCGCGCGCGGCCGTGATCAGAATTGACGCCACGCGGTCCTGCACGCTGCCCGTCGGGTTGAGTCCTTCTTCTTTGAGCAGCAGACTCGGCCGCAGTGTCTGCAACGGCGTGCCGCCTTCGCCCAGCGTCACCGGATGCGTCACGGGTTCAGCCGTCTGCAGATACCGCCATTGCGTCATGCTCTGCGCATCCGGTGCGGGACGCGCGGTGACGGTCTCCATCGCAGCCAGCAAATCGGTAAGAGGTGCCTGAGTCATGACGAATCCCGTGACGAATCAAAGTTGATCAAAAGCCGGTCGAAAGCCGTGAATGAAAATCTATCCGCGATCTATCCGCGCAAAAACTGCACCCTGGGCGCAGCCGGCAGCGCTCCGCACTCCGCGCCATAACGATAGAACAATTCGATGCCTTCCATGCACGACGCGTCGAGCCGGTACCAGATATTCTCGGTCAAATACGTGCGAATCGTCGCAGCCGGCAGCGGCATGCGCGCTCTCCACTCCGCCACCAGGTCTTCGATATGTGCCAGCCCCGCATCGCGCGAGGCTTCAAAGTCGGCGATCAGTCGCGCGGGTTCAATTGCTGACCGCTCTACCGCCGCAGGCTGCACCGCCCAGAAGGCCGCCACCCAGCTTGTGCCCGTCATCCGGTGCCACTCTTCGGCGAGGTCCAGATACACCAGCCGCTCTCCGGTGCGCGCCGCGCGTGCCTCGCGGTCTTCGAGCGCCAGCAGCGCTGGGTCGCCAATCAGCAGTGCTGCATCCGCCGTGGCCAGCATCGAGTCCAGATTCGGCTCGTGCGGTACAAACTCCGGTTTCGCCTTCCACACACGATCAAACAGAATGCGCGTGTAAGCCGCCGAGCTGCGCGACGACGTATCCAGAGCCACCGAGCGAACGCCGCCCATCGCGCGCCCTTCGCGCACCACCAGCACAATCGAGCGTACATGCTGCCGCGAGGCAATCGTGCAGCCGGGAATAATCTGCATGCCGGGATGAAAGGGATAAGCCGCAATCGGCACCAGGCCAATGTCGGCTTCGTTCGCCGCCAGCCGCGCCGCGCACACCGCAGGCGTTGACCACATCAGATCGTAGCGTCCGGCCAGTTCCTCCCGGCGGGGAGCGTGTTCAAAGTCCCACATCAACGGCGCGGGATTCAGGAAGGAAATGGCTGCGATCCGGAGCTTCACTGCTCAGTGTATCAATGAAAGCTATCAGTAACTTGACGCCGCACCCCGCGCCGCATAACCTCCGCCCTAACTCCCGCATGCATCCGAATACTGCGCCGTTCCCGCGTGGCGCTCCCTTGCATGCCGTGCAAAAGGATACGCATTGTCTGCTCCCGCGCCGTCGCTTCCCACCGTTGCTCTCACTGCCGATCGTCTTGCCTGGGTCGCGCTCGCGCTCACTCCCGGCATGGGGCCGCGCCGCATTCTGCAGGCCGTCGAGGCCGCCGACTCCGCGCAGGCGCTGCTTGATCTGCCGCTCACGCAGTTAGAGGCGCTGCGGCTCCCGGCCGAGGCCGCGCAGTTTCTGCACGATGGCCGCGCCCTGCGCGCCGCCCAGCAGGAGGCCGAGCGCGTCGCCGCCACCGGCGCGCAACTTGTCACCTGCATCGATGAGGCTTACCCCGAGCGGCTCCGCGAGATTTATGACGCGCCCCCGGTCTTGTGGGTGCGCGGAGACGCCTCGCTACTCAAGCGGCCCGCCATCGCGGTCGTCGGCACGCGCCATCCTACGCCTTACGGCGCGGGCATGGCCGAGATGCTCTCGCGCGATCTGGCCGCGAACGGGCTGCTCATCCTCAGCGGAATGGCGCGTGGCATTGACACTGCCGCGCACAAAGGCGCGCTCGCCGCCAAAAAGCCCACGCTCGCCATCTGGGGCACCGGCGTCGACGTCATCTATCCCAAGGAGAACAAGGCGCTCGCCGAGCAGATTGTTGCCACCGGCGGGGCCATCGTCTCCGAACTGCCCCTCGGCACCTTTCCCGCGCCGCAGAACTTTCCCAAGCGCAACCGCATCCTCAGCGGCATCAGTTTCGGCGTGCTGGTCGTCGAGGGCGGCGAGTTCAGCGGCACGCGCGTCACCGCCCGTTGCGCGCTCGAGCACAGCCGCGAAGTTTTTGCCGTCCCCGGCAACGTCACCAACAAGCAGGCCTGGGGACCTAACACGTTGATTAAGCAGGGTGCAAAGCTCACCGCAACCTGGGAGGATGTGTGGGAAGATCTGCCTACAGACGTCCGCATGGCCGTCACCGCCGACGCGGTCATTGCATCGCCGGAGCCGGTTACTGCATCCTTATTTGACGACAACACTGCGGCTCCCGTGGAGGCGAGCCTGCTGCGCATCCTTCGTCACGACGAGGCGTTGCAGATGGAAGAGATCCTCCAGAAGCTGGAGGGCGAATTGAGCTCGTCAGAGATCTACACGGCGCTCTTTGAGTTGGAGCTGGCTGGACGAATCCGCCAGCTTCCCGGTAAGAATTACGTCAAGAGCTTCCCGGCGGCTCGCACCGAATAGGCGTCACGCATCGTCTAATGAGTCCAGGAAAGGGAACAAAGCGGATGCGCGAAGTTCCGGTTTCGTGCGTCTATTCTCGTTCCGTGATAGTTTTCTGCAAGGCAAGGCAAAAAATCGCGTCCGAAGTCAGGACAGCGGTTTTTGGGCCGCAGGGGTTGGTCGTAAAAGGAAACCAATGAGCAAATCACTCGTGATCGTCGAATCGCCCGCCAAGGCGAAAACGATCAATAAATATCTCGGCAAAGACTTCCAGGTGGAAGCCTCGATTGGGCACATCAAAGATCTGCCGAAGAACAAGCTCGGCGTCGATGTCGAAAAAGGAACCTTTGAGCCGGAGCTGATCGTCATTCCCGGCAAGGAAAAGGTCGTGGACCGGCTGCGTAAGCTGGCCACCAAGGTAGACACCATCTACCTCGCGCCTGACCCTGACCGCGAGGGCGAGGCCATCGCCGCGCATCTTGAGGACGAGCTCAGGGCCGTCGTCAAAAGGCCGGAGTCGATTCGCCGCATTACCTTCAATGAGATCACCCCCAAGGCCGTCACCGCCGCGCTCGATCACGCGCGCAGCGTGGACCGCAACCTGGTCGACGCGCAGCAGACCCGCCGCGTGCTCGATCGTATCGTGGGCTACCAGATTTCTCCCTTGCTCTGGGACAAAGTGCGCCGCGGCCTCTCCGCCGGTCGCGTGCAGACCGTCGCCCTGCGCCTGATCGTCGAGCGCGAGCAGCAGATCAAGGCATTCAAGCCGGTCGAGTACTGGACCATCGACGCCGTGCTCAAGACCGGCGGCAATCCGCAGGAATTCACCGCGCACTTCATCGGCATCGATGGCGAACGCGCCCGCGTCGAGACCGTCGATTCGCCCGCCCTGCCAGATCAAAAGCGCACTGACGAAGTTGTCGCGCAACTCAACAAGGCCGTCTGGTCGGTGCGTGAGGTCGAGCGCAAAGAGCGCAAGCGCAACGCGCCCGCGCCCTTCACCACCAGCAAGCTGCAGCAGGATGCCTCGCGCCAGCTCGGCTTCAACGTAAAGCGCACCATGGGCGTCGCGCAGCGGCTCTATGAAGGTATTGAAATCGGCGGCGATGCCGTCGGTCTCATCACCTATATGCGTACTGACTCCACCCGCGTCGCGCCCGAGGCCATTGAGGCCGTGCGCGGTTACATTCAAAAGAAGCTCGGTAAAGATTATCTGCCCGCCGCGCCCAACGCCTTCAAGTCCAAGAAGGATGCGCAGGACGCGCACGAAGCCATCCGCCCGGCCGATCCCAATCTGCATCCCGACGACATTCGCAAATATCTCTCTGACGAGCAGTACAAGCTCTACCGGCTTATCTGGCGTCGCTTTGTCGCCTCGCAGATGATGCCTGCCATCTTTGACCAGACCACCGTCGAGATCGCCGCCAAGGCCGACCGCCGCTACGACTTCCGCGTGACCGGTTCGGTCATGAAGTTTGACGGCTTCCTGCGCGTCTATGAAGAGGTCAAGGAGAAGAAGGACGCCGACGACGAAGCGCTGGCCAACAAGCTGCCCGCCCTCAACAACGGCGACAAGCTGGCGCTCTCCGCCCTCAAGCCGGAGCAGCACTACACCGAGCCGCCCCCGCGCTACAACGAAGCCTCGCTCGTTAAGGAGCTCGAAGAGCGCGGCATCGGCCGCCCGTCCACCTACGCCACTATCATCAACACCATTCAGGACCGCGAATACGTGCAGAAGATGGGCGGCCGCACCGGCCGCTTCATCCCGACCGAGATCGGCACCGTGGTCACCGGCCTGCTCGTCAAGAATTTCCCCTACATCTTCGACACCAAGTACACCGCCCGGCTTGAAGAAGAGTTGGACGACATCGAAGACGGCAAGGAGCGCTGGACCGATCTGCTCAATGGCTTCTATGACCACTTTGAAGATGAGCTCAAAGACGCGGCCACCAACATGGAAGACATCAAGCGGATGGAGAAGCCGACCGACCAGAAGTGCGACATCTGCGGCTCGCCCCTCGTGCTCAAGTGGGGCAAGTTTGGCTCCTTCTACGCCTGCAGCGCCTACGACAAAAAGAAGAAGGACGGCTGCACCTTCACCAAGGAGAACTACGAGGCCAAGCCCAACCTCGCCGCGCCCTCTGACGAAGCCGAGCAGGAAGAGGAGTACTGCGAGAACTGCGGCCGCGTCATGGTGCTGCGCAACGGCCCCTGGGGTCCGTTCATGGCCTGCCCCGGCTACAACGAAGATCCGCCCTGCAAGACCGTGCGCCGCCTCAACCAGAAGCAGCAGCAGAAGCCGCCCCAGCCGCTCGATGAGAAGTGCCCCAAGTGCGGCGAGCAGCTCGTGCTGCGCAACGGCCAGTACGGCGAGTTCATCTCCTGCTCCGGCTATCCCAAGTGCAAATACATCAAGCAGAACACCATCGGCATGAAGTGCCCGCAGTGCAAGGTGGGCGAGATTGTCGAGAAGAAGGCCCGCCGCGGCAACTTCTTCTATGGCTGTTCCGAGTATCCCAAGTGCGACTTCACGGCCAACTACAAGCCCGTGGACCAGAAGTGCCCCGAGTGCGGCAGCCCGTACCTGATGGAGAAGACCCTTAAGTCCGGCGTCTACCTCGTCTGCCCCAACAACAAGAAGCCTTCCGCTGAGGAAGAGACCGCCACCAAACGCAAAAAGAAGGGCGACACCGGCGAAGGCGTCTCCTGCAGCTTCACCGAGCGCATCGGCGATGCTCCGGCCGAGGCTCCTGAAGCCACAACCGCCAAATCCACAGCCAAGCCCACGGCCAAAACCCATGGCCCGGTCGTCGAGGAACTGGCCAAGGTCTAGCCCCCTCGAACAAAACCCTCCACGCCGGCGGCCTGCACACCGCCGGCGTTTGCATTTATATTGCGTGAGGGAGACACACATGGAATCCACGCTAGCCACCAGCCACGATGCTGACCTGATTCTCAAGCTCTATGACCTGCGCCGCGAGGATCACCGTCGATTTCTTCCCCGCGACCGCCGAAGAGGCCATGGCACCCATGCTCGCCTGGGGAACCGAGCAGAACGCCTGGTTCCGCCAGGTCACAAGCTATTGGGAGATGGCCCTCTCCTTCGTCCTGCACGGCGCGCTCAACGGCGATCTGTTTCTGGACTGCAACGGCGAGCCATTCTTCATTTACGCCAAGTTCCAGCCCTTTCTGGCCCAGATTCGCACCACCCATCCCAACTTCCTCATGAAGATGGATCACGTCATCGAGCAATATCCCGCCGCCCGCCAGCGCGTGGACATGATGGTCCGCAACATCGAGCAGCGCCGCGCCGCCGCCAAAGCCTAGGCGGGATCAACATGGAGGCAAGAGGGAAGATCCCCATGTTCCCGACAACTTGTCATCTTGACCGAAGCGAAGTGGAGAGACCTGCAGTTGTCTTCTCCTGGCAGCTCTGGCGCGCCCTGCGAGCCGCCTGCCGCATCTGTTAATGTGGGAAAGATGCCGTCTGCCCGACTTTTGACGGCGAGGAAGGATGGAAAATCATGGCCAAAGCAGTCTGGAACGGTAAGGTCATTGCCGAAAGCGAGAAATTCGAGACAGTGGAGGGAAATCTCTATTTCCCCGAGAGCACGGTCAACCGCGAATACCTGCGGCCCAGCTCCACCACCTCGACCTGCCCGTGGAAGGGCCAGGCCCGCTACTACACCATCCTCATCGACGGCCAGGAGAATCCTGACGCCGCCTGGTACTACCCCGATCCCAAGCCCGCCGCCCGCAACATCAAGGGCCACATCGCCTTCTGGCGCGGCGTCGAGATCGAAAAGTAGGCCCAGCCCCATTCAGCCCTACCCAGGCCCGCCCCGCGCGTGCCTGTCGGCTTCTCCAGCCGCTTCAGGAATCAACCTCGTCATCTCCCGCCGCACATCTCTCCGCCCCCGACGCCGCGGCTCGGGGTATGCTTGCACCCATGACCTCGTCGCTTACCCGTCGCGGCTGGTTGCGCCTGGCGCTTCCAGCCGCGGGCGGCCTTCTTCTCGCAGGCCGCTCTGGATGGGCGGCTCCAGACGGGCCCAGCTTGACCACCCGAATCCATACGATTGCTCATGACATGGGAAGAGCTGTGTTATCGCTGTTTCTTGCATCAGCCGATTCGGGCTTGGTAAATGGCGTGGAGTACCAGAGATCCTCAGGCCGGAGGCGGCGAGACCCTTGCCAGCTTACTAGGTCTCAATATCCACATAATCTCATCAATGCCCTCCGCCGATGCGCCGATTGTGACGAGCGCGACCGAAGCACCGTCGCGCGAGATGAGGGCACATCTCTGACCGTTCGCCTCCACCACCGAAACCGTGACACCCTTCCAAAAATAGGTTGAGATCGCAGAGATAAACTTTGCCACCCGCTCGCGACCGCTGATTGGCTTTTCGGCTGCACGCACCAGGCCCCCGCCGTCTGACAAAGAGATAACGTCAGAGGAGAGAAGAGCTTCGAGCGCATCAAGCTCGCCTTTCTGAGCTGCCGCGATGAATTTATCCAGGAGGCTGCGCTGCTCTATCACGTCGACTCGCCTGCGACGTCGTCCCTCTGCGATGTGTTTCCGCGCGCGGGTAATCAGCTGCCGCGCGTTGGCCTCGCTCACCTTCAGGATTTGGCCGATCTGCTCGTACGGATAGTCGAAGGCTTCTCGCAGGATATAAGCAGCCCGCTCGGTGGGAGCAAGCCTTTCGAGCAGCAGTAACAGGAATTTATGAACTATGCAATTTCAGGTGCAGGCAAAGATCAGACGGGAGGTTCGAGATGAGAGTTCTTGTGGCGGGAGCGACTGGCGCTATTGGGCGCCCCTTGATCCGCAGCCTGAAACAACACGGGCACAGTGTGTTCTGTCTTGTGCGTTCAGCGGAATCGACAGGTCGAGTAACTGAGATGGGCGCCGACGCGGTGACCGGCGATGCGCTCGATGCGGCCTCCCTCCGCTCGGCGATTTCGAGGGTGCATCCTGATGCCGTCATCAATGAACTGACCTCGCTACCCAGGCACTACACCCCGGCTGAGATGGCGGCAGCGGCGGAACGGGACAGCAGGGTCCGCAAGGAAGGAAACGTCAACCTTCTTGCAGCCATGCGCGAGAGCAGCGTGCGCCGCTATGTCCTGCAGTCTTCGGGATTCTGGTATGCCCCCGGTCCGGGGTTGGCTGACGAATCGTCTCCCATGGCTGTAGATGCTTCACCGGGCGTCGCCGCCAGCGCGCGCGTCTATGTCGAACTCGAATCGACAGCCTTTCAAGCATCGGGAATAGATTCCGTTGCGATGCGTTACGGATTCTTTTATGGACCGGGAACCTGGTACGCGAAAGACGCTGATATGGGCGAACAGGTGCGTCAGCAACAGGTGCCGATCATCGGCGCGGGCCAGGGCGTGTGGAGTTTCGTCCATATCGAGGACGCTGCATCTGCTACAGCCGCGGCGCTCGAATGCACTCCGGGAGTCTACAACATCGTTGACGACAACCCGAGAGAGCAGCGCGAATGGCTGCCGGCGTTCGCAAGGTATTGCGGAGCGCCGGAGCCGCTTCAAGTCACCGAGCAGGAAGCCCTTACAACTTCTGGCGCCGACAGTGTCTATTACGCGACGCGCCTCCGCGGCGCATCCAACGAGAAGGCCCGACATGAATTCAATTTCCGCCCGCGTCCGCTCGAATGGCTCTGAGCGGATATGGCGCAACATGGCAGAGGCTATGAAGAAAGGTCGATGAGAAAGAACGCAAACACAAATATGAGCCCGAGATCCTCCGCGAGAGAGGTGGCCCGGGTCCATTGAGACCACATTAATCGTGTTCCGCCGGTGCGGTGTGCAATCATCGTTCTTTCGGCGAACCAGGCAGGAATTCAGGTCCAATGACCACTTATGAATTGAGCCGCCAAATCCAATGCGAGCTCGGCGGTTTCAATGCTTCCTACATCTCGCTGAAACACGTGATGCATACCAACGAAGATATCGAGAGCAACAATCCCTCCTCTTTCTGCCGCTAGCTTTGCGTACTGACGCGAGTCGTCCAGGAGCAGTTCATCGCTTCCAACCTGAATCGCCAGTGGCGGCAAATGATCTGGGATACCGTATATAGGTGAAGCTCGTCGGTCTTTTGGATCCGCTCCGTGCAGATAGGATTTTGCTAGATCTGCGAGCATCGACGGTGTAAAGATTGGATCTTGAGTTTCGGGGTCATTGAACGATGCCCCTGTGAGAGCTAAATCAGTCCATGGAGAAAACACAACGACGCTGGCAACCGTACTATTCGACAGAGGCTCACTCAAGGTCGCAAGCGCCAACCCTCCGCCAGCGGAATCACCAACGAGCGCTATTTGGGAAAAGCCCTGTGTAGATAGCCAATTCCGTGCCTGGACGATTGCTTCAAAGGCCGCAGGAAATCGATTCTCCGGGGATAGTGGATAATCGGCTGAAAAGACCGAACAATTAGTGCGCATAGCGAGTTGGCTCGTCAGTCCACGGTACGAGCTAGCGTCGCCCAGATGATAGCCACCACCATGAATGAACAGGATGGCACGGTCACGCAATGGTCCTTCTGGAATGGACCACCATCCCGATGCTTGAGCCGTGGACTGCTCGGAAAACGTGATTCCCGTCGCCTGTGGTGTGAGTGCTGCAACGGCAGCGTACCCACCACGCATGTCTTCTGCAAATTCGGTCATCAACCTCGTATTGCGCTCAAGCAAGGCTCGTTGACGGTCTCGCTCGCCATCACGAAGAGGATGAGCTGTTTGGACGAGTGTCTTCAACGAAGCAACGTTCATTTCAGTGAGCACCTCACATGTTTGGATGGAACCTTGGAAGCCGACACTGCAACTCGCACTTAGCCTCTCGGCCTGACTCAGATGATTCCGCCGTTGACGCGAATAACCTGAGCATTCACCCAAGCTCCCTTTTCTCCAGCCAGGAAGCTGACGGCACGCGCGACGTCTTCTGGCTCTCCCAACCTCTCTAACGGAGGCGCTTTCGCCGCCTGCTGGACTTGCTCCGCAGACTTGCCCCGCAGAAACAACTCCGTAGCAATCGGACCAGGTGCGACACAATTCACCGTGATGTGACGTCCCCGCAGTTCTTTTGCGAAGACATAAGACATCGACTCCACGGCTGCCTTCGATGCAGTGTAGAGTCCATAGGAGGGCGGTGCGAGAGCAATAGCGCTGGTTGACAGGTTAATAATCCGCCCGCCTTCCGTCAGTCTGGTGCTTGCTTGCTGGAGTGTGTTAAACACGCCTCGTACGTTTACGGCAAATGTCTGATCGAACAAGTCGACCTTCGCTTCTGAGATCTTTGCAAGGTTCATCACGCCGGCATTATTGACGAGCACGCTGACTTTTCCCAATTTTTCTTCAACTTCAGAGAACATGCGCTCAACCTGTTCTTCCTGCGAGACATCGGCCTGGACGTCAATTGCAAGGCGCCCCAGGTTCTGTATTTCCCTGACTACCGTCTCCGCATCGTCCTTGCCGCGAGTGTAGTTCACCCCTACGTCAAATCCGTCGTGCGCCAACTGTATCGAAACGGCGCGTCCGATTCCGCGTGAGGCCCCGGTGACAATCGCTACTGGCATGTGTTGTCCTTTCACGATTCGCTTTCATATCCGAGTTTTCTATCAATACGTTTATTATTCAAATGCATAATATGCATAGACGATATGAATACAAGTCAACTTCGCCAGGTCGACCTTAATCTGCTCGTCGTATTTGCTGTCTTTGCTGAGGAACGGAGCGTCTCTGCTGCGGCGACGCGCCTCCTTCTCACGCAACCCGCTGTCAGTCGAGCGCTCAATCGTCTCCGGACGATGTTTAATGATGATCTATTCATTCGGGGAAAAGGGCGCTATGAGCTCACGCCGAACGCTGCGCGAATCTTGAAGGAATTGGAAGTGGTCCTACCTAGGATTGATCGTCTCGTTCGCGGATCGGAGTTCGATCCCCTGAAAGAAGAGGTTGTGTTCAATATTGCTTGCACCGATTATGCATTAAGCATTCTTGGTCCACAGATAACGAGGAGGATTATTAGCCACGGCAGCAAAGCTTCTCTCTGCTTTGTCGTTTTTTCTGAATCGGTATATCAAGACCTAGAACAGGGGCATGTCGATCTCGCTTTCCAAGTTCATGAAGAGAGAATCCCCGTTAGCCTGGCAACGGAAAAGCTTTTCGAAGAGGAAATGGTCTGCATTGTGCCAAATTCATGGGCGAAGTTGTCACGCCTTTCATTGGATCGTTATGCAGCCAGCGGGCACGTCATCGTTTCTCTGCATGATTCGGTGCAGGCTTTTCCGGATAAAGCTTTACTGCGCCACGGAATCAAGCGAAAGTCGCTGCTCAGGGTACCGCATTTCCTCGCAGCTCTCGAATGCGTTGAGGCGACCGACCTTGTTGCAACTGTTCCGAAGCGCTTCGCCGAGAAATACGCACGACACTTCCATGTCCGCGTGATTGCACCTCCTAAAGAGTTAGAGCGTTACGAGTATTGGATGGCATGGCACCCAAGACTCAATTCAGATTCTGCACATCAATGGTTACGGCGTGAAGTCCGACTGGCGGCACGTTCTCTTTAAATGCCGTTCACATAGCGGCTGTGGCGCTTAATTGGAACCAGGAAGCACCGGCGTTGCGTGACTGAACAGGAAATGAGTCGAGCAACGTGATTTGCGTGGATCTTAAATATCGCAGCCGGGTCGTTAGTACAGCCCGGGCATTTCCGAGTCCGGATCGAAGCAAGGCGGGGCAGGACGCGCACTTCAGTCGCTCAGCCTGCGTCGCTGGCATTCTCCATCGAGACAAGGCGTGACGTCCCATGCCCCGTCACAAACTGGCGGAAGGCGCGCGCGACGAAACGCTCGTCAAGCGTGTCCGAGCCAAGCAGCAGCCGATAATACAACGATCCGTAAAGGAGATCGATCGCCGCATCGATATCTATGCCCCTTCGCAGAGGGCCCTCTTTGATCGCCGCCCGCAGAGTTCACCGAGCACAATAATGGCGGATTGATTGCCCGCATCACCGGCAAACGGGATGATCTGGAAGAAGTCGCCCCCGACCTCCTGCGCAGCAAGGTAAGCGCTGGTGAGTGAATAGCCAGCGATGACGAGCAGGGTTTCAGGAATGAGAACCCGCTGAATCTCCTGAGCGCTGTGGAACTCATGTTCCAGAGCGTTCTGCCGCTGGCTCCGCTCCACCGCCGGCCCGTCAACGATCATCTTCGTCCAATGTCAGTCATGGACCGTCGGTTGACGAAAACGGGGCAAATAACATATCCAGAATGGCTTTGGCGACGAACAAGAGATAGATCTTGAAAAACGGGCCGGTGTTCGGGATTCTAAGCGGACTGGGTTCTCAGCCAGAATTTGGCCACTTGCCGAAGAGTCGCCATGTCGGATACTTGTCAGCACAGACGGCAGATCGAATAACTTATTCATCCTGAATGGCTTCGAGGCAATTTTCAGGATAGGTCCCCGGAAACGGGCTCTGCTCCAGCAAAACGCTGGCCAGTACGGCGGATCCTCGGTTTACGCATTATCGCCAAATCACTCACCGGGGCTGAGGAACCTTGGACGATAGTCGCATTCATCAAATCCTGGGCTGCAGTTCGCTCAATGGAAGTCGTGACGAGGCCGTTCAGTTGGCTTCGAGATTAGATGTCGAAGTGGAAGTTTTCTTTTGAGCAGATTGTGGGAGTTTGGAGCGGATCAGTCCATCTGAATACTGCTGCCCCGTAGGATAGGAGGCGCACCGCTCTAAGGCATCGATGAATTACCGCAACTCCGGGTTTGCATATGGCTGCAAGTGCGAGGCGCGCACACTCTAATAAAACCACTGCAAATCTGGATGGATCTCCAAAGTTTCACGTATAAGTCATTTATTATCAACGACTTAAATGGTTGCCCCCCAGGGATTCGAACCCCGATATGCTGATCCAGAGTCAGCTGTCCTACCATTGAACGAGGGGGCAGTGCTTGAGGCGGGAAAGCCGGCATGCCATCAGGCTCACCGCTGCTTCCTTATTGATAGTACGGATGTTCTGCCATTTGGTCAATCTTCGCAGCCGGCTCGAGTCGTCCCGCGAACTTCTCTGAAAATCTCACCGGCCGCCTCACTCCATCACGCTCGGTTTAGCACTTGCGGCACTTGGCCAGAATGGCCGACTGCAGCCGTTCGCGCAGCTCATTGGGCAACTCATAAAGCTCGTGGGTCCGGTAGATTTCGATCGTCTTGCGGGTGGTATTCAGCGTGATCACGCAGTGCTCGCAACCGCGCAGGTGTTCTTCCAGTTCCGAGCGAAGAGGTGCCGCGACCTTGTCGTCAATCAGATCGTCCAGTTGCGCGAGAAATTCAGAGCAAGTCACTTTGCACCATCCTTCTTTCTGTCGCGGAAGTACCGGCTCAGCCGCTCGCGCAGTTGCAGGCGTGCTCGCAAAAGCCGCGATTTGACTGCCGGTACGCTCAAGCCGAGCGACTCGGCAGTTTCCTCCGTCGAAAGTCCTTCCACATCTCTCAGCACAAAAACCACGCGAAATCCCGGGGGCAAGCCCTGAATAGTCTTCCGCAGAATCTCTGCCATCTCCGACTGCCCATACAGCGCCTCAGGGTCCGGACTCCAGTCCGCCAGATCGCGCGGCATCGAGCCTTCGTCGGTTTCCACGTCTTCGTCAATCGAAACCATGCGTCCGGTGCGGCGCTTCCGCAGACGCATCAAAGCTTCATTGACTGTGATGCGAACCAGCCAGGTATAAAACTTCGAGTTGCCCTGGAACTGATCCAGCTTCTCGTAGGCCTTCAGAAATGCATCCTGAACGACGTCTTCCGCGTCTTCCCGGTTCTGCGTGATGTGCTGCGCAATGCGAAAGACCTGCCGGTCATATTGGCGCACCAGCTTCTCAAACGCCTGCACATCGCCTTCGCGAGCCTGGTTGACCAGCAGTACGTCGGGATGAACCTCTTCCGTCCCTGAACTTTGGATGGTTGCCATGTCAAATCGTTTCAGGGAATTGTGCGTGCGGCCCCGTGCCGTCAAGCTTTGTTCCCGATCTACTTATATTAGATGGAGATGCAAGATTGCCGCAAAAGACTCTTCGCTGCGGCTCGCAACATCTAATTTTCGATTGACCCCCAGCATCGTATCCAGCTCATCCTTTGCTTCCCGGCATCGTTCTGGCCGGAAAGGTGCCTAAAAGGGAACCTTGGGAATTCTGTTGCTGATCGCCGCTGACATGGTTCCGGGGAACCGTCTTACTCTGGTAGTTGAGACAGAGGTGAGATCACGAGATGTTGGTGAGCAGTATGTGCGGAGCGATTGCCAAGAGGTGTTTGCACGCAATCGGTAGAAATTCAGCCTGGCTGGCAGGGGCGCTTGCTGCACTGTGCCTTTTTCCGGCCGCTCTCTACGGCCAAACCAAACATGCCTCGCACCATCGCCACGTGCGGCATGCCGTGCATCGTCACGTCACTCACCGGCATCATCGGCGGCCTGTGCATCATCATTTGACGGCCAGCGAACTCGCTCGCAGCCGCCGCCTGCACACCGCATTCGTTGCTTCTGCACAACTGCGTCCCATGGCGCAGCAACTGGTGCAGTTGCGCACTCCGCAGGCTTACGCTGCCGTGCGGTCGTGGGCACATCGCCATCAAGGGGAAGCTGCGGCCACGGCCTATCTCGCCCTTGGCCATGCCTATTTAATGGATGGCAATGATCGTGACGCGCTGAGCAATCTGCAACTCGCCGCCCGCAATGACCACGATCTCGGTGACTACATCGCCTATCTCACCGCTCAGGCGCAGATGCAAGCCAAAATGTATCCCCAGGCTGTCGTCACTCTGCACCGTTTTGACGCCCTGTATCCCGGCAGCCTCTTGCGGCCTCGCATTCCTGTGATGCTGGCCAAGGCGTACCTCGGCGAAAAGGATGCAGTGCATGCCCTGCAGATCTTGCACTCCACTTCCGCCGATGCGCAGGCAAGTCCTGCCGATTACTGGCTCACTCTGGCACAGGCCCAGCAACTCGCCGACGACCAGACGTCGGCCAATGCCGACTACGAGCACGTCTTCGCCAGCTACCCCACCAGCACCCAGGCAACACAGGCCTGGAATGTGCTTCGCGGCCAGGACCTCCTGCACACCCTCTCTGCGGATGTGCTGCGCAATCATGCCGATGCTGTCTATCGAGCGCGAAATTATCAGCAGGCGAGGGAAGAGTATCTCCTGCTGTCGGACAACGATAACCTCTCGGATGCTGCTCGGAACGCATACCGCGTGATGGCCGCGGCCTGTGATGAAAAGATGAACCGGCTCACACAGCGCGAGCTCGACGGGCTGCACAACTTTCATGACGAAGCCGAGGCCCACACGCTCTACCTGAGCGTGCAGTGGGCGCGCGACAAGCGCGACGATGATGCCGTCGCGCGCTTCGTTGCCGATCTTGAGCAGGATTACCCGCAGAGCCACTGGCTCGCCGACGCGCTTTATTCAGCGGGCAACATGTATCTGTTGCGCCCTGATTATCCGCAGGCCATCCATTACTATCTCGAGCTTTCTACTCGCTTCCCTTATCAGTGCGATGATCTGCATCACACCGCCTGCTCTGACTTTTCTGCCAAGAGTCACTGGCGTGCCGCATGGCTCACCTACCGCACCGGCCATTTCGATGATGCGGCAAAGCTCTTTGATCAGGAGATCGAAAAATATCCCGGAACCGAGCAGTTCTCCACGGCCCTCTACTGGCGCGGCTATCTCTATCAGCAGCAGCATCAGCCCGCGCTGGCTGCGGCTTACTACAGCACTGAGATTCGTCTCTACCCGCACTACTATTACGCGCTCATGGCCCGACAGGCGCTGCGTTCGCTGGGCCATGTAACGCCAGCGCACATCGCAATGCTTGATCGCATCAACCCCTCCTTGATTCCCGATCTCAGCGACGACGTGCCGCAAAAAGATCCGCATGTCGTCAAGGCTCATCTGCTCGCAAATGCGGCACTCAACGAGTACGTCGCCCAGCAGGTTCGCGCCGCCAGCGGCAGCGACCGCTGGGGAGCATTCGCCATGGCACAAATCTTCTCGACCGGTGGCGAAGCCTGGCGAGGCATGTTCGCGCTTCTTCGCGCCATGCCTTACTACACGCAGGCTCCCTTTGACACCATCCCCATCGCCTACTGGCACATTCTTTATCCCACTCCCTACTGGGGGCAGATTCGAGTTTCAGCCGCTAAAAACGGACTCAACCCATACATGGTGGCGTCGCTCATTCGCCAGGAGAGCGGCTTCAACCCGCATGCCGTCTCTGGCAGCAATGCTTATGGACTCATGCAGCTACTACCATCCGTGGGCCGGGCCATGGCTCGCAAAGAGGGCATCCGCCACTTTCGCACCAGCGATCTTCTCAATCCAGACATCAACATTCGCCTCGGTACCCGCTACCTGAAGCAGCTTCTCGATGAGTTCCACGGCAACCCCGAATACGCCTTTGCCGCTTACAACGCCGGCGACAACCGCGTCACCAGTTGGCAGGCGCAGGGGCCTTATCCTGATATGGCGGCATTCGTCGAGTCCATTCCATTCACCCAGACACATGAATATGTCGAGGCCATCGTGCGGAACGAGGAGATGTATCGTGAGATCGACAGAGCCTCCTCAACGCAGGCCCTCCTGCGGTCACCGGCCGTGTCTGCAGTGAGAAAATAAGAACATGGACTTCATCGATCTCAAGACGCAGTACCGGAAGCTGAAGCCTTCCGTCGACGCGCGCATTCACGCCGTGCTCAATCACGGCCAATACATTCTCGGCCCAGAGGTCACCGAACTCGAACAGCGCCTCGCCGCGCGCACCGGTGCGAAGCACTGCATCACCTGCGCCAGCGGAACCGACGCCTTGCTCATGGCCATGATGGCGCTTGGCATCGGTCCCGGAGATGAAGTCATCACCGCGCCCTTCACCTTCTTCGCCACCGGCGAAATGATCGCGCTGCTCGGCGCCCGTCCCGTTTTTGTCGATATCGAGCCAGACACCTACAACATCGATGCCACGCAAATCGAGGCTGCCATCACGCCTCGCGCGCGCGCCATTATGCCGGTAAGCCTCTACGGCCAGTGCGCTGACATGGATGCCATCCAGGCCATTGCGGGCCGCCACGGCATCCCGGTCATCGAAGATGCGGCCCAGAGTTTTGGCGCTCTCTACAAGGGCCGCGCGTCCTGCAATCTCAGCACCATTGGCTGCACCAGTTTTTTCCCCTCCAAGCCTCTGGGCTGCTATGGAGACGGCGGCGCATGCTTCACCAATGACGATCAAATCGCGCGCGTCCTTCTAGAGTTGCGCAATCACGGGCAAGACCGCCGCTATCACCACATCCGTCTCGGCCTCAACGGCCGCATGGATACTCTTCAGGCCGCTGTGCTGCTGGCCAAGCTCGAAGTCTTTGACACCGAACTCCTCGCGCGCTCTGAGGCCGCCACACGCTACGCTGCGCTGCTCTGTGACGTCGTTCCAACGCCGCAGGTCAAGCATGACCGCACCTGTGTCTGGGCGCAGTACACCATCGAGGTCGAAGACCGTGACGCCGTGCAGCAGGCCATGGCAGAGCAGGGAATTCCCACCGCCGTCCACTACCCCGTCCCGCTGCACCTGCAGCCCGTCTTCGCTTCCATGCATCTGCCCGAGGGTAGCTTCCCGGTTTCTGAGAGCGCAGGCAAGCGCGTGCTCAGTCTGCCGATGCACCCTTATCTCACGCCGCCAGCAATGCAATCCGTGGCCTCAGCTGTCAAGGCCGCGCTGGCCCAGCCGGCCGCGCGATGAATCATTCCAGTTAACGCCCGCGCATTTGTTCGATTGACACAAAGCCATGCGGGCATGACAATCGCCTCAAACATTCCTCCGGGAATGTTTGAGACGCACTCCGCATGCTCCAGAGGCACGGCAGAACGAGCGCAATCTCTCCAGCCCGCACCCAGGGGCTGATGGCATGCGGCCACGCGCCCCTCGATCAGAATCTTTCATCCACCTTTCCGCACCCGATAAATTCTGAAGCTCGTTTCACCCGGCCAGCAACCCCATGCTTCCGTCTAGATGGTTCTGTCGCTTTTCGCTTTCCCGATTCCTCACTCGCAAAGGAGGCGCGAACCCCTAAGCCAAACGCAGGCACGTGCATTCTGATTCGGTAATTCCCCCAGGCCGGATTGCCACAGTCATGCAAAGCAACCAGGAGGTAGGATATGCAGGACGAACTGCAGATGATCGAAGAGTGGATACCTGAACACATGGAACCGGGCACAATGTTTGTGCTGCAAAATCCCGGCGCCATGGGAGACGCCCACAACCCCTACGTTGCCGTGCTCGCGTGCCCCGGCTGTGGTTCGCTCGGGCTCATCACTCGCGCTCAATACTTCGGCTTGCAGTCCATGATCTGCGGCGCCGACAACTGTTCGGCAGAGTACTTCCTTCGCGACGACGAAATCGAGTACCGCAAGCCTCACTGACGCGGCCTGCTTCACCGGAGTCCACCCCATCCCCGCAGCCATCGAATGACTGTTCCGGCTGCGGGGAAACAATGCCTGCCGTCCCCTCACGCGCCCTCACCTCTGTTCTCCACACATCTGCTCTCTTTCTGTCGGCTCCCGTTAAACCGGTAGTGAGCCTCCCCGGGCAAATAGTAAGATGAGGTTGCCACCCCGCGCCCGGATGGCGAAATCGGCAGACGCAGCGGACTTAAAATCGTAAGAGTCTATGCTTTAACCTCATCTATCTGTCAGATAAATAAATACTTAGTTGAAATAGGCAACACTCTCAAAGCTGACGCAACTCTTACACATTTTTCGTGGTATTCATGAAGTGTGTGGAGGTGAATGTTCATGTCCGAACGGTTCACGATCCTTGGCGGCAAGGTACATATCTACCGGCGTCCCAATAGCTCAAGCTGGCAGTGCGCGAGTTTTCTGGCGGGAAAGAATCGACGCACAACCACCAAAGAAGACAGTCTGTCGAAGGCGAAAGAGGTTGCCGAGGACTGGTACTTGCAGCTACGCGGCAAGCTCCGTGATGGAGAGTTGAAGAGTGGCAAGCTGTTTCGCGAGGCGGCGAAGCTCTATCTCCGCGAGTTCGACATCATCACGCAAGGGCAGCGCAGCGCAACGTATGCGCGTGGACAGCACGCGCGTACCAACAATTACCTAGTCCCGTTTTTTGGAAACATGGTGCTTCCCGAGATCACGGCGGGCAAGGTGAATGAATACCGCATCCATCGGCTCGAAGGATGCAAGGCTCTGCGTGGCAAGCCTCCAGCGCATAACACCATGCACCAGGAGATTGTCACCCTCCGCCAGATTTTCAAGACGGCGTTGCGGCACGGCTGGATTGACCATCTGCCCGATTTGTCAGAGCCATATCGTTCGTCTCCGAAAATCTCCCATCGGGCCTGGTTCTCCCCTGAAGAATACAAGCAACTCTACGAAGCCACGCGCAAGCGTGCGCAGCATCCCAAGCAGCCCCGCTTCCAGTGGGAAGCGGAACAGCTTCACGATTACGTTCTGTTTTCCGCCAACACTGGCCTTCGCCCCGACGAAGCGATGCGTCTCCAGTTCCGCGACGTAAAGGTAGTCGAAGACGAGGACAGCCAGCAGACCATTCTGGAGATCGAAGTTCGAGGGAAACGAGGAGTTGGCTATTGCAAGAGTACGGCAGGGGCAGTGCGTCCCTTCGAGCGCCTGAAAGCCCGTCCTCGTCCCGCAGGCGGCCCGGGACGTAAAGGAAGCCGCAAAGACATGGGTGACTGGCAGCAACCTGGAGCAACTGACCTTCTGTTTCCAAAATGGTCACGCGATTTGTTCAAAGCCATTCTTGAGGAAGAGAAGTTGCAGGTTGACCGTGAGGGAAACCCGCGAACAGCGTATAGCCTGCGTCATACGTACATCTGCTTGCGCCTTCTGGAAGGGGCCGACATCTACCAGATTGCTAAAAACTGCCGGACGAGCGTAGAGATGATCGAGAAATATTATGCGTCTCATCTGAAGACGCAACTCAATGCTTCGGCCATCAATGTAATGAGGCCACGTCCGAAGAAAGCCGTATCCAAGAAGGGGCCGCGTAGAGTTGAGGCTCCGCCGTTGGCCGATGCAATGTAGTGGCTTATCATTGAGCTGTAGCGATTCATGCGGGCGTGGCGAAATGGCAGACGCAGCGGACTTAAGGAAATTGAGTGCCCGCCGGGAAACCGGCGGAGTAGAACTGCTCAAAGTCGGGGAAACCTTAAATGGCAATCCCGAGCCAAGCCCGGAAGCACTTCCGGGAAGGTGTAGAGACTAGACGGGCAGCACCTAAACCTCATATGAGGAACGGTGAAGGGATAGTCCAGACCACGAACCCACCCGTAGCGGGGCGGCGAAAGCCGAAGTGGTATGAAAATCCGCAGGCCGCAAGGCCGTGAGGGTTCAATTCCCTCCGCCCGCACCACACACCTCAACCTAAGCCAGGATGGAACCATCCTGGCATTGCTTCTGCCGGACTGGGGCCGCTGGCCCCGCTCAGTCCGGCTCTGGAGCGCGTTTTTGCATACGAACGTATGCAGCGCTCTTTGTGGCTCTTCCTTTCAGATGAGATTCACAACATATAGAATCGGCTGCTGGGTTAATGAGCTCGCCGATTACATCGAAAAGCAGTTGATCTCCGCAATGCGGAGGAAGACGTGAGGCCCCAGTTTGCAATACGCATTGGTGAATTCGGTACGACGTGAAGCATTTCCTGGCGGGCGGGGAAAGTGTCCAATATGCAGTTCACCGACTATCGCTAAATGCGGTCCCCGCGTTATCCATCACTGGGCACATACAAACCTCAAAGATTGTGATCCTTGGTGGGAAAACGAAACTGCATGGCATCGAGAATGGAAAAACCGATTCTCCGAAGAATGCCGCGAAATCGTCTACACAGCGCCCGACGGAGAAATTCATCGAGCTGATGTCGTGACGCCAACAGGCATTGTGATTGAATTCCAGCATTCCCAAATGAGCGATGCTGAGCGGCTTTCCCGGGAATCCTTTTATCGAAACCTTGTATGGGTGATTGACGGCAGAGCGTTTTGCAATAACTTCTATATTCTCCATTCACTACCAGACCCAGCATCGAAAATCGTAGAAGACATCGCGTGGTTCAAGGCATCACGTCGGCGAAGCGCGAACGAAATTGGCCTATTTTGGCGACCGTCGGAGAATCCAGGTCATGTAAAGGGTTCATTGGTGCGCTTGCACAGCACGCGCGAAATCGAGTCCGAACTGAATGACGCATATATCGGACATCATCAATATCAGTGGGTTAAGCCTCGACAGACGTGGCTGGACGCTACCTGCCCTGTGTATATAGATCTAGGTGATGATCTCTTAGCAAGACTTGAAACTTACAACGAATCCGGGTTGCACTGCATTCGCCTTGTCGCCAAGGAGAAGTTTGTCCATGACGCAATAACGGAGACCACCGCTACTGCTATTGCGACGCGATTTTATCCGCTCTTCCCGAATGAGTCTGTCTAGGAACATCCTCAGTCACAGGCCGTTGTTGCGATCCACTTCTTAAGTGTGACGTTTGTGGGAAGGATGCTCCGCCCTTCCCTCGCTGCAACCGCCCATAGTACCGGGCGTTTTCCGCTTCCCATCCCAACGGGGCCTGTTCCTGCCCCGTAACGCCCGCCCCTGAAACCATGCGGAAGTAGACCGAAATTTCTTCTTTCATCCAGTGCCCCCGCTTCATGCGGCTTTATGGCAGAGCCGGTCGGAACCCGTCAATGCTCTCCGCTAGCGCTGCGATGAACGCGCAAAAGAACGCGCGGCATTGACCGAACCCGCCTCGCCTCTGCCCGCCGCAAAGACATGAAGCGGGGGCACTCAACGAAAGAAATTTGGTTGAGAGCCAAAGGCGAAATGCCCTCCTTCAGAATCTCGCCCCACACGGGCAGCGCAGGAGAGCAAACGTCGTGGCATACCGCAACCATCGCAATGCAGCCAGCAGGCCGAGCATTTACCAGACCGTCACCGACCGCATCATTTCCAACCTCAAAGCAGGCGTGATTCCGTGGGAGAAGCCGTGGAAGACGCCGCGTTATGCAGGCGGCCCGTTCCCGCGCAACTTCTATACCGGAAAGCCCTACCGTGGCATCAATATTCTCTTGCTTTGGTCGAGCGAATATAGCTCTCCATTTTGGTTTACGTTCAAGCAGGCGCAGGCATTGAAAGGCACGGTTCGCAAGGGTGAGCACGGAACGCAGATTATCTTTTACAAGCAGCTTCCCGACCATGCCGAAAAGGACGGGGAAGGCACTGGCGAGGGTGAGCGCGTTCCTTTCGTTCTTTGCCACTACACGGTTTTCAACGTGGAGCAGTGCGACGGTCTCACACTCCCCGAAATCTCGCAGCCTGCCATTGCGCCGGAGATCGACGAAGACGAGCTTTGCGAAAGCATCGTTACTGGATGGGAGAACCGCCCCGCGCTCCATCTCAACAGCCCCACCGAGTACCGCGCATATTACCGACCATCTACCGATTCCGTCCACATGCCCGCCCGTAGTCGCTTTGTGGATGCGCCGCACTACTACAGCACCTTATTCCATGAGCTGATTCATAGCACAGGCCACGAAAGCCGGCTGAATCGTACCTTTGGCGACCGTTTCGGAGATGAGCTTTACAGCAAAGAAGAATTGGTTGCCGAGATGGGCGCAGCTTTCCTTTGCGCTATCGCTGGCATCGCCAACGAGCACACCGACCGCAACACCACCGCGTACATTCAGAACTGGATCGAAAAGCTGGAAGAGGATAACCGCCTCATCGTTCATGCCGCCGCCAACGCGCAGAGAGCCGTGGACTTGATTCTCGGCAGCACGTTTCAAGAAGAGAACGAGACAACCGAAAACGCCGGGGATGCCGCTGTCAGCGGCATCCCCGCAAACGTTGCGATGGCACCGGTCATCCGTTAGACCGTATCTTGCGGCGGCGCGGCTTCTCGGCGCGCACTTCCTTGATGAGCCGGGGCACATCGGCTTCGGTGTAGCCCTTGGAGTTGCGGCCTGCCGCGTACTCGCCCAACTCATCCAGCGTCCGCAGCGCCTGCTGTGCGGAGTACGTGCGGAAGGCTTCGCGGAATAGTTCGCTCATGGTGCGGCTGTCCCGCTGTGCCAGCGCCTCGGCCCTCTGTGCGAGTTCAGGCGGCAGGCTGATTGTGTAGACCTTCGATTTCCTTGCGGTCGCAGTAGCCATACCAAAGTATTACATCGTAATGGAGTCCATCACACTTCTTGAGAGAACCATGCCTTGATTCCTGTCTTGGAATCAGCAAGATACGTGTGCGATAGTAAAGGTGATTCATAAGAAAAGCGCAGGCCCCATGCCTCGGGCGACCAAGAACCAGAACCCGGAACAGATTGCCCGCGACCAGATCGACGCGAAGCTGGCCGATCAGCATTTTCGCGCCACGCACGGGGGCACAATCTGAATACCGAAGCCGATACTTGCCGGAAATACGTCGTCCCAAAATTGCTCGCGCTTGGTTGGGACAGCGACCCCCATTCCATTGCCGAACAGCGCACAATTACCGACGGGCGCGTGATTCCTGTTGGCAAGGAAGGCTTCATCCGTAAGCCGCCCAAGCGGGTTGATTATTTGTTGCGATATACGCGGGATTTTCCGATTGCCGTTGTCGAGGCGAAGGCCAGCTACAAAACGGCGACCGACGCCGTTCAACAGGCGCGCCTGTACGCAGAGGTGCTTGATCTGAAATTCGCCTATGCGACGAACGGCACCGACATCATCGAGATCGACTATTTCACCGGCACGGAAAAGCAGATTGCCGACTTTCCCAAGCCCGAAGACTTATGGCACCGCTATCAGACGGGAAGCGGAATCACCGCGCCACAACAGGCCGACCAGCTCATAGCCCCTTACAACACGATTGGCGGGAAGCCGCCCAGGTACTACCAGCAAATTGCGATCAACCGCACCGTCGAAGCTATCCTTGCCGGAAAGCGCCGCTTGCTTCTCACAATGGCGACCGGCACCGGCAAAACCATCGTCGCCTTTCAAATCTGCTGGAAACTATGGTCAAGCCGCTGGAATCGGACGGGCGAGCACCGCAAGCCGCGCATCCTTTATCTTGCCGACCGCAACATTCTTGTGGATGACCCGAAGGACAAGACGTTCACTCCGTTCGGCGACGCGCGCTACAAGATCGAGTCCGGGGAGGTCGTCAAAAGCCGTGAAATGTACTTCGCCATCTATCAGGCGCTTGCGGAAGACGAGCGGCGCGCTGGACTCTTCCGCGACTACCCGCCCGATTTCTTCGACCTGATTATCGTTGACGAGTGCCACCGTGGAAGCGCGCGTGACGATAGTTCATGGCGCGTTATTCTTGAGCATTTCAAACCGGCCTTCCAACTTGGCATGACGGCGACGCCGCTCCGCGAAGACAACCGCGATACCTATTTGTATTTCGGGAATCCCCTCTATGAATACAGTCTGCGTCAGGGCATCGACGACGGCTTTCTTGCGCCCTACCGCGTCCACCGCGTCGTGACCCAATGGGACGCGGCGGGCTGGCGTCCGAGCAGAGATGAGGTTGACCGATTTGGGCGCTCCATCCCCGACGACGAATATCAGACAAAGGACTTTGAGCGCGTTATCGCCTTGCGCGCACGCACCCAGGCGATTGCCCGTCACCTGACGGACTTTCTCAAAAAGACAGACCGCTTTGCCAAAACCATCGTTTTTTGCGTGGATCAGGAACACGCATCCGAAATGCGTCAGGCATTGGTCAACCTGAATTCCGATCTTGTGGTGCAGTACCCGGATTATGTCGCTCGCGTCACCGCCGACGAGGGAGCCATCGGGCGCGGGCACCTGTCCAAGTTCCAGGACTTAGAAACCAAAACGCCCGTAATCCTGACTTCATCCCAGCTTCTCACCACCGGCGTTGACGCGCCGACTTGCAAGAACGTCGTGCTCGCCCGCGTCGTTGGCTCCATGAGCGAGTTCAAGCAGATCATCGGGCGCGGCACGCGCCTACGCGACGATTACGGCAAGCTCTGGTTCAATATCATCGACTACACGGGATCGGCGACGCGGATGTTCGCCGACAAGGAATTCGACGGAGAGCCGACGCGCATCACCGAAGAGGAGATGAACGAGTCCGGCGAAGCGGGCGCGACCGTTGAAACTATCCCCGAAGGGCAGGAGCCGCCGCCGGAGGAAGAATCCGGCCCCGTCATCACCGAGCCGCCCACGGGTGAGCCTCGGAAGTTCTACTTTGACGGCGGGCAAGTGGAGATCGTGGCTCACCTCGTCCACGAGCTTGACCCCAACGGCAAACAGCTTCGCGTCGTGAAGTACACGGACTACGCTGCCGAAAGCGTCCGTTCGCTTGCGCCCACGTCCGCAGACCTGCGCCAGAGGTGGGCCGACGCGGATAAGCGAAGCGAGATTATCGCCGCGCTTCACGAGCGCGGCATCGACTTCGATCAATTAGCAGAGCAGACAGGGCAGACGGATGCAGACCCGTTCGACTTGCTTTGCCATCTCGCTTTCAACGCGCCGCTTCGCACACGCCGCGAGCGCGCACAACGGCTCAAATCCGAGCGCAAGGATTACTTCGAGAAATTCTCTCCCGAAGCCCGTCAGGTGCTTGATGAGCTTCTGGAAAAATACGCGGAACACGGTGACGCACAGTTTGTCTTGCCGGACGTGTTGAAGGTTCCACCCATCTCCACTCACGGACAGCCCGCCGAGATCATGAAGTTGTTCGGCGGCCCCATCCCGCTTCGGCAAGCCGTAAACGAACTGCAAGGACTCCTCTATGCCGCGTAGTAAATCAAAAAAAAACGGCGCAAACAGCGCCGCGCCGATGACCACATCCCAAATGCTCGGAAGCCTTCTCAAGTCCGCGCGCGACATCATGCGCAAAGACAAGGGACTGAATGGCGATCTTGACCGCTTGCCGTTGCTGACGTGGATTATGTTTTTGAAGTTCCTTGACGATATTGAAATACAGCGCGAGGAAGAAGCCGAGCTTGCCGGAAAGAAATTCAAGCCCGCTATCGACAAGCCGTATCGCTGGCGCGATTGGGCGACAGACCCGCAGGGCATCACCGGCGATGAATTGCTCGCCTTTATCAATAACGATGAAGCCGTGCGCGCAGACGGAAAGAAGGGCGCGGGGCTGTTTGCTTACTTGCGTGCGCTGTCCAGTTCCAACGGCGACAACCGGCGCGACGTTATTGCCACCGTGTTCAAGGGCGTCGATAACCGCATGAAAAGCGGTTATCTGCTGCGCGACATCATCAACAAAATCGCCGCCATCCACTTCACATCGTCCGATGAGTTGCACACTCTTGGCGCGCTTTACGAATCCATGCTCCGTGAAATGCGTGACGCGGCGGGCGACTCCGGTGAGTTCTACACGCCGCGCGCCGTCGTCCGTTTCATGGTGGAAGTGACCGACCCGCGTTTGGGCGAAACTGTGCTGGACCCGGCCAGTGGCACGGGCGGCTTCTTGGTGGAGACGTACAACTACCTTGAAAAGCAAGTGAAGACCGTCGCCGACCGCAAGCGGCTCCAAACGGAAACCATCAGCGGGTGCGAACCGAAATCTCTTCCTTATCTTCTGTGTCAGATGAATCTTTTGTTGCACGGGCTTGACGCGCCGCAGATCGACCCCGAAAACGCGCTCCGCTTTAGGCTCTCCGAAATCGGCGAGAAACAGCGCGTGGACGTGATCCTCACGAATCCGCCGTTCGGCGGAGAAGAAGAGCGCGGCATCCAGGGCAACTTTCCTGACGATCGGCAGACGGCAGAGACGGCGCTTTTATTCCTTCAACTCATCATGCGCAAGCTGAAACGCCAGCAGACCGCCGCCAAGCGTCCCGCGCGCGCCGCCGTCGTCGTGCCGAACGGCACGCTCTTCGGTGACGGCGTATGCGCGCGCATCAAGGAAGAACTGCTGAAGGAATTCAACCTTCACACCATCGTGCGCCTGCCCAACGGCGTGTTTGCGCCCTACACTGGCATCCAGACGAACATTTTGTTTTTCGACCGCTCCGGGCCGACGAAAGAAGTCTGGTACTACGAGCAGCCGTTGCCCGAAGGGCGCAAAAACTACACCAAGACCCAGCCCATGCAGTTTGAGGAATTCAAAGACTGCATGGCGTGGTGGGCGAAGCGCAAAGAAAACGATCAGGCATGGAGAGTTCCAGCAAAAGAATTGCTGGACGCCAACTGCAACCTTGACCGCAAAAACCCGCGCGCGAAGGTTGGCTTTGAGCACTTGCCGCCCGAGCAGCTTGCCGACGACATTCTCAAGAAGGAATTACGGATTGCCGCATTGATGAAGGAAATAAGAGTGGCATTGGGGGCGCACGCATGAGTGCGGATTGGCCCACGGTTCAACTTGGCACCGTAGTTGAACATAGAAAAGAGTTCATCACGATTGATGATCTAACTACCTACCGCCGTCCTCGCGTACAACTTCATGCGCAAGGAATCGTGTTGCGCGATGCTTTGCCCGGCGCAGAAATCAAGACGAAGAAGCAACAAGTAGCGCGCGCCGGAGAATTCCTGGTCGCCGAGATCGATGCAAAAGTTGGCGGCTTCGGCATCGTGCCTGATGACCTCGACGGAACCATTGTCAGTAGTCATTACTTTCTTTACAGCCATCGGCCTGAGTGCCTCGACAACAAGTATCTTGGATGGTTTGTAAAAACGCGCGCGTTCCGCGAACAGGTGGAAGCACAAGGTTCGACTAATTACGCGGCAATCAGGCCAGATGACGTGCTTGGCTACAAAATCCCACTCCCACCGCTCAACGAACAGCGGTGTATCGTCGAGCGCATTGAGGATTTAGCCGCAAAAGTCGATGAAGCGCGCGAATTGCGTGCTGTGGCAGATAGCCAACAAGATTCTTTCCTGACGGCTCGCGTCACTCAATGTTTTGCGGAACTCGAAGCTGCCTATTCTCGAAAAGGCTTTGGCTCCTGCAACGCGCACATTTCCAGCGGCCCCCGAAATTGGGGCAAACATTACTCTGCTCAGGGTTGGCGATTCTATCGCGCTCAGGATATTAGTCGAGACTATCGCGTAAGTCAGCAGAACATAGTCTTTGTCGAACCTCCACCCGGACAACAAGGCCGCTCTGCCAAACTAGGGAGTCTCTGATCAAGCCCCTGATTCTGGGTGCGGCAAGACAATAGCCCAAGCGAGGGCGGCTGCTCGACGCAGGGCTGTTTTTTTAAGGGATTTCGAGGGGGTTGGCGGCTCCGTTTTTC